>Ga0255338_1000363_pt1 | contig 161259 bp, 153 predicted proteins | sample MeOH1_35cm_T4_19_FD_203715 | JGI IMG/M metagenome (GOLD analysis project Ga0255338, IMG submission 203715) | Sandy soil microbial communities from University of British Columbia, Vancouver, Canada - MeOH1_35cm_T4_195 | ecosystem: Engineered > Artificial ecosystem > Sand microcosm >...
TCGCGAGGATCAGGACCTCCTTGAGCTTGAACTCGTCGCCGGCCAGCGCCGCGACCAGCGTCAGGCCGTAGATCCCGACGATCATCCCCATGGCCGGCAGGCCGATGCTGGGCAGGCCGCCCAGCAGGATGCCGAACAGCACGTTGGCGCCGATGACGAAGCCGAGCGGGCGCCAGGCCCACTTGCCGATCGGCTCGCCGTCCTGCGTCTCGACCACCATCGCCTCGAAGACGATGAAGGCACCCAGCGCCGCCAGCAGGATGCCCAGCATCAGCGGGAAGTAGCCGGGGCCCATGCGAGCGCCTTCACCGATCGTGTACTTGGTCGCTCCCCAGGCGAAGGCGATGCCGACGACCATGAACATGATCCCGGCAAAGAAGTCCTTCTGGCTCTTGATTCTCATGAAGTCCTCGAGGCAAGAATGAAAGAAGGAATTGTCTTGCTCAACCGGAGGACTCCCGATGTGGATTCCACCTACACCGGACCTGCTGACGGCGGCCTGACCGCCTGGGGTTTACCCTGTGATTTCCGACGAACGGTCAGTCCAGGGGAGGAGTGGCAGTGAGCACTTCCTCAAGCGTCGTCAGGCCTTCGGCCACGCGCAGGACGCCGGCGAGCCGCAGCGGCCGCATGCCGTCCGCGACCGCCTGCCGGCGCAGGCTGTCGATGTCCGGCGACTGGTTCACCTTCTCCTTGAACTCCGGCGTGACGGTGAGCAGCTCGTACAGCCCCATCCGGCCCAGGAAGCCGGTCATGCGGCAGTCGATGCAGCCCACCGCGCGGTACGGCTGGTAGGCACCCGCGATCTTCCAGGGCCTGATGATGGCGTCCAGCGGGTCGCGCGAGGCGCCCTCGTCGGCCTCGCGGCACTGGCGGCACAAGGTGCGAACCAGGCGCTGCGCCAGCACGCCCAGCAGCGTGGCGTTCACCAGGTAGGGTTGCACGCCCAGTTCCAGCAGCCGCGTCACGGCCGACGGCGCGTCGTTGGTGTGCAGCGTGGAGAACACCAGGTGGCCGGTCAGGGCCGCCTGGATCGCCATCTCGGCGGTGGCGAGGTCGCGGATCTCGCCCACCATGATGATGTCGGGATCCTGCCGCATCAGGGCGCGCAGGCCCTCGGCGAAGCCGAAATCGAGCTGCTGCTGCACCTGGGTCTGGTTGAACGCCGGCTCGATCATCTCGATCGGGTCTTCGACGGTGCTGACGTTCACTTCCTCGGTCGCCAGCCGCTTGAGCGTCGAATAGAGGGTCGTCGTCTTGCCCGAGCCCGTCGGCCCCGTCACCAGGACGATGCCGGACGGGCGCTTGACCAGCGCCTCCCAGCGCTGCGCGTCGTGCTGCGAAAAGCCGAGCGCGTCGAGGTCCTTGACGGCGGTGTCCGGGTCGAAGATCCGCATCACCATCTTCTCGCCGAAGGCCGTGGGCAGCGTGGACAGCCGCATCTCGATCTCGTCGCCACCAGCCGCCGCCGGGCCGCCCCAAGGCGGCTGAGCCCCCCCGGGGGGCAGCGCCGCGGCATCAGCCGCCAGCGTGGGGGTCCGGTACTTGCGGGTCTTGATCCGGCCGTCCTGCGGCCGGCGCTTCTCGACGACGTCCATGCGGCCCAGCAGCTTGATGCGGGCGATCATCGCGTTGAGCACGCCCATGGGCATCTGGTAGACCGGGTGCAGCACGCCGTCGATGCGGAAGCGGATCACGCCCTGTTCGCGGCGCGGCTCCAGGTGGATGTCGCTCGCGCGCTGGTCGAAGGCATAGGTCCAGAGCCAGTCGACCACCTGCACCACGCCCTGGTCGTTGGCGTCGAGCTGCTTGTTGCTCTTGCCCAGTTCGACCAGCTGCTCGAAGCTCGCGGCGCCGGCGCTGCCGCCCGCGCGCTGCGCCGCCCGCACCGACTTGGCCAGCGCGAAGAATTCGGCCGTGAAACGATGCAGCTCCTGGGGACTGGCGAGCACCCGGCGCACCGTGCGGCGCGATTGCCGCTGCACCTCGTCCAGCCAGTCGGTGACGAAGGGTTCCGCCGTCGCGACCACGACTTCGGTGGGCGTCACCTGCACGGGCAGCACGCGGTGCCGCTCCGCGTAGGCGGAGCTCATGGTGTCGGCCACCTTGGCCACGTCGACCTTCAGCGGATCGATCCGCAGGTATTCCAGTCCGCAGCGCCCGGCGAGCCACTCGGTGAGCGACTCGATGTCCAGCGGCTTGCCGTCGCTCGCGCGGGCCATGGCGACCGCGGCCAGACGCACCAGCGGATGCTGGGCGCTTTCGGCCTGCGAGCAGCGGGCGATCACGCGCCGCGCCTCCTCCGGCGAGATCACCCCGTCCTGGTTCAGCCAGTCGACGAGGGCGCGCCAGTGCAGCAAACCGCGGTGGGAGACGGCGCGCGGCCTGGCCGAGCTGCTCACGCGGGCTCCATCGGCCTGAACACCTTCAGCCACTTGCGCGCGGGCAGGCCCCAGCGCGAGTGGATCGCCTCGGCGCGCTGCGGCAGCAGGCCGCGCCCGGGATGCACCGGCGCGCGCAAGGCGAGCACGATGGTGTTGCCTTCCCGGGTCGGGCGGAATGCCCATGTCGCGTCGCGCCCGAACACGGTCGCGATCTTGTCCAGGCTGCGCTCGAAGCTCGACGAGCGGCCGAACAGGTTCACCGTCATGCATCCATCCTCGGTCAGCAGCCGGCGGCAATCGGCGTAGAAGGCTTCGCTGTCGAGCACCGGCGCGGCCGCCTCCTCGTCGTAGAGGTCGACCTGCAGCGCATCCACGGTGCCGTGGCGCGCCTCGTCGGCCACCACGCGGGCCGCGTCATCCAGGACCACCGACAGGCGCGCGTCGTCGCGCGGCAGCTTGAACCAGAGCCGGCAGGCGGCGATCACCTGCGCATTGAGCTCGACCGCCGTCGTCCGCATCTTCAGCTTCTTGTGGCAGAACTTGGTGATGGCGGCCGCGCCCAGCCCCAGTTGCATGGCATGCCGCCGCGCCACCGAGTCCGGCTCGACGAACAACAGCCACGCCATCATCCGCTGCACATATTCGAGCTCGATGTCGAAGGGGCGGTCCAGCTGCATGGAACCCTGGATCCACTCGGTCCCGAGGTGCAGATAGCGCACGTCCCCCTGGTCGGAGAAGTTGACTTCGGGCAGCGGGGCGGCGGATTCCGGGGCGTTCACTGCCCGTGATTATCGCCACCCGCGGATCAGCACCCGGGGGCCGCCGGCCGGGCCAGCAACGGACCGAGCCTCGGCAGCGCCGCCACGGCATTGGCGGCGGTCGCCCGCGCCAGTTCCTCGCCCGGGATGCCGCGCAATGCGGCCAGCACCTGCCCGATGCGCGGCAACTCGCCGGGCTCGTTGCGGCCCTGCGCGTGGCCCTGCGCGCGCTGCGCCGCCGTGCGGTAGAGCCACTGGGGCGGAATGTCGGGAGCATCGGTCTCGAGGACCAGCGCCGCCAGCGGCAGCTCGGCCGCGAGACGCCGGATCTGCAACGCCCGCTCGTACGTGATCGTGCCGCCGAACCCGAGCCGGAAGCCCAGCCTGACGAACTCGTCGGCCTGCTGCCGGCTGCCGTTGAACGCATGGGCGATGCCGGCGACGCCCGCGGCGCGCAGGTGCGCGAGCAGCGCGTCGGCCGAGCGCCGCACGTGCAGGATGACGGGAAGCCCGTGCCGCGCGGCCAGCCGCAGCTGCCCGGCGAAGAACCGCTCCTGCCGCTCGCGCGCCGGCGCGTCGCCGAAGAAGTCGAGGCCGATCTCGCCGACGGCCACCAGGCGCGGGTCGCCGCAGCATCGCGCCAGGGCTTCGTCCAGCCGCTCCAGGTCGTGCTCCTGCGCGCGATCGACGCACAGCGGATGGATGCCCAGGGCATAACTGTCCGCGTGCTGCGCCGCGAGCCGGCGCACCGCGTCGAAATTGTCCGCGTCGACCGCCGGCACGACGCAGTGGGCGACGCCGGCGGCGCGCGCCCGCGTCCGCACCGCGTCGCGGTCGGCAGCGAACTCAGGGGCGTCGAGGTGGCAATGTGTATCAATCCACGCGGCCATCGCGCGATGATGCCGCAAGCCGTGCAGGGCCGCGCAAAGCGTGATAGTGTGGTTGCCAGTGTGAATCGCGAGGCAGGTGATTGAATGCGCAGGCCATCCCTTTACAGCTCGAGCCGGTCGGGGCGGTCCCGGCGGGACAGCCCCGGCGGCGGCGCGCCGGCCTCCCCCGCGGCTGAAGAAGCCGCACCCGAGGCCGCGCCGGCGGCAGCAGCCCCTGCGGCCCGCCGGCGCCACTGGCTCGCCAGCCCAAGCGTGATGTGGGCCGCGATCGCGCTGCTGGCGGGCGCGCTCGCCTTCGTCGTCACGCTCGGGCTGCAACCCGGCCAGCGCAAGCTGACCCAGGAGAACATCAACGCTGCGGTGATGAAGACGCTGGAAACGCACGTGATGCCGTCCGAGTACGCGCGCGCCTACGACAACATCCGCCCCTCGGTCGTGCGCGTCGTGAGCTACGTGAAGAAGAGCCGGCTGAAGGACGGCAAGGAAGCCGGCCGCGGCGCCCATGCCGGTGCCAAGCCCAAGCCGCTCGGCTCCGCCACCGTCGAGGCCGGCACCGACGGCGACGAGGAACTCGAGCACGGCGTCGGCACCGGCGTGGTGATCATCGACAAGGGCGTGATCCTCACCAACCTGCACGTTGTGTCCGGCGCGGACCGGATCTCGGTGACGTTCTCCGACGGCCTGCAGGCCGACGCCTCGATCAGCGGCGTGCAGCCCGAGAACGACCTGGCGGTGCTGCAGGCCAGCAAGATTCCCGACGACATGATCGCGGCCACCATGCGGTCCACGGCCGACCTCGGCCCCGGCGACCGTGTGCTGGCGGTCGGTTTTCCGTTCGGGATCGGTCCTTCCGCGTCCGCGGGCATCGTCTCGGGACTCAAGCGCGCCTTCCGCTCGCCCGAAGGCAAGCACGAGATGACCAACCTGATCCAGTTCGACGCCGCCGCCAATCCGGGCAATTCCGGAGGCCCGCTGGTGACGATGGACGGCGAGGTGGTCGGCATCGTCACGGCCATCCTCAACCCGACGCCCGCGCGCACGTTCCTCGGCATCGGATTCGCCGTGCCGATCGAGAACGCCGCCGCCGCCGCCGGCCTGCCGCCGTTCTGACCGCCCGCCGGCCTGTTTTTCGCGACATCGACGCCCGAGGAGAAGGAAACACCCATGGAAGCCAACACCCGCCAGGACGGCGACACCGCCCAGTTGATGGAGCAGATCCTCTACGAGGTCAAGCGCGTGGTGGTCGGGCAGGACCGCTTCCTGGAGCGGGTCATGGTCGCGATACTGGCCCAGGGGCACCTGCTGGTCGAGGGCGTTCCCGGCCTGGCGAAGACCCTGACGGTGAAGACGCTGGCGAACACCATCCGCGGCAGCTTCAAGCGGATCCAGTTCACGCCGGACCTCGTGCCCGCCGACCTGGTCGGCACGCGCATCTACAACCAGAAGACCGGCGACTTCAGCACGGCGCTGGGCCCGGTGTTCACCAACCTGCTGCTGGCCGACGAGATCAACCGCGCGCCGGCCAAGGTGCAGAGCGCGCTGCTCGAGGTGATGCAGGAGCGGCAGGTGACGATCGCCGGCAATACGCACAAGGTGCCGGAGCCGTTCCTGGTGATGGCGACGCAGAATCCGATCGAGACCGAGGGCACCTACCCGCTGCCCGAAGCGCAGGTGGACCGCTTCATGATGAAGGTGCTGGTCGACTATCCCACCGACGAGGAAGAGTTCGTGATCGTGGAACGGGTGACCGGCCCCGCCGTGCAGATCGCCGCCGTGGCCACCACGGAGCAACTGGCGGCGCTGCAGCGCGAATGCCGGCGCGTGTACGTCGACCCGGCCCTGGTGCAGTACGCGGTGCGGCTGGTGTCGGCCACCCGCACCCCCGACAAGCACGGGCTGAAGGACCTGGGCCGGTATCTCACCTTCGGGGCCAGCCCGCGGGCGACCATCAACCTCACGGAGGGCGCACGTGCGCTCGCCATGCTGCGCGGCCGCACCTACGCCCTGCCCGAGGACATGACCGACCTCGTTCCCGACGTGCTGCGGCACCGGCTGGTGCTGTCCTACGAGGCGCTGTCCGAAGGCCTTTCCGCGGACGCGCTGGTCGGCCGCATCATGACCAAGATCGCGGCGCCGCCCAAGCCGCTCGAACATGAAAAGCTGGCTGCGTAACGCTTCGTCGACAGGAAACGCGGCGCCGGGCGCCGCGAGCCTGGGTGCGGCGCCCGGCGCCGCGAGGCCGCACGAGGGCGCCGAGCACGTGCTGCGGCGGCTGGAATGGACCGCCATCCGCCGCCTCGACGGCCTGCTGCAGGGCGATTACCGCACCCTGCTGCGCGGCGCCGGCCTGGACCTGGCCGACCTGCGCGAGTACCAGTTGCACGACGACGTGCGCCACATCGACTGGAACGTGACGGCGCGGCTGCAGATGCCGCATGTGCGCGTGTTCACCGAAGACCGCGAGATGGCCGCCTGGTTCCTGCTCGACCTGAGCCCGTCGGTGGACTTCGGCTCGGGCGAGCAGCGCAAGCGCACGGTGTCGAGCGAATTCGTGGCGGTGCTCGCGCGGATGCTCACGCGCCACGGCAACCGCGTCGGAGCGATGCTGTACGGCTCGGGAGTGGACACCGTGATCCCGGCCCGCGGCGGGCGCCGGCATGTGCTGCACCTGTTGCACAGCATGCAGCACCGCCCGGTCACGCCCGAGGGCCGGATTACGCGGCTGCGCGACCTGCTGGAGTCGGGCGCGAACCTGGTCAAGCGCCGCTCCACGGTGTTCGTGGTGTCCGACTTCATCAGCGAACCCGGCTGGGACCGCCCGCTGGCCCTGCTGGCGCAGCGCCACGAAGTGGTGGTCGTGCGGCTGGTGGATCCGCTGGAACTCGAATTGCCCGACCTGGGCCTGCTTACCATGCGCGACGCCGAGACCGGCGAGCAGTTGCTGGTGGACACCCACGACGCGGGCTTTCGCAGGCGCTTCGCGCGCATCGCGGCGCAGCGCGAAGCCGAGCTGAGGCAGGGCTTCGCGCGCGCCGGCGTCGACGTGCTGGAACTGTCGACGGACGACGACCTGGTGGAAGCCGTCGTCCGCTTCACCGACATGCGCAAGCGCCGCGCGCGGCTCGCGGCGGGCGGGGGCTTGCCGGTCCACCTGCGGGCGGCCTGAACTGGCGAGGACCACCATGACTTTCCTCTGGCCCGAATTCCTCTGGCTGCTGCTGGCGCTGCCCCTGCTGGTCCTGCTCTACGTGTGGCTGCAGCGGCGCAAGAAGAAGACGGCGCTGCGCTACGCCTCGCTGTCGATCGTCAAGGAGGCGCTCGGTCCCGGCCAGAAGATCAGGCGCCACATCCCGCCGGCCCTGTTCCTGCTGGCGCTGGCGGCCATGCTGTTCGCCGCCGCGCGGCCGCAGGCCGTGGTCATGCTGCCGTCGAACCAGCAGACCATCATCCTGGCGATGGATGTCTCGGGCAGCATGCGCGCCACCGACGTGCAGCCCAACCGCCTGGTGGCAGCGCAGAACGCCGCCAAGGCGTTCATCGCCGAACTGCCGCGCCACGTCAAGGTCGGCATCGTCGCGTTCGCCGGCTCGGCGCAGGTGGCGCAGCTGCCGACGGTGAACCGGGAGGACCTGGTCACCGCCATCGACCGCTTCCAGCTGCAGCGCGCCACGGCGACCGGCAACGCCATCGTGATCTCGCTGGCCACCCTGTTCCCGGATGCCGGCATCGACCTGCAGTCGATGCAGGTCGGGCGCGAGCGCCCGCGCGGCTACGCGATCGACGGCGAGAAGAAGGAGAAGAAGGAGTTCACGCCCGTGGCGCCCGGCTCCTACTCCTCGGCGGCCATCATCATGCTGACCGATGGCCAGCGCACCACGGGTGTCGACCCGCTGGAGGCTGCGAAGATGGCCGCCGACCGCGGCGTGCGGGTGTACACCGTGGGCATCGGCACCGTGGACGGCGAGACAATCGGCTTCGAGGGCTGGTCGATGCGGGTGCGCCTGGACGAGGAAACGCTCAAGACCATCGCCACCAAGACCAGCGCCGACTATTTCTACGCGGGAACGGCCGCCGACCTGAAGAAGGTCTACGAGACGCTGAGCTCGCGGCTGACCGTCGAGAAGAAGGAAACCGAGATCTCCGCGCTGTTCGCCCTGTTCGCGGCCACGCTCGCCCTGCTCTCGGCCGGCCTGTCGGTGCTGTGGTTCAACCGGATCCTGTGACCCGGGGCGCCGCGCGATCCGGCGGATCGCCCCAACAAGTTGGCCTTTTCGTGACGAATCGCTCGTTTTTGCCGGGCCCGCGGGGTTCGCGCGCTTGACTCGCCCGGCCAGCTGGTTACATTAATTTACATGCCCGCCAGCGAGTACATGACCCCCAGTGAGTTCTCGGAAGACGAGTTCGCCGAATGGGAGGCCGCCCTGCAGGCGCAACGCGCGGCGGAACATCAGCTCCATGCGGCGTTCGGAACCGCGTCGCCCGAGGAACTCGAGCGGCTCCTGCAGCGGGTGCGCACGCTGCGCACGCGGGCCGACCTGATGCTCGCAGACGCCGTGCACCTGAAGTGCTCGTACCGCAACACGCAGGCCGCGGCGCTCGAAGCCGACCGGCCGGCCGCCGCGCCGGCGGTCTGGCGCTCGTCGGGCAGCCGCTGACGCCGCGGGGTCCGCGACGCGCGCGGGCCGCGGCCCGCGCCCAGGCTCCCTAGCCTTCGCCCCGCGCCCGCTCCGACTTCGCCCGCAGCCGGCGCATGCCGCCCAGCCAGCGCTCCACGTCGGCGGTCTTGCCGCGCAGGTAGTCCAGCACCTCGGGATGGGGCAGCACCAGGAAGCGCTCCTCGCGCATCGCCGCGATCACGTCGTCGGCGACCTGCTCCGGCGTCACCATGTTCTCCTGCAGGAAGCTCTTGCGGTCGCCCTCCCGTCCCATCAGCATGGGGGTGCGGACGCCTTGCGGGCACAGGCAGCTGACGCGGATGCCCCGGTCGCCGTACTGGATGGCCAGCCATTCCGCCAGCGCCACCGCGGCATGCTTGGTGACCGCGTAGACCGCCGACTCGGGATGCGACAGCAGCCCCGCCGCCGACGCCGTCTGCAGCAGGTAGCCTTCGCCGCGCTCCAGCATCTGGGGCACGACGGCGCGGGCGCCGTAGACATGCGCCATCAGGTTCACGTCCCACAGGCGCTGCCAGTCGGCGTTGCTCGCCTGCAGCCCGCCGCCGGTGGCGATCCCGGCGTTCGAGCACAGCACGTCGACGCGGCCATAGTGCTCCGTGGCCTGCACGATCAGCGCCTGCACCTCGGACTCGACCGAGACATCGGTGCGCACGGCCAGTCCGCCGACCTCGGCGGCGACCGCCCGCGCCTGGGCCTCGTCGAGGTCCGCCACGACGATGCCGGCGGCACCCTCCTGCGCGAACCGGCGCGCCAGCGCGGCGCCTATGCCCGAGGCGCCGCCGGTCACGACGACGACCCTGCCTTTCATCTCCATGGCGAACTCCTCGTCAGATCGTGCGCGCCAGCGCCCAGGCCTGTTCGGCGAGCGGGCGCACCCGGCTGCCCGCCTGCATCGCCTGCGCGTTGGAGGCGTTGCCTTGCAGCGCGCGCTTCTTGATGCCCTGCACGATGCCCACCAGCCGGAACATGCCGAACACCAGGAAGTAGATCCAGTCCTCGCGGCTCGGTGCGGGGCGTCCGGTGCGCTGCAGGTACCACTGCAGGTACTCGGACTCGCCGGGGATGCCCAGGGCCTGCAGGCCCAGGCCGGCCAGCCCGCGCGCGCCCTCGCCGGCCTGCATGTGCCACGCCATGCAGTGGTAGGCGAAGTCCACCATCGGATGCCCGAGCGTCGACAGCTCCCAGTCCAGCACCGCCAGGATGCGCGGCTCGCCGGGATGGAAGATCACGTTGTCGAAGCGGTAGTCGCCGTGCACGATGCGCGCCTCGTCGCCGGGCGGCACGCGCGCCGGCAGCCATTCGATCAGGCGCTCGACGGCCTCGACGGCTTCAGTCTCGGCGGCGCGGTACTGCCGGGTCCAGCGCGCCACCTGGCGCTCGATGTAGTTGCCGGGCTTGCCGTAGTCGCCCAGGCCGACCGCGGCCGGGTCCACGCAGTGCATGGCCGCGATCACGCGCCCCAGCTCGTCGAAGTAGGCGCGCCGCTGCGCCTTCTCGATGCCCGGCAGCGCCGGGTCCCACAGGACGCGCCCCTGGACGTAGTCCATGATGTAGAACATCGCGCCGATGACGCCGCTGTCCTCGCACAGCGCGTGGGCCTTCGCCACCGGGACGTCGGTACCTGCCAGCGCGCTTATCACGCGGAACTCGCGGTCCACCGCGTGGGCGGAAGGCAGCAACTCGCCCGGCGGCTTGCGGCGCAGCACGTAGCGCCGGCCGCCCGCCTCGAGCAGGAAGGTCGGGTTGGACTGGCCGCCCTTGAACTGCTCCACCTTCAGCGCGCCGGCGAAACCCTCCACATGCTGCGCCATCCAGCGCGCGAGCGCGGCCTCGTCGAACGCATGTTGCGGCGCCACCGGCCGCGTGCCCATGAACTGCTCGAACGCCATCAGGGTCTGGCCCTATGCCACCTCGAAGAGCCCCGCGGCGCCCTGGCCGCCGCCGATGCACATGGTCACCACCACGTACTTCGCGCCGCGGCGCTTGCCTTCGATCAGCGCATGGCCGGTCAGGCGCGAGCCGGTGACGCCGTAGGGGTGGCCCACCGCGATGGCGCCGCCGTTGACGTTGAGCAGCTCGTCGGGGATGCCCAGCTTGTCGCGGCAGTACAGCACCTGCACCGCGAACGCCTCGTTGAGCTCCCACAGCCCGATGTCCCTGATCGTCAGCCCGGTGCGCTCCAGCAGGCGCGGGATCGCGAAGACCGGGCCGATGCCCATCTCGTCCGGCTCGCAACCGGCGACGGCGAAGCCGCGGAAGATGCCCAGCGGCTGGATGCCGCGTTTTTCCGCGAGCTTGGCGTTCATCAGCACGCAGGCCGAAGAGCCGTCGCTGAACTGGCTGGCGTTGCCGGCGGTGATCACGCCGCCGGGCATGGCCGAGCGGATCTTGCTGACGCCCTCGAGCGTGGTGTCGGCGCGGATGCCTTCGTCGGCGGCGATCGTCACTTCCCTGCGGGTGAGGCGCCCGGTGGCCTTGTCGGCGACCGCCATCACCGTCGTCATCGGCGCGATCTCGTCGTCGAACTTGCCGGCGGCCTGCGCCGCGGCGGCGCGCTGCTGGCTGCGCACGCCGTATTCGTCCTGCGCCTGCTTGGAGATGTTGTAGCGCCTGGCCACCGTTTCGGCGGTCTGCAGCATCGTCCAGTAGATCTCGGGCTTGCGCTCCAGCATCGCCGGGTCGGCGCGCATGTGGCGGTTGGCCTCGTTCTGCACGCAGGAGATGCTCTCCACGCCGCCGGCCACCATCACCGGCACCTGGTCGACGATGATGCGCTGCGCGGCCATCGCGATCGCCTGCAGCCCCGAGGAGCAGAAGCGGTTGATGGAGACGCCGGTGGTGGTGACGGGCAGGCCAGCGCGCAGCGCGGCGACGCGCGCGACGTTGCCGCCGGTGGTGCCTTCGAGCGCCGCGGCGCCGAGGATCACGTCCTCGACCTCGTCGGGCGCGATGCCGGCGCGCCTGACGGCGTGCTCGATGGAGTGCGCGGCCAGCGTCGCGCCGTAGGTCATGTTGAAGGCGCCCTTCCAGCTCTTGGCCAGGCCGGTGCGCGCGGTGGAAACGATGGCGACGTCGGTCATGTCAATCCTCAGTTGAACGTCTTGCCGGCTTCGGCGAGTTGCAGCAGCAGCGGCGCCGGCTGCCAGGACGCATCGGCGCCCGGCTCGGCGGCGAAGCGCCGGAGCGAGCGCACCACGTTGGGCAGGCCGACGATGTCCGCGTGCAGCATCGGGCCGCCACGGTGCGCCGGGAAGCCGTAGCCGTTGAGATACACCAGGTCGATGTCGCTGGCGCGGGCGGCGATGCCTTCTTCCAGGATGCGCGCGCCTTCGTTGACCAGCGCGTAGATGCAGCGCTCGACGATCTCCTCGTCGCCGATCTGGCGCGGGGTGATGCCGTTGGCGGCGCGGTAGTCGCTGATCAGTTGCTCGGTCAGCGGGTCCGGGATCGGGTCGCGCTTGCCGGCTTCGTAGCGGTACCAGCCGGCGCCGGTCTTCTGGCCGAAGCGGCTGGCCTCGCACAATTTGTCGGCGACGATCGGCTTCATCTCCACGCCCGCTTCCGCGGCACGGCGCTTGCGCGTCGCCCAGCCGATGTCCAGGCCCGCGAGGTCGCCCATGCGGAACGGTCCCATGGCCAGGCCGAACTTCTGCAGCGCGCCGTCGATCTGCTGCGGCAGCGCGCCGGCGTTGATCAGGCCCTGCGCCGCGGCGCCGTAGCGCGCGATCATGCGGTTGCCGATGAAGCCGTCGCACACGCCGGCCACCACCGCCACCTTCTTGATCTTCTTGGCGAGCTCGACGCAGGTGGCGAGCACGTCCGGCGCCGTCTTCGCGCCGCGCACGATCTCCAGCAGCCGCATCACGTTGGCCGGGCTGAAGAAATGCAGGCCCAGCACGTCGGCGGGCCGCTTCGTGAACGTCGCGATCCGGTCGATGTTCAGGTACGAGGTGTTGGAGGCGAGGATCGCGCCGGGTTTGCAGACCTCGTCGAGCTGGCGGAACACCTGCTCCTTCACGTCCATGTTCTCGAACACGGCTTCGATGACCAGGTCCACGTCGGCAAACGGCGCGTAGTCCAGGGCGGGCGTGATGAGCGCCATGCGCTGCTCCACCTGCTCGGCCGTGAGCTTGCCCTTCTTCGCCGAGTTCTCGTAGTTCCTGCGGATGATGCCCAGGCCCTTGTCCAGCGCCTCCTGCTTCATCTCCAGCAGCACCACCGGAACGCCGGCGTTGAGGAAGTTCATCGTGATGCCGCCGCCCATGGTGCCGGCGCCGATGACGCCGACCTTGCGGATCGCGCGCAGCGCCGTGCCGTCGGGCAGGCCGGGGATCTTGCGCGCGGCGCGCTCGGCGGTGAAGACGTGGCGCAGCGCGCGCGCCTCGGGCGTGGCCATCAGCGAGACGAAGGCCTCGCGTTCCAGCCTGATGCCCTCGTCGAACGACCTGGTCAGCGCCCAGCCGACCGCTTCCACGCACTTGAGCGGTGCCGGATACGGCCCGGCGACGGCGCCCACGGTGTTGCGCGCGAACTGCATGAATGGTTCGCCCTGCGGGTCCTTCAGCTTCACGTCGCGCAGCCGCTTGAGCGGCAACTGCCCGCCGGCGACCTTCTCCGCCAGCGCGATGGCGGCCGGCACCGGGTCGCCGTCCACCACCTCGTCGAACAGCGCCGTGCCCTTGAGCCTGGCCGCCGGCACGGTGGCGCCGGACGTGATCATGTTCAGGGCCGTCTCGACGCCCACGGCGCGCGGCAGGCGCTGGGTGCCGCCGGCACCCGGCAGCAGGCCCAGTTTCACTTCGGGCAGCGCGATCTGCGCGTCGGCGCGGCCCACCCGGTAATGGGCGCCCATCGCCAGCTCGAGGCCGCCACCCATGCACACGCCGGCCACCGCGGCCACCACGGGCTTGGGCGAAGCCTCCAGCGCCGCGATCACCGCCGTCAGCCGCGGCTCGCGCGCGGCATTGGGCGTGCCGAATTCCTTGACGTCGGCGCCGCCGGAGAACGCCTTGTCGTTGCCGGTGACGACGATCGCCTTGACGTCCTGGTCGGCCAGCGCGCGGTCGAGGGCCGCGACGATGTCGCTGCGCAGTGCGGCGCCGAGCCCGTTGACGGGCGGTGAGTCGAGGGTGATGACGGCGGTGCGGCCGCGGACGTCGTAGCGGGTGCTGCTCATGGCAGGCGTCTCCTTGCTGGCGGGCGGCCCGGGGAAGGGCCAGTTCGGGGGTTTGGCGAGCGCGCCGGCCGGGCCGGCGAATCGAAGTTCTGCAAAGCAGAACGATGAATGGCTACATCCGCACGGATGCTAGCACCGGGTCCCCCTGATGTAAATCGCGCCCGCGTCACAGGAGGCGAGTTTCCGTCACGTACGTGCCAGCGCCGGATTGACAGGTCACCGGGCCGGACAGAACAATGCGGCGCGTTCGCAGTGTCATCGCGTTCTGCAGTGCAGTTGAGCGGGGGTCCCGGCCCGCCACCCTGCAGGGCGGACGCCTACCAGCCTCGGGAACCCCTCATGTCTTCTCTGTTCGATCTGACCGGCAAGGTCGCCATCGTCACCGGCTCTTCTCGCGGCATCGGCCGCGCCATCGCCGAGCGGCTCGCCGAACACGGCGCGCGCGTCGTCATCTCCTCGCGCAAGCTCGAGCCGTGCCAGGAAGTGGCGGACGCACTCAACGCGCGCCACGGCGCGGGCTGCGCCACCGCGTGCGCGGCCAACATCTCGTCCAAGGAAGCGCTGCAGGCGCTGGCGGACCATGCCAACCGCACGTTCGGCCGGATCGACGTGCTGGTCTGCAACGCGGCCAGCAACCCGTACTACGGGCCGCTGGGCGGCATCAGCGACGACCAGTTCCGCAAGATCCTGGACAACAACATCATCAGCAGCCACTGGTTGATCAACATGTGCGCGCCGCAGATGATCGAACGCCGCGAAGGCTCGATCATCATCGTGTCCTCCATCGGCGGCCTGCGCGGCAGCCCGATCATCGGCGCGTACAACGTGTCCAAGGCGGCCGATTTCCAGCTGGCGCGCAACTACGCCGTGGAGTACGGCCAGCACAACGTCCGCGTCAACTGCATCGCCCCCGGCCTGGTGCGCACCGACTTCGCGCGGGCGCTGTGGGAAAACCCGGAGACGCTGGAACGCGCCACCCGCACGTCGCCGCTGCGCCGCATCGGCGAGCCCGACGAGATCGCCGGCGCGGCCGTGTTCCTGGCATCGAAGGCGTCGAGCTTCACCACCGGCCACACCATCGTCTGCGACGGCGGCGTGCTGGTGTGAGCGTGAAAGGACGACCATGAACGAGACGACCACCGACCTCGACGCCTTCCGCCTCGAGACCCGCGCCTGGCTGGAGGCCAACTGCCCGCCCGAGATGCGGCAGCCGCCCGCCAGCGAGGCCGACATCTGCTGGGGCGGCAGGCGGTTCGCGTTCCAGAGCGAGGCGCAGCGCCTGTGGCTGCAGCGCATGGGCGAGCGCGGCTGGACGGTGCCGGCCTGGCCGCGGGAATACGGCGGCGGCGGCCTCGATCACGCGCAGGCGGCGGTCCTGCGCGAGGAGATGGCACGGCTGCGCTGCCGGGTGCCGCTGCAAAGCTTCGGCATCTGGATGCTGGGCCCGGCCCTGCTCCAGCACGGCAGCGAGGCCCAGAAGCGGCACTACCTGCCGCAGATCGCGCGCGGCGAGATCCGCTGGTGCCAGGGCTACTCGGAGCCGAATGCGGGATCCGACCTGGCCTCGCTGGCCGCCCGGGCGGAGGTGAGGGACGACCACTTCCTGGTCAATGGCCAGAAGATCTGGACTTCCTACGCCGACGAGGCCGACTGGATGTTCTGCCTGGTGCGCACCGACACCAGCAAGAAGCACACGGGCATCAGTTTCATCCTGATCGACATGGCGACGCCGGGCGTGAGCACGCGGCCGATCCGGCTGATCTCCGGCAAGTCGCCGTTCTGCGAGACCTTCTTCGACAACGTCAAGGTCCCCGTCGACAACCTGGTGGGCGAGCTCAACGCCGGCTGGACCATCGCCAAGTACCTGCTGACGCACGAGCGCGAAATGATCGGCGCGATCGGCGAGCGCGCGCTGCCGCCGCCGGTGGGACGCTACGCGGTCGAACGCATCGGCCGCGACGCCCAGGGCCGGCTGGACGATCCGGTGCTGCGCGCCGGGATCGCCCGGTTCGAGGTCGACGAGGCAGCGTTCCGCGCCTGGCTCAGGCTGGTGGGCGAGCAGGCCCGCGCCGGCGAGGCGCATCCCGCGCTCTCGTCCGCGCTCAAGTACTACGGCGCCGAGCTGAACAAGCGGCGCTGGGAACTGATGATCGCCGCCGGCGGCGCCGACGCCCTGGAGTGGGAAGGTGCGCGCTCGCAGGACGGCACGGCCGCCCGCACCTGGCTGCGCACCAAGGGCAATTCGATCGAGGGCGGCACCAGCGAGGTGCAGCTGAACGTGGTGGCCAAGCGGGTGCTGGGCCTGCCGGGCGCGTGAGCAGGAGAGCGAGATGACCTGGATCCTCAATGAAGAACGCCGGATGCTGCGCGACAGCGCGCAGGCGTTCCTGGCCGGCCGCGCGCCGGTCGCCCACCTGCGCCAGTTGCGCGACGGCGCGGACGCCAAGGGGTACTCGCCGCAGCTGTGGTCCGCGTTCGCGGAGCAGGGTTACAGCGCCACGCTGGTGCCCGAGGACCATGGCGGTCTCGGCCTGGGCGTGGCCGAAGCCGCGCTGATCGCCGAGCAGATCGGGCGCACCCTGGCGCCTACGCCTTTCTTCTCCACCGCGGTGCTGGCCGCGTGGCTGCTCAAGACCGCCGGCAGCGCGGCGCAGCAGGCTGCCTGGCTGGCGCGGATCGCCGAGGCCGACACGATCATGGCGCTCGCGGTGGACGAGCGACCGCGCCATCGCTCCAGCGCGATCGAGACGACGGCGGTGCGCGAGGATGGCGACTGGAAGATCGACGGGCGCAAGCTGCTGGTGCTCGACGGCCACGTGGCGCAGGCGTTCATCGTCGCCGCCCGCACCGAAGGCGGAATGGCGCTGCTGCTGGTGCCGGCGGGAACGCCCGGGCTGGGCGTGGAACGCACCATCATGGTCGACGCGCACAACGCGGCCCGACTCACGCTCGAAGGCGTGCGGGTGCGCGGCGACGCGCTGATCGGCTCGGTGGCGACCGGCGCGGCGCTGCTGGAACAGCTGCTGGACGTCGGCCGGGCCGTCGCCTCGGCCGAGCTGCTCGGCGTGGCCGACGAGGTGTTCGAGCGCACGGTGCAATACCTGAAGGAACGCAGGCAGTTCGATCGCGCGATCGGCGAATTCCAGGCACTGCAGCACCGCGCGGCGGAGTTGTTCTGCGACCTGGAGCTGACCCGCGCCATCGTGCGGCAGGCGCTGGCCGCGCTCGACGAAGGCGCGAAGAACGCGCCCCTGCTGGTGGCGCAGGCCAAGGCGCGGGCCTGCCTGACGGCCGACCGCGCGGTGCAGGAAGGCGTGCAGATGCATGGCGGCATCGGCATGACCGACGAACTGGACATCGGCCTGTTCATGAAGCGCGCCCGCGTGCTGCAGGAGCTGTTCGGCGACGCCGCCGTGCAGATGGACCGGGTCGCCGCGTTGTCGGGGTACTGAAGCCAACGGCCGGACGCAGAGGCCGCAAAAGATACGCAGAGTGCGCAGAAAAGACCGGACAAGAAGGATCAGGAAGATGTTCGATCCACCTGTTTCTTCCTGAATTCTTTCGCGTCTTCTGCGTACCCTTCGCGGACTCTGCGTCCGGCTGTCCGCTTTCAGCCTGCGGACTCAGAACCACCCCGGATCGAGCGGCTGCACGCTGCCGGTGAAACCGGCCATCTGCTGCGTGTTGAGCGGCAGCATCGCGGCATGGGCCAGCGCGTCGCCACCGGTGGCGAACTGGCTGGCCAGCGCCTGCACCGTGGCGGCGTCCGGCGCGCCGCCAACCAGCGTCGCGTACAGATGCGCCACGACGTCCGCCACGGAAACGCCCGGGGCATGGGCCTCGACCATCTGCCGGGCGAGCACGACGATATCGCCGGCCTGGTCCGCCTGGGCCGTCCAGCGACTCAGATCCGCCTGTCCGGGCAGCCGGCCGAACGCGGCGCGGTACAGGGCCGCCGCCTGCCAGGCATGGCCGCCGGCGCCATCGCCCGCGGGCGCCTGCGTGTCCAGCGCGAACAGGGCATCGTCCAGCCGCACCCGCTCGACGTTCACGACCGTGTCGCTGTCCGTCGCTGTGGTCACCGTCAGAACGCCGCCGGCCAGCGAGTACCCCAGGACCGCGGCCAATGACACGTCGAGGGCGATCGTGTCGGTGCCGGCGCCGCCGTCCACGCTGTCGTTGCCGGCCGTCCCGCGCAGCAGGTCGTCACCGGCGAGACCCAGGATGGTGGCGCCCGGGCCCGGGCCGGCCGGGTCGGCCGCGGGGCTGGAGGGCTGCGCCGGAGGGTCCGGCGGCAGTTCCGGAAAACGCTGCGTGAACGCGTCCAGGCTGCCGTCGGCCCCGGACGCCGTCCAGGCGAGCGCCCAGCCGCCGTCCGCCAGCGCCGTCACCAGCGGCTCACCGCCATTGGTCTCGACGCGAACCTCGGCGCCCGTCGCCGTGCCCGCGGCATCGAAGCGCTGCGACACCAGGTCCGCGCCGCTGCCATCCTGACCCGCGACCTGCCAGAACAGCACGAAGCCGCCGCCGGCAAGCGCCTGCGCGGCATATGGAGCATGGGCCATCGGCACGCGTGCACCGGCGGGCGCCCCCGCGTTGTCCAGCACCTGCAGGTACGGCAGTTCGCCGGCCGTCGACCACAGCACGTAACCGCCCTGGTTCAGGGCCAGCAGGACCGAGTCCCGGGGCAGCGCGGTTGCGTCCGCGGAAGTCGAGATCGCCGTCGTGTAATCCTGGCTGTCGGAGGGCGAGAACCGCGCGAACGAATGGCCGCCCAGGACGTATGTCTCGACGAACAGCAGCCCGCCGTCGGGCAGCGTGGCGAAGGACGCCCCGGACCCGGGCTCGCCCGCACCGAACAGGCGCGCTCCGCGGCCAACGGGTTCGCCCCGGCTGTCGAAGCTGGCCACCGCGCCGGTGACGCTGTCGACATGCCCGCCGCGAATCGCCACCACGTCCCAGGTGACGGCATAGGCGCCATCGGGCCAGGTGAGGATGCCTGGCTCGGCGGGGACCCGGTAGTCCGGCTCGTCCGAGGAGTGCGTCAACGATCCGGCTTCGACCGGTCCGCCCGCCGCCGCGCCGCCCGCATCGAAACGCTGCGCCAGGACGCTGTCGACCTCGATCGGATAGGGATCGCGCGGCACCGTCCGCATCGCCGTATAGGCGACCACGACGCTGGCGTCGGCCAGCACCGCGAACGCCGCATCGGGATGCTGCCCCAGGTCGAAGGCGATCGCCGTCGGCGCGCCGGACCGGGCGCCGGCGGCGTCGTAGCGCTGCACGGCGACCTGGCTGCCCTCGCCGGCCCACGCAATGGCGTATCCGCCGCCGGCCAGGGCGCCGATCGCCAGCGCCACCTGCTCGCCGCCCACGCCGCTGTTCACCGTTTCCGCCTGGCCCGCCGTACTGCTCATGTGGTTCTGCCTCGCCCCGGTCCCCGAGGCTCAGCCAAAGTCTCACAGTTGTGCTTGCGCTGCCGTGTGGGCGGCTCGCGACGGGGCGCGTAGGCGGCGCCCTACAGCGCTGGCCTCAGCGGCGGGCGGTTTCGGCGTCCTGCAGGGTTCGCCACATCACCTTGCCGGCCCCCGAGCGGGGCAGGCTGGCGACGAACTCGACCAGCCGCGGGACCTTGTAGGCGGCCATGTTGTCGTGCGACCAGTCGGTGATCTCCTGCTCGCTGACCCGGCCCACCCAGTCGGGCTTGAGCACGATCACGGCCTTGACGGTTTCACCGCGCCGCGGATCGCGCGCGGCGATGATGCAGGCCTCCTGGATCGCCGGGTGGTGGTACAGGATGGCTTCGACCTCGGCCGGCCACACCTTGAAGCCGGCCGCGTTGATCATGCGCTTGAGGCGGTCGACGAAGAAGAAGTAGCCCTCCTCGTCCACGTAGGCGAGGTCGCCGGTGCGCAGGAAGCGCTTGCCCTCGATCTCGACGAACACCTCGGCGCTGGCCTCGGGCTGGTTCCAGTAGCCCAGCATCACCTGCGGGCCGTGCACCACGATCTCGCCGGTCTCGCCCGGCGGCAGTTCGCTCGTGCCGCCCGGCGCGACGACGCGGGCGTCGACGTCGAAGAGCGGCACGCCCAGGCACTGTTCCTTGGGCCGGTCCGGCGGGTTCGAGTGGGTGGCGGCCATCGTCTCCGACATGCCGTAGCCTTCCCGGTACTTGATGCCGAGCTTGGCTTCCATGGCCAGCGCCACCGCCCGGGGCATCGCGGCGCCGCCGCCGCCGACCGAGCGCAGGCTGGAGAGGTCGTAGTCGCCGAGCTTCGGGTTGCCCATGAAGTCGATCACCATGGCCGTGATCAGCGCCACGCCGGTGACGCCGTGGCGCTGCACGCACGCGGCGGCGGCGTCGCGGTCCCAGCGCGGCAGCAGCACCACCGTGGCGCCGTTGTAGATCGCCCCGTGCAGGTTGTACTGCATGCCCGTGACGTGGAACATCGGCAGCACGGCCAGCACCACCTGGCCCTGGCCGCTGCCCTGCACCCACAGCCCGCCCGCGACCGCGTTGTACATCACGGTGCGGTGCGTGTGCATGCAGCCCTTGGGCTGTCCGGTGGTGCCGGAGGTGTAGGGCATCACGGCGAGATCGTCCGGCCCGGCCCGCATGGGCGCCGGCGCCCACCCGGCGGCCATCATGTCGGCCCAGGCCACCGTGCCGGGCCCGGCGACCGGCTCGCGCGGCGCGGCCACGAAGTCCGGCACCGGCAGGCCGGTGGCCGCCTCCAGGTAGTCGCTGTACGCGGCGACGACGATCCGCTCCAGCCCGTCGGCCAGCAGCGGCTGCATGCGCGCAGCGAGTTCCTGGGCCGCGAACGCCACCTTCGCGCCGCTGTCATGGACATAGTGGCGCAATTCGCCGGTGAGGTTCATCGGGTTGACCGGCACCACCACGGCGTCCGCGCGCAGGATGCCGTAGAACGCCACCATGAACTGCGGGCTGTTCTGCATGTACAGCAGCACGCGGTCGCCCTTCTGCACGCCGCAGGCCTGTTGCAGCCAGCCGGCCACCTTCGCGGTCTCTTCATGGAACCGGCGATAACTGATCGCCGTGTCGTAGAACACGATGAAGGGCTTGGCCGGAAAGCGCGCCGCCGCCACCTCCAGGTTGTGGTACAGCGAGGTCTCGGGCACCCACAGGTGCCTGGGGGCGCAGGACGGCCAGAACGGCAGGTGCGTATCGGACATGGGAGGCGACGGACGGCGCCGGCACGCGCGCCGGCGCTGGATGATGCGACGGGTTCCGATCCTAGGAGCCGCCGCCGGGCCGCGCAATCAGCTGGGCGACAGCAGGCCGCCGCCCAGTCGCAGGACCCGGCCGCAGCGCCCGGCCAGGGTCTCGTCATGGGTGACCAGGATGAACGCGGTGCCGCGCTCGCGCGCGAGCCGCAGCATCAGGTCGAACACCACGTCCGCCGTGCTGCGATCCAGGTTGCCGGTCGGCTCGTCGGCCATCACGCACGCGGGCCGCGTCACCAGCGCCCGCGCGATGGCGACGCGCTGCCGCTCGCCGCCGGACAACTGCGCCGGCCGGTGCCGCACGCGCTCGGCGAGCCCCACCGCCGCCAGCGCCTCGCGCGCCTCGTGCGCGCAGTGCTCGGGGGTGTCGCGCCGGATGCGCAGCGGCATGCCGACGTTGTCGAGCGCGCTGAACTCGGGCAGCAGGTGGTGGAACTGGTAGACGAACCCCAGGTGCTGGTTGCGCACGCGGCCCTGCGCCGCCGCATCCAGCTGCGTGAACTGCTGCCCCATCAGTTCCACGGCGCCGGCGGTGGGCGAATCCAGCCCGCCCAGCAGGTGCAGCAGCGTGCTCTTGCCCGAGCCGGACGCGCCGACGATGGCGACGGTCTCGCCGGCATGCACCTGCAGGTCCACGCCCTTGAGCACCTCGACGTCGAGCCCGCCTTCGGTGAAGCGCTTGGTGATGCCGCGGGCGTCGAGCACGACGCCGCTGCGAGCTTGCCCTTCGATGGGCTCAGCCCCTTCGACACGCTCAGGACTGTCGGGCGCTTCGACAGGCTCAGCGCGAACGGAAGTCGGCCTATCACTCATAGCGCAGCGCCTCCGCCGGATTGACGCGGCTGGCGCGCCAGCTGGGATAGATCGTCGCCACGAAGGCCAGTCCGAGCGAGATCAGCGCGATCGGGACGATGTCGTCGCCGCGCGGGTCGGACGGCATCTTGCTGATCAGGTAGATGTCCTTGGGCAGGAAGCTCGCGCCCAGCGCCTGCTCCAGCGCCGGCACGATCACGTCGATGTTGGTCGCGATGCCCAGGCCCAGCAGGAGGCCGCCCAGCGTGCCGATCACGCCGACGGTGGCGCCCTGGACCACGAAGATGCCCATGATGCTGCCCGGGCTCGCGCCCAGCGTGCGCAGGATCGCGATGTCGGCGCGCTTGTCGGTCACGGTCATGACCAGCGTGCTGACCAGGTTGAACGCGGCCACGGCGACGATCAGCGTCAGGATGATGAACATCATGCGCTTCTCGACCTGCACGGCGGCGAACCAGGTGCGGTTCTGCCGGGTCCAGTCGCGGATCAGGAATTCGCCGACCAGCGTGCGCCCCAGTTCGGCGGCAACCTCGCGCGCCTGGTTCAGGTCCTTCAGCTTCAGCCGGATGCCGGTCGGTCCTTCCAGGCGGAAGATGCGCGCCGCATCGTCCTGGTGCAGCAGCACCAGCGAGCTGTCGTACTCGAAGTGGCCGGAGTCGAACGTGCCCACCACGGTCATCTGCTTCAGGCGCGGCACCACGCCGGCCGGCGTCACCTGGCCGCTGGGGGCGATCAGCGTCAGGGGATCGCCCTCGCGCACGCCCAGCTGCCGCGCGAGTTCGGCGCCCACGACGACGCCGAACTCGCCGGCCACCAGCTTCTTCAGCACGGGCTGCAGGTTGGCCGCCAGGTCCGTCACCTCGTGCTCGTGCGCCGGATCGATCCCGCGCACGATGGCGCCGCGCATGTCCTCGCCGCGCGCCACCAGGGCCTGGGCCGCCACGAACGGCGCGGCGCCGATCACCTGCGGATTGGCGCGCGCCTGCGCCATGGTGCGGGCCGGGTCGGCCAGCACGCCGCCCCCGGGGCCGAAGATCTCGATGTGCGACACCACCCCCAGCATGCGGTCGCGCACCTCCTTCTGGAAGCCGTTCATCACCGACAGCACGATGATCAGCGCCGCCACGCCCAGCGCGATGCCGAGCATGGAGACGCCGGAAATGAAGGAGATGAAGCCGTTGCGACGGGTGGCGCGGCCCGCGCGGGTGTAGCGCCAGCCCAGAACGAGCTCGTACGGGATCTGCATATTTGGTGTGGCGCGATTGTGGCATCCCCGACAATACGGGCGATGTCGGACAGCGCCCACTTGTTGATTCCCTTCGCCTCGTCGCCGGCGCCCGAATGCCAGGAGGCGTTGCGGGCGCTGGCCTTGCCGCGGCTGGAGCGCCTGCTGGCACGCCTCGCGCCCGGCGCCGCCGACTCCGGAACGGCCACTTCCCTCTCGCTGCCGCACGAACGCGTGCTGGCGCGCGCCTGCGGCCTCGCGCCGGCCGATGGCCGCATCCCCTGGGCCGCCTGGCAGGCGCGGCAGGCGGGGCTCGATCCTGGCTCCGACGCCTGGGCGCAGATCACGCCCTGCCACTGGCGGGTCGGCAGCGACCATGTCGCCATGGACGATCCGGCGGCGCTGCAATTGCACGAGGACGAGTCGCGCGCCCTGCTGGCCGCCGTGCGGCCGTTCTTCGAGGAAGACGGAATCTCGATCGATTACTCGGCGCCGACGCTGTGGCTGGCACGCGGCGAGACCTTCCGCGAGTTCCCGGCGGCCTCGCTCGATCGGGTGATCGGCCGCACCGTGGATGCCTGGCTGCCGCGGGTCACCGGCGCCGGGCCGGTGCGGCGGCTGCAGCAGGAAGTGCAGATGCTGCTCTACACCAGCGACGTGAACGACGAGCGCCAGCGGCGCGGGCTGCTGCCGGTGAATTCCTTCTGGGTGAGCGGCACCGGCGCGCTGCCGCGCGGCGCCACCCCGCTGCCGCCGGGCCTGCACGTGGCGCACGCGCTGCGCGAGCCGGCGCTGGCGGGCGACTGGCCGGCGTGGGCCGCCGCCTGGCGCGAGGTCGACGCCCGCGACGGCGAGGCGCTGCTGCAGTCGCTCGCCGCCGGCCAGGCGGTCACCCTCACGCTCGCCGGTGAACGCCACGCTCAGTCGTGGGCCGGCGCCGGCGGCTGGTCGCGGCGGCTGGGCAGCCTGTTCGGCGGCGGCCGGGCGGCGGCCGCGCTGGAGGCGCTGTGAAGATCATCGTGCGCGACGTCCCGCCCCGGGCGGCGTGGACCCTGGAGCAAGGCGGCGTGCACCCGCTGCTGGCGCGCCTGTACGCGGCCCGCGGCGTCCTGGCGCTGGACGAACTCGACGACGGGCTGGCCCGGCTGCTGCCGCCCGAAGGCATGAAGGGACTGCCCGAAGCGGCCGTGCTGCTGGCTGACGGCATCGCCGCCGGCCGTCGCCTGTGCATCGTCGCGGACTACGACTGCGACGGCGCCACCGCCTGCGCCGCCGGGTTGCGCGGCCTGCGGCTGCTCGGCGCCCGCCATGTCGACTACCTCGTGCCCGACCGCGTGGCCGACGGCTACGGCCTCACGCCCGCCATCGCGCAGCGGGTCAAGGAGCGCGGCGCCGACCTGCTGATCACGGTGGACAACGGCATCGCCAGCGTCGACGGCGTGGCGGCGGCCAATGCGCTGGGCCTGCAGGTGCTGGTCACGGACCACCACCTGCCCGGCCCCGAGCTGCCCGGCGCGGCCGTGATCGTCAACCCGAACCAGCCCGGCTGCGGCTTCGCGAGCAAGTCGATCGCCGGCGTCGGCGTGATGTTCTACGTGCTGCTGGCGCTGCGCTCGGAATTGCGTTCGCGTGGCTGGTTTGCCGACAGGGCTTCGACCCTTCGGCAGGCTCAGGACAGGCCAAGCTCAGCCCGAACGGAAAGAACCCTTGGCCCCGAACCAGGAACCGTTCGCACCAAACCAGGAACCGTTCACCCCGAAGCGGGAACCGTTCGCCCCGAAGCAGGAACCGTTCGCCCTGAGCCTGTCGAAGGGCCGCGAGCCGAGCCACGGCTCGATACGCTGCTGCCGCTGGTCGCGCTGGGCACCGTGGCCGACGTGGTTCGGCTCGACGCCAACAACCGGCGGCTGGTCGCCCAAGGCCTCAAGCGCATCCGCGCCGGCGCGCTGCCGTGCGGCCTGGCCAGCCTGTTCGCGGTCGCGGGGCGCGAAGCGCGCATGGCCACGACCTTCGACTTCGGCTTTGCCCTCGGGCCGCGCATCAATGCGGCCGGGCGCCTGGCGGACATGACGCTGGGCATCGAGTGCCTCCTGACCGACGACGCCGCCCGCGCCGAGGAACTGGCCCGCGCGCTGGACGCGATCAACCGCGACCGGCGCGACATCGAAAGCGGCATGCGCGAGCAGGCCATGCAGATCGTCGACGCCCTGTTCGAGGAAGGCCAGGAGCCGCCGCCCGCGGTGTGCGTGTTCGATCCCGACTTCCACGAGGGCGTGGTCGGCATCGTTGCCTCGCGCATCAAGGAGCGGCTGCACCGCCCGGCCTTCGTCTTCGCGGCCAGCCAGGCGCCGGGGCGCGAGCACGAGCTGAAGGGCTCGGGCCGGTCGATTCCGGGCTTCCACCTGCGCGACGCGCTGGACCTGGTGGCCAAGCGGCATCCGGGAGTGCTGCTGCGCTTCGGCGGCCACGCGATGGCCGCGGGCTGCACCATCGCGGAAGAACACCTGGACCTGTTCGACGAGGCGTTGGCGCGCGTGGCGCAGGAATGGCTGGATGCGGCCACGCTGCTGCGACGCCTGGACACCGACGGGCCGCTCGCGCCCGAGTACCGCCGCCCGGACCTGGTCGACACGCTGCACCAGGCCGTGTGGGGCCAGGGGTTCGCGCCGCCGGTGTTCAGCGAGGTGGTGGAGATCGTGTCGCAGCGGCTGGTCGCCGACAAGCACCTGCAGCTGAAGCTGCGGCACCAGGGCCAGCCGGTGGACGGCATCTGGTTCGGCCGCACCGAGCCGCTGCCGGCCCGCGTCAAGCTCGCGTTCCGGCTCGATGCCGACGAGTGGCAGGGGGTGCGCCGGGTGCGCTTCCTGGTGGAAGGCGCGGAACTCTGATCAGGCACGCAGGCCGGCGGGCACCGCAGCGCGCTCGTCGTCGAAATACGCGAACAGGCGGGCCGCCGCCTCGCGCAGTTCGCGGTCGCCCAGCGTGTGGGCGCGGGCCAGCTGCCACATCGCGTACTCGCGGTCGCCCAGCATCATCGACGTGCTGACGCAGCGTCCGTGGCCGGCCATCAGCAGCGTGAAGGCCGCCAGCAGTCCGGCCGGGCAGTAGCACGCGCCGCCGGCCGGCTCGAACTCGTCGGACGCATCGAGCGAAGCCTGGAACGGGACCCGGTTGTCGACGATGTGATGCATGGTGCTCCCCTTTTCATCGGACCTGCATCAAGCGTAGGCAGCGGTTCGCGCCGCGTCAGTCGGCCCGGATGCCCGCGCGCTGTCGGACGCCGTCGCGCGAAGCCATCAGTGCGCGGCGCACCCGGGGTCGGCGCGCCGCATGAAATCGGTGGCCGAAGCCGCCGCCGCGCGGGGCGCGCGGGACCTTCACCGATACACGTAGTTCACCGGCACTGCGGAGGGGTCGGCCGGCGCTCCGCCGGCGGCCAGGGCCTGCGCCTGCCGCTCGAGCGGCGCGACCCGGGCGGCGCAACCGCTCAAGGTGGCGTTGGGCACATGGCGCAGGCAATCGGCGAGCGCGATGCGTTCGACCTGCACCGACGCGTGCCGCACCTCGGCCTTGCGTACCTGATGGGCGCACAACATCCAGAATGCGAGCAACTGGCCCAGCACCAGCACCGACGCCGCCAGCCAGAACGCCTGATCGCGGGGAAAGGCGGTGCGGCGATGAACGGTGCTAGCGGGCATGGGTACTCCTTGGGATAGTTGAGGGCGATGGTAGGAAACAGCGCCACGGTGGCGCTACCGTCTTTGGCGTGAGCTGCTGTAGGACAAAATCCCTGCACGACAAGGAAGCCCCATGAACGCGATGCTCGACGCCAGCCAGACCGCAGCGCGCCTGCCTTACCCCGCCCTTGCCGGGCAGTTGCGGGCCCTGCTCGCGGATGAGGCGGTACGGGTGCCGGAACGGCTGGTGCAGCCCTTGCCGGGCGGCGCCAGCCTGTTCGTCATGCCCGCGTCGGATGGACGCATCGCCATCACCAAATTGATCACGTTCACGCCGGCGAACGCGGGCACGGCGCGGCCCGCGATCCAGGGCGACGTGGTGGTGTTCGACGTCGCCACCGGCGAGCGCCTGCTGGTGCTGGACGGGCCGACGGTGACGGCGCGGCGCACCGCCGCCGTGTCGCTGCTGGCGGCACAGCAACTGGCGCACGTGCCGGAGGGCCCGCTGCTGATCGTCGGCGCCGGGGCCCAGGGGCGCGCGCATCTCCAGGCCTTCGCCGAAGTGCTGCCGCTGCGCCGCGTGTTCGTCGCCTCGCGCCGGGTGGGCAGCGCCATGGCGCTGGTCGCGCACGCGAAGGATCTGGGACTCGACGCCACCGTGGTCCACGATCCGAACGCGGTGCTGGCCGAGTGCCCGCTGGTTGTGACCTGCACGCCCGCCGACGGCGTGGTGCTGAAGTCGCGGCCGCGCGACGATGCGTTCATCGCGGCCGTCGGCTCGTTCACGCCGAAGATGGTCGAACTCGGCCCCGACCTGTGCCGGCATTGCGCCGAACACGGCGCCATCGTGGTCGACACGCCGCAGGCGCAGCACGAGGCCGGCGACCTGCTGCAGGCCGGCCTGGACCCGGCCGGCTTTCCGACGCTGCGCGAGATCGTGCTCGGCGAGCAGGCGGCCCGGCCCGGGCCCGTGCTGTTCAAGAGTTGCGGCTGGGCGGGGTGGGACCTGGCGGCGGCGCGGACGGCCGTCGCCTGAGGCGCGCTACGCCTTGGGCAACGTCACCCCGCGCTGGCCCTGGTACTTGCCGCCGCGATCCTTGTAACTGGTCTCGCAAACCTCGTCGCTTTCGAAGAACAGCACCTGCGCGCAGCCTTCGCCGGCGTAGATCTTGGCCGGCAGCGGCGTGGTGTTGGAGAACTCCAGCGTCACGTAGCCCTCCCATTCGGGCTCGAAGGGCGTGACGTTGACGATGATGCCGCAGCGCGCATAGGTGCTCTTGCCCAGGCACACGGTCAGTACGTTGCGCGGAATCCGGAAGTACTCCATCGTGCGCGCCAGCGCGAAGCTGTTGGGCGGGATGATGCAGGAGTCGCCGTGGAAGTCGACGAAGCTCTTCTCGTCGAAGTTCTTCGGGTCCACCACCGTGCTGTGGATGTTGGTGAAGACCTTGAATTCCGGCGCGCAGCGGATGTCGTAGCCGTAGCTGCTGGTGCCGTAGCTGATGATCCGGTGGCCGTCGCGCTCGCGGATCTGCCCGGGCTCGAACGGCTCGATCATGCCGTGCTGTTCCGCCATGCGGCGGATCCACTTGTCGCTCTTGATGGTCATCGGTCTCTCCTGGGCGACATTTTAGGGTGGGCGGCGCACGCATCCATGGAATCGGCCCCGCACAAGGGGTACGCGGGCCATGCTGACGGGTGAATTGAAGAACAGGGTCGACCAGATCTGGAACGCCTTCTGGGCCGGCGGCATCGCCAATCCGATCGAGGTCATCGAGCAGATGACGCATGCACCGCGCCTTCCGCGGCGAGCGGTAGTGTCGGGCGCGTTCGAGGACAAGGTGTTGCCGCCAACAAGTTGTCCTCCGGCCGATGCTCGATAGTCCTGACCACGTCGTGCAGTCCGCTGGTCGACCGGCAGGCAGCCACGCAGGCACTGGATCAATTCGTCAAGGGACGAACGCTGGGCGGCGACCAGTTGCCGTTCATCGACATGGTGACCAGGCGACGGAGAACGGCGTCATGGAAGCGAGTGCGCTCTATGAGTCCCCATTCACGTCGGTCGCGCCGGACCGTAAGTATGCAATCGTGCTAACTGGCAGCTTGACTGTCAGCCGCTCCGCCGCGCCACCTTGTTGACCGGCATCAGGCCCACGGCAGCGTTCGTGCTCTACAGTGAGCACGCCACATCTTTCGACAAAAGTGACCTCGAACTCCCCCGGCGCCTCCGCCGTCTTCTTGCGGGAAGGCAGGCCAGCCCACGCGGTTTTCGCGCGATCCGGCCAGACATCATTCGTCGCTTGTGGCGCGGCGCTGGTGCTGCTCTCGCTCGCCGCCTGCAGTCCTGACCTCGGGCCGGCACGTACTGCCGGGCAAGCACAGGCCGGCGGGACGGGGATTGAGCTGCCCCCGGACGTTCCCGGGCCGCGGCCGCTCACCGAGCGGGTCACCCTGCTTCGAACGCAGGCCCATCATGCGACGCGCTCGGCGCTGGTGCGCATCGACGGGGCACCAACCCGCACGCTGTTGGTCGGCCAGATCGTCGCCGAACGCGGCGTGGTCGAGCAGATCACGTCCCGCTCGATCGCGATCCGCGAAGGCGCACTCGTCTACGTGATTCTCACCTCGCCGACGGTCGCACCCGACCCCACCGCCCTGACCGCCCTGACCGCCCTGACCGCACCTGATCGAGGCGGCGAGCGGCGGTAAACCCGCGCGGCACCACGCCAAGCGCGGCCAAGGGATTGGTGAGGTAGCTCACGCATTGGGTCGAGTGCGCATTCGATCAGGTGCGCCTTGAGCCTGTCCGCGTGGCGCCGGCCGCGCTTGCCGGACGACCCGTTACCGCGCACCTCGGGCCGCTGCTGCCGCGTCCACGGAGGCCGTGGCTTCCAGGATTCCGGCGCCGCTCAGAGCGACCCGCTCATAGGCCGCCCCGCGATCACCGCCCGCTCGATCACCCGGTCGTCGCCCAGCACGATCATCGAGAACAGCAGTTCGTCCAGCGATGCCGCCTGGGCGGTCTTGCGCGCCAGCAGGGGCGTGGCCGCCGGATCGAGCACGACGAAGTCGGCCTCGCAACCCGGCTGCAGGTTGCCGATGACGCCCTCCAGCCCCAGCGCCGCGGCGGCGCCGGCGGTGTGCTGCCACCACAACTCCTGCGGCGACAGGGACAGACCGGCCTTGGTGCGCCCTTCGCGGCCGACGTAATAGGCCGCCAGCATGGTGTGGAACGGACTGAAGCTGGTGCCGCCGCCGACGTCGCTGGCCAGGCCGTAGCGGAAGCCCGCGCGCCTGGCCGCGGCGTAATCGAAGAAGCCGCTGCCCAGGAACAGGTTGCTGGTCGGGCACACCGCGGCCGCGGCGCCGGTGGCGCGCATCAGCGCGCGGTCCTCGTCGTCGAGGTGGAGGCAATGAGCGTACACCGCGCGCTCGCGCATCAGCCCGAACTGCTGGTACACCGCCAGGTAGCTGCGCGCCGCCGGGAACAGGCGGCGCACCCATTCCACTTCGTCGAGGTTCTCGGCGACGTGCGACTGGATCCAGACGTCGGGGTAGCGCGCCGCCAGTTCGCCGGCGCCCCTCAGCTGCGCCTCGCTGCAGCTCGGGGCGAAGCGGGGCGTGATCGCATAACCGAGCCGGTCGCGGCCGTGCCAGCGCCCGATCAGCGCCTCGGTGTCGACCAGCGACTGCTGCGTCTCGTCGCGCACGCCGTCCGGGCAGTGGCGGTCCTGCAGCACCTTGCCGGCGATCATGCGCATGCCACGCCGCTGCGCCTCGCCCAGCAGGGCGTCGACCGAGGCCGGGTGCGAGGTGCCGAAGGCCAGCGCGGTGGTGACGCCGTGCCGCAGCAGTTCGTCGAGGAAGAACGTCGCGCGCTCGGCGGCATGGGCCTCGTCGGCGAAGCGCGACTCGTGCGGGAAGGTGTAGTCCTGAAGCCACGGCAGCAGGCCTTCGGCCGGCGAGCCGATGACGTCGGTCTGCGGAAAGTGGATGTGCAGGTCGATGAAGCCGGGGGCGATGATCCGCCCCGGCAGATGCTTGATCGCCACGCCCGGGAAGCGGCCCGCCAGCGCGGAGTACGCGCCCACCGCGCGCACGACCTGCCTGCCGCTCGCGTCGGGGCCGGTGACGAGCAGGCCGTCCTGCTCGTACCGGGCCGCGCCGTCGTCGGCAAAGCGCAGGATCGCGGCGCGGAAGGCCTTCATTTCGCGATCTTGCCCTGCACGCCTTCCACCAGCCAGTTCATGCCCAGGATCTGCTCGTCGGTCAGCGCCTTGCCCTTGGCCAGCACTTCCCGGCCCTCGTTGTCACGGATCGGGCCGGCGAACGGATGCAGCCGGCCGCGGGCGATGTCGCTCTGGCGCTTGACCACCTCGTCCTGCACCGCCTTGGGCACCTTCGGCCCGAAGGACCCGGCGCGCACCATCGCCTTGTCCACGCCGGCCCAGACGGTGGCGGGCTTCCAGGTGCCGGCCAGCACGGCCTGCACCCGGCTGACGTAATAGTCGCCCCAGTGATGGGTCACGGCGGCAATCTGCGCGTCGGGCGCGATCTTGCGCATGTCGGAGTGGTAGGCCACGGCCATCTTGCCGCGCTCCTGCGCCGCTGCCATCACGGCCGTGGACGCCGTGTGGAAGGACACCACGTCGGCGTTCTGGTTGAAGAGCGTCAGCGCCGCCTCGCGCTCGCGGGCCGGGTCGAACCAGGCGTTGAGCCAGACCACCTTCACCCGGGCCTCGGGATTGACCGAGCGCATGCCCAGCGTGAACGCGTTGAGCCCCTGCAGCACCTCCGGAATCGGGAAGCCGGCGACGTAGCCGGCCACGTTCGTCTTCGTCATCCGGCCGGCCGCGATGCCGGCCAGGTAGCGGCCCTCGTAATAGCGCGCGTTGGCCACCGACACGTTGGCCGCCGTCTTGTAGCCGGTGATCGACTCGAACCTGACGTCCGGAAACTCCTTGGCCACCTTGAGCGTGGGCTCCATGTAGCCGAAGCTCGGCGTGAAGATCAGCCGATGGCCCTGCCGCGCCAGGTCGCGGATGACGCGCTCGGCGTCGGCGCCTTCCGCCACGTTCTCGACATAGGTGGTCTTCACCTTGCCGCCGAACGCAGCCTCGACGGCACGCCGTCCCTGTTCGTGCTGCTGCACCCAGCCGGCCTCGGTGACCGGGGCGACATAGACGAATCCGACCTTGAGCGGCTCGCCCTGGCCGGCGGTGGGTTGGGAGAAGGCGGTGGTGGAAAAACAGCAGGCGGCCAGCAGCGTGGCAGCGAGGTTTTTGTACATGGTGTTCCTCTACATGGCCCGGCTGAAGAAAGACGACAGGCGGCCGGGCGGCGCCTGAAGATGCGATTTTAAGCCGGACGCGGGCCCGTGGCTGCCGCGGCCCGCGTTCGCGGGCCGCGGCAGGCGTCAGGCCAGGGCGATCGCGACCTGGATGTTGCCGCGGGTGGCGTTCGAATACGGGCAGACGCGGTGCGCCGCTTCCAGCAGTGCCTGGGCCGCCGCGCGCTCCACGCCCGGCAGGCTGACCTGCAGCCGCACCGCGATGCCGTAGCCGTGCGCCGTCGGGCCGAGGTCGACCTCGGCGTCGACGGCCAGGTCGTTGGGCAGCGTCGCCTTGGTCTTGGCCGCGACCGCGCGCAGCGCGCCGATGAAGCAGGCCGAATAGCCCGCCGCGAACAGCTGTTCCGGATTGGTGCCGCTGCCGCCCTGGGCCGGGGGCGAGAGCTTGATGTCCAGCTTGCCGTCGTCGCTGCGGGCGGCGCCGTCACGGCCGCCGGTGGTGCGGGTCCGCGCGGTGTAGAGGACTTTGTCGAGTTGGGTCATGGTGCTTCCTGTGGATGCCTCATCGCCGAGGCGGGGGTGAGAAAGAAGAGCGAAAGAAGAGCGGGGGCGGTCAGCCGGGCAGCCGGTCGCGCAAGGCCCTGATCTGGGCGGTGAGCTGCACCAGTTCCGCGGGCGAACAGCCCATTGCATCGAGCAGGCACCCCGGCACTTTCTGCGCCCGTTGCCTGAGCTTGCGGCCGGCGGCGGTCAGGGTGACCTGCACCCGCCGCTCGTCATGCGCATCGCGCAGCCTCGCCACCAGGCCGGCGCCTTCCAGGCGCTTGAGCAGCGGCGTGAGCGTGCCCGAATCCAGCGCCAGGCGCGCGCCGAGTTCGGATACGCCCAGGCCGTCGGATTCCCACAGCACCAGCATCGCCAGGTACTGCGGGTAGGTCAGCCCCAGCTCGCCGAGCAGCGGCTTGTACAGCCGCGTGACGGCCAGCGACGCCGAATACAGCGCGAAGCAGAGCTGGTTGTCCAGCAGCAGGGCCTTCGCGGGGTCGATCCGGTGTGTCATACTCAATATTATAGTACGCAATTCAATTGCGTGCAATTGAAATGGCCGTACGTCCCGGCGGGTCGTTTGACCGTGGCCGTGGCGCCGCTCAGCGGAACTGCGCCACCGCGCGGTCCAGCTGCTCGATGTAGCGCTGCTTCGTCTCGGGCGCGGCAAAGCAGGCTTCGAAGCTGTTGCGCGCCAGCCGGTACGCCTGCTGCGCCGTCAGGCCGACGGCCTCGTGCAACTGCACGAAGTTGTCGTTGACGTAGCCGCCGAAGTAGGCCGGGTCGTCCGAATTCACCGTCACGACCAGGCCGGCGTCCAGCAGCTGCTTGAGATTGTGGTCGGCCAGCTTCGGGAAGACGCGCAGCTTCAGGTTCGACAGCGGGCACACCGTGAGCGGAATGCGGTCCTGCTTCAGCCGCTGCATCAGTGCCGGATCCCTGGACGATTGAACGCCGTGGTCGATGCGCTCGACCTTCAGCACGTCCAGCGCGGTCCAGACATATGCGGGCGGGCCCTCCTCGCCGGCATGCGCGACCAGGTGCAGGCCCAGTTCGCGGCACTTGGCATAGACCCGCGCGAACTTCTCCGGCGGATGGCCGACCTCGCTGGAATCGAGGCCGACGCCGATGAACTGGTCGCGATACGGCAGCGCCGCCGCCAGTGTGTCGAAGGCTTGCGCTTCGCTCAGGTGGCGCAGGAAGCACAGGATCAGTTCAGCATCCACGCCCAGTTGCGCGGACGCCTGCCGGCAGGCCCGGTGCAGGCCGTTGACGACGGTCGCCATGGGCACGCCGCGCGCGGTATGCGTCTGCGGGTCGAAGAAGATCTCCGCGCGCAGCACGTTGTCGGCCCTGGCCCGCTCCAGGTACGCCCACGCCATGTCGAAGAAGTCCTGTTCCGCCAGCAGCACGCTGGCGCCGGCGTAATAGATGTCCAGGAAACTCTGCAGGTTGGTGAAGGCGTAGGCCTTGCGCAATGCCTCGACACTCGCGTACGGCAAGCTGACGCCGTTGCGCGCGGCCAGCGCGAAGATCAGCTCGGGTTCGAGCGAGCCTTCGATGTGGATGTGCAGCTCGGCCTTGGGCATGCGGCGCAGCAGGTCCGGCAGGCGCGGCGCGGGAATGTCGTGCGGGTCGGTCATGAATTTCTCGTCTGCGGTCTGGCTGCCAGCATAGCGGCCCGGCGCATCCCGCAGTGCGGTGCGCCAATGAAAAAGCCTCCCGCAGGAGGCTCTTTTCCGATGCGTCGCGCGCCTACTTCTTCGCGTCGGCGCCTGGCACCTTGCCTTCCACGCCCTTGACGAAGAAGTTCACGCCGCCCAGGAACTTGTCGTCGGCCACGGCGTCCTTGGCCAGCACTTCCTTGCCGGCGTTGCTGGCGATCGGGCCCTTCCAGATCACGAAGCTGCCGTCCTTCAGGCCCGCCTTGACGTCCTCGACCTTCTTCTTGATGTCGGCCGGCACGTCCTCGGCGATCGACACGAAGTCGATGGCGCCTTCCTTGACGCCCCACCAGGCCTGGCCGGTGGCCCACTTGCCTTCCAGCGCGTCCTTGGCGGCCTTGGTGTAGTACGGGCCCCAGTTGATGACGGCCGAACCCAGGTGCGCCTTGGGACCGTACGCGGTCATGTCGCTGTCCCAGCCGAAGGCGCGCTTGCCCTTGTCCTGCGCCGTCTTCAGCACGGCCGGCGAGTCGGTGTTCTGCATCAGCACGTCGGCGCCGCCGTTGATCAGCGAGGTCGCGGCTTCGGTTTCCTTCGGCGGATCGAACCACTTGTTGACCCACACCACCTTGGTCTTGATCTTCGGGTTGACCGACTGCGCGCCCAGCGTGAAGCTGTTGATGTTGCGGATCACCTCGGGGATCGGCACCGAGCCGACCACGCCCAGCGTGTTGGTCTTGGTCATGGCGCCGGCGATCACGCCCGCCATGTACGCGCCTTCGTAGGTGCGGCTGTCGTAGGTGCGCAGGTTCTCGGCCGTCTTGTAGCCGGTGGCGTGCTCGAACTTCACGTCCTTGTGGTCGCCGGCCACCTTCATCATCGGCTCCATGTAGCCGAAGGTGGTGCCGAAGATCAGCTTGTTACCCTGGCCCGCCATGTCGCGGATGACGCGCTCGGCGTCGGCCGACTCGGGCACGTTCTCGACGAAGCTGGTGACCACCTTGTCGCCCAGTTCCTTCTCCATCGCCTTGCGGCCGTTGTCGTGGGCGAAGGTCCAGCCGCCGTCGCCCACGGGGCCGATGTAGGCGAAGGCGATCTTGAGCGGCGCGGGCTTGGCGGCGGGCGCCGGCGCGGAAGCGGGCGCCGCGGGAGCCGACGCGGTGGTCGTCGGCGCGGGCGGCTCGCTCTTGCCGCAGCCCACGAGGGCAGCCGAAGCGACAGCCGACAAGGCGGCGAGCTTGAGCATCGAACGTTTCTTCAGGTCCATCGGTAGGGTCCTTCTCCGGGGTTGTTGCTGTCGGGAAACCGCTGATTATGAGCCGGGATAGAAGGGTTTTCCAAGCGAGGCCGGCATGTTCACGCGGATCCACGCCGGGTTGCGCGAAATCAGCGCCAGCACCACGATCGTCGCCAGGTACGGCAGCATCGTGAGCAACTGGCTGGCGACCTCGGTCCCCGTCGCCTGGAAGTGGAACTGCAGCATGGTGACGCCGCCGAACAGGTAGGCCCCGAGCAGCACCCGCCCCGGCCGCCAGGTGGCGAAGGTGGTGAGCGCCAGCGCGATCCAGCCCTTGCCGGCCACCATGCCCTGCACCCACAGCGGCGTGTAGATGACCGAGATGTAGGCTCCCGCCAGGCCGCACAGCGCACCGCCGGCCACCACGGCCGCCAGCCGGATGCGGCGCACCGGGTAGCCCAGCGCATGCGCCGAATCGGGCGACTCGCCGACCGAGCGCAGCACCAGCCCGGCGCGCGAGCGGTACAGGAACCACACCAGCCAGGCCACCAGCGCGATGGCGAAATACACCATCGGATGCTGGCGGAACAGGGCCGGTCCCAGCACCGGAATGTCCTGCAGCACGGGAATGGCGAACTGCGGGCGCTCCGGCAGCTTTTCCTGGACGTAGCCGATGCCGACGAAGGCCGAGAACCCGGCACCGAACAGGCTCAGCGCCAACCCGGTGGCGTACTGGTTGGTGTTGAGCCAGATCGCCAGCGCGCCGAACACGGCGGCCAGCAGCGCGCCGGCGCCCATGCCGGCGACGAAGCCGATCGAATCGCTGCCGGTATGCACCACGGTGGCGAAACCCGCGATCGCGGCGCACAACATGATGCCCTCGGCGCCGAGGTTCACCACCCCCGCCTTCTCGTTGATCAGCAGGCCCAGCGCCGCGATCGCCAGCACCGTGCCGGCGTTGAGCGTGGCCGCGAGGAGGAGGGCATAGGGTTCCATCATGCGGCCTTCATGACCGGTCGAATCCGGACCCGGTACACCATCAGAGTGTCGCAGGCCAGCAGGCTGAACAGCAGCAGGCCCTGGAACACGCCGGTCAGCGAATTGGGCAGGCCCAGGCGCGACTGCGCCAGCTCGCCGCCGATGTAGAACATGCTCATGAGGACCGCCGAGAACACCATGCCGACCGGGTGCAGCCGTCCGACGAAGGCCACGATGATCGCGGCGAAGCCGTAGCCGGCCGGAATGTACGGCGTCAACTGGCCGATCGGGCCGGCGACTTCCAGCGCCCCCGCCAGGCCGGCCGCGCCGCCCGAGGCCAGCAGCGCGGTCCACAGCGCGCGACGCGACGAGAAGCCGGCATAGCGCGCCGCGGCCGGCGCCAGGCCGCCGACCTGCTGTGCGAAGCCGGCGCGGGTGCGAAACAGGAACACCCACAGCGCCAGCACGCCCGCCAGGGCGATCACGAGGCCGATCGTCATGCGCGAGCCCGTCATCAGGCGCGGGATCTGCGTCACGGCCTCGAAGGTCTTGCTTTGCGGGAAGTTGTAGCCGCCCGGGTCCTTGAACGGCCCGAACACCAGGTAGCCGAGCACCTGCTCGGCTACGTAGACCAGCATCAGGCTGACCAGGATCTCGTTGGCGTTGAAGCGGTCGCGCAGGAAGGCGGTGATGCCGGCCCACGCCATGCCGCCCGCCACCCCGGCCAGCAGGATCGGCAGCACGATCCAGCGGGTCGTGTCCTTGCCGGCCGCCAGCGCCACCGCGCCGGCCAGCACGGCGCCGATGATGTACTGGCCTTCGGCGCCGATGTTCCACACGTTCGAGCGGAAGCACACCGCGAGCCCGAGCGCGATCAGCAGCAAGGGCGTGGTCTTGACCATCAGCTCGCCCAGCGCGTAGGGCGAGCGGATCGGCTCCCAGAAGAAGACCTGCAGGCCGCGCACCGGGTCCTTGCCCAGCGCCAGGAACAGCAGCACGCCGATCACCACCGTGATGGCCAGCGCGAGCACCGGCGAGGCCAGGCTCCACAGGCGCGACGGCTCGGGACGCAGTTCAAGCTTCAGCATGCCGCACCTCATGGCCCGCCGTCGCCTCCTGGCCCGGCCACAGGCCGCTCATCCACTCGCCGATCTGCGACACGCTCGCCTGCGCGCGCGCGATCGACGGCGACAGCCGGCCCTTCGCCAGCACGTGCAGCCGGTCGCAGATCTCGAACAGCTCCTCCAGTTCCTCGCTGACCACCAGCACCGCGCAGCCGGCGTCGCGCAGCGCCAGCAGCGCGCCGCGGATCTGCGCCGAGGCGCCCACGTCGACGCCCCAGGTCGGTTGCGAGACGATCAGCATTTTCGGCCGGGCGTCGATCTCGCGGCCGACGAGGAATTTCTGCAGGTTGCCGCCCGACAGCGACCGGGCGAGCGCATTCGGGCCGCCCGCCTTCACGTTGAAGCGGCGGATGATGTCCCCGGCTTGGGCCTGCAGGCCCTTGAGGTCGATCCAGCCGCTGCGCCTGACGGCTTCGGTGCGGGTGAGCATCAGGTTGTGCGCCAGGCCCAGCGTCGGCACGGCGCCGCGGCCGAGCCGGTCCTCGGGCACGAAGTGCAGGCCCAGGTGGCGGCGATGCGCCGGTCCGAAGCCGCCGACCTTGCGGCCCGACACCTGAATCGTGTCCGGCTGCGCGCGCTGGTCCTCGCCCGAAAGCGCGAAGAGGAGTTCGCGCTGGCCGTTGCCGGACACGCCGGCGATGCCGACGACTTCGCCGGCGCGCACCTCCATCGAGATGCCTTCGAGGTCGATGCCGAACTGGTCGTCGCGAGGCAGCCGCAGGTCCTGCACGCGCAGCACCACCTCGCCCGGCTGGCGGTCATGGTGCTCCAGCGCCGGCGGCTCGGCGCCGATCATCATCCGGCTGAGCGAGGCATTGGTTTCCTGCCGCGGGTCGCAGACGCCGGTCACCTCGCCGCCGCGCAGCACGGTGCATGCGCTGCACAGTTCGCGGATCTCGTGCAGCTTGTGGCTGATGTACAGGATGCTGCAGCCCTGGGCAGCCAGCTTCTTCAGGACCACGAACAGCCGCTCGACGGCCTGCGGCGTCAGCACCGACGTCGGTTCGTCCAGGATCAGCAGCTTGGGGTCGGTGAGCAGCGCCCGGATGATCTCGACGCGCTGCATCTCGCCCACGGACAGCGTGTGCACCGGCCGCAGCGGGTCCACGTCCAGCCCGTATTCGGCGGCCTTGGCCGTGATGCTGCGGGTGACCTCGCGCAGGCTCAGGCTCCGGTCCACGCCCAGCCAGACGTTCTCGGCCACCGTGAGTGTGTCGAACAGGCTGAAGTGCTGGAACACCATGCTGATGCCCAGGGCCCGCGCCTCGTGCGGGCTGCGGATTCGCACCGGACGGCCGTCCCACAGCACTTCGCCCGCGTCGGGCATGACCGAGCCGTAGATGATCTTCATCAGCGTCGACTTGCCGGCGCCGTTCTCGCCGAGCACGGCATGGGTCTCGCCCGGCTGGACGGTGAGAGACACGTCGTTGTTGGCGACGACCGACGGGTAGCGCTTGGTGATGTGCGCGAGCTGGAGGCGGGGGCTGCTCAAGCAACGCCCTCCGCGCCGCGCGGCGCGCAGGCCCCGGCCGCCGCCGGCCGGGTTCCGGCGAGGGGCGTGCGGCAAGGCACTCGGTAACAGGTTTCTGGCTGCATTCTCGACAGGCGTGGGTCCGGGGGCGCGCGGCCCGGCCCGACACGGCGCGCCCGGAAATCCCCCATACTGCCTTCCATGGAAGGCAGCACGATCCGCTTCATCCGGCGCGGCGAACTCGTCGCGCTGAGCAATGTACCACCCGCGCGCACGCTGCTGGAATTGCTGAGGGAGGACCTGGGCGCCGCCGGCACCAAGGAAGGGTGCGGCGAAGGCGACTGCGGCGCCTGCACGGTGGTGCTCGCCGAACTGGACGCCACCGGCGCGGCCCCGCGCATCCGCTGGCGCGCCGTCAACAGCTGCATCCGGCTGGCCCATTCGATCGACGGCATGGCGCTGTGGACGGTGGAGGACCTGGCCGGCCCGGACGGCAGCCTGCACCCGGCGCAGGACGCCATGGTGCGATCGCACGGCTCGCAGTGCGGCTTCTGCACGCCCGGCTTCGTGATGAGCCTGTTCGGCATGTACCAGAACCAGGTGGCGCGCGGCCGGCCGATCACCCGCGAACTGGCCCAGGAGGCGCTGTCGGGCAACCTGTGCCGCTGCACCGGGTACCGGCCGATCCTCGACGCGGCGCAGGCCATGGCTCGGCTTCCCGTCGTGCCCGTCGTGCCCGTCGACGAGGCGGCGCTGGTGGCGCAGCTACAGGGGCTGGCACCGGCCGCGGCGCCCGCCTCGGCTCCGTACCTCGCGCCGGCCAGGCTCGACGCGCTGCTGGCCGCCCGCGCCGCGCACCCGCATGCGCAGCTGGTGGCGGGCTGCACCGACGTGGGGCTGTGGGTGACCAAGATGCACCGCGAGTTCCCGCAGGTGCTGGACCTGACCCGGGTGGCCGAGTTGCGGCGCATCGAGACGAAGGTCGACCGCCTGGTGATCGGAGCCGCGGTGCCGCTGGCCGATGCCTTCGAGGCACTGGTGGCCGAGTGGCCGGCGCTGGAAACCTTTGCCAACCGCTTCGCCGGCCTGCCGGTGCGCAATTCCGGCACGCTCGGCGGCAACATCGCCAACGCCTCGCCGATCGGCGACTCGATGCCGCTGCTGATCGCCCTGAACGCCATCATCGTGCTGGCAAGCGTCCGGGGCGAGCGCGAACTGCCGCTCGAGGACTTCTATACCGGCTACCGCCAGACGGTGCTCGCGCCCGACGAGGTGCTGGCGTGGATCGAGGTGCCGGTGGCGGGCCGCCCCCACCCCAACCCTCCCGCGGCGGGGGAGGGAGCAATTGCCGGCCCCGGGCAGGGGCGCCGGCATTTCCTGCGCGCCTACAAGATCTCCAGGCGCTACGACGACGACATCTCGGCGGTCTGCCTGGCGGTCAGCCTGAGCCTGGACGATCAGGGCCGCGTGGCGGCCATCTCGATCGGAGCCGGCGGCGTCGCGGCGACGCCGGCGCGAGCGCGCCGCGCCGAGGACGCGCTGCGCGGACAGCCGTGGACCGAGGCGGCGGCGCAACAGGCTGGCGCGGCCTTGCGCGAGGAGTTCCAGCCGATTTCCGACATGCGCGCCTCGGCCGCGTACCGGCGCCAGGTGCTGGGCAACCTGATGCGGCGGTTCTGGCTGGAAAGCCAGGGCGAGGCGCACATCAACCTGGAACGGGTCATTCCGGACCTGGGGCCCCACGCCGTGGGGATCGCCCCATGAACAGGCGCGACGACGAATTCACCTCGGCCACGGGCGGCGGCCCCGCCGGGCCGGCCGATCCGGGCGAGCGCAACCTGGCGCCCGCGACGCAGTCGCCGCACCGGCCGGCGGCGGGCGGCCCGGCCTGCGGCGTCGCCCGCCCGCACGAAAGCGCGCGGGCGCAGGTCGCCGGCAGCGCCACCTACGTCGACGACATTCCCGAAGTGAAAGGCACGCTGCACGCGGCGCCCATCATGTCCACGGTCGCCCACGGCCGGCTGCTGGGTGTCGATGCCGCGGCGGCGCTGGCAATGCCGGGCGTGCGCGGCGTCGTGCTGGCCGCCGACATTCCCGGCGACCCGGTGCTGGCGACCTTCGTGCACGACGAGCCGGTGTTCGCCCGCGACACCGTGCAACACGTCGGGCAGGTGATCGGGGTCGTCGCCGCCGACAGCGTGATGGCGGCGCGCCGCGCGGCCAGGCAGGTGCAGGTGCGGATCGAAGCCCTGCCGGCGATCCTCACGCCGCGCGAGGCACATGCCGCGCGAAGCTACGTGCTGCCGCCGGTGGTGGTTCGCCGCGGCGAGCCGGAGGCCGCCCTGGCCCGGTCCGCGCACCGCCTCGCCGGCCAGCTCGAAGTGGGCGGGCAGGAGCACTTCTACCTGGAGGGCCAGGTCGCTTACGTCCTGCCGCTGGAACAGGACCAGTGGCACGTCCACTCCAGCACGCAGCATCCCGGCGAGGTGCAGCACTGGGTGGCGCATGCGCTGGGCCTGGAGAACAACGCCGTCACGGTGGAATGCCGCCGCATGGGCGGCGGCTTCGGCGGCAAGGAAACGCAGGCCGGGCAGGTGGCCGTGTGGGCGGCGCTGGCGGCGCGCAAGTTCGGCCGCCCGGTGAAGTTGCGGCTCGATCGCGACGACGACTTCATGATCACGGGCAAGCGCCATCCGTTCGCCTACGACTGGGAGGTCGGATTCGACGACGCCGGCCTCGTGACGGCGCTGAAGCTGACCATGCTGGCGAACTGCGGGTTCTCGGCCGACCTGTCGGGTCCCGTCGCCGACCGCGCCGTGTTCCACACCGACAACGCCTATTTCCTCGGCGACGTCGAGATCGCCTCGTACCGCTGCCGCACCAACGTGCAGAGCCACACGGCGTTCCGCGGTTTCGGCGGGCCGCAGGGCATGATCGCGATCGAGGCGATCCTCGGCGACGTCGCGCGCCACCTGGGCCTGGACGCGTTCGACGTGAGGCTGCGCAACCTGTACGGCATCGAGGAGCCGCACCCTTCGACAAGCTCAGGGCGAACGGGACCACCGACCCGCGAAGCGCCGGGGCGCCGCGATACCACCCACTACGGCATGAAGGTGGAGGACAACATCCTGCGTCCGCTGCTGGCGCGGATCGAGCGCACCTCGCAGTACCGGCAGCGGCGCTCCGCCATCGCGGCGTGGAACGCGACCAGCCCGGTGATCAAGCGCGGCATCGCGATCACGCCGGTCAAGTTCGGCATCAGCTTCACCGCGACCTTCTTCAACCAGGCCGGCGCCCTGGTGCACGTGTTCACCGACGGCAGCGTGCAGGTGAACCACGGCGGCACCGAGATGGGCCAGGGCCTGCACACCAAGATCATGCAGTTGGTGGCGGACGAACTCGGCGTGCCGTTCGAACGGGTTCGCTGCACGGCGACCGAGACCGGGAAGGTGCCGAACGCATCGGCCACGGCCGCCTCCAGCGGCACCGACCTCAACGGTCGCGCGGCGCAGTTCGCGGCGCGCAACATCCGCGACAACCTCGCCGCCTTCGTGTGCGGCCTCGACGGCTGCGGCGCCGGCGCCGTCGGTTTCCGCGGCGGCGAAGTGACCACGCCGGCCAGGACCCGTTCGTTCGACGAAGTGGTGAAGGCGGCCTACGCCAACCGCATCCAGCTGTGGAGCGACGGCTTCTACCGCACGCCCAGGATCCACTACGACAAGGCGACGCTGACCGGTCGCCCGTTCTACTATTTCGCGTACGGCGCCGCCTGCAGCGAGGTGGCGATCGACACGCTCACGGGCGAGAGCCGGCTGCTGAAGGTGGACATCCTGCACGACGTGGGCACCTCGATCAATCCGGCGATCGACATCGGCCAGATCGAGGGCGGTTTCATCCAGGGGGTGGGCTGGCTCACGACCGAGCAACTGGTGTGGAACGACGACGGGCTGCTGGCCACCCACGCGCCGAGTACCTACAAGATCCCCGCCACCGGCGACGTGCCCGGGCACTTCCGCATCGAGCTGTGGCCGGAGCCCAATCCCGAGGACAACGTGTTCGGCAGCAAGGCGGTGGGCGAGCCGCCGCTGATGCTGGCGATCAGCGTGTGGGAGGCCTTGCGCGAGGCCGTGTCGGCCGCGCGCGGCGGCGCGGCGGTGCGCATGGACGCGCCGGCGACGCCGGAGAACGTGCTGCGGGCGGTCACGGGGTGAACGGTGCCCGCGCCCTGCTGTAAGCCCTGATGGCGGCGGAGGCGGCCGCCGGTAGGCTGGCGTGCGCATCACAACGAGGAGCATTTCCCATGTCCCTGATCACCGCCGCCGGCCGCGGCCTGCTTGCCGGCGCCCTGCTGGCGCTGGCCGCGTGCACGCACACGCCCTTGTCCGCCCCGGCCGCCGCCGACGGACCGCCTGCCTCGGCCATCTACATCGGCAACAGCTTCTTCTATTACAACGACGGCATCACCACCCACATGCGGCCGCTGATCGCCGCGGGCATGCCCGGCTTCTCCCACCGCGCCACGATGGTCACCATCAGCGGGTCGGGGGCCGACTGGCACGACGTCGCAACCTACTTCCGCCCCGGCGCGATCGGCAGGTACTCCTTCGCCGCCGGCAACAAGGTCGTGTTCAACAAGATCGACCGGCTGTTCGACGTGGCGGTGATGATGGACTGCAGCCAGTGCCCGGTGCACCCGCAGCTCGGACCGGTGTTCACCGAGTACATGAAGAAGCACAGCGACACCGTGCGCCGCCACGGCGCCCGGCCCGTGCTGTTCATGTCCTGGGCCTACAAGGACGTGCCTTCGATGACGAAGGGGCTCGCCGACGCCTACACCGCGGCCGGCCGCGACAACAACGCCGAGGTGATTCCCGCCGGCCTCGCCTTCGCCCGGTCGGTCGCGGTCCGGCCCGAACTCGAGCTCTATTCGCCGGACAAGCGGCACCCAAGCCTGGCCGGCAGCTACCTTGCGGCGTGCACGACCTACGCGACCTTGTTCAGGAAGTCGCCGGTGGGCCTGCCATATACCGCCGGCCTCGACCCGGCCGTGGCCCGGCACCTGCAGACCGTGGCGTGGGAGACGGTGCAAGGGTACCGGCAACCGGTGCACTGATCGCCGGCGAACGCCCGGCGCGAGCAATGCGAAAAGGGGGCCGTGGCCCCCTTCGCTTTGTCGCGGCGCCTGCCGGCCGTTCCGGCACGGCGGCCGCGGATGCGCTTCAGATCAGCCCGCGCACCGATGCGAACACCAGGCCGGCCAGGCACGAGGTGGCCACGCCGATCAGGCCCGGCAGGATGAAACTGTGGTTGATCACGTACTTGCCGATGCGCGTGGTGCCGGAGCGGTCGAACTGGATCGTCGCCAGGTCGCTCGGATAGGTCGGCAGGATGTAGTAGCCGTAGCTCGCCGCGGCGAACGCCACGATGTAGCCGGGCGGCACGCCGATCGACAGCGCCACCGGCACCATCGCGCTGACGGCCGCGGCCTGCGAGTTGACCAGCTTCGACACCAGCAGCAGCGCCAGCGCGTAGGCCCAGGGGTGCTGCTTCACGACCTCGGACAGCGCCGCCTTCAGGCCGGGCAGGTTGGCCTCGAACACCGTGTCGGCCATCCAGGCGATGCCGAACACGGCGATGACGGCGATCATGCCGGCGCGGAACACCTCGTTCTTGCCGATCGCGGCCGGGTCCGTCTTGGTGAAGACGACGATCAGCGCGCCTGCCAGCAGCATGAACATCTGGATGGTGAGGATCATCGACAGCGGCTTGCCGTTGACGACCGGCCGCAGCGACTCGACGGCGCCCAGCGTGGCCACGACGGCGATCGCGCCGAGGAAGATCCACATGGCCGCCCACTGCCCCGTCGCGAGCTTCTTGCCCAGCAGGGTGGCCGATTCGCCGTAGATGTGCTTGCGCGTTTCCGGGTCGGCGATGCGGGCCTGGAACTCCTCGTCCTGGTCGAGGTCCTTGCCGCGGAACCAGCTGAAGATGCCGATCGCCAGCACGCCCAGCAGCGTCGAGGGAATCGTGATCGAGAGCAGCATGACGAAGTCGACCACGGTGCCGCCGATCGGCGCCTTGGCCAGGAAGGCGGCCAGCGACACGACGGCCACCGAGACCGGGCTGGCCAGGATGCCCATCTGGCTGGCGATCGACGAGGCCGCCATCGGCCGCTCGGGCCGGATGTCGTTCTTGATCGCGACGTCGTAGATGATCGGCAGCATGGTGTACACGACGTGCCCCGTGCCGCACAGGATGGTGAGCGTGCAGGTCGTGAACGGCGCCAGGATCGACACGTACTTCGGGTTGCGCCGCAGCAGTTTCTCGGCCGCCTGCAGCATCACCTCGAGGCCGCCGGAGGCCTGCAGCGTCGCCGAAGCGGCGACCACGGCGACGATGGTGAGCATCACCTCCACCGGCGGCTTGCCCGGCGGCAGGTGGAAACCGAAGACGAGCAGGACCAGGCCGATGCCTCCGAGGAGACCCAGCGCGATCCCGCCCTTGCGTGCTCCGTAGAAGAGGCAGGCAAGGACGATGGCGAGTTGCAGCGTAAAGACCATGGCGTGTCCGCTCCCGGCCCGCATCGCCGGGAGTGCGGTTCCCGTACAAGTTGCGTGGGTCCGGCCGGCTTGCGAACGCGGCAGGCAAGCCTGCGCGGTCCGCGGGACGCTGCTGCGCCCGGCCAGCCGGGGAACCATCCCGCATGGCTTGTGGTCTGCAGCCCTTGGGCGGGGTGCGGGATGTGCTGTCGGGGCCTCCCTGTCAGGCCATCGAATCAACGGGTTCATTCTGGCGCAGCCGGCGAGCAAGCGCCTTGATGCGAGTCAATCGGGTTAACCCTGATACCAGAAGATGAGGCCGCCGCGACAGCCGCTACACCACAATCGCTCCAGGAGACAGGCATGGACCACGCTTTCGCGACCGCCTCCGGCGCCCCCAGCCCGGCACCGGACGACGATGTCCCGATCCCTTACATGCAGCGCACGCGCGAGTGGTACCTCGCGCTCGGCTACGGCAATCCATACCGCTGGGCGCACTGCAGCGACGTGCCGTTCCAGCCGCTCGGCAAGCCGCTTTCCCAGTGCACGCTCGCGCTGGTCACCACGGCGGCGCCCTACCGGCCGGACAAGGGTCCGCAGGGCCCGGGCGCGCCCTACAACGGCGCGGCGAAGTTCCACGAGGTGTATTCGGGCGACACGGCGGCCGACCATGACCTGCGCATCGCGCATGTGGCCATCGACCGCCGGCACACCTCGATGGAGGACAGCGGCTGCTGGTTCCCGCTGCCCGCGCTGCGGCAGGCGGTGGCCCGCGGCCGGCTGGGGCGGCTGGCGCCGCGGTTCCACGGCGCGCCCACGACCCGCAGCCAGCGCAGCACCATCGAAGTCGATGCGCCGCAGATCGTGGCCCGCTGCCGTGCCGATGGCGCCGACGTGGCGCTGCTGGTCGCCAACTGCCCGGTGTGCCACCAGACGCTGAGCCTCGTGGCGCGGCAACTCGAAGCCGCCGGCGTCGCCACGGTGGTGATGGGATGCGCCAAGGACATCGTCGAGCACGCCGGCGTGCCGCGGTTCCTGTTCAGCGACTTCCCGCTGGGCAACGCGGCCGGCAGACCGCTCGACGGCGCGTCGCAGGCGGCGACGCTGGAGCTGGCGCTGCGCGTGCTCGAATCGGCGCCGGCGCCGCGCACCACCGTGCAGTCGCCCCAGCGGTGGAGCGATTCGGCGGCCTGGAAACAGGACTACTGCAATGCGTCGCGCGTAGACGCCGCGGAGCTCGCGCGGCTGCGGGCGGAGTTCGACGCCGCCAAGGCCGGCGCCAAGCCAGCCTGAGCAATCGCGTCCTACGGGCAACTCGTGCTCCGGCTGACGCCGGGCGCCAGCGCTGCACCGGACCATGGTTCTCCTCTCGCCAACATCTTCAAGGAGAACCCATGGCAGCGAAAGAAAAGATCGACGATCTCGAGCACCTGGACAAGGACCGGTCCCTCGCCAGGGACCATCCGGTCGGCACCAGCGTCGGCGCGGCCGGCGGCGCCGTGGCCGGAGCGACCGCGGGGGCCGCGATGGGCGGACCGGTGGGCGCTGCCGTCGGCGGCGTGATCGGCGCCGTGGCGGGCGGGCTGGTCGGCCGGGGCGCGGCCGAAGCCGTGAACCCGCAGCCGCAGGATCGGCAGCATGAGCACAACCTCGGCAAGGGCGTCGGGGTCGGCGGCGGCGCGGCAGCCGGCGCGGTCGCCGGCGCCAGCATGGCCGGGCCGGTCGGCGCCGGCGTCGGCGCGGTCGCCGGAGCGATGGTGGGCGGTGCGGCCGGCAAGGGCGCGGCGCATGCCATCAACCACGACGAGGAGGACGCCTACTGGCGCGGCGCCCATGTGCGCGAGCCCTATTACAACCCCGAGCGCAGCTACGAGGATTACCAGCCGGCCTACCGGATGGGGTGGGAAGGCCGCGCCCGCTACGACCAGGGTGACTTCGACCTCTACGAGCCGGCGTTTCGCGACGACTGGGACGCGTCGTATCGCGGCCAGTCGCGCCTGACCTGGGACGAGGCGAAGCACGCCGCCCGGGCCGGCTGGCACCGGATCGAGCGCAGGCTGCCCGGCGACGCAGACCGCGACGGCCGCTGACCGTCGCTGCCTGCGGCCGGGGCTGACCGGAACCGCCCGGCGGGGCGGCCGGTCCGGCGACCGGGAAACTACCAGCCCCGGCCGCTGAGGCAGCGCAACAGTCGGTGAGCAAGGCAACAAGCGGCGCGCGAAGAGAGCGTCTGCTTCGTCCGACACCGGGTGTCGGACAACCCCCAGCAATTGCTGGGGTGCGGCGCCTACACGACCAGGCGCGGCGCCCCCCCACCATTCAACGCATGAAAATCCTCAGCCTCATCCACGTCATGGTCGCGCAGGCGTTCTACCGCTGGGCGATGCGCGAGATCAACCCCCTGCACCCCGACCTGCCGCGCATCATGCTGCGGCAGCAGGAACTCTCCGACAAGGCGCGGCGCATGTTCGCCGTGAGCGGCCTTTCGCGTTGAGGCCCGGCTGTTGGGTTCGTCTTGCTGCTGCTACTTCTTGCGCGCCGCGATCGACTTTTCGGCCGTGTTGACGAGCTCGGCGCCCACGGTGGCCTTCCACTTGGCGTAGACCGGGCGCGTCGCCTTCACGAACGCCTCGCGCTCGGCCGGTGACAGTTGCGTCACCGTCACCCCCATGCCGGCCACTTCCTTGAGCAGCGGCTTGTCGGCTTCGACCAGTCCCTTGCGGGCCAGCGCGATCTCCTGCTTGCCGGCATCGATGGCCGCCTCGCGCACGATCTTCTGGTCGGCCGGCGTCCAGGAGTTCCAGATCTCCTTGTTGACGACATAGATCAGCGGATCGGTGACGTAGCCCCAGGTCGTCACGTACTTCTGGCCGACGGTGTTCATCTTCAGGATCGTGAACAGGAACAGCGGGTTCTCCTGCCCGTCCACGGCGCCGCTGGCCAGCGCCGGCTGCGCGTCGGCCCAGCTCATCTGCGTGGGGTTGGCGCCCAGGGCGTTGAAGGTGTCGGAGAACAGCGGCGAGCCGACCACCCGGATCTTCATGCCCTTCAGGTCCTCGGGCGACTTGATCGGCTTCTTGGAGTTGGTCAGCTCGCGCGTGCCGTTCTCGCCCCAGGCCAGCGGCACCACGCCGGCCTTCTCGATGGTCTGGAAGATCTTCTTGCCGACTTCGCCCTGCGTCAGCGCGTCGACGGCGGCGTAGTCGGGCATCAGGAACGGCATCGAGAACAGGTTCAGCTCCTTGACCTGCGGCGACCAGTTGATGGTCGAGCCGACGGCCATGTCGATCACGCCCTGGCGCAGCGCGCTGAACTCGCGCGTCTGGTCGCCCTGGATCAGCGACACGCCGGGGTACAGCTTGATGTTGATGCGGCCCTGGGTGCGCTCCTTGACCAGGTCGGCCCAGATCTTGCCGCCCATGCCCCATGGCGTCGGCGGGCCCAGCACCAGCGACATGCGGTATTCGGGCTTGTAGGCGGCCTGCGCCATGGCGCCGGTGCCAAACGCGAGGGCGGTGGCGGCGATGGCCAGGCCCAGGACGGTGCGGCGGAATTTCATGAGTGGTCTCCTTGGGGTGAAAACGGACAGCGGTTTCAGTAGCCCAGCTGGCGCGGCAGCCAGAGGGCCAGTTGCGGCATGGCGATGACCATCACCATCACCAGGAACATGGACACGAGCATCCAGCCGACCCAGCGCACCGTGTCCTCCATCGGCACGCGGGCGATGCGGCAGGACACCATCAGGTTGACGGCCAGCGGCGGCGTGAACTGGCCCAGCGCCACCTTCAGCGTGAGGATCACGCCGAACCAGACGACGTTCCACTGGTAGTGCTGCACGATCGGCAGCAGCAGCGGCACGAAGATCAGGAAGATCGAGATGCCGTCGAGGAACATGCCCAGGGTGATCAGCAGCAGGATCAGCAGCGACAGCACCCCGTACTCGCCGAGCCCCGAATTGACGATCGCCCTGGTGAGCGGGTCGATCACGCCCAGCGTGGACAGCGAGTAGGCGAAGATGCCGGCCAGCGAGACCACCAGCAGGATCACGGCCGAGAGCTCGCCGGATTCGCGCAGGATCACGAAGAGGTCGCGCACGCGTATCGTCTGGTAGATCGCCATGCCGACGAACAGGCCGTAGAACACCGCCACCACCGCCGCTTCGGTCGGCGTGAACCAGCCGGCGCGCATGCCGCCCAGGATCAGCACCGGCGCCGCGAGGCCCCAGATCGCCTCGCGCAGGCTGCGCCAGAAGGCGGGGCGCGGCAGGCTGGCTTCCAGCGCGCCCATCTTGTGGTGCCGCGCCATCCACACGGCGGGGATCATCAGCGCCAGGCCGGCCATCACGCCGGGGATCATGCCCGCCGCGAAGAGCGCCGGCACCGAGGCGCCCGGCACCAGCACCGAATAGACGATGAACGCCACCGAAGGCGGGATCAGGATGTCGGTGGCCGCCGCGGCGCCGACGACGCTCGCGGAATACGCGGGCGGGTAGCCGGCGCGGCGCATCGCCGCGATCATCACGCCGCCCACCGCGGCGGCATTGGCCGGCCCGGAGCCGGAGATGCCGCCCAGGAACATGGCGACGGCGATCGCCACCAGCGGCAGCATGCCCGGCCCGCGCCCGACGATGGCGATCGCGAAGTTCACCAGCCGCGAGGCGACGCCGGAACGGTCGAAGATCGAGCCGACCAGCACGAACATCGGGATCGCCAGCAGCGGGTACTTGCCCAGCCCGGCATAGAAGTTCTGCGGCACGGCCAGCAGGCCGAACCACTGGGCGTCCCAGTTGGCGATCGCGATGCAGACCGCGCCGGCGAGCCCCAGCGCCGCGCCGATCGGCACGCCGGCGAACAGCATGACGACGAAGGCGGTGAAGAGCAGCGCGGGAATCATGGCCGGCGCGCCCGACGGATGAACAGGCCCAGCGCCCGGCCCGCGATGGCCACCGACATCACCGGCAGCCAGATCGTGTACCACCACTGCGGCACCCCGATGCCGGGCGAGGTCTCGCCGAAGCGCATGTCGTCGTACACCATGCGCGTGCTCAGCACCGCGATCAGCGCGAACAGCAGGAACATCATCGCGGCGCCGAACATGGCCAGCGCGCGCTGGCGCGCGGGCGACCCGTTGTCGGCGAAGTACTCGATGCGGATCTGCAGGTTGCGCGCCACCGATGCCGAGCCGGCGACCAGCGCCAGCACGATCATCAGGAACACCGAGAACTCCTCGGTCCAGGCGAACGACTGGCTGGTGAAGTAGCGCACGATCACGTTGGCGAACGTGATCAGCGCCAGCAGGGCCATCACCACGACGGTGAGCCAGTCTTCGATCGCCAGCGGCACCCGGGCTGGTTCCTCGATTCCGGCGGGATCGGGCAGTTCGCCGGGGATGGGCGTGGTGTCAGGGGAGAAGGACATGAAACACGAAGCAGGTTAGGGCGGGGGCAGCCGTCTGGCCATAGTGGATACCTCTAGCGACCGATCAGGTCCCGCGCCGCGGCGGCGATGTCGCGCGCGGTGATGCGCGACTGGGCCTCGAGCACCGGCGCGTAGCCGACCGGCACGCGCGGGGCGCCGAGCCGCCGCACCTTGCAGCCGGTGCGCTCGGCCGCCGTGGCGGCGATCTCCGCCCCGAAACCGGCGGCCTGCACCGCCTCGTGCACCACCAGCAGGTGGCCGGTGCGGGCGCAGGACTCGAGCACGGCCTGCCGGTCCCACGGCCAGATCGAGCGCAGGTCGACCAGGTCGCACTCGATGCCCTCGCCGGCGAGCCGCTCGCAGGCGTGCGCGCAGACCTGCACCTGGCGGCTCCAGCTCACCATCGTCAGCGCGCCGCCGCGCCGCGCCGGGCGCGCGGTGCCGAGCGGCGCCGCCAGGCCCTCGTCGACCTCGCCGGTCGCGCCCCACAGCGTCTTGTGCTCCATGTAGACCACCGGGTCGCCGCTCGCCAGCGCGGCGCGTAGCAGCGAATAGTTGTCCTGGGGCGTGGCGGGACAGACCACGACCAGCCCCGGCACGTGCGCGAACCAGCTCTCCAGCGACTGCGAGTGCTGCGCCGCCGACGAGTCCCAGATGCCGATCGGCATGCGCACCACCATCGGCACGCGGCCCTGCCCGCCGAACATGAACCGGTTCTTGGCGGCCTGGTTGACCAGTTCGTCCATGGCGCACAGCGCGAAGTCCACCACGCGCATCTCCACCACCGGGCGCAGGCCCGCCAGCGCCATGCCGACGCCGGCACCGAGGATGGTGGCTTCGCTGATCGGGGTGTCGATCACCCGCTGCGCGCCGAAGCGTTCCTGCAGGCCCCGGTACTGGCCGAAGATGCCGCCGCGCCCCACGTCCTCGCCGACGACGACCACCGCGGCGTCGGCTTCCATCTCGCGCTGCACGGCCAGCGCGGCCGCCTGCGCGTACGTCATCACCGCCATTGGCCCGCTCCCGCGTCCTGGACGTCGGCGAACGCGGCCGCCGGTTCCGGCCATGGCGCCGCGTCGGCCGCCGCCAGCGCGGCCGCGACTTCCTCGCTGGCCTCGCGGTCGATCGCGTCGAGCTCGGCGGCGTGCGTGCCCGCCAGCGCCAGATAGCTGCGGCGCGCACGCGCGATCGGGTCGCGCTCGAGCGCCGCCTGCACTTCGGCGCTGTCGCGGTAGGCGGCCGGATCGACCGAGACATGGCCCTTGACGCGATAGGTCGTGGCGTGCAGCAGGCGCGGTCCGCCGCCGTCGCGCACGCCGGCGATCAGCGCGCCGGCCGCGTCGCGCACGGCCAGCACGTCGTTGCCGTCCACCTGCGCCGCCTCGATGTCCAGGCTGCGCGCCCGGGCGGCCGCGCCTTCGCCGGCCGTCATCGGACCGCTGGCGGTGGTGGCGCTCCAGCGGTTGTCCTCGCACACGAACAGCACCGGCAACCCGTACACCCGGGCCCAGTTCAGCGCCTCCAGGAATGGTCCGCGGTTGATGGCCCCGTCGCCGAAGAAGCAGGCGGTGATGCCCCGGCGGCCCAGCACCTTTTGCGCGTGCGCCGCGCCGACGGCGATCGGCAGGCCGGCGGCGACCACGCCGTTGGCCCCCAGCATGCCCACCGAGAAGTCGGCGATGTGCATGGAGCCGCCCTTGCCGCCGTTGTAGCCGGCGGCCTTGCCGAACAGCTCGCACATCATCCGCGCCAGGTCGGCGCCCTTGGCCAGCGTGTGGCCGTGGCCGCGATGGGTGGAGGTCAGGTAATCGTCCGGGCGCAGGTGCGCGCACACGCCCGCCGCGACCGCCTCCTGCCCGGTGGACAGGTGCAACGGGCCGCGCACCTTGGCCGTCGTGCCGGCGGTGCTGCCGAACGCGCTGACGCCGCCCTGGCTCGCGGCCTCCGCCGCGTCCTCGAACGCCCGGATGCGCACCATCGTTCGATACAGGGCTGCCAGCGCTGACGCGTCCTGGTTCAAGCTTGCCTCCTCCATGCCAACGGATGGGCGTGGAGTATAGGACCGCGACCTCGCACGTCAGGAACCCGCCGCGCCGGCCTCGGACCCCGCCATCAGCTCGCCCACCCGCTCCAGCAGCACATCGGCCGGCGCCGGCTTGGCCAGGTGCACGTCGAAACCGTGCCGCCTGGCCATGGCGACGTCGTCGGCCTGCCCGTAGCCGGTGAGGGCGATCAGGCGGCAGCGCGCGCCGTTCGGATGCGCGCGCACGTGCCGCGCCAGCTCGTAGCCGCTCATGCCGGGCAGGCCGATGTCCAGCAGCGCCACGTCCGGCGCAAGGTGGTCGAGCATCGCCAGTGCCGCGCCGGGGTCATAGGCGACGCGCACGTCGTAGCCGCTGATTTCGAGCAGGGCCGCCGTCGTGTCGGCCGCATCCCGGTTGTCGTCCACCACCAGCACCTTGCCCGTGCCGGCCGGCGCCGCCCGCGGCGGTTCGCTGACCCGCTCGGCCGGCGAGGACGCCAGCGGCAATCGCACGCGCATGCGGCTGCCCTGGCCCGGGCCGGCGCTTTCCGCCTCGACGCTGCCGCCGTGCATCTCGACCAGGCTCTTGACGATGGCCAGGCCGAGGCCGAGCCCGCCGCGGGACCGATCCTGGCCCTGGCGATCCTGGAAGAACGGCTCGAACGCGCGCTTGAGCACCTCCGGCGACATCCCGGCGCCGTTGTCGCTGACGGTCACTTCCACGGCATCGCCATCCCGGCGGGCTGCCAGGACGATCTCGCCGCCTTCGCCGGTGAACTTGACGGCGTTGCCCAGCAGGTTGCCCAGCACCTGCGCCAGCCTCGCTTCGTCGCCCGAGACCCACGCGCCGCGCGCGCCCTCGGCGACATCGATGCGCAACGTGCGCTCGCCGAGGATCGGCCGGGTCGCCTCGCCCGCATGCTGCACCAGTTCGGCCACCCGCAATGGCTCCATGCGCATCACCAGCCGCTTGCCGGTGATGCGAGACAGGTCCAGCAGGTCGTCGACCAGCCGCGTCAGTGGGCGAGCTGGCGTTCGACGACGCGGCGCTCGGCCGCCGTGCGCTCGTCGCCCTTGAGCGCCATCAGCTGCAGCGCCATGGCGATCGGCGCGAGCGGATTGCGCAGTTCATGGCCGAGGATGGCGAGGAATTCGTCCTTGATCCGCCCGGCCTCCTCGGCCGATCGCAGCGCGTCCGTCACTTGCTGCAGCAGCGCCTCGCGCTCCGCCTGCCCGGCCTGCAGCTCCCGCATGAATCGCTCGTGCTGGGTCGCCGCCTGGGCCATCGCCGCGCGCACCTCCTCGAGTTCCGCCACGGCCAGCGGGTCAGGCTGCACCCGCTCGCCGCGGCCGAGCGCCGCCGCCGCCTGCTTCAGCGTGTCGATCGGCTGGCTGACCTTGCCGGCGAAATACCACCCGAGGTACGCCGCCAGCGCCAGCGAGGCCACGAGGCCCAGCAGGACGGCGAGCATGGAGCCCCAGGTGGTGTAGCCGGCGTCGCTCGCCGGGATTCCCACGGCCACCACCCAGCCCGAGCCGGCCAGCCGCGTGTACCCCGTGTGGCTGCTCGTCCCCTCGGTCGTGATGGTCCGTCCCATGCCGCCGGACTGGCCCTCGGCCAGGAGGGCCCGCAGCGAGGGCGAAGCCACGGCGCTCCTGGACGGCCTCGTGCGCGCCACCCGGCCGCCGCCCTGGTCGAACACCGACACCACCCAGGTGGAGGGCACCGACTGGCGCTGCAGCACGTTGAGGATCAGGTCCGTGGAGAGCACCGCCGACACCACATAGGTCCCGCCGGCGTCCACTGGCACACGCACCGCGAAGGCGTTGCCGCTCACCGGCCCGTGGGTGACCACGCCGACCACGGGCTTGCCCAGGGCCAGCGCCTGCACGACACTCTCCGGCTCCACCGGCTGCGGGTCGGCGGCCTGGAACGGCCTGTTGGTACGGAAGACCGCCTGCCCCCGATCGTCCAGCAGGACGACGGCGCGCCAGCCCTGTTGCCGCGCGACCCGCGCCGAGGTGCGATAGAAGGCCTCGAACTCGGCCAGGCGCAACTCGTCGCTCTGCGCCAGTGTGCGAAGAACGGCGACAGTGGAACTCAATTCGGCGTCGACCGCGGTGGCCAGCGCGCGCGACAGCGCCAGGGCCGAGCGCTGGGTGGCCTCTTGCCGCTCGTACACGAGGTAGCCCAGCGCCAGCACGACCATGAGGGCCAGCGGCACCAGTCCGCTGGCGGCGAGCACGAACAGCCGCCACTTGAGCTGACGCCGAGCAGCCTTGGACACCGGCGACGGTACTGACGGCGTGGCCATGGACCCCCAAGTTCCGGTGGCGACCTACGTGCCAGCGCCACACCACCCCATGCTACCGGAAAGCCCAGCGGGAGCGCGCTGCGGAAGCGCCCGGTCGCACATGGCAACATCCGGTACTGTTCATCTGGCCGCCCTGCCGGCGGCGACGGAGGCGAAGCATGGATATCCGAGAAGCATTGCAGGCGCTGCAGGACGCGCTGGGACCGCGTGGCTACCTGCCGGCGGCCGACGTCGACGAGCGCTACCTGGTGGACATCAAGGGCACGCGCGGCGCGGCGCCCCTGGCGGTGCTGCGGCCCGCGAGCACCGCCGAGGTCTCGCGCGCGCTCGCCATCTGCCATGCCGCCGGGATCCCGGCGGTGACGCAGGGCGGCCGCACCGGGCTGGTGGAGTCGCACCTGCCGTGCGAGGGGGAAGTGGTGCTGTCCATGGAGCGCATGAATGCGATCGAGGCCGTCGACGCCGATGCTGCCATGGCCACGGTGCAGGCCGGCGTGGTGCTGCAGACGCTGCAGGAGCAGCTGGACGCGGCCGGCCTCATGTTCCCGCTCGACCTCGGAGCGCGCGGCAGTTGCACCGTCGGCGGCAACATCTCGACCAATGCCGGCGGCAACCGCGTGATCCGCTACGGGATGACGCGCGAACTGGTGGTCGGGCTGGAGGCCGTGCTCGCCGACGGCACCGTCCTCGACGGCCTGAAGCCGCTGATCAAGAACAACACCGGCATCGACCTGAAGCACCTGTTCATCGGCAGCGAAGGCATTCTCGGCGTGGTCACGCGCGCCGTGCTGCGGCTGGTGCCCAGGCCCGGCGAGCGCACCGTGGCGCTGTGCGCGCTCGGCGAGTTCACGCAGGTCCGGACGCTGCTGCGCCAGGCGCGCCAGCGGCTGGGCGGCGAGCTCACCGCGTTCGAGGTGATGTGGAACTCCTACTTCTCGCGCGCCGTGGAGATCGCCGGCAAGACGCCGCCGCTGCCGCCGGGACAACCGTACTACGCGCTGATCGAGGCGTCGAGCGCGGGCGCCGGCGGCGCCGCCAACCTCGAGGCGCTGCTGCAGCAGGTGCTGGAAGACGGCACCGTCTCGGACGCCGTGATCGCGAAGTCCGGCGCCGAGAACGAGGCGCTGTGGAAGCTGCGCGACCTCTCGGTGGAGGTCTCGCGCACCTTGTCGCCCGCGGTGGTGTTCGACGTGAGTCTCCCGATCGTGGCGATGGAGACGTTCGTGCCGCGCTTCGAGGCGGCCGTGCGCGCCATCGATCCGCGGTGCGACACGGTCGTCTACGGCCACCTGGGCGACGGCAACCTGCACCTGGCGGTGCACCAGCCGCCCCAGCGCCCGCAGACGTACCAGGCGATCCAGGAAACGGTGTACGCCCTGGTGGGCGAATACAAGGGTTCGATCTCGGCCGAGCACGGCATCGGCGTGTCCAAGCGCGAGTTCCTGCCGCACTCGCGCAGCGCGCAGGAGATCGCCGCGATGCACGCGCTGAAGAACGCGCTGGACCCGGGGCACCTGCTCAATCGCGGGCGGGTGCTGGAACACCGGCCCGCGTGACCGGGCGCCAGGCCGCGAACCACCACGAAAGTTCTCCAGCGCGCCTTGCCGCCGGTCAAGCGCGGGACACTCACCCGGCAAAACGCCGATGACAGGCGCGGCCGCGCCGATGACAATCGCCGCGCACAACTGGGGACTCCTCATCATGCTCACTCGCCGAGAACTCCTGGCTGCCGGCGCAGCCAGCGCCGCCGCCACCTTCGCTCCCGCCGCCCTCGCGCAGGCCTTCCCGTCCAAGCCGGTCAGGATCGTCGTGCCCTGGACCGCCGGAGGCACCGGCGACATCCAGGCCCGCCTGGTCGGGCAGCACATGGCCCAGACGCTGGGACAGCCGGTCCTGATCGAGAACAAGCCCGGCGGCGGAACGATCATCGGCACCGGCTTCGTCGCCAAGGCCCCGGCCGACGGCCATACCCTGCTGCTCATGGCCAACAGCTTCGTCATCAACGCGAAGCTGCACCAGAACCTGCCGTACGAGGGGCTCAAGGCCTTCGAGGCGGTGGCATGCCTGACCAACTCGCCGCAGGTGCTCGCGGTGAACCCGGCCAGCCCGTACCGGACCTTCAAGGAATGGGTCGACGCGGCCAGGGCGAAGCCCGGCACGATCTCGTACGCGACGGTCGGTCCGGCCACCACCCAGCACATTGCCGGGGAGATGCTGCAGCGGGCCGCCGGCATCAAGCTGATCTACACCCCGTTCGGCGGCGGCGCACCGGCGGTGAACGCCGTGCTGGCCGGCCACGTGGACACGGTGCTCGCGAACCTGTCGGAGATGAACAGCTTCCTCGAGGCCGGCAAGCTGCGGCCGCTGGCCGTGACGACGCAACAGCGCCTGGACGCGCTCAAGCAGGTGCCGACGGTGGCCGAGTCGGGATTCGCCGGCTACGAGGCGGCCGCCTGGTTCGGACTGGTGGCGCCCGCCGGCACGCCGCGCGAGGCCGTCGCGCGCCTCGCCGACGCCGCCGGCAAGGCGCTGGCCGACGCGGAGGTCAGGAAGAAGCTGCTCGGCATCGGGCTGGACCCGTACCTGATGGGGCCGCCGCAGTTCGCCACCCACATCGCCGACCAGTTCGCCCGGTACTCGAAGGTGATCGACGAGGCGGGGATCAAGGCCTGAGCTCCGGCTGGCGGCGCACGGGCGGCGTGGCTGGCACGCCCTTTTCCTTCCTGGAGTTCCAGGCATGCCTGGATCCCGATCGGGCACACACATGATTGAATCGCTCACGGACCGGCAACGGCTGGTCATGGACTTCCTGGCCGGCGCGCAGCCGCAGATGCTCGACCTGCTGCAGCGCATCGTCGACATCGACTCGGGCAGCTACCACAAGGCCGGCGTCGACGCGGTCGTCGCCGAGCTGCGTGCCTGGCTGGTGCGGCACGGCGTCGCCTGCGAGCTCCATCGCAACGAGGGCGCCGGCAACTGCCTGCGCGCGATGGTGCCCGGCGCCGAGGGTCCGCCGGTCCTGCTGATGGGTCATTGCGACACGGTCTTTCCGGAAGGCACCGCGGCCCAGCGCCCGTTCCGCATCGACGGCGACCTCGCGTACGGGCCCGGCGTCGCCGACATGAAGGCCGGCCTGGTCGCCAATTCGTTCGTGCTGGCCGCGTTCGCGCATGCCGGCCTGCGCGTGCCGATGCTGGGCCTGTACACGGCGGACGAGGAGATCGCCTCGCCCGCCTCGCGCTCCTTCATCGAGGCGCATGCGGCGCAGGCCCGCGCCGTGTTCAACAGCGAACCGGGCCGCCCGAGCGGCAATGTCGTCACCGGCCGCAAGGGCGCGATGTTCGTCGACTGCGAGGTCCGGGGCGTCGCCGCGCATTCCGGCGGCAACTTCCATGAGGGCGCCAGCGCCATCGAGGCGATGTGCCGCAAGGTCGTGCAGATGCACCGCCTCACCGACGACGAGTCGGGCACCACGGTGAATGTCGGCCTGGTCAACGGAGGCAGTTCCGTCAACACCGTGGCCGCGCTCGCCACCGCGTCCGTGGACGTGCGCTTCAAGACGACCGAAGCGATGGACGCAGTCAAGGCGAAGCTGGCGGCGATCGTGGCCGAAGTGGAGGTGCCGGGCACCTGCGCCCACATCCGGCAGCAGCGCTACTTCCTGCCGCTGGTGCCCACGGCCGCGAGCAAGGCACTGTTCGAGTCCTATGTCGGCGCCGCCGGCGCGATCGGCTTCGCCACCGGCGGCGAATTCAGCGGCGGTTCGGCCGACTCCGGCTTCACGGCCGCCGCCGGCGTGCCCACGCTGTGCGGCACCGGCCCGGTCGGCGGCAAGGTGCACACCGCCGACGAGTGGCTCAAGGTGAGCACGATGGTGCCGCGCGCGCAGGCGATCGCGCTCACGGCGCTGCGACTGTTGAGCTGAAGCCTGCGCAGGCGGTGCGGGATTGCACGGATGCTGCGGCCTGGCGTCCTGGCGTACAACCGGGCGGCCATTCACCTCAGATCATGCGTAAACGTTCACTCCTGCTGTGCCTCGTCGCGGCCGCCGCGGCCATCGCCTCCTCCCACTCCCTGGCCGCGTACCCCGAAAAGCCGATCCGGCTGATCGTTCCCTCCGCGCCCGGCGGCGCGCCCGACGTGCTGATGCGCACGCTGGCCCAGCAGATGTCGATCCAGATGGGCGTGCCCATCGTGATCGACAACAAGCCCGGCGCCTCGTACGTGATCGGCACGATGGAGACCGTGAAGGCGGCGCCGGACGGCTATACGCTGGCCTACGGCAACATCGTCTCGCTCGCCACCAACCGCGGACTGCTGCCCAGCGTGCCGTACGACGTGGACAAGGACCTCACGCTGATCGGCAACTCGTTCAAGGTCGTCAACATGATGATCGTGAACAACGACCTTCCGGTGAAGAACGTCAAGGAACTGATCGAATACGCCAGGAAGAACCCGGGCAAGATCGCCTTCGGCTCCGGCGGCAACGGCACCACCGACCACCTCGGCGTGGAGCTGTTCAAGTCCATGACCGGCACCCACCTGCTGCACGTGCCGTACAAGGCCACCGTCGCGGCGCTGACGGACCTGCAGGGCGGACAGATCCAGCTGATGATGTCCAACACGCCGATCGCGGGGCCGGCCGCGCAGGCGGGCCGCGTGCGGGCGCTGGCGGTGTCGTCGAGGACCCGCTCGCCCTCGTATCCCGACGTGCCAACGCTGGACGAGTCCGGCGTCAAGGGCTTCGAGGTCATCGCCTGGGGCGGCCTGATGGGACCCGCCAACATGCCCAGGGACATCGTCGAGCGCCTCAACAAGGAAATGCGCGCGGCGCTGGCGAGCACCGCCGTGAAGGAGCGCTACAAGGTGCTGGGGGCGGAGCCCGACCCGAGCTCGCCCGAGGAATTCCGCGAGCTGTCCCGCCGCGAGACGGCGAAGTGGGCCCAGGTGATCAAGTTCTCGGGCGCGAAGCTCGATTGAACGCTCTTCCTTCGCCGGCCCGGCCGCTGGCCGGGAACTGTCCTTTCTGGACGCAGAGCGTTCAGGAAAGCCACCCCCGCGACGGCTCTGCCTCGAAGCGAACCGCAAGCACCGAACCGACCCCATGCCACAAGAGCACTTCGACCTGCTGATCCGCCGCGCCACCGTCGTGGACGGCACCAACACCCCGCGCTATGCGGGTGACATCGGCATCCGCGGCGACCGCATCGCCCGCATCGGCGACCTGGCCGGCGCCCGCGGCGATGTCGAGATCGACCTCGCCGGGCACGTGGCCGCCCCCGGCTTCATCGACGCGCATACCCACGACGACCGCGCCATGCTGTCGGATCCGGACATGGCGCCCAAGGTGAGCCAGGGCGTGACGACGGTGGTGGGCGGCAACTGCGGCATCTCGCTGGCGCCGATGCCGCGGCCGATCCCCGACCCGGTGACTCCGCCGCTCAACCTGCTGGACGGCAACGGCGAGTGGTTCCGCTTCAAGACCTTCGCGTCGTACCTGGACGCGCTGCGGCGGCAGCCCGCCGCCACCAACTGCGCCATGCTGGTGGGGCACACCACGCTGCGCGTGGCGACCATGGACGACCTCGGCAAGCCCGCGACGGCGCCGCAGATCGCGCGGATGCGCGAACTGGTGGAGGAAGCGCTGCAGGCCGGCGCCATCGGCGTGTCCACCGGCCTGTTCTACGAACCGGCGATCGCCGCCCCCACCGAGGAGGTGATCGAGGCCTGCAGGCCCCTCAAGGAGCACGGCGGGATCTACTGCACCCACATGCGCAACGAAGGCGACCAGGTGATGGACTCGCTGGAAGAGACGTTCCGCATCGGCCGCGAGGTGGGCGTGCCGGTGGTGATCTCGCACCACAAGGTGGTCGGCGAGAACAACCACGGCCGCTCCGGGGAAACGCTGGCGTTCATCCGGAACAACATGGAACGGCAGGCGGTCTGCCTGGACTGCTATCCGTACACGGCCGGTTCCACCGTGCTGTCGGTCGACCGCGCCAAGGGGTCGGCGCGCACCATCGTGAGCTGGTCGCAGACGCTGCCGCAGTACGCGGGCCAGGACCTCGCCGACATCGCCAGGCAGATGGGCGTCGGCGAAGAGGAGGCGATCGGCCGGCTGCTGCCCGCCGGCGCCATCTACTTCCGCATGGACGAGGCGGACGTGCAGCGCATCCTGAAATTCGACGAGACGATGATCGGCTCGGACGGGCTGCCGCACGACGCGGCGCCGCACCCGCGGTTGTGGGGCACCTTTCCGCGCGTGCTGGGGCACTACGGCCGTCTGCTGGGCCTGTTCCCGCTGGAGACCGCCGTCTACAAGATGACCGGCCTGACGGCCCGCAACTTCGGGCTCCAGGACCGCGGCGTGCTGCGCGAGGGCGCCTACGCCGACCTCACGCTGTTCGACGCCGACCAGGTGGACGAGGCCGCGACCTACGAGCATCCCACGGCGCTTTCGCGCGGCATCGAGGCCGTGATCGTCAACGGCGTGGTGGTGTGGAGCCAGGGACGGCCGACCGGCAGGCATCCGGGGCGGGTGCTCACGCGCGCCGTCCAGGAGACCTGAGCAGCCGTGACCGGATTCGTCGCACCCGCGCGAGCCTCGTCACGGGTGCCGGCGCGCAGGCCCGGTCAGCGCCGCCGCAGTTCGTCGCCGCCGACGTAGATGCGGTTGAACACCGGCGAGATGACCAGTTCGTTGATGCACACGTGGGGCGGCATCTCGGCGATGAAGCGGATCGTCCGCCCGAGGTCGTCCTCCTGCAGCACGCGGGCCTTGTCCGCCGCGCTCGGCTCGACCGGCCGCAGCTTCAGGATCGGCGTGGCGGCCTCGCCCGGGCAGAGCGCCGTGGCGCGCAGGCCGTTGACGCCTTCCTCGATGTTGAACGAATGCGTCAGCGCGATCATGCCGGCCTTGCTGGCCGTGTAGGCCGGTCCCGTCAGATAGCTCAGGTGCCACCCGGCGAATGAAGCGACGTTGATGACGGTGCCCTGCCCGCGCGACCGCATGCCCTCCAGCACGGCCAGCGTGCAATAGGTCGCGCCGTTGAGGTTGATGGCCATGACCCGGTCGAACGTCGCCGCGTCGATGTCCTTCCAGTAGCGCTTCGGGTAGTTGACGCCGGCGCTGTTCACGAGAATGTCGACGGCGCCGAAGTCCGCCGCGATCGCCCTGGCCGTGGCGGCGACTGCATCGCGGTCGGAGACGTCGAGCGCCGCCGCGTGGATCGCGCCGCGCCCCACGCCCTGCGCGAGCGCGGATTCGACCGCGGACGCGAGCTTCGACTCGTCGCGGCCCGAAATCACGACCCGGCAGCCCGCGCGCGCCAGCTCGATGGCGCCCGCGAGCCCGATGCCGCTCCCGCCACCCGTGATCCAGGCTAGCTTCCCGTCGAGAAATGCCGACTGGTGCATCGTCCGATCCCGTTTCGCTGCAAAGACGGCCGATGGTAGTGACGGCACCGATGAGGGTCAATCGTGCAAACGCCTTCGCCGGGTCCGGTCGGGGACTCGGCCCGCTGGCCGCCGCGGCGCGCACGACCGGCTGCGGCGGGGACGCTATCGGCAATCGGGGCCGGCGGACCGCGCGCCGGCGCTCGTGGCCGGCACGCCCACCAGGTGCACCCCGGCGGCCGAGGCAGTGCCGACCAGCCGGCCGTTCCGGTAGAAACTGATGGGCCGTGCGGCGCCGGTGAGGCATTCGTCGCCCGCCGCGAAGGCCTTGAGCAGCGCGAGGCGCCGGGCGGCCGGCGCGCCGTCCCAGGCCCAGCCCCATTCCAGCGCCACGCCGGCCGCCCGATCCGTCCAGGAGGCGCCCGCCTCGGCGAAGGCCCTCTGGACCTTCGCGGCATCGACCTTGTCGCAGGCCAGCGCGGCCGTGGTGCACGAGGTGGCGAACAGCAGGGCAAGCGCGGCTTTCACGGGCTTTCTCCTTGCGGAAAAGATCAGCCTCGCAAACCTATGTCCGCATGCGGGCGATTTCCATGACCCGCATCAAGCCATGGCCAGCGCGGGTAGGGTGGCGCCATGAGCAGCCACGATCATCCCCACGGTCCCGGCGCACCCTGGAAGCACGACGGCGTCCGCGTGATTCCCGGCAACCGGCTGGATCGCAGCACGGCCCAGACGCCGGGCATGGACCGCAAGGCGGCGATCAACTTCGCCCGGGTGGGCGCCCGCAAGCTGTGGGCCGGCACCGTGACGATCCATGCCGACGCCAAGACCGGCGCCCACCACCACGGGCACCTGGAAAGCGTGATCTACATCGTCAAGGGCCGCGCGCGCATGCGCTGGGGCGAGCACCTGGAATTCACCGCCGAGGCCGGGCCGGGCGACTTCATCTACGTGCCGCCGTATGTCCCGCACCAGGAGATCAACGCCAGCGCCACCGAGGCGCTGGAATGCGTGGTGTGCCGCAGCGACGGCGAGGCGGTGGCGATCAACCTCGACATCGAGCCGGTGGAGAAGCCCGAGCAGGTGCTGTGGGTGGACCCGACGCACCCGACGGGCGGGGTGTAGGAATCTGTTCGCCCGAGATCATCCCAGGTACGCGTTGGTGGCGTACTCCTGCACCATGCGGTGCGTGTTGAAGTACGACGCGTTCAGCGCGATGGCATGGCGCATCACGTCGATCCAGTGCTCGCGGCGCTGGTAGAACGTCGGCAGGAGGTCGTTCTCCAGTTTGCGGTACAGGTCGTCGGCGTCCTGCCTGTTGATCTTCGCGGTCTCGCCCTGTCCGGCCTCGCGCGCGCCGATCGACCAGCCGGTGAGCCCCTCCAGATAGCCTTCCAGCCACCAGCCGTCCAGGGTGCTGAAGCTCGGCACGCCGTTGTGGGCGGCCTTCATGCCGGAGGTGCCGGACGCCTCCAGCGGCCGCTGCGGCGTGTTGAGCCACACGTCGGCGCCGGAAACGAGCACCTTCGCCAGGTCCATGTCGTAGTTCTGCAGGTACGCCACCGGGATGTCGCCTGCCGTTTGCCTGGCGACGCCCACGACCCGCTTGATCAGCTTCTTGCCGTCGAGGTCCCTGGGATGCGCCTTGCCGGCGAAGACGAACTGCAGCGCCCCGCCCGCCTTGGCGATGCGCCGCAGCCGCGCGAGGTCCGTGAACACCAGGTCCGCGCGCTTGTACGAGGTGGCCCGGCGCGCGAACACGATGGTGAGCGCATCGGGATCGAGCTCGACGCCGCTGCGGTCGCGCACCAGCGCCAGCAAGCGCGCCTTGGCCTCCACATGGGCCGCCCACACCGCCTCGCGCGGGATGCCGATCGCGTGCCGCAGCATCGACGGGTCGTTGGACCAGCCCGGCAGGTAGCTGTCGAACAGGCGCCTGAAGCTGTCGCAGGTCCACGTAGCCGAGTGCACGCCGTTGGTGATGTGGTGGATCGGGTAGCCGGGGAACATCTCGCGCGACACCTCGCCGTGCCGCCTGGCCACGCCGTTGACGTACCGGCTGAGGTTGAAACCCAGCCGCGTCATGTTCAGCTCGTCGGGGCCGCCCAGCATCTGCAGCAGCGAGGTGGGCATGCGCGGCGGCAGCACCTGCGCCAGCAGGTCGTAGGCGAAGTGGTCGTGGCCCGCCGGCACCGGCGTGTGGGTGGTGAACACGCAGCGGTTGCGCACGCTGGGGAAGTCCGGCGACTCCACGGCCCAGTTGCCCTCGCCCAGCAGCTCCAGCACGAGCAGGCTCGCGTGGCCCTCGTTCATGTGGTACTTCTGCAGCCCGCTGTAACCCAGGGCGCGCAACATCCTCACGCCGCCGATGCCCAGCAGCACCTCCTGCGCCAGCCGGTACCTCTGGTCGCCGCCGTACAGGTGGTGCACCAGCGCGCGGTCCTGCGCCGCGTTGCCTTCCATGTCGGTGTCGAGCAGGATCAGCGGCACCTGGTGCCCTCCCTGGCCGGCCACGCTGTACTGCCATGCACGCACCTTCACCGTGCGCCGCTCGATCTCGAGTTCGATCACCGCCGACAGCGGCTGCACGAACTGCTCGACGTCCCACTGCACCGGCGCCTCCTTCTGGCCGCCGGCCGCGTCGAGGGACTGGTCGAAATAGCCCTTGCGGTACAGCAGCGAGACGGCCACCAGCGGCAGCCGCAGGTCGGCGCACGACTTGAGCATGTCGCCGGCGAGCACGCCGAGGCCGCCCGAATAGATCGGCATGTCCGACTGCACGGCCACTTCCATGGAGAAGTAGGCGATGCGGCGCTGGGCCTTGTCCGTGTCGCTGCTGGAGGCCACCAGTGCCGGCAGGTAGCGCTCGGGCTGGGCGATGAACTTGTCGCGGCAGTACTCGGAGCAGAAGTACACCGTCTTGCGCTTGTAGTGCGTGCAAAGCCCGCTGTCGGGCAGCACCGTCATGCCGCACACCGGATCCGTCGCGCTCTTCTTCACGGCAGTGCCTTTCCTCTGGACATTGTGATGGCGGCGCGGCGGCACCAGCAGGACGGCGGACGGCGCCTGCGGGCGGCGGAGCTTCCGCGAGGGCACTATAGCCGTTGCCGGCGGGTCCTTGAGTCGTGCGGGAAAGGTGCGCCGGATGTGGCCCGACCTTGCCGAAAGGCAAAACCACGTCATCCGCAGGTGCGCAGAATCGCAACTTGCAAAGCGGCGGCGCGCCACCAATTGCCGAGGCAGGCGCCGTGCCCGATGACCAAGAAGTTTCCCCTCAACCCCGCCCATCCCGAGCGCAACTGCTGGGGCTGCGACAAGTATTGCCCGGCCGGCGACATGCAGTGCGGCAACGGCTCCGACCGCACCCAGCATCCCAGCGAGATCTTCGGCGACGACTGGGACACCTGGGGCCTGGACCCGGTGGCGCCGCAGGGCGCCGAACCGCAGGCCAGGCCGCGGTCGATCATCCCGCTCGCGCCGGTCCGCCCCGAAGGCATGGACCCCCACGCTCACTCGCGTTCGCTCCCCCCGACGGGGGTTCAGTCTTCTTGAGGCGGCTCGGCGGAGACTGAGCCTTGCGCCTTGAGCCTTGAGGCGCGCGCGTCGCGCCTGGTTACGCCGGGCCCCGCGGACGGGCCGGGTGTCGTACAACGGCCCGGAGACGCGGGCCGCTCATCGCCGGGCCGCCGGAGAATCCATGCGGACCCTGTCGAGCCTCATCCTCCTTGCCGCCCTCGGCGCGGCCGGTTGCGCCCACCAGCCCAAGCCCTCGTGGGGCAAGCACCTCGTGTACCGCGACGCCACGGGCGCGCCGACCATGCAGATCGACTACCCGTCGGAATCCTTCTGCCGCCGGGTGGAGTCGGTGGCCGCCGCCAACGCCAAGTGCGAACCGGCCTCCCGCGCCGACGTGCTGCGGGCGCAGGCCACGCTCTGGTACAACCCGCCCGACCTGAAGGTGCCGGCGCACTACCTGGACCTGGCCGCCTGCGAGAAGGCCAATTCGCAGATGGCCGCCGGCGTCCACCTGGAAAAGCCCTGCACGGCCAAGTAGTGCTTGCGGCGCCCCCGGCGCGGCGCGGCTAGCGTCCGTCGCGGGCCGGCATGGTGGCGGCCGTGGCGCGGGCTTCCGGGGGGCGGACCGCATCGTCCATCCGGGCCATCGCGGCGTGGAACTCGCGGTTGGCGGCCCGCCGCAGGCGCCGCACTTCGTCGGCCTCCGCCGGGGACGGCGGTTCGCCCAACCCGTCCAGGGCACGCATCGACTTCATCAGCATGGCCCGTGCCGCGGCGACAGCCTGCTGGTGCGCAGTCCGCCATTGCCCGAACAGGTCTCCAGAACCCATGCCGCGTCTCCCGAAGGAAAACGATTGTTCTCCTTTGGGAGCGTTCGTGCCGCCAGACTGCGGCCGTAAGTTGACATGCATCAAGGACTGCAGGCGTTCCCGCGGCAGCGTGGGGGTGCGCTGGCGCGAAACATGTGAACAGTTCACGCCGGTGCTTCCCGGATGCCACGCACCCTAGAATCGGCCGCTCCCCTCTCAACCGCCGCACGCCATGACCAGCTCCGCCAAACGCATCATCGGTCCCGTGATCCGCTTGCATCCGCAGGACAACATCGTCGTCGCGCGGGTGGACGTGGCGATCGGCACCGAGGTGCCCGCCGAGAACTTCGTGAGCCGCAGCCAGACGCCGGCCGGCTACAAGATCGCGGCGCGCCGCATCGCCAGGGGCGAGCCGATCCTCAAGTACAACACCACGGTGGGGTTCGCGAACGCGGACATCGAGCCCGGCACGATGGTGCACAGCCACAACACCGAGTTCCGCGAGTTCGACCGCGACTACGCGCACGCGACCGAGTACCGGCCGGTGGAACTGCTGCCCGACGCGCAACGGGCCACCTTCCGGGGCTTTGTTCGCGCGAACGGCCAGGTGGGCACGCGCAACTACATCGGCATCCTGTCGACGGTGAACTGCTCGGCCACCGTGGTGAAGAAGATCGCCGAATGGTTCACGCCCGAGCGCCTGGCCGAATTCCCCAACGTCGACGGCGTCGTCGCGTTCAGCCATTCGATCGGCTGCGGCATGGAGATGTCCGGCGAGCCGATGCAGCTGCTGCGCCGCACGATGGCCGGCTACGCGCGCCATCCCAACCTCGCGGCGGCGATGATCATCGGCCTGGGCTGCGAGCGCAACCAGCTCAAGGGCCTGATGGAGCAGGAGCAGCTCGCCGCCGGCCCCAGGCTGCACACCTTCATCATGCAGGACAGCGGCGGCACCCGCAGGACCATCGAGGCCGGCATCGAGGCCGTGCGCGCGCTGCTGCCGGAAGCGAACGACGTGCGGCGGCAGCCCGTGTCCGCCAGCCACCTGTGCGTGGGCCTGCAGTGCGGCGGCTCCGACGGCTTCTCCTCGATCACGGCCAACCCGGCGCTCGGGGCGGCGGTCGACATCCTGGCGCGCCACGGCGGCACCGGCATCCTGTCGGAAACGCCGGAGATCTACGGCGTCGAGCACACCCTGACGCGGCGCGCCGCCAGCCGCGCGGTCGGCGAGCAGCTGATCGAGCGCATCCGCTGGTGGAAGGACGAGTACTCGGTGGGCCGCGACGTGCAGATCAACGGCCAGGTGAGCCCCGGCAACCAGGTCGGCGGCCTGGCGAACATCTTCGAGAAGTCGCTCGGCTCCTCGATGAAAGGCGGCACCGGCCCGCTGATGGCGGTGTACCGCTATGCCGAGCCGGTGACGGCCAGGGGCTTCGTGTTCATGGACACGCCCGGCTTCGATCCGGTGTCGGCGACGGGCCAGATCGCCGGCGGCGCGAACCTGATCGCGTTCACGACCGGGCGCGGCTCCATGTTCGGCTCGAAGCCGGCGCCCTGCATCAAGCTCGCCACCAACACGCCGATGTTCCGCAAGCTCGAGGAAGACATGGACCTCAATTGCGGCGAGATCCTGGACGGGACCGCCTCGGTGCAGGAGATGGGCCAGCGCATCTTCGAGCTGTTCCTGCGCACCGCGTCGGGCGAGCGCAGCAAGAGCGAGTTGCTGGGCCTGGGCGACCACGAGTTCGTGCCCTGGCAGATCGGGATCATGAGCTGAGGGGGGTCAAGACCCAACAGCCGGACGCAGAGGACGCAGAGGGTACGCAGAGGACGCAAAAGAATCCAGGAAGGTAAGGAACGCCGTCCTTTCTTTCCTTCTTCCTGTCTTTTCTGCGTCCTCTGCGTATCTTTCGCGTCCTCTGCGTCCGGCTGTCCGCTTTCGGCTGTTGGGTTACCGGTCAGGAATCCACCTTGATGTTCGCCGCCTTGATCAGCCTGGCCCACTTGGCCACTTCGGCCTTCTGGAACGCCGCGAACTGGGCCTGAGTCATCGTCGACGGCTCCAGGCCCAGCCCCAGCAGCTTGGCCTTGACCTCCGGTTCGCGCAGGATCTGGTTCACGGTCGTCGACAACTGCTCCACGATCGGCGCGGGCGTGCCGGCCGGCGCGAAGATGCCTTGCCAGGAGACGATCTCGAATCCCTTCAGGCCGGCCTCGGCCATCGTCGGCACGTCGGGCAGGCCGCTGGCGCGCGTGGCGGAGGTCACGCCCAGGGCGCGCAGCTTGCCGGACTGGATCAGCGGGATGCACGACAGGATGTTCTCGAAGCACATGGTCACCTGGTCGCCCATCAGCGCCTGCATCGACGGACTGCTGCCCTTGTAGGGCACGTGCAGGACGTCGACGCCCGCCATGTTCTTGAACAGCTCGCCGGACAGGTGCTGCGAGGTGCCGGCCCCCGAGGAGCTGTACGAGAGGTTCTGCTTGCCCTTGGCGGCGGCGACGACGTCGGCCACCGTCTTGTAGGGCGAGGACGCGTTGACCACCAGCACGTTGGGCAAGGTGCCGATCAGCGCGACCGGCACGAAGTCCCTGACCGGGTCGTACGGCATGTTGGCGTACAGGCTCACGTTGATCGCGTGCGAGCTGATCGTGCCGCCCTGGATGGTGTAGCCGTCCGGCGCTGCCTTGGCGGTGATGGCCGAACCCACGTTGCCGCCGGCGCCCGGCTTGTTGTCGATGACGACCGGCTGGCCCAGGATCGTCGTCAGCCGCTGGCCGATCAGGCGCCCCAGCACGTCGGTCGTGCCGCCGGCGGCGAACGGCACCACGTACGTGATCGGCTTGGCGGGCCACTTCGCCTGCGCGCGCACGGGAAGCACGGCGCCGCCGAGCGCGGCGAGGCAGGCGATGGCGGTGAGTCGTCGGTTGCGGTCCATCTGCTTGGAGTCTCCGGAGTGGTGTTGCAGGCGGCGCATCTTCGCACGGGCCGGCACGGCGCCATGCCGGGGTTTCCCTGGCGCGGGCACGGCGCTCAGTCGCCGCGCACCTGGTCCCGTTCGTGCCCCGACGCCGCCGTGGCCGGCAAGGGCAGAATGTGCACCATGCCCACCGCGCCAGCCACCGCCTTCACCGACGCCGCCGACACCTGGAACCGCCGCTTCGAGGCCGGCGGCTACCTGTTCGGGACCGAACCGAACGCATGGCTGCACGAGCGCCGCGGCCTGCTGCAACCGGGCCAGCGCGTGCTGTCCGTCGCCGACGGCGAGGGTCGCAACAGCGTGTGGCTCGCGCAGCAGGGGCTGTCGGTGGACGCCTTCGACATCTCGCCGGTGGGCGTCGCCAAGGCCCGCGCGCTGGCGGCCGAGCGCGGCGTGACGGTCCGTTTCGCCGTCAGCGACGTCGACGGATTCGCGTGGCCGGCGGCGGCCTACGACGCGGTGGCGGCGATCTTCGTGCAGTTCGCCGATCCGGCGCTGCGCGAGCGCCTCTTCGCGCACATCCGCGCGTCGCTCAAGCCGGGCGGGCTGCTGCTGCTGCAGGGTTACACCCCGAAGCAGCTCGAATACAAGACCGGCGGGCCGCCGTTCCTGGCCCATCTGTATACCGTGCCGATGTTGCGCGAGGTGTTCGCCGACTGGGACGTCCTCGAGCTGCACGACTACGAAGCGGTCATCGACGAAGGGGCCGGGCACAAGGGCATGTCGGCCCTGGTGGGCATGGTGGCGCGGCGCCGCTGAGCCTGCGCCGCCCGTGCTGATCCGGGCAGCGCTCGGACAGCGCCCGCGGTCCTGCAGGCGCGATGCGGCGTGGCGGCCAGAATGGCTCCCCGCGCCGGTTTGGCAGGCGCGCCACCGGACACCGCATGCCCGATCCCAGCGAAGTCGCCGAGGCCGCCGGCCTGGTCTACGTCGGCGAGGAGGACCGTGGCATCCGGCGCGAGGGCGCCGGCGACGGGTTCCGCTACCTGAAGCCGGACGGCGACTACGCCCGGCACAACGGCAGCTACGGACTGACGACCTTGCGCAACCCGCATGTGGAGGTGGACGGCACGGCGCTGCGGTTCCGGTTCAAGGGCAAGAGCGGCCGGACCTGGCGGCTGCAGCCGAAGGACCGGGCGCGCATCAGGACGCCGCAAATGCCGTCACCTGGTCGATCACGCCCGGGTCGTGCAAGACCTTGCGATGGCCCAGGCCGTCGGTGGCCAGCAGCCTCGCGCCGGCGATCGCGTGCGCGAACGCCATGCCGTCGGCGAAGCCGTTGACCCGGTCGGCGCGGTCGTGCACGACCAGGGTCGGCATGCGGATGCGCGGGCCCACCGCAGCGGGCTCCAGATCGGTCATGACCATGCCCTCGCGCGCCTCGATGCGGGCCGTACTCGATCGCGCGCACGAACTGCGGCAGGTTGCTCACCGTGCCGGCGCTGCGGCCGTGGGCCGGCATCTCCAGCAGCACCGGCGTGAGCCCTTGCCGCGCCAGCGGCAAGGGCTGCGCCGCATGCCCGCCCCAGCCGTGCACCAGCAGAGCGACGCGCGAGCGCTCCCCGGCCGCCCGCGGCGCATAGACCGTCAGGCTGGCGTCCTCGAACGGCCAGGCCTCGATCCGCCAGGGCGCGCAACGAGGCCAAAGCCGTCCTGGCGACGCGCCAGGCGCCGTAGCCGGCCGCGAGGATGAAGAGCGTGAACACGGCAACCTCCCTGGTTATTCGCACATTCGTGCGAAATTGTCTTTCCAGCGGCCACGAGCCCGAGCCCGAGCAACCGCGGCGTATGCCCATGATTGCGGCGTGGCTTCATGACCGGGCGCGACCGCACGGACCGCGCTGGCGCGCAACTTCCGTTACAGGGTCCTACGGCGAGGCCGCTCAGCCTCCCCGATGAACGGCTTCGTCGCTGTCACACACCGCGATCGCGGTATTGACCAACTCGGCGCGCAAGCTCCTAATCGCGCTCCGCCAAGCGGCGATGAATCGAAAAGGAGCCAACCATGCGTTCATGTCTCGCTCGTCACGCGGTCGCGCTCGCGGCCGCCTGTGCCGCGGCCGGCGTTGCTGCGGATGGTGCAGGAGCACCCGGCAAGCTGGGCTCGGTCCACTTCAAGGTCGATTGCAATGCCGCCGCCCAGCGGGAAATCGATCTGGCGATGGCCTATTACCACTCGTTCGCGATGGAGCGGGTCAAGGCGCCGCTGGAACGCGCGCTGCAGGCCGACGCCTCGTGCGGCATGGCGCACTGGGTACGGGCGCTGGCGTCGCTCGACAATCCCTTCGGCTGGCCGGGCAACGTGTCGGCCAAGACCCTGGCCGAAGGCGCGGACCTGATGGAGCAGGCCCGCAAGACGGGGCTCAAGACCCAGCGCGAGCGCGATTACGTGGATGCCCTCGCCGCCTTCTTCGGCGACGCGGACAAGCTCAACCACGCGACCCGCGCCAAGGCGCTGGAAACCGCGCTGCAGGGCGTCGCGGCAAAGCATGCGGACGACCCCGAAGCCACCATCCTGCACAGCCTCGTGCTCTCGGCGACGTTCGATCCGGCGGACAAGAAGTACGGCAACCAGCTGAAGGCGGCGCAGCAGCTCGAACCGGTGTTCAAGAAGCTGCCGGAGCACCCGGGCGTGGCCCATTACCTGATCCACAGTTACGACTATCCGCCGCTCGCCCAGCAGGGCCTCACGGCGGCGCAGCGCTACAGCAAGATCGCGCCGGCCGCCTCGCACGCCCAGCACATGCCCTCGCACATCTTCACGCGCGTGGGCGCCTGGAAGGACTCGGTGGCGGCGAACAGCGCGTCCGCCAAGGCCGACACCGCCACCGGATGGAACACGATGCACGCGTACGACTACATGGTCTACGCGCACCTGCAGATGGGCCAGGATGGCGCCGCGCAGAAGGTCCGCGACAGCGCGATGGCGCTGGCGACGCCGCCCGATCACTTCGCCGCCGCGTACGCGTATGCCTCGATCCCGGCCCGCCTGGCGCTGGAACGCGGCGACTGGGCGGCCGCGGCGAAGACACAGCTGGCACCGGCGGCCGGCGGCTATCCGTGGGCGAAGTATCCGCAGGCGGAGGCCAGCAACGCCTATGCCCGCGCGCTCGGCGCCGCGGCCACCAAGGACGCGCCGGCCGTGGACGCCGAACTGGCCCGGCTGCAGGCGTTGCGCGACCGCGCGGCCGAACTGAAGCTCGGCTACTGGGTCGAGCAGATCGGCATCCAGCAGGACGTGGTGCGCGGCTTCAGCGACTTCAAGCGCGGCGAGGCGGATGCGGGACTGGCGGCGCTGCGCAAGGCGGCGGACCGCGAGGACGCGAGCGAAAAACATGCCGTCACCCCCGGCCCGCTGCTGCCCGCGCGCGAGCTGCTGGCCGGCTCGCTGCTCGAGGCCGGCAAGGCGCCCGACGCCCTGCGCGAGTTCGAGGCGGTCCTGAAGAAGGAACCGAACCGCCTGCGCGCGCTGGCCGGCGCCAGCGTGGCCGCGGAGCGCGCCGGCGATGCGGCCAAGGCGCGCGACTACTCGCGGCACATCACGCGCCAGACCGCCCAGGCCGATGCCGGAACCACGGGCCTGCAACTCGCGCGGATGTCAGTGACGCGATGAAGCTGCACCTGCGGCATGGCGTGGCGGCGGCGCTGCTCGCGTTGGGCGCGGCGGCCGCCGCCGTGGAAAGCGACCCGCTGCCGGTGCCGGCCGGCGGCGGCCGCGCCGACGCCGTGCGCCTGTACAACGAAGGCGTCGCGCTGCTCGTGTCCCGCAGCTTCCGCGAGGCCCAGGCCCGGTTCGAGGCGGCGCTGGCCATCGACGGGGAACTGGCCGAAGCCCACAACAACCTTGCCTTCGCATTGCGCATGCAGGGACGCCACAACTTCGACGCCTCCCTGGCGCACTACAACCGCGCGATCGCGCTGAAGCCGCAGCTCGCCCAGGCCTACATGTACCGGGGCGTGCTGTTTTCCCAGCAGGGCGACATGGAGCGCGCGCGCGCCGACCTGGCCATGTTGCGCCGGCTGGACGGGGCCCTGGCGGCGGAACTGGAGCGCGTGCTGGACAGCGGCGGTGCAGCTTCCGGGCGCGGCGGCATCGCGGCGCAGTACGAGTAGCCGCTGTCGCGTCAGGCGCCGGCGCCGCGCATGCTGTCGCGCAACAGCCGCGCCGCGGCGGCGGGGTCCGGCGCCGCGCACAGCGCGCTCACGACGGCCAGGCCGTCGGCGCCCGCGGCCATGACGGCGGCGGCATTGCCCGCGTGAATGCCGCCGATCGCGACCAGCGCCCGCGCGGTGCGCGCGCGGATCTCGCGCAGGCCTTCGAGTCCCAGGGCCGGCGCGGCGTCCGCCTTGGTCCCGGTCGCGAACACCGGGCTGATCCCGTAGTAATCGACTGGCGCGAGTTCGGCCGCGGGCAGTTGCGCCAGCGCCTCGATCGACAGGCCGATGAGCGCCCGCGGCATGAGCCGGCGCACGTCCTGCGGCGGCATGTCGCTCTGGCCGACATGCACGCCGTCGGCGCCGCAGGCAAGCGCCACGTCGACGCGGTCGTTGATGATCAGCGGCACGCCGCGCGGCGCGAGCAGTGCCTTCAGCGCGCGCGCCCGTTCGACGAACGCCCGGGTGTCCAGCGCCTTTTCGCGCAGCTGCACGCAGCTCACGTCCCCTCGCGCGGCGGCCTCGACGACCGCGAGCACGCCGCGCTCGCCGCACAGCGCGCTGTCGGTGACGAGGCACAGCCGCAGGACGTCGATCCGGAATTCCACGGCGCGATCAGGCGCGCAGCGCCAGTTTGAGCCGGGACGCGAAGGCCTCGCGCTCGAGCAGTTGCAGGCCGTCGAGCAACTCGATCTGCAGCCGCCCCACGCCCGCGCCGGCGGCCTGGGTGCGCTCGACGGCCAGTTCGCCGACGACGCCGAGGCAGGCCATCGCCGACACCGTGGCACGCCAGGCATCGGGCTGCACGGCGGCGAACGCGCCCACCAGGGCGCTCGCGGAACAGCCCACGCCGGTCACGCGCGTCATCCAGGGATGGCCGTTCGAGAGCACGGCCCAGCGGCCCGACGCGTCCACCACATGGTCGTCGGCGCCGCTGGCGCACACGACGCCGCCGATGTCGCGCGCCAGCGCCTTGGCGGCGTCCACCGCCTCGCTCGACGACGCGCCGCTGTCGACGCCCCGCGTCTTCGCCGCCAGGCCGGCCACGCTCATGATTTCGGAGCCGTTGCCGCGCACGATGGTCGGCGCGCCCGCGCCCATGAGCTCGGCCAGCGCGGCGTTGCGGTACGGCGTGGCGCCGGCGCCCACCGGGTCCAGCACCACCGGGATGCCGCGGGCGCGTCCGGTCAGCAATGCGGTCTTCATCGCCCTGATCCAGTCGGGCTCGAGGGTGCCGATGTTGAGCACCAGCGCCTGCGCGATGCCGGCCATGTCCGCCACCTCTTCCTGGGCATGCGCCATGACGGGCGAGGCGCCCACCGCGAGCAGCGCGTTGGCGTTGTAGTTCATCACGACGAAGTTGGTGATGCTGTGCACCAGCGGCGCGCGTTCGCGCACCGCCTGCAGGTCGGCCCACGCGGCGGCGGCATCGATCGGGTTATGGCCCATCCGGACATCCTTCTGGCAAGGCGGGTCGGCGGGCGGAAGGCGCATGCTGCGCATCGCTTCCCTCCGCTGGCACGACCCAGTTCAGGTTCAAAGGGTATTTCTCAGTCGGCGCTGGCGCCGACACCCCTAGCTTTTTTCCGGGCGGTGCCCGGCTGGTCGCGATTATCCCTGAAGCGCGTCGGCGGGCGCCTCGGACCGCACCCGCGCCGCGGGCAGCTCGATCGAAAACGTGGACCCCGCCCCCGGCCGGCTCTCGATCTTCAGTTCGCCGCCGTGGCGCTGGGCCACGTGCTTGACGATGGCCAGGCCGAGGCCGGTGCCGCCGGTCTCGCGCGAGCGGCTGCGGTCGACCCGGTAGAAGCGCTCGGTGAGCCTGGGAATATGCTCCGGCGCGATGCCCGGCCCGGTGTCGCGCACCGTGAACTCCAGCCGCCCTTCATCGGCCAGGCGGGCGCGCACCACGACGCTTCCGCCGTCGGGCGTGTAGCGCACCGCGTTGCTCGCGAGGTTGGAGAAGGCGCTGGCGAGCTCGGTGGCCACGCCGCTGATCCGGGCGCGTGGCGCCGGCTCGAAGCGCAGATCGAGCGTCTTGCCCAACGCGGCGGCGACCGAACGGGCATCCTGCTCGCATTGCGCCAGCAAGGGCGCGACCGGGGTCCATTCGCCGGCGCCCGGCAAGGGGCTGCCTTCCAGGCGCGACAGCGTCAGCAGGTCGCTCACCAGCGTCTGCATCCGCTGCGCCTGCTGTGCCATCAGCTGCAGGTAGCGGCCGCGCTCCTCGGCCGGCAGGTCGAGGCTCTGCAGGGTTTCGACGAAGCCGGCCAGCACCGTCAGCGGCGTGCGGATCTCGTGCGACACGTTGGCCACGAAATCGCGCCGCATCACCTCGGCCTGCTCCACCGCGGTGACGTCGCGTGCCAGCATCAGCAGCCGGCCCTCGCCGTACGGGTGCAGCCGCACCGCCAGCTTCCTCGGCCGGGCCGCGGAGCTGCCGGGAGCGGCGATGACGATGTCCTCGGCGTAATTGCGGCCCTGGTAATAGGCGCTGAAATCGGGTTCGCGCAGCAGGTTGACGATGTGCTGCTGCAGGTCGCGTTGCGGATCGAGCCCGAACTGCGCCGCGGCGGTGTCGTTCGCCCACTCGATGCGGCCCTGGGGGTCGAGCAGCACGACGCCGTTGGGCGAGCGCTGGATCGCCGACAGGAATTCCTCCAGGCGGCGCCTGGTCTCCTGCACCTCGCGCTCGCGCTGGAGCATGGCGCGCCGCATGCGGTCACCCGCTTCGCCCCAGAGCCCCCCCAGTCGTGGCGGCGAGGCGGCCTCGCCGCGACGCAACCACCGCAGCACCCGCAGGCCGCGCTCGGTCTCGAACGTGAACCAGAGCACGGCGCCGGCCACCAGCCCGGCCTCCGCGCCGCGGTCCGCGCCCAGCCACGAGCCGATCGCGCCGCCGAACGCCAGGAACAGCCCGAAGAAGAGCAGGCGCGCCGCCATCGACGCTCAACCGGCGCGCAGCCGCGGTGCCGCGGCCGCCGGCTGCGGCTGCGCCGTCACGCGGTAGCCGACGCCACGCACGGTCTCCACCAGCGCGCCGGCCTGCGTTCCCAGCGCCTCGCGCAGGCGCTTGACATGGACGTCGACGGTTCGCTCCTCGATGAACACGTGGTCGCCCCACACGCGGTCCAGCAGTTGCTGCCGGCTGTGCACGCGCTCGGGATGCTTCATCAGGTACTGCAGCAGCTTGAACTCGGTCGGACCCAGCTTCACCGGACCGCCCTGCCAGCTGACGCGGTGCGCCGCGCCGTCGAGGACCAGGTCGCCGATCTTCACGGCATCGTCGGCCCGCTCCGGCGCGCGCCGGCGCAGCACGGCGCGGATGCGCGCGAGCATCTCCTGCGTGGAGAACGGCTTGGTGATGTAGTCGTCGGCGCCGGCATCCAGCCCGGCCACCTTGTCCGGCTCGTCGCCCTTGGCCGTGAGCATCAGGATGGGCACGGCCCTGGTGCGCGCGTCGGCGCGCCAGCGCCTGGCCAGGGCGATGCCGCTGGCGCCCGGCAGCATCCAGTCCAGCAGGATCGCGTCCGGCAGCGTGGCGTCGATCTCGCGCTGGGCCGCCTCGCCCTCGCCGGCCCAGACCGGCATGAAGCCGTGATGGCGCAGGTTGACCGAGATCAGCTCCGCGATGGCGGGCTCGTCCTCGACGATCAGGATGCGCGGCTGGTGCTTCATCGGCGGCGGCAGCTCCTACTTGAGGGTCGACTCGATGTGCTCCATCGAGGTGTGGCGAACGTCGGCGCCCTTGACGACGTAGATGATGAACTCGGCGATGTTCTTCGCGTGGTCGCCGATGCGCTCGATCGCCTTGGCCACGAACAGCAGGTCCAGGCTGCTGGAGATGGTGCGCGGATCCTCCATCATGTAGGTGATCAGCTTGCGCACGAAGCCGTTGAACTCCTGGTCGAGCAGGTCGTCCTCCTTCATGATCGCGAGCGCGCTGCGCGTGTCCAGGCGGGCGAAGGCGTCCAGCGCCTTGCGCAGCTGGCGCGACGCGAGGTCGGCGGCGACCGACAGCTCGTTGGCCGGCAGCGCCCGCATCGTGCCGCTCTTCTCGATGATGGACCGCACCATGCGCGCGATGCGCTCCGCCTCGTCGCCCACGCGCTCGAGGTTGGCCGTGGTCTTGGAACTCGCCATCAGCAGCCGCAGGTCGCGCGCCGTCGGCTGCCGGCGGGCGATCACCGAGGAGATCTCGCGGTCGATGTCGACTTCCATCTGGTTGACGCGGGCCTCGTTCTCGATCACCTGGCGGGCCGCCTCCTCGTTGAAATTGGCCAGCGCTTCGATCGCCTGCCGGATCTGCGACTCGACCAGTCCGCCGAGCTCCATCACGCGGGAGGACAGCGAGCTGAGTTCGGAATCGAACTGGGTGGAAAGATGCTTGTCGGTCATGTCCCGCCTCCTTACCCGAACCGGCCGGTGATGTAGTCTTCGGTTTCCTGGCGCCGCGGCTTCATGAAGATGTCGCTGGTGACGCCGTATTCGATGAGCTCGCCCAGGTACATGTAGGCCGTGTAGTCGGACACCCGCGCGGCCTGCTGCATGTTGTGCGTGACGATCAGGATCGTCACCTGGTTCTTGATCTCGCCGATCAGCTCCTCGATGGCGCCGGTGGCGATCGGGTCCAGCGCGGACGTCGGCTCGTCGAACAGGACGATTTCCGGATCGGTCGCCAGCGCCCTGGCGATGCACAGGCGCTGCTGCTGGCCGCCCGAGAGGTTCACGGCCACCTCGTCCAGGCGATCCTTCACCTCGTTCCACAAGGCGGCGCCCTTGAGCGCGGCCTCGACCTTGTCCTCCAGGTACGACTGCGACTTCTCGCCGCGCACGCGCAGGCCGTAGGCCACGTTCTCGAAGATCGACTTCGGGAACGGGTTGGGCTTCTGGAACACCATGGAACAGCGCATCCGCACCTCGATCGGATCCACCTGGGGATCGAGCAGGTCCACGTTGTCCGGGTGCAACTCGATCGTTCCGTCGTAGCGCGTGCCCGGGTACAGATCGTGCATCCGGTTGAAGCAGCGCAGGTAGGTGGACTTGCCGCAGCCGCTGGGCCCGATCAGGGCCGTGACGCGGTTCTCGTAGATGGGCATGCTGATGCCCCGCAGCGCCTTGAACTGGTCGTAGTAGAAGTCGAGGTCCCTGCACTGCGCCTTCAGCGGCGGGGGATTCTCGGGAAGGGTGATGGTGGAGGGCATGGGTTCTTTCACCACTTGATGTTCTTGCGCAGGCGGTAGCGCAGCCAGATGGCCAGCGCGTTCATGCCCAGGGTCAGCACCACCAGCACCAGGCTCGCCGCGGCGGCGTTGGCGTGGAACGCCGGATCGGGGCGCGAGGTCCAGTTGAAGATCTGGATCGGCATCACCGTGAACGGCGAAAACAGCCAGTCGAACGGTCCGGCGTCGCCCGCGAACGGCAGCGGCGGCAGGAAGGCGATGAAGGTCAGCGCCCCGATGGTGATGATGGGCGCGGTCTCGCCGATCGCGCGCGACAGCCCGATGATCACGCCGGTCAGGATGCCGGGCATGCCGTACGGCACCAGGTGATCGCTGCAGACCTGCCACTTGGTGGCGCCGCAGGCGTAGGCGGCCTCGCGCACGCTCTGCGGGATGGCCCGCAGCGCCTCGCGGGTGGCCACGATCACGATCGGCAGGATCAGCAGGCCGAGCGTGAGCCCGGCCGACAGGATGCTCTGGCCGAAGCCGAAGGTGTAGACGAACAGGCCCAGCGCCAGCAGGCCGTACACGATCGAGGGCACGCCCGCCAGGTTGGTGATGTTGATCTCGATGATGTCGGTGAACCAGTTCTTGCCGGCGTACTCCTCGAGATAGATCGCGCCGGCGATGCCCACCGGAATGGCGAACAGCGCCGTCACCAGCATCACGCACAGGGAGCCGACCCAGGCCGACAGGATGCCGGCGCCAGCGGCCCGGCGCGAGGGGAAACTGGTGAAGAACTCGGCCGTCAGGCGCGGGAAGCCGTCCATCACCATTTCGGCGAACAGCGCGAGCAGGGTCAGGATGCCCACGGCCATCGCCAGCAGCCCGACGATGCCGAAGATGGCATCCCAGCGCTTGTGGGTGCGGATGATGCGCCGCAGTTCCTCGGAGTTGATCCGTCCCATCAGTAGGCCTCCCGGAAGCGCCGGCGCAGCCAGTAGCCGAGCAGGTTGAAGCACAGGGTCAGCACCATCAGCGTCAGGCCCGCCGCGAAAATGGTCTGGTAGCCGACGCTGCCGTGCGGCAGGTCGCCCAGGGCCACCTGCACGATGTAGGAAGTGATCGTCGCGGCCGGCTCCAGCGGATTGAGCGTGAGGTTGGGCTGCATCCCGGCGGCCACCGCCAGGATCATGGTCTCGCCGACGGCGCGCGAAATGCCGAGGATGTAGGCCGACGCGATGCCCGACATGGCGGCCGGGACCACCACCCGGGTGGCCGTCTGGAAGCGCGTGGAGCCCATCGCGTAGGCGCCCTCGCGCAGGCTCATGGGCACGGCCCGCATCGCGTCCTCGGACAGGGATGACACGTAGGGAATGATCATGATCCCCATCACGATGCCCGCCGACAGGATGTTGAAGGTCGGCAGGTCGGGATAGACCTTCTGGATGATGGGCGTGACCACCAGCAGGGCGAAGAAGCCGTAGATGATGGTCGGCACGCCCGACAGCATCTCGAGCAGCGGCTTGAGCGTCTCGCGGACGCGGTAACTGGCGAACTCCGACAGGTAGATCGCGATGATGGTGCCCAGCGGGATGGCGATCAGCAGCGCGACCAGCGAGCTGCTGACGGTCCCGGCCAGCAGCACGCGGATGCCGAAATGCGCGTCGTCGAACAGCGGCGTCCACTGGTTGTCGCCGGCGAACAGCGAAAACGGCACATTGCGGAAGAAGACCACCGACTCCTTGACCAGGATGTAGACGATCGCCAGGGTGGTGAAGACCGAAACGCAGGCCGCCAGCAGCAGCACGGCCTCGATCATCCGGTCCTTGCGCTTGCGCGCGGCCTTGGCCTTGGCGAACTGGGCCAGCCGCGCTTCGCCCATGAGGGATGCGGTCACGACGATATCCGGAGTTGGAACGGCGCTCATTGTAGGGACCGGGCGGTTCGGGCTGAGGGAAACAGGAAAAGGCCGGCCTGGCGCTTGCGGCGCGTCAGGCCGGCAACCTGGAGACGCCGCTTACATCGATGCTTCGCGCTTGAGCAGTTCGCCGATGGTGATGCCGACTTCGTTCTTGCCGCCGAAGACGGTCCCCTTCTTGCCCTTGGCGAGATGCGCGAGGCCGGTCTTGTACGCGTCCGCCGGCAGCGGCACGTACTTGACTTCCTTGGCCATCTTGGCGCCGCTGGCCATGTAGAAGTCGACGAACTTCTTCACTTCGGGCTTGCCGAGCGACTTGGCGTTGACGTAGATGAAGATCGGGCGCGACAGCGGCTGGTAGCTGCCGTTGAGCACGGTCTGCTCGCTGGGGCCCACCGCCGGCTTGCCGTCCTTCTCGACGATCGGCAGCGCCTTGAGCTTGTTCTGGTTTTCGGCATAGTAGGCGTAGCCGAAGTAGCCGATCGCGTTCACGTCGCCCGCGACGCCCTGCACCAGCACGTTGTCGTCCTCGGACGCGGTGAAGTCGCCGCGGCTGGACTTGGACTTGCCGACGATCGCCTCGGTGAAGTAGTCGAAGGTGCCGGAATCGGAACCCGCGCCGAACAGCTTGATCGGCTGGTCCGGCCAGGCCGGGTTGATCTGGTTCCAGCGGGTCACCTTGCCCTGGGCGGCCGGCTCCCACATCTTCTTCAGTTCGGCCACCGTGGCCTGCTTCAGCCAGGTGTTCTTCGGGTTGATCACGACGGTGAGCGCGTCGAACGCGACCGGCAGCTCGAAGTACTCGACCCCGGCGGCCTTGCAGGCGTCCATTTCGGACTTGGTGATCGGGCGCGAGGCGTTGGAGATGTCGGTCTCGGCGCGGCAGAACTTCTTGAAGCCGCCGCCCGTGCCGGACACGCCGACGGTGACCTTCAGGCCCTTGTTGGCCTTCTGGAATTCCTCGGCGACGGCCTCGGTCACCGGGTAGACGGTGCTGGACCCGTCGACCTTGACGACTTGCGCGGCGGCGGGCAGGGCGAACAGGGCCAGCGCCGACGTGGCGAGCAGGGACTTGACGGAAGCTTGCATGAGGGGCTCCAAATGAGGGGAAACGGCGTTGGACAGCACTTTATGACCGAAGTGTGACGGTGGTGTGACAGCCGCCGTCGGCCATGCGGGCGCTGACGCTCTTGCCGCCCTTGCGGTGGCGCCGATGACGACGGAAGAGGCGACAAGTGCTTTCATCTGATTCGATCTCCGGTAGGGGCAACGGGCCGGATCTTGGAGGCGGGCCGTGACGCCCCGATGACGGCCCCATGGCGGAACGATGACAAGCCGTCAGCCCCCGAGCTGCATCTGCGCGACGATGCGCGCCCTTGTAGCGCTTCCAGTTCGTCGGCCGGGCGAACAGGGCCGCTCACCGCCCGGCCGGCCACCCCAGCGCCGCTGCCCACCCGCTGTAAGCCTTTTGCGGCGGCCGGGCATAGTCCCCGGTCTTGCTGGTTCGCAATCCCATTCGCACCAGAGCCTCCGACAGCGCCACTGCCGCTGCCACGCCGTCGATCACGGGCACCCCCAGCCGGGTCGACAGTCGCGCGCACAGCGGCGCCATCCCGGCGCAACCGAGGACGATCGCACCACTGCGGTCGCGCGCCAGTGCCGCGCGCGCCGCGTCCTCGATCCGCCGCGCCACCGTGTCCCCGCCGGTCTCCAGCGCGAGGACCGGAATGTCCGTCCCGTGAACTCCGCGGCAGACGCGCCCGAACCCGTAGCGTTCGAGCAGGTGTTCGGCGGTCCGGCAGGTCCGCGTCAGCGTCGTCACGACCGAAAAGCCGGTCGCCACCAGTGACGCCGCGTGGAAGGCGGCCTCGGCGATCCCGAGCACCGGCACGTCCAGGGCCTCGCGCGCCGCGTCGAGCCCCGGATCGCCGAAGCAGGCGATGACCGCGGCGTCCGGCTTCAGGGTCGCCGCATGCCGCACCTGCTCGGCGACGCCGGCCGCGGCGATCGCTTCGTCGTAGTGGCATTCGATCGACGCCGGACCGAACGTGGGCTGCACCGCGAGCACCTCGGTCCCCGGTCCTGCCGCGGCCTGGGCGGCGTTCTTGATCGCCTGCGTCATGGCATGCGTGGTATTTGGGTTGATCACAAGAATCTTCATGGCAATGAGTTCCAACGCCCCGAAAGGCGCGGTCGCGGGTCGCACAGGCTCCGAGACGGTGCAAGGGCGCACCGTGACAAGGCGCTGCACCGGCGGCGAGCCGCCATTCGCCGCTGCGGAGCGCACTTTCGGCGATGGCACAGCGTTTGCATCCAAGAACCTTGCCAGCCGCCGCCGCAGCGTCCAGCAAGAGATGCCGGCGCGGCTTCAACCCTGGAGCCCCGATGACCTCGACTGCCCTCTTCGTCCGCCGCGCGACACGCGTTTGCATGCTGTCCGCGGGCTTTCTTGCCGCCCTTGCTCCCCCCGCCGTTCTGGCTCAGGAGAAGGTGCTGCGCATCGCCATGACCGCCGCCGACATTCCGCGTACCCTCGGCCAGCCGGACCAGGGCTTCGAGGGCAACCGCTTCACCGGCATTCCGATCTACGACGCGCTGACGCACTGGGACCTGTCGAAGTCGGACGCTCCCAGCGTGCTGATGCCTGGCCTTGCCACCTCATGGGCCGTGGACGCCAAGGACAAGACCAGGTGGGTGTTCAAGCTGCGACCGGGCGTGAAGTTCCACGACGGCTCCGAGTTCAACGCCGACGCTGTCGTCTGGAACGTGCGCAAGGTGCTGGACAAGGATGCGCCCCACTTTGACGCCAGCCAGGTGGGCGTGACCGCCTCGCGCATGCCGACGCTCAAGAGCGCCCGCAAGGTCGACCCCCTGACCGTGGAACTCACCACGAGCGAGCCGGACGCCTTCCTGCCTCTGAACCTGACGAACCTGTTCATGGCCAGCCCCGCGCAGTGGCAGAAGAAGTTCGCCGCCGCAGCCGGTGCGACGCCTGCGGACAAGGCCAAGGCGGCCTGGAACGCCTTTGCCGCCGACGCCTCCGGCAGCGGGCCGTTCAAGATGGCGCGCTTCGTGCCGCGCGAGCGGCTGGAGGTGACCGCCAACAAGGCCTACTGGGATTCCAGGCGCGTGCCGAAGATCGACCGCGTCGTGATGCTTCCCATGCCCGAGGCCAATGCGCGCACGGCGGCGCTGCTGTCCGGGCAGGTCGACTGGATCGAGGCGCCGGCGCCGGACGCGATGGCACCGATCCAGTCGCGCGGCTACAAGGTGTACTTCAATCAGCAACCGCACGTGTGGCCGTGGCAGCTGTCCTTCGCCGAAGGCTCGCCGTGGCTGGACAAGCGGGTGCGCCAGGCCGCCAACCTCTGCGTCGACCGCACCGGCATGCTCAAGCTGCTCGGCGGCATGATGGCCGTCCCCAAGGGCACGGTGCCGCCCGGCCATCCCTGGTGGGGCAATCCGAAGTTCGAGATCAAGTACGACCCGCAGGCCGGTCGCGCGCTGATGTCGGAAGCGGGCTTTTCGGCGGCCAGGCCCCTGAAGGTCAAGGTGCAGGTCTCCGCGAGCGGGTCCGGCCAGATGCAGCCGCTGCCGATGAACGAGTTCGTCCAGCAGTCCCTCAAGCAGTGCCACTTCGACGTGCAGCTGGATGTGATTGAATGGAACACGCTGTTCACCAACTGGCGCAAGGGCGCGAAGGACCCCTCGGCCAACGGCGCCAACGCGATCAACGTCAGCTTCGCCGCGATGGACCCGTTCTTCGCGATGGTGCGCTTCGTCAGCACCAAGGCCTTCCCGCCGGTCAGCAACAACTGGGGCTATTTCGGCAACGCGGAGGTCGACAAGCTGGTGGCGGACGCACGCACCGCCTTCGACGACAAGGCGCGCGACGGCGCGCTGGCCCGCCTGCATGCCCGCATCGTGGAGGAGGCGCCGTTCGTCTGGATCGCGCACGACGTCGGCCCGCGCGCCCTCTCGCCCAAGGTGAAGAACGTGGTGCAGCCGCGCAGCTGGTTCATCGACATCGCCACCATGACGATGGACTGACGGCGAAAGCGGCGCGGCCATGATCGCTTTCCTGCTGCGCCGGCTGGTCTACACCTTGCCCATCATGCTGGGCGTGGCACTGGTGTGCTTCGCCCTCGTGCACGTGGCGCCGGGCGACCCGCTGGTGTCCATTCTTCCCCCCGATGCATCGGCCGAGCTGCAGGCGAGCCTGCGCGACCTGTACGGCTTCAACCGCTCCTACCCCGAGCAGTTCGGCAACTGGGTCTGGCGCGCCACCCAGGGCGACCTGGGCATGTCCATCGCATCCGGACGGCCGGTCGCCGACGAAGTGCTGCGCGCGGTCGGCAACACCTTGCGACTGGCCGTCCTGGCGACGTTCATCGGATTCGTCATGGGCTGCCTGTTCGGTTTCGTCGCCGGCTACTTTCAGAACTCGTGGGTCGACAAGGCGGCTTCGGTCGCATCCGTGCTCGGCGTGAGCGTGCCGCACTACTGGCTCGGGATGGTGCTGGTGATCGTGTTTTCGGCGATCCTGAACTGGCTGCCGCCGGGCGGGGCTGGGCCGGGCGGCTCCACCGACTGGGCCTGGGATCGCGAACACCTGAAGCACATGATCCTGCCGGCCCTGACGATGAGCGTGATCCCGATGGGCATCATCGCCCGCACGGTGCGCGCGCTGGTCGCCGAGATCCTGGCGCAGGAGTTCATTGTGGGTCTGCGCGCCAAGGGACTGACCGATGTCGACGTCTTCCTGCACGTGGTGAAGAACGCCGCACCGACGGCCCTGGCCGTAATGGGCCTGCAACTGGGCTACCTGCTGGGCGGATCGATCCTGATCGAGACGGTGTTTTCCTGGCCCGGCACCGGATTCCTGCTGAACTCGGCCATCTTCCAGCGCGACCTGCCCCTGCTGCAGGGAACGATCCTGGTGCTGGCGATGTTCTTCGTGCTGCTCAACCTGATCGTGGATGTCGTGCAGACGCTGCTGGATCCTCGCATCGCGAGAGCCTGAAAGACAAGACTGATGCTGCAAGCCACCATCGAGGCTCCGTCCGAAGCCGCCGCGCCGGCGCCGGCGCCCTCCCCGGGCTACTGGCAGACCGTGCTGCGCCGCTTCATGCGGGACCGCGTTGCCCTCGGGGCCGCGTTCGTCATCCTGGCGCTGCTGGTACTGGCCACGTGCGCCCCGCTGCTGGTCCCCTCCGACCCGTACGCCTCGTCGATGCTGCACCGGCTCAGGCCGATCGGATTCGAAGGGCATCCGCTCGGCACCGACGAACTGGGTCGCGACATGCTCTCGCGCCTGATGGTCGGCACGCGCCTGTCGCTGTTCATGGGCATCACGCCGGTGATCCTCGCCTTTCTGCTCGGATCGGTCACGGGCATCACGGCCGGCTACGCCGGCGGGCGCGCCAACATGTTGATCATGCGCACGGTCGATGTGTTCTACGCCTTCCCGTCCGTGCTGCTGGCGATCGCGCTGTCGGGCGCGCTCGGCGCCGGCATGGTCAACTCGCTGATCTCGCTGACCATCGTCTTCGTTCCGCCGATCGCGCGGGTCGCGGAAAGCGTCACCACCCAGATCCGCGGGCGTGACTTCGTCGACGCGGCGCGGGCTTCCGGTGCCGGCGCCTTCACGATCGTGCGGGTGCATGTGCTGGGCAACGTGCTCGGGCCGATCTTCGTCTATGCCACCAGCCTGGTCGCCGTGTCGATGATCCTGGCTTCCGGGCTGAGCTTCCTGGGCCTGGGAGTGAAACCGCCGGAGCCGGAATGGGGACTCATGCTCAACACGCTGCGCACCGCGATCTATATCGAGCCCTGGCTCGCCGCGCTGCCGGGGGTGATGATCTTCATCACCTCGGTCGCCTTCAACGCGCTGGCCGACGGGCTGCGAACCGCCATGGAGATCAAGCAATGACGGGTCGGGACATCGGCGGCCCGGCCCAGCCGCTGCTGACGGTGCGTGGACTGGTCAGGCACTTTCCGCTCAAGAAGGACATGTTCGGCCGAGGCGGCGGCGTCGTGCGGGCCGTGGATGGCGTCGACTTCGACGTGCGCAAGCGCGAGACGCTGGGCGTGGTCGGCGAGTCCGGCTGCGGCAAGTCGACGACCGCACGCTTGCTGATGCACCTGCTGGCGGCCGACGCGGGCGAGCTGGTGTTCGACGGCGAGACCGTGGGCAGCGCGGCGCTGCGGCTGAAGGACTTCCGGCGCCAGGCGCAGATGGTGTTCCAGGACAGCTACGCGTCGCTCAATCCCCGTCTCACGATGGAGGACTCGATCGCGTTCGCGCCGCAGGTGCACGGCCTCCCGCGCGCCCAGGCCGTCGAGCGCGCCCGCGACCTGCTGGCGCGAGTGGGCCTCGAGCCGCGCCGCTTCGCGGAGCGCTATCCGCACGAACTCTCGGGCGGCCAGCGCCAGCGCGTCAACATCGCCCGCGCCCTGGCCCTGCAGCCGCGCCTGGTGATCCTCGACGAGGCCGTTTCGGCGCTGGACAAGTCGGTGGAAGCGCAGGTGCTGAACCTGCTGCTTGACCTCAAGGACGAGTTCGGGCTGACGTTCGTCTTCATCAGCCACGACCTGAACGTCGTGCGCTACATGAGCGACCGTGTGATGGTCATGTATCTCGGCCAGGTGGTCGAGATCGGCGACAGCGAAACGCTGTTCGATGCGCCCGCGCATCCTTACACCCGTGCCCTGCTTTCGTCGATCCCGTCGATGGATCCGGGCCGCCGCACCGAGCAGCCGGCGCTGGCCGGCGATCCCCCGAATCCGATCAACCCGCCCAGCGGCTGCCGGTTCCACACCCGCTGCCGGCACGCGGAAAGCCTGTGCTCGCGGGCCGCTCCGGCGCTGGCCCCGGCCGGCACCGGCCAGGCCGTCGCCTGCTGGATGCACGTGGCCGGCCAGGCCCACAGCGCGGCGCCGGCGGCCCTGGAGGAAGTGGCATGAACGACCCACTGGTCGAGGTGCGGAACCTGCGCGTGAGTTTCCTGGGCGGCCGGCGCCCGGTGCAGGCCGTCAACGGCGTCGATCTCCGGGTGCGGCGCGGCGAGGTGGTCGCGCTGATCGGCGAGTCCGGGTCCGGCAAGAGCGTCACGCTGCGCAGCCTGCTGCGGCTGCACCCCGCACAACGAACGCGCATCGAGGGCGAGGTGCGCGTTGCCGGCCAGGACGTGCTGGCGCTGGCGCCCGGCGCGCTCGCCGGCTACCGCGGCAAGGTCGCGGCGATGATCTTCCAGGAGCCGCTGCTGGCGCTGGATCCGGTCTACACCGTGGGTGCACAGATCGTCGAGGCGATCCTGCGCCACGAGCCGGGCGGGCGCGCGGCCGCGCGCGACCGCGCGCTGAAGCTGTTCGAGCGCGTGCGCATCCCCAGTCCGCAGCAGCGGCTGCACGCCTATCCGCACGAACTGTCCGGCGGGATGCGGCAGCGGGCGATGATCGCGCTGGCGCTGGCCTGCCGGCCCCAGCTGCTGCTGGCGGACGAGCCGACCACCGCCCTGGATGCCACCGTGCAGATCCAGATCCTGCTGCTGCTGCGCGAGCTGCAGCGGGAACTGGGGCTGTCGGTCATCTTCGTCACGCACGACATCGGCGCCGCCGTGGAGGTGGCAGACCGGATCGCCGTGATGTATGCCGGCCGCATCGTCGAGGAAGGGCCGGTGGCCAGCCTGCTGCGCTCGCCGCGGCACCCCTACACGCTGGCACTGCTCAGGAGCCGCGCCGACGGCACCCTGGCGCGCGGCGTGCGGCTCGAGACCATCGCGGGTTCGCCGCCCGACCTGACGGCGCTGCCGGCCGGCTGCGCCTTCGCCGAACGCTGCCTGCTGGCGCAGCCGCGCTGCAGGCAGGCCCAACCCGAGGTGGAGTGGGCGGCGCCGGATCACACGGTCCGTTGCCTGCGCATGAACGAACTGGCGCCCACGGCGCGCGAACGCGAGGCTGAACCGGGATGAGTTTCCACGCTGACGTGCTGCACGATCCGGCACACGCCTTCATGCCTTATCCCAAGGTGCCGGTCTGCGCGGCCGCAACCGGCTCCCTGGCCGGAATGAGCTTTGGCGTCAAGGACCTGTTCCATGTGGCTGGCTATCCCACCAGCGGCGGCAATCCGGTGCTGCTGGCGCTCCTGGGCGTGCAGCGGCGCACCGCGCCGACCGTGCAACGCCTGCTGGATGCCGGCGCCCGCTTCGCCGGCAAGACCGTGACGGACGAACTGGCGTTCTCGATGAACGGGCAGAACGCCCATTTCGGATCGCCGGTGAATGGCGCCGCGCCCGACCGCATCGCCGGCGGCTCGTCCTCCGGTTCGGCGTCCGCCGTCTCCCACGGGCTGTGCGACTTCGCGCTCGGCACCGATACCGGCGGGTCCGTGCGTGCCCCGGCCAGCCATTGCGGGCTGGTCGGCCTGCGGCCGACGCACGGCCGCGTGAGCCTGGAAGACGCGCTCGAGCTCGCGCCCAGCCTCGACACCTGCGGCTGGTTCGCCCGCGACGTCGCCACCTTCGCGCGCGTGGCCGACGTGCTGCTCGGCGCCGATCCCCGGCCGCTGCCCTCCAGGGTGAGGGTGCTGGTGCCCGCGGACCTCTGGGCCCTGGCTGTGCCGGCCGCAGTCGACACCCTGCTGCCGGTGCGCAGCCGGATCGAGGATCTGCTGGGGCCGGCGAAGATCGTGAGCGCGGCCCTGGAAGGCCTGGACACGATGTACTGGCAGTTCCGCTACCTCCAGGGTCACGAAGCCTGGCAAACCGACGGCGGATTCGTCACCCGCTTCGCCCCCGCGCTCGGGCCCGGCGTGGCGCAGCGCTTCGCCTGGTCGTCGGCCGTCACGCAGGACCAGGCGAGCGGGGCGCGCGCGTTCCGCGAGCGCTTCCGCGCGCACCTGACTGACCTGCTCGGCAGCGACGGCGTGCTCCTGCTGCCGACCATGCCGGACGTGGCGCCGTTCGCCAGCGAACCGGAGACCGCGCTGGAAGACTATCGCAACCGCGCCATCCGGCTGCTCTGCAGCGCCGGCCTCGCCGGACTGCCGCAGCTTTCGCTGCCGCTCGCCCACCGCGCCGGCGCGCCGCTCGGCCTGTCGCTGCTCGGCCCGGCCGGCAGCGACCGCAGTCTGGTGACGCTGGCCGAACGAATCGCGAGCACCGGCACGCCCACGACCTGGTGACGCGCTGCGAGCAGCACCGCGGCCATCAGAGCAGGGGCTGCCGGATGCGGGCCAAGATCCGGTTGAACGGGCTGTGAGCCTCGCCGTGGCCCGGCCTGCGCGGCCCGGCACGCTCATTGCATCCCGACCGGATGCGAAGCCGGCGCGCCGCGCCGGCGCCTCGCGGCGGTGCACGACGGGCCGTCATCGGGGCGTCACCAGCGGCGTGTCCAATCGCAGGCAACAGGGAAGACCACCATGCAGCTGCACACCACCGCCAAAGCCCACCTGGCCCTGTGGCCGGGCACCCAGACGCTGGCGCTGCGCGAGCGCAGCCTGCTGCTGCTCGCCGAGCGCCAGGTGTCTGCGGTGCAACTGCGTTGCCTGTTCAACGGCATGGGCGAGCAGATCGTGAGCGATCTGCTGCGCGACGGCTACCTGGCCCCCGCAGCCTCGTTGCCGCCGGCGGGTGAGCGCCCGCCGGTCCCGGAACTCAGCGCCGAACCGCTGGACGACTGACGCCAAGCCGGTGCGAGACCCCGGGGCGGCGGCCCTGGTCGAACTGCCGCTCCTGGTGTACGACGTGCGCTACCTTGGCGGCCGCGATCCTCCTGTACCGCTGGCGCCGGCGCGGGCGATCCCGCCGATAGGGACGGCGTCCTACACGGGGCGGCCCCGGCCTGCACCAAAGTCAGGCAGAGCAAGGACGCAACCCCATGGCAGACCAGGATACGAAGAACGGACCGGGCCACGCGGCCGGCGGCACCGCCGACCGCCTGATGCTGGCGCGCCAGCTTCCCAACCGCACAGTCGCGCTGGTGCTGGCCGGCGGGCGGGGCTCGCGGCTGATGGACCTGACCGACAAGCGCGCCAAGCCGGCGGTGTACTTCGGCGGCAAGTTCCGCATCATCGATTTCGCGCTGAGCAACTGCATCAACTCCGGCATCCGGCGCATCGGCGTGCTCACGCAATACAAGTCGCACTCGCTGCTGCGGCACCTGCAGCGCGGCTGGAACTTCCTGCGCGGCGAGGCCAACGAGTTCATCGACCTGCTGCCGGCGCAGCAGCGCGTGAACGAGGCCTACTGGTACCGCGGCACGGCCGACGCGGTGTACCAGAACATCGACATCCTGAAATCCTACGGCCCCGAATACATCCTGATCCTGGCCGGCGACCACATCTACAAGATGGACTACTCGCTGATGCTGCTGGACCACGTGGAAAGCGGCAGCCGCTGCACCGTGGGCTGCATCGAGGTGCCGCGGATGGAGGCGACGGCGCTCGGCGTCATGCACATCGACGACCGGCGCCGCGTCACGGCCTTCCTCGAAAAACCGAAGGACCCGCCGGCGATCCCCGGCAAGCCCGACCGCGCGCTCGGCAGCATGGGCATCTACATCTTCGACGCGGACTACCTGTACGGGCTGCTGGCCGACGACCTCGCGAACGAGGCGTCGGAACATGATTTCGGCAGGAACATCATCCCGCGCGTGGTGCAGGAGGGCAAGGTGCTGGCGCACCCGCTCAACATGTCGAGCGTGCCGTACGAGAGCCGCGACCGGCCGTACTGGCGCGACGTCGGCACCGTCGATGCCTTCTGGGCGGCCAACCTCGACCTCGCCTCCAACCTGCCGGAGCTGAACATCTACGACCGCGACTGGCCGATCTGGACCTACCAGGAGCAGCTGCCGCCGGCGAAGTTCGTCCCCGACATCCGCGGCAACCACGGCATCACGGCCAACGTGATCGCGTCGGGCGGCTGCATCGTCTCGGGATCGGTCATCCGCGAGGCCGTGCTGTTCTCGAGCGTGCGCGTGCACTCCGGTTGCACGATCACGCAAGCGGTGATCATGCCGACCACCGAGATCGGGCGGAACTGCCGGCTCGGCAAGGTGGTGATCGACCGCGCCTGCCGGATCCCCGAAGGCATGGTGATCGGCGAGGACGCCGAGCTGGATGCGAAACGCTTCTACCGCACCGGCAACGGCGTGGTGCTGGTGACCTGCGAGATGCTGGACCGGCTGTAGGTCCGCATGCCCTCACCGCGCCGCGGCGGCGCCCGCGATGCGGCCGCTCACCAGCGCCTGGGCCAGCCCGCCCAGGTAGCCGCTGGTGCTGAATCCGCCGACGTCGCACCCGGCCGCGAACAGGTTCGGCACGGCGGCGAACTGCAGTTCGTCGCGCGGCGCCGTCACCAGCGGCAGCATGGACACCGACTGCGCGCGGCGCAGCACGCGCATGTCGAGGTCCGTGCGCAGCCCGCCGCAGGTGAAGGTGATCCCCGACCGCACCAGCGCCGCGCTGAACGGCGGCCGCAGCACCGGGTAGGAATTGCCGCGGCGGGCGGGGTGCAGCAGGTCGCCGCGGCCGTCGGCGACCGCCGCGTTGTAGGCCGCGATCGTCTTGAGCACCTCCACCGGCGGCAATCCCCACGCGTGCATCTGCACGGCCAGTTCGTCCAGCGTGGCGGCGTGCGCCACCGGGCCGCCGGCCCGCCGGGCGCGCTCCAGCACCACGCGGGCGAGCGCGCCGCCCTCGTACTCGCGCTCGGCCGTGTCGGCGTCGAACACGTACGCCGCCGTCGCCTGCGGCTGGCGCGCGATCTGCGCATTGAGCCACTCCTCGCCGGTGCCGGCGGACTCGTCGGCGAAACGCCGCCCCTCCAGGTTCAGCGCCACGGCGAGCGGCCCGTACTTGTGGCTCATGTCCTGGAAACCGAAGGCGTCGAAGCGTGCCGGCGGCGCCGTCAGGGCATGGCCGTAGAAGGTGTCGAGCCCCGCCGTGGTCGCGGCGCCCGCGTCCAGCGCGGCCAGCAGGCCGTCGCCGGTGCTCCAGGGATTGGCACGCAGGTACATAGCCGCGGCGGCGGGACTCACGTAGCGGGCCAGCAACTCCGCGTTGCCCTGGAAGCCGCCGGTCGCGAGGATCACCACCCGCGCCCGCACCTGCACCTCGCCGTCGGGACCGAACGCCTGCGCGCCGGCGGCGGCCCCGTGTTCCATCAGCAGGCGCTGCAGTCCGGTGCCCGCCAGCAACTCGCCGCCGCGGCCGCGCAGCCGATCGACCAGGGCCTGCGTCATCTGCGGTCCGGCCGCCGCCCGGCCGCGGCCGCATTCCAGCCAGCCGCGCTCGGGCTCGAGCGCGACCCCCTGCGCCTGCAACCAGTCCAGGCCCTCGCCGAGCTGCGCCACCAGCAGGTCCTGCAACGCGGCGTCGCCGTCGGGAATGCGCCGGCGCACATCGTCGGTCGTCGCGAACGTCCACACGATCCCGTTGGACAGGTACATCGATCCGCCGAAGCGCGTGCCCTTTTCCAGCACCAGCACCCGCGCGCCCCGCTCGGCCGCCGCCAACCCGGCGCACAGCCCGGCCATTCCCCCACCGACAACAAGGATATCGGTCGTCAGTTGTCGCGCTGCGGTCATCGTGCTCCTTCCTGGTACCACCGGCCGGCCAATCATAGAGAACTGGCCGCGGCCGCCTGAGGCGTCCGAGGCGCAGTCGCCCCCATCCTGCAACGCCATCGGGAAAACGCTACAGTTCGACGCTCGCACAGACCGTATGAAAACCGAACGTCCCTCTGCGGCGCCCTGAGACCCGCCTCTTTCGCGACATGAAACTCGTGCTCACCATGCTCTGCGTTGCCGCACTCGCCTTGCTGGCGGTGTTCTTCGGCCGCTCCATGCTGGGCGGCGGCGCGCATGTCGAATGGCTGCTCGCGGCGCTGGCCGTCATCACGGTGGCGGCCGCCCGCTGGCGCGCGGTCGCGCGCCGCCGGCAGCGCCAGAAGCTGCAGGAACTGCGCGACTCCGCGCTCTGGTGAGCGCGGGCTGCGGCCATCACGCCGCCAATTGCCTCATCTCGGCGTACAGGTCGCTCTTGCCCTCGAAGCCGATGCCGGGCAGCGGCGGCAGCGTCACGTAGCTGTCCTCCACCTTGGCGCCGTCCGGGAAGCCGCCGTACGGCTGGAACAGGTCCGGGTAGGACTCGTTGCCACCCAGGCCCAGGCCGGCGGCGATCGCCAGCGACATCTGGTGGCCGCCATGCGGAATGCAGCGCGCGGGCGACCAGCCGTATGACTTCAGCATCTCCAGCGTGCGCAGGTATTCGACGCAACCGTAGCTGAGGGCGCAGTCGAACTGCAGCCAGTCGCGGTCGGCCCGCATCCCGCCGTAGCGGATCAGGTTGCGCGCGTCCTGCATCGAGAACAGGTTCTCGCCGGTCGCCATCGGCTTGTCGTAGTGGTTGGCGAGCTCGGCCTGCAGCTCGTAGTCGAGCGGGTCGCCCGCTTCCTCGTACCAGAACAGGTCGTACTGCGACAGCGCCTTGGCGTAATCGACCGCCGTCTTCAGGTCGAAGCGGCCGTTGGCGTCGACGCACAGGCGCTGCCCCGCCCCCAGCATGCCCAGCACCGCCTCGATGCGGCGGCAATCCTCGGCCAGCGAGGCACCGCCGATCTTCATCTTCACCACCGAATAGCCGCGGTCGAGATAGCTCTGCATCTCGGCGCGCAGCTTGGTGTCGTCCTTGCCGGGATAGTAATAACCGCCCGCCGCATACACGAACACGCGCGGGTCGGGCGTGCCGTTGCCGTGCCGCTCGGCCAGCAGCTGGAACAGCGGCTTGCCCTCGATCTTGGCGACGGCGTCCCACACCGCCATGTCGATGGTGCCCACGGCGACCGAACGCTCCCCGTGGCCGCCGGGCTTCTCGTTGGTCATCATCGTGGCCCACACCTTGTGCGGATCGATGTTGTCGCGCTGTCCGTCGCGCAGGCTTTCGGGACTGGCCTCCAGGACGCGCGGCGCGAAGCGCTCGCGGATGAGGCCGCCCTGGCCGTAGCGGCCGTTCGAGTTGAAGCCGTAGCCCACCACCGGCTTGCCGTCGCGCACCACGTCGGTGACCACCGCCACCAGGCTGAGGGTCATCTTCGAGAAATCGATGTAGGCGTTGCGGATGCTGGAGGCGATCGGCTTGGTGACTTCGCGGATTTCGGTGATCTTCATGGGCCCGGAGTATGCCTTCGTGACACGCCGGCAGCAGGTCATAACTGTGATGACCTCGCACGGCGTTGCGTGTCTCGCTGCGGCGGGCGGTGTCCTGTCCGGGGTGACTCGGGCAGCGCCGCATCGCCGTCCCGCGAGGTGTTCGCGTCGCGCGGTCAACCCCGGGGGCGGCGCCAAGGGAACACCGGCGGCCAGCCGGTGCGATGCACGTCGGAACCCCGGGCGGGATACAGCCCGACGCAGGCGCGGTGCAGGTGTTCGGCACGCGCGCCCCTCACCCCAACCCTCTCCCCAGGGGCGAGAGGGAGCAATCGTTGCCGATCTGACCCGTGCGCGGTTTTGCCGCCTCAGGCCGGGACGGCCAACGCTGCAAGCGCCCGCAAGTTGGCGGCACTGGCCACGTTCCAGCACGCCTCGATCAGCCGGCTGGCCGGCGCCGAGCCCAGCACCGGATCGGCCAGCGCGTGGAACTTGCCCTCCAGCTGCGCGCCGCTCATGGGCCGCTCCAGCGAGCCGATCGCATGCTCGACGAACACATGCACCTTGCGGCCGTCGTTCAGGATCGCCGTGACGTCGGCACTGGCCTCGTCGATCGCGTCGTCCACGGTTGCCACCACCTTGGCGCGCAGCGCCACCATGTCGGCGCTGTTCACCACCTCGTCGGAGAACTCCTCCTCGCCCGCACGGCCGAAGGTCAGCCCGGCGGCGCAGCCGTGATAGACGCTGAACTTGGCCTGCAGGCCGTCCGCCGGCGTCTTCTTGCCGGTGAGTTCCAGCACCAGCGAGTGCACCTTCAGCTCGATGCGCTCCACCTGCCCGGGCTCGACGCCCTGCTCGCGAAGCTGCACGCAGGCGTCGATGGCGGGATGGATCACGATGCCGCAGGCGAACGGCTTGTAGCTGTTGAACGAAATCTCGAAGCGCTGCCCCAGTTCGTCGGTCGCTTCGCGCCAGTCGCACTTGGTCGAGATGGTCTGCACCATGCCGCGCGGCGCCTCGATCGCCTTCGGGCTCGCCGTGAAGCCGTTCTGCGCCAGCAGCGCGGCCATCAGGCCGGCGCGGGCGGCGGCGCCCGGATGGAACGGCTTGGTCATGGTGCCGAACTGCTCGCGCATGCCGACCGGCTGCGACGCGGCGATGCCCAGGGCCATCGCGGTGCGCTGCGCGTCCAGCCCGAGCAGCCGCGCGCAGGCGGCCGCCGCACCGAGCGTGCCGGTCGATCCGGTGATGTGCCAGCCGCGGTCGTAGTGGTCGGGGTACATCACGTTGCCGATGCGGCACGACACGTCGATGCCCAGCACCAGCGCGTCGATCAGCTGCCGGCCCGAGGCGCCGGTCTGCTCGGCCAGGGCCAGCAGCGCGGAAGCCACCGGACCGGCCGGATGGATGATGGTCTTCAGGTGCGTGTCGTCGAAGTCGAAAGTGTGCGAGGTGATGCCGTTGACCAGCGCGGCGCTGGCCATGTCGACCTTGTCGGCGCGGCCGAGGACGGTGGCCTGCGGCGCCGGCTGCAGCATGCGCACGGCCGCGAGCGCGGCCTGCGCCGATTCGTGGTTCGCCGCGCCGACGGCGCAGCCGACCCAGTTCATGAAGGTGCGGTGCGCCTCGTGGTCGACGGCATCGCTCCAGCCGCGCGAGGGATGGGTGGCGACGAATTGCGCCAGGGTCTGCGTGATCGGCGGGGCGTTGTGGTCGGCGGCGACCTTGGTGTTGCGGGCCATGGAAGGGAATGCTCCGGGAGAGGAAGGGATCAGCTGTCGAGGTCGATGCCGCGCGCCTTGGCGAGCTTCGTCCAGCGATCGATGTCGGTCTTGATGAACTGGCCGAACTGCTCGGGCGTCATGACAGTCGGCTCGATCGCTTCCACCGACAGCTTCTCGGCCAGGTCGGGCGCCGTCAGCACCGTGGCCAGCGTCTCGTTCAACTGCTTCACCACCGGCGCCGGCATCCCGGCGGGGCCGACCACGCCGTACCATTGCTGCGCGTCGAAGCCCTTGAAGCCGGATTCGTCCAGCGTCGGCAGGTCCTTGAACTGCGGATGGCGCCTGAGCCCCGTGACGGCCAGCGGGCGCACGCGGCCCGAGCGGATGTGCGGCACGGCCGCGGCGAGGCCCGGGAACATCGCCTGGGTCTGGCCGCCGATCAGGTCGGTGAAGGCCGGCGCGATGCCGCGGTACGGGATGTGCACCATGAACGAACTGATCTGCTGCTTGAACAGCTCCATCGTCAGGTGCGTGAGCGAGCCCTGCCCCGCCGAGCCGTAACTGACGCGGCCTGGATTCTTCTTCACGTAGGCCACGAATTCCGCCACGGTCTTCACCGGCAGCGCGGCGTTGACCACCAGCACGTTGGGCGTCGCGCCGATCATGCCGACCGGCGTGAAGTCGCGGATCGGGTCGTAGGGCAGCTTGCGCGTCGCCGGACTGGTGCCGTGCGTCGCGACATAGCCTTGCAGCAGGGTGTAGCCGTCGGGCGCCGCGCGGGCCGCCGCCTGGCAGGCGATCACGCCGCCGCCGCCGCCCTGGTTGTCGACGATGAAGCTCTGGCCCAGCACCTTGCCCCAGCGCTCGGTGACCGTGCGGCCGACCATGTCGCTGCCGCCGCCGGCGGCCACCGGCACGATGTAGCGGATCGGCTTGGCGGGATAGGCCTGCGCCAGTGCCAGGCCGGGGGCGAATGCCAGGGCGGGAGCTGCCCGCAGCAGAGTGCGTCGTTGCAGTGCCATTGCGTCGTGTGGACCACCGTTGGCCGATGGCTTGTCTCCGGAAAACGCGCATTGTCGCTGTTTTCCGCGGGCGCACCGGCGCTGTCCGCGACCCCCGCAGAGTCGCCTGCGCCATCCCGCGACAATGCACGGATGCGACTGCCCAACCTGCTGGCGACGCGACGCGGCCGCCTGGCGGCCTTCTTCGGCCTGTACGTGACCGAAGGCATCCCGCTGGGCTTCGCCGCCACGGCGGTGGCCACCCAGTTGCGGCGCCAGGGCGTGGGTCCCGCCGAGATCGGCGCCTTCGTGGCTTCGTTCTACCTGCCGTGGGCCTTCAAATGGATGTTCGGCCCGCTGGTCGACGTGTTCCGCTCGCGGCGGTTCGGCCACCGGCGCGCCTGGATCCTGGCCACCCAGGTCGTGATGGCCCTCACCCTGCTGTCGCTGGTGGCGGTGCCGCTGCCGCAGGGGCTGTGGCTCTTCACCATCGTGCTGCTGGTGCACAACACCTTCGGCGCGATCCAGGACGTGGCCATCGACTCGCTGGCGGTGAACACCCTGCAGGAGCACGAGCGCGGCCTCGCCAACGGCCTCATGTTCGCCGGCGCCTCGCTGGGCCAGGCGATCGGCGGCAGCGGCGTGCTGCTCCTGGTCGGGGTGATCGGCCTGCAGGGCGGCTTCATCTTCGTCGCCGCGGCCATTCTCGCCGTCACCGTGTTCATCGTGCTGCCGATGAAGGAGGCGCCCGTCGATCGGCCGCGCAACGGCGCAGGCGCGACCTGGCGCAGCGCCGGCGCCGAGATGAAACGCTTCGCGGTGGAATCGTTCCGCGCCTTCATCGGCACGCGCGGCGCCTTCGCGGGGGTGTTCTTCTCGCTGCTGCCGGCCGGCGCCATGTCGCTGGGGCTGGCACTGCAGTCCAACCTGGCCGTCGAATTCGGGATGAAGGACGACGAGGTGGCGGCCCTCAACCTGTGGGCGATGCTGGTTTCGGGGGCGGCCATGATCGGCGGCGGGATGCTCTCCGACCGGTTCGGGCGGCGGCTCACCCTGTTCGTCTACACCGCGGCGATGAGCTTGCCGGTGGCCTGGCTCATGTGGGTGCTGCAAGGCCATGGCGACGTGATGCCGCGCGCGCCGGGCGGCGGCGCGCTGCCGGAACTGGTCACCGCGCTGTGGATCGCGACGATCGCCTACTCGGTGTTCCAGGGCCTCATGTACGGCACCCACGCGGCGATCATGATGGACGTGACCAATCCCAGGGTCGCGGCGACGCAGTTCACGGCCTACATGGCGATGATGAATCTCGCGATCGCGATCAGCGCCAGCTGGCAAGGGGTCGCGGTGGAGGCCTGGGGTTATCCGGTGACCTTGCTGATCGACGCGATCGCCGGCCTGGCATGCCTGGCACTGTTGCCGATGATCCGGCGCGAGGCAAGCTTCGGCGATGCGCTGGCGCAGGGGCGCGCCCGCAAGTCGGCGCTGGTGCTGGGGATCGCCTGCCTCGCGTGGTTGCCGTACTGGGCGAACCACGAACTGCTGGGGCGCGGCCAGCCGATCATGGGCACCTTCTTCACGCTGGTGTTCGTCGCATCGGCCCTGTTCCTGCTGGCCGGGCGCGAAGTGCTGGGCGCCGGCGCCGGGCCCTGGCGGCACGCGGCCGCGTGGACGGCGCCGCTGTTGCTGGCCATGCACGGGCGCTACTGGCTCGACCGGCTGAACGGCCTGCCGGCCCTGCGCCCGGCGGCCGAGGTGCTGCTCTATGCCGTGCCGCTGCTCGGGGGCCTGGTGCTGCTGGCGCTGGCACGGCGGCAGTGGCCGGCCCTCACGCCCGAGCCTCAGGCGGCGTGAGCGTTGTCAGACAATACCGGCCGACCAGACCGACAGGGAGCTCCATGGCCAGAGAAGTCCTCTACACGCAGCGCGTCGCGTTCGGCGACTGCGATCCGGCGCGCATCGTGTGGTTTCCGAATTTCTTCCGCTGGATCGATTCGGCGTCGCGCCACTTCTTCGTGGAGTGCGGCGTGCCGCCCTGGCACGAGACCGAGCAGACGCTGGGCATCATCGGCACGCCGTTGGTCGACACCCACGCGAAGTTCGTCAGGAGCGCCAGCTACGGCGACGAACTGACGATCCACACGACGATCCCGGAATGGCGCACCAGGAGCTTCGTGCAGCACTACCGGGTGATGCGCGGCGCCGACCTGATCATGGAGTGCGACGAAGTGCGCATCTTCGCCGCGCGCAGCAAGGAAGACCCCAAGGGCATCCGGGCCGTTCCGATCCCGGCGTCGATCCGGGCGCTGTGCTCGTAGCGCCTGCAAGCGGACAGCCGTCCGGATGCCCGCCTTCAGTAGTTCCCCTTTCAACCGTCCAGCCGCCGCCTGAACGCCAGCCGCTGCGACGGCTGGAAGCCGTTGTGCTGGAAGAATCCCAGCAGGGGCAGTTGCATCGACGTCACCTGCGTCTCCACCCGCTCGATCTGCAGCGCGGCCAGGTTGGCGAACAATTGTTCCAGCAGCGCGCGGCCGACCTGGCGGCGCGAATGCCCGACGTCCACGCCCAGGGTGTCCAGCACCGCCACCGGCTCGGCGCGGCCATAGTCGCCCAGGTCGGCGCGCGCCATCACGAAGCCGACGATGGCGCCGTCGCGCCGCGCCGCCAGCGACACCCGGATCGCCGAATCGTCCATCGCCTCCTGCAGGCGGGCCGCGATGTAGGCACTGCGGTCGCGTCCGGTGATGCCGCGGTCGATGCGCACGATCTCGCGCAGGTCCTGCGGCGTCATCGGCCGCACGTCGGGAAGGTCGGCGGCCATGCGCTCGTCGTCGTTGGCCTGCGGCGCACCGAAGTTGACCTCGGCGCCGGGACCGTGGCCGCGCGGCAGCGTCACGGGCTCCTCGTCGGGCCGGCCGGCGGCCCGGTGCGGCGCCGCGTCCAGGATGTAGCCGGGCGCCAGCTCGAACCCCATCGCATCCAGCCAACCGAGCATCTTCGCGTCGCGCCAGGTGGCGGTCGTGTGCACGTCGCGGATGCCGTGGCGCCGGCCCCAGTCCGCGAGCACCTGGAACAGGCGCGCGCCGCCGCCGTGGCCGCGCGCATCCTCGCGCAGGCCCACCATCTCCAGCCGCAGGCCCGGCTCGCTGCGGCCGAACTCGCCCTCCAGCACCCGCGCCAGGATGTAGCCGGCCAGCCCGCGCTCGTCGCAGGCGGCGAACTGGGCATGGAGCCTGGGCTCGCGCAACGCGGCGGCGAGCCGCCGCTCCACGTAGTCGCGGCGCGGCCGGCCCTCGAGCGCCGCGTCGATCGCGACCACGGCCGGCAGGTCTTCGCGCGCGAGCGCGCGGATGGTGAACGGGGCGGTCGATGCGGCCAGCGTCATGTCTGTCTCCTCGTGCTTCAGGCGGTGTAGGCGAAGGCCAGTTCCCGGTCGGCCTCCTCGTCGAGCAGGTCGTCCAGCAGCGGCAGCAGGGCCATCGTCTCCTTCTGGATATGCGCCACCTGCCGCTCCACCAGTTCCAGGCCAAGCGGCCGCAGCGCACTCCAGCCGGCCTCGTCGATGCCGCCCTTGGCCGCGTGGCGGGCGAGCGGCAGCAGCTCGGCACAGACTTCGCGGATCGCCTCATGCTCTTCCTGCAGAAGCGACGCCATGCCGCCGTCGCCGCCATCGGCCATGCGCGGGAACAGCTGCTCCTCCTCGAACGTGAAATGGCGGTCGACGTCGTTCTCGAGCAATCGCACGAGCTGCCCCATCAGGGCGGCGCCGGCCGGCTCGTAGCGGGAGCTGCGCGAAAGCAGTTGCTCGACCTGGCCGAGCAGGGCGATGCTGGCGCGGTGCTCGTCGTCGAGCATGCGGCTGACCTGGGAATGCATGGCGTCTCCACTATTCTGGTACCAGAATACCGGAATATGCGGGCGCCGCGGCGCCATGGCTTTGCGCTAGCTCAAGGTCCCGGTCTTTTGCGCCAGCCGGCCGAGCACGACGCCGGCGAACCAGCAGAACGCCACCGCGCCAACGGCGCCGGCGGCGGCGGCGAGCACGGCGAGCCAGGCGCTGTCCAGGGCGATGGCGGCCCCGAGCCCCGCCAGCGCCACCAGGTGGCACCGGAAATGGAGGGCCAGCGCGCGCTCATGCGTGAGGCTCGACGGCGTCGGCGCGCGCCGCCCCGATCCCGCCGCGTGCATGGCCGCCAGGAACGGCAGGATGCGCTGCAACATGCCGAGCACGAAGCTGAGCAGCCAGACCCCGATCACGCACAGCCCGAACCAGGCCTCCAGGCGCGGCACCGGCACTTCGAGCACCAGGGCGAGCGCCAGCGCCAGGCTCGCCACCAGGCCGGCCCAGCCGATCTTCACCAGCACGAACGAGCGCCCCAGTTCCTGGCGCATGCCGGCGCGCAGCGCGGTGCGCATGCTGCGCAGGTGCAGCCCGGCGGCGGCGGCGGCCAGCGCGATGGCCGTGATCCGCAGGGCCGCGGGAGCGACGCCCAGCGCCGCTGCCGCTGCGAGCAACAGTCCGGCGACGGCCAGCCCGCAGGAGGCAAGCTGATCGCGCTCGCTGGGGGGGTCGGCCAGGGCGAACATCGGCACCAGGATGGATGACAGGCCCAGCGCCAGCAGCCCCATGAAGCCGAAGGGCGCGAACACAAGGTGCAGCGCCACGGTGGTCGCGCGGCCCGGCGCCGCCAGCCCGAGCCAGGTGGCGGCCAGCGACAGCGCGCTGGCCAGCACCACGGCCAGCGACGCGAGCGCCGCCCAGCCATGCGCCGTCACGCCCGGCATGCCGCGCCCGCCATGCAGGTTGCGTACCATCAGCACGCCCCACGCGGCGAAACACAGTACGATCGCGACCGCGCCCGCGGCCAGCCAGTGCGGGCGCGGCAGGCCCATTCCCAGCACCAGCAGCGCGACGGCCGGCGTGTAGATCCACCAGATCGCCGTCAGCAACCGGTGACCGGGGGCGGGCCGGCGCGTCGCCACCGGCACCAGCTGGGCGCCGGCGCCCAGCGCCGTCATGCCGAACACCCCGAGCGTCAGCAGATGCAAGGCAGCCAGCGGCCAACCCAGTCCCCCGCTGAAGCCGAGCCACTGCGCGGCGCCCGCCGCCAGGGCGAGCCAGGCGAGCAGGTGGAAGCCTGCGGCCGCCGCGAAGAAGCGCAGCGTGGTCCAGGCGGGCAGCAGCCTGCTGCGCGCACCGCCCAGGAAAGCGTTGCTGGCGGCGCTCACGCGATGCGCCGCAGCAGCAGGCGGACTTCGCCCGGATCGCCGTCCAGGGGCCGTGCTTCCCAACCGAGTTCGGCCAGCTCCGGATAGAGCAGCATGGGATCGCGATCGAGGTGGACCACGACCCTCCCGGATGGCCCCGACCGCACCAGCCGCACGATGGCCACCAGGGGCTGTGGCGGCGGCAGCCCGCGCACGTCCAGGTGCGTGGCGCCGTCGGTCTGCCACTCGCGCGGCGCGGCCGGCGGCAAGGAGGCGTGCTGCGCGGTCATGCCGTCGATTGTGGCGCAGGGGCTGCCGAGCGGCGAAGCCGCCCTGCGCCCGTCACGGCCTCATTTGTCGTACTGGCGCGCGAGCGCGCGGGCTTCCTCCAGGAGCGCCGCGCCGTTCCCGCCGCGGGCCGACACCTCCTTGACCCACTGGTCGTCGATCTCGGCGGTGGCCTTGGCCCAGCGCGCCATTTCCGCCTCGCTCAGGGCGAACACATGGTTGCCGCGGTCGGTCGCCAGCTTGTGGAACCGCGCGACCACGCTGTCGAAGCCCTTCTCCCCGGCCCAGGCCGAGGTTTCGGCCCCGCTGTTGTTGTCGATCACCTTCTTCAGCTCGGCCGGCAGGCCGTCGTATTTCGCCTTGTTCATCACGAACGCGAAGATCGAGTTGGCGAACTTGGGCGAGCCCGCGGGCGAGTCGAGGTGGCTCTTGGCGATCTCCTGCAGCTTCGCGGCGGGCACGCCTTCCCACGGCACCATGGCACCGTCGATGACGCCCTTGGCCATCGCCTCGGGCACCGCCGGCAGCGGCATCTGCACCGGCGTGGCGCCCAGCGCCGCCAGCATGCGCGAGTTCAGCCGGGTCGCGGCGCGGATCTTCAGGCCCTTGAGCTCGTCCATGCTCCTGACGCCCTTGGCGCTGCTCAGATGGAACGACGAACCGTCGTTGGTGTGCAGCCACAGCGGCTTCACGCCGGCGTATTCGTCCATGGCGTTCTTCTGCACGAACTGCCAGAACGCGGCGCTGGAGCCCTTGGCGCTGCGGGTGAAGAACGGCAGCTCGAACACCTCGCTCTTGAGGAAGCGGCCGGCCGAATAGGTGGGGATGGTCCAGACGATGTCGGCCACGCCGTCGCGCGCCTGGTCGAACAATTGCGCCGGGGTGCCGCCCAGTTGCATTGCCGGATAGATCTGGCACTTGAGCTTGTCGGCCGACTCCTTGGCGACCTTGTCGCACCAGGCCTGGATCAGGTTGGTGTGCACGTTGGACGTGCCCGGCAGGAAATGGTGCACCTTGAGCACCACCTGCTGCGCCATGGCTGGCGCCATGGCGCCGGCCGCGAAGGCCGCGGCGGCGAACAGACGGAAGGCGGATCGGATGGTCATGGCTTGTCTCCTGTGGTTGTGATGGGAACGCGGGAAAGAAACGCGAGTCAGGTCTGGAAGGTGCGCACCAGCACCAGCGACAGCACCGGGAAGAACAGCAGGATCGCGATGCGAACGAAGTCCGACAGCAGGAACGGCACCACGCCCTTGAAGGTCTCGGTCAGCGGCACGTTGTGCGCGATGCGGTTGATCACGTAGACGTTCATCCCTACCGGCGGGTGCACCAGCCCGATCTCGACGACCATGAGGGCCAGAATGCCGAACCAGATCGACTTGTCGGTGTCCGACAAGCCCCAGAAGTCCAGGCCCATGACGACGGGATAGAAGACCGGGATCGTCAGCAGGATCATCGCCAGCGAGTCCATCACGCAGCCCAGCAGCACGTAGACCAGCAGGATCGCCGTCATCACCAGCAGCGGCGGGAACCCGCTGTTCTTCACCCAGGTGGCGAGCTCGGTCGGCATCTGCGACAGCGCGAGCGCCGTGTTGAGCTGGTCGGCGCCGAGCAGGACCAGGAAGATCATGGCCGTGGTCTGCGCGGTCCCCAGGCCGACGTTCCACAGGCCGCGCCAGCGCAGGCCGCCGTTCGCCACGGCGAGCACGCCGCACGCCGCCGCGCCGATCGCGGCCGCTTCGGTGGGGTTGGCCCAGCCGCCGTAGATGCCGACGATCACGACCACGAACACCAGCAGCACGGGCAGCACCACCAGCAGCGAGCGCAGCCGCTCGGCCCAGCCCACACGCGGGCCGGCCGGCCCGCTGGAGGGCTTGAGGCGCACGATGATCTGGATCACGACCATGTAGCCGACCATCGCGATCACGCCCGGGACGATCGCAGCCATGAACAGCTTGCCGATCGATTCCTGCGTGAGGATGGCATAGATCACCAGCGGCACCGACGGCGGGATCATGATGCCCAGCGTGCCGCCGGCGGCGAGCGCGCCGGTGGCGAGCGCGCCGGAGTAGTTGGCGCGATCGAGCTCGGGCAGCGCGACCTGGCCCATGGTCGCCGCGGTGGCCAGCGATGAGCCGCAGATCGCCCCGAACGCGGCGCACGCGCCCACCGCCGCCATCGCGATGCCCCCGCGCATGTGGCCCATGAAGGCGCTCACGAAGCGGAACAGCGATCGCGACAACCCGCCCTGGGTCGCGAACTGGCCCATCAGCAGGAACAGCGGGATCACGATCAGGTCGTAGTTGGACAGCCGCGCATAGGCGAGGTTCTTCAGCGAGTTCAGCAGCGGGGTCAGCTGCCAGCCGGTGAACCACATGTAGCCGGTGGCGCCGACGGCGAACATGCCGATGCCGATCGGCACCCGCAGCACCAGCAGCACCATCAGCACGCCGAACAGGATCAGGCCCGATTCGATCCCGCTCATGGCGTCCTCCCGTGGACCTTGCGCAAGTGCCAGGCCGCCATGTAGAAGCCGGCCACGGCCAGCAACCCGAAGCCGGGCACCATCAGCGCCTGGCCGATCCACAGCGGAATGCCCAGGATCATCGAGGTCTCGCCGGCGCCGCCGACCATCAGCGCGCCGGCACCGCTGCGCCACGCGATCAGCAGCCCGAACAGGCCCACCAGCAGCGAGCCGGCCGCGTCCAGGCCGTGCACCCAGCGCTGCGGCAGCCGCTCGGTGAAGAAGTCCACCTTCACGTCGCCGCGGTTCAGGTGGCAGTAGGCGAAGAAGGACGAGGCCGCGAACGCGGAGCACATCTGCAGCAGTTCCACGTCGCCGGGCACGGGGGCCGACCACAGCTTGCGGCCGGTGATGGACACGATGGACATGACCACCAGCGCCGTGAACACCAGCGACCCGGCCACGGCCAGCGCCTGGCACACCAGCATCAGGCACCGGCCCAGCGGCCCCGGCGCCGAGGGAGCGTGGTCTTCCATCAGTTGCCTTCGAAGACCGGCTTCTGCTTGGCGGCGAACGCGCGGTAGGCGCGCTCGAAGTCCTTGGTCTGCATGCAGATGGCCTGGGCCTGCGCCTCGGCCTCGATGCATTCGCCCAGGCCCGAATTCCACTCCTGCCACAGCATGGTCTTGGTCATCGCGTGGCCGAAGGTGGGGCCTTCCGCCAGTTCGCGCGCCAGCGCCGTGGCGGTCGGCACGAGCGCGTCGGGCTCGGCCAGCCGGTTGTGGAACCCGAAGCGCTCGGCCTCCTCGCCGCCGACGACGCGGCCGGTGTACAGCAGGTCGGCCGCGCGCGACAGGCCGATCAGCCGCGGCAGCAGCGTGCAGGCGCCCATGTCGGCGCCGGCCAGTCCGACCCGCACGAACAGGAAGGCCAGCTTGCTGCGGGCGGTGGCCACCCGCAGGTCGGAGGCGCAGGCGATCATCGCGCCGGCGCCGGTGCACACGCCGTCGATCGCGGCAACGATCGTCTGCGGACACGCGCGCATGGCCTTCACCAGGTCGCCGGTCATGCGCGTGAACTCGAGCAGCTCCGGCATGTCCATCTGCACCAGCGGGCCGATGATCTCGTGCACGTCGCCGCCCGAGCAGAAGTTGCCCCCGGAACCGGTGAACACCACCGACTTGATGTCGGTGGCATAGACCATCTCGCGGAACAGGTCGCGCAATTCGCCGTACGAATCGAAGGTCAGCGGATTCTTGCGATCGGGACGGTCGAGCGTGATCGTGGCCACCTTGCCCTCGGCGCAATAGCCGAAGTGCTGGGCACGGTAGTTGGCGAGCTGGATGCGCTTCATGCTGGTGTCTCCTGGGTCGTCGTTGTGGACGCGGCCGCGCTCAGCCGGCCATCGTCAGGCCGCCGCTGACGCTGAGCACCTGGCCGGTCACGTACCTGGACCGCTCGGTGGCGAAGAACAGGATCGCGTCGGCCACTTCCTCGGGCTGCCCAAGGCGCCGGAACGGAATCGCCTTGGTCAGCGCGTCCTTCACCTTGTCCGGCACCGCCGCCATCAGCGGCGTGTCGGTCGGCCCCGGGCAGACGCAGTTGACGTTGATCCCGTAGCGCGCGACCTCGCGCGCCAGTGCCTTGGTGAACGCGATCAGCCCGCCCTTGGCACCCGAGTACACGGTCTCGCCCAGGCTGCCGACGCGGCCGGCGTCGCTCGCGACGTTGATGATGTGGCCGCTGCGCCGCTCCATCATGGCGGGCACGAACGCCTTGGCCAGGAGCATCGGGCCGACGAAGTTCAGGCCGATCACGCGGTCCCACAGCTCCGGCGTGCCTTCCCAGAACGGGTGGGTCCGGCCCCAGCCGGCACCGTTGACGATGACGTCCGGCACGCCGAACTCCTCCATCACCCGCGTGGCCAGCGCATTCACGGACTCGGCCGCGGTCAGGTCCACCTGCAGGAACCGCGCCTCATGCCCCTCGGCGCGCAGCTGTGCCGCCGCTGCTTCGCCCTTGGCGGCGTCGATGTCGGCCAGCAGCACCCGGGCGCCGGCTTGCGCGAACGCCTGGACCGTGGCCCGGCCGATGCCGGAGGCGGCGCCCGTGACCAGGGCGGTGCGTTGTTCGAGCTTCATGCGTGAGTCTCCTGATGTGGATGAAAGCAAAATTTCAGCGCGCGTTGCGGGCGAGAAAGGCCGCCACGCGCTCGCGCGTCACGGGGTGTCGGTACAGGTGCCGGGTGCAGGCGAGCTCCTCGGCGAAGCCGTCGCGCCCCGGGTCCAGGGCGGCGGCGATGCACTGCTTGGCGGCGGCCGTCGCCGCGCGCGGCAGGCCGGCGATGCGTTCGGCCAGCGCGCGCGCCGCCGCCTCCAGCTCGGCGCGCGGCACGGCCCATTGCACCAGGCCCAGGCGTTCGGCGGCGGCGCCGTCGACGGTTTCGGCCCCCAGGATCAGCCGGCTCGCCGGCCCAGGGCCGACCAGCCGGGTCAGGCGCTGGGTGCCGCCGGCCGCCGCCAGCAGTCCCAGCCCCGCTTCCGGGAGTCCCACGCGCGCCTCGTGCGCGGCGATCCGCAGGTCGCAGGCCAGGGCCAGCTCGAAGCCGCCGCCCAGCGCGGCGCCGCCGATCTCGGCGATGGTCACCAGCGGCGCGCGCTCGATGCGCTGCGCCAGTTCCTGCAGGCGGCGCACCAGCGCCAGCATGTCCTCCAGGCCGCGCGCCGTGGCGATGCTCGCCTGCATCAGGGCGAGGTCGGCGCCGGCGCAGAACACCTTGCACGCGCTGCGCAGGTGCAGCACCGCCACCCGGTCGTTGCGGCAGGCGGTGTCGATCGCCGCTTGCAAGGCGTCGACCAGCGCGTCGTCGAGCGCGTTGACCGGCGCCCGGTCGAGCGTGATCGTGCAGACGCCGCCCTCGACGGCGGCGTGCACCGGCGCGGCGGCGACGGTGTTCATGACGCCAGCCCCGCCGGTGCGGTGATCATCTCGGCCAGCCGCCGCCTCAGCAGCTTGCCGGTCGGCGTGCGCGGCAGCTGCGGCACCGCCTGCCAGATGCCGGGGCGCTGGTACGGCGGCATCGCGGCGGCGCGCTCGCGCAGCACCCGCTCCACTTCCTGCGCCTGTCCCTCGCGGGCCGCGTAGAACATCGCGACGCAATCGACCCCGTCGGCGTCCGGCACGCAGACGCAGCCCGCTTCCAGCAGGCCGGGCGCCCCGGCGGCGAGCTTTTCCTCCAGCTCCACCAGGTTCACCCAGCGGCCCTTGATCTTGATCAGCGAGTCCTCGCGCCCGGCGAAGCGCCAGCCGCCGCCCTGCGTGCGCAGGAACAGGTCGGCCGGACAGAAGGCGCCGTCGCGGAAGGTCTCGGCCTGCGCGATCGGCCGGTCCAGGTAGCCCAGCGCCAGCGTCGACACCCGGATGCGCAGGCGGGTCGGGATCCCGGCCGCCGCCGCCTCGGGATCGACGGGATGGACCTCGACGCCGGGCGAAGGCCGCAGCCCGTCGTCGCCATCGAGCCCCGTCAGCACCAGCACCAGGGTCTCCGACGCGCCGTAACCGTCCGCCATCGGCAGCCCGCAGGCCTGCCGCCACGCCTCGCGCAGGCTGGCCGGCAGGGCCTCGCCGGCCGACACGCACAGGCGCACGCCGGCAGCCGCCAGCCGCGGGGCCAGCCCGGCATGCAGGATGCTGCGGTACAGCGACGGCACGCTGAAGAAGATGGTCGGCCGCGTCTTCTCCACGGTTTCCACCGCCGATGCGGCCGTGGGCCAGCGCGCATCCAGCACCACCGTCGCGCCGATCTTCAGCCCCGCGAACAGGCTGTTGGTCTGCGGGTAGGAGAAGAACAGCCGCGACGTGGCGAACAGGCGGTCGGCCGCCGTGATGCCCAGGCGCTCGCGCGAGACGCGCTCGATCTCGCGCGCGAAGCCGTGCGCATGGACCACGGCCTTGGGCTTGCCCGACGTTCCCGACGAGTGGCACCAGAACGCGGGGGTGCCTTCGTTCGCCACATGCGGCGGCACCGGCGCCGCGGCCGCGACCGCGCGCCGGCCCTCGTCGACCAGGATCACCCGGTCGCGCCAGGGCGCGGGCGTGTCGTCGGCGCTCTCGGCGAGGATCACGTTGAACCCGGCCTCTTCCAGGATGTACTGCCACTCGGGCGCCGGAATCTGCGGATTCACCGCCACCGCCACGCCGCCGGCCCAGATGGTGCCGAGGAAGGCCACCACCCAGTCGATGCCGTCGAACAGCTTGATCGCCACGCGATCGCCGGGCTTGAGCCCTTTCGCCTGCCACACGGCGGCGGCCCGCGCGACCCGGTCGCGCAGCTCGGCGTACGTCAGTTGCTGCTCGCCGCAGATCAGCGCCACGCGCGACGGATCGGGCACTGCCGTCAGCAACAGCGCCGCCGCGTTGATCGGCTGGGCCACGCCGTCGCCATCGCGCGGGCTGCGCGACGCCTCCAGCAGCGAGGCGCCGCTGAACAGGCCCGGCTTGCGCGCGCGCCAGCGGTCGTATTCGGTGGCCAGCATCTCCGCATGCGCGCGCTCCTCGGCGCCCAGCTCGATCGCCAGCCGCTGCTCGGCGGAGCCGGCCGGCGCGGCGGCCGCCCGCGCCGCGAAGAACGAGGCCGCGCGCCGCTCCAGCGCGATGGCGATGCGAAACAGGTTGTCCGGATCCTGCGGCCGGTGATCGACGTCGGCGAAGACGGCGGCCACTTCCACGCGGAAATGGGGCGAGTGCTCGGGAATCTCGACGTGGTAGCGCCGCGACAGCGTTTCCATGTGCTCGCCCTCGACCACCGCGAGGCGGCCGAACAGGGTCTTCAGCTCGTCGTCGCCGGCTTCGGCCGCCGCCCGCTGGTAGAACGCGCGGCCGCCCAGTTCGATCTCGAAGGCCATGCGCACGGCGTCCAGCGCCGCGCGGTCGGCCGGCGGCGTGCGCTCATCGTGGCGCAGGGCCAGCTTGCCGCCGCACAGCGGGCAGCTGCCGTACGGGAAGGCAAAGCCCTCGCTCACCTTGCCGCACTGGCCGCACTGCCACTGCGTGGGCGCGTCGGCGCAGCACACGTAGCGGCCATCGGTCTCGTCCGCGAGCGGCGCATGGCACTTGGGGCACAGCATGATGTCTCCTCACGTCGTTGTCGGGACCACGGCAAGGGCGCCGGACGCCGGCGCCGCGCCGGCGTCCACCGGCCATGTGGCCTTGCCCTCCCTCAGCCAGGTGTCGATCGCGCGCGCCGCGCGGCGCCCGGCCGCCATGGCCAGGATCACGGTGGCGCCGCCGGTGACGATGTCGCCGCCGGCGAAGACGCCCGGCAGGTTGGTCGCCTGCGTGGCCTCGTCCGCGACGATGTAGCCGCGCCGGTCCAGCGCCAGTCCGCGGGTGGCTTGTCCGACGATCGGGTTGGCGCGCGTGCCCAGCGCGTAGATGACGGTGTCGCATTCCCATTCGACGAACTCGCCCAGCGGCACCGGCTGGCGCCGGCCGCGCCCGTCGGGCTCGCCGAGCGCCATCCTCTGCGCCCGCAGCGCCCGCACGTCGCCCTCTTCGTCCAGCAGGATCTCGGACGGCGCGTGCAGGAAGCTGAACTCGATGCCCTCCTCGCGCGCATGGCGCAGTTCCTCGACCCGGGCCGGCGCTTCGGCCTGCGAGCGCCGGTACACGCAGCGCACCTCCTGCGCGCCCAGGCGCCGCGCGACCCGCAGGCAGTCCATCGCCGTGTTGCCGGCGCCGATCACGATCACCCGCTGGCCGACGCCGACCGGGGTGTCGCGGTACGGGAAGCGATCGCCGCCCATGAGGTTGACGCGGGTGAGGAATTCGTTGGCCGAGTACACCTGGCCGGCGAACTCGCCCGGGATGCCCAGGAACGCCGGCGCGCCGGCACCGGCGGCCACGAACACGGCGTCGAACCCCATGGCGCCGGTGAGCTGGGCGATGGTGAAGGTCTTGCCGATCACCTTGTTGGTCTCGAAGCGCACGCCGCCGTCGCGCAGCCGCCGCACCTCGCGCTCGATGATGTCGCGCGGCAGCCGGAACGACGGGATGCCGTAGCGCAGCACGCCGCCGACCACGTGCAGCGCTTCGTACACCGTCACCTCGCAGCCGGACTTGAGCAGGTCGGCCGCCGCGGCCAGGCCCCCGGGGCCCGAGCCGACCACGGCCACCTTGCCCAGCCGGCGCTCGAAGGCGGGCAGCCGCAGCGGCCGCGGCCGCGCGTTGTCGCCCACGAAGCGCTCGAGCCGGCCGATCGCCACCGGTTCCATCTTGGCCTTGACCAGCACGCACTGCGCCTCGCACTGGCTCTCCTGCGGGCACACGCGGCCGCACACGGACGGGAACGGGCTGGACTCGTGGATGGTGTCCACGGCCGCCTCCAGGTCGCGCAGCATCAGGTGCCGGATGAAGGTCGGGATGTCGATGCGCACCGGACAGCCCTCGATGCAGGTCGGCTTGTGGCACTGGATGCAGCGCTCGGCCTCGCGCAGCGCCTCGGCATGGCCGTAGCCGAGGTTGACTTCCTCGAAGCAGGCGGCACGCTCGGCGGCGTCGCGCTCGGGCATCCTGACCTGCACCCGCTCCAGCGCCGAGTATTTCTTGTAGGTGCGCTTGCCCTGGCGCACCAGCAGTTCCTCCAGGCTGCACACGTGCTCCTGGTCCTGGTTGGCCTGAGCCTCCTCCTTGCGGAACCGCTTCTGCCGAGCGTGCAGCTCGTTGAAGTCGACCTGGTGGCCGTCGAAGTCGGGGCCGTCCACGCAGGCGAACTTCACTTCGCCGCCGACCGTCACGCGGCACGAGCCGCACATGCCGGTGCCATCCACCATGATGGTGTTGAGCGACACCATGGTGCGCACGCCGAACGGGCGCGAGGCCTCGGTGCAGGCGTGCATCATCGGCATGGGGCCGATCGCGACGACGAGGTCGACATGCTGCTGCGCCAGCACGTCGCGCAGCGCGGCGTCGACGAAGCCGGCGCGCCCGGCGCTGCCGTCGTCGGTGCACAGGATCAGCTCGTCGCTGAATTCGGCCAGCTTGTCGGTCCAGAACACCCGGTCGCTGCTCCGAAAACCGACGATGCAGGTGGTGCGGTTGCCGGCCTCCTTGAACGCCCGCAATTGGGGAAAGATCGGCGCGACGCCCAGGCCGCCGCCGACCACCACGACGTGACCCACGCGCTCGATGTGCTGCGGCAGCCCGAGCGGGCCGGCGAAGTCGGCGAACTCGTCGCCCTCGGCGAACCCGTCGCGCATCTGGCGGGTGGTCTTGCCCAGCGCCTGCACCACCAGCGAGATCGTGCCGCGCTCACGGTCGTAGTCCGCGACGGTGAGCGGGATGCGCTCGCCTTCCTCGTCCAGGCGCAGCATGACGAAATGGCCCGGCTGCGCCGCCTGGGCGACGTCGGGCGCGTCGACCTCCCACAGGAAGGTCTGGCCGGAGAACTGCTCGCGGCGGACGATGCGGACCATGGCGGCTCCCTGGAAAGCGTGCCGTCGCGGCCGTCAGCCGGTGGCCAGTTCGCGCAGCAGGCGCTGCGTGAGGGTGGCCGCGACCTGCCGCCGGTAATTGGACGGCGTCACGGTGCTGCGCATCGGGCTGGCCTGCTGCTGCACCAGCTTGCCGACCTTGCGCAGCAGTTCCTCGTCGACGGCGCTGCCCGCGAGTTCGCCGGTACCCTGCAGCAGCAGCGGCTGCGAGTTCGTTCCCGACAGCCCCACCGCCAGCGACTTCACGGCGCCCTTCTCCAGCACCAGGGCGATGCCCACGGCCGCGAGCGGGAAGTCGATCGACTGGCGCACCCTTGCCTTGCGGTAACCGCTGCGCAACCCGTGCGGCGGCGCCGGCACGCGCACCCGAGCCAATACCTCGTCGCGCTCCAGCGTCAGGTGCGCGGCGCCATCGTCGCGGTACAGGTCCTGCAGCGGCAGCCAACGCGTCGCGCCGGCGGACTGCAGTTCCACCTGCGCGCCCAGCGCCAGCAAGACCGGCGCGAGGTCGCCGCTGAAGGCGGCATGGCACCGGTTGCCTTGCGGCGCCACATGGCAGGTCTCGCCGCCGCGCTTGAGGCAGTAGTCGTTGCTGGCCCGCCACCACTCGCTCTGGTTGTAGAACACGCAGCGCGTGTCCTGGCACAGGTTGCCGCCGAGCGTGGCGGCGCTGCGGTGGGTCGGCGCGGCGGCGGCGCCCGCGGCCTGGGCCAGCGCCGGCAGGCAGGCGGCGATGGCCGGGTCGGTCGCGATCCGGCCCAGCGTGAGGCCGCCGCCCAGCAGCACGCTGCCGGCGCCGTCGTGCTCGAAGCCGCAGAAGCTGCGCAGTCCCGATAGGTCGACCAGCACCGGCGGGCGCTCGAGCCCGCGCCGCAGGTTGGGCAGCAGGTCGGTGCCGCCGGCGACCAGCCGGGCGCCCGGCTCGGCGGCCAGCAGCGCGACGGCCTCGGCGAGGCTGGCGGGCCGGTGCAAGGTGAATTCGGGCAGGGCGTGCATCAGGCTTGCTCCGGCTGGGTGCGCTTGGCCACCTGGCGCTTGCGTTCGCGCCGGCGTTCCTGCAGCGCGTCGAACACGCGATCGGGCGTGACCGGCAGCGCATTCAGGCGCAGGCCCAGCGCGTCGGCGATGGCCGCCGTGAGCGCTGGCGGGAAGCCGTGCAGGCCGCCCTCGCTGCCCTCCTTGGCGCCAAACGGCCCCAGCGGGTCGATGCTCTCGATCAGCGTGACATGGATCGCCGGCGATTCGGCGATGGTCGGGATGCGGTAGTCCAGCAGGTTGGGCCGCAGGTGCAGGCCCTCGTGGTACTGCGTCTCCTCCTGCAGCGCCTGGCCCATGCCCATCCACACGGCGCCCTGCACCTGGCCCTCGACGGCCAGCGGATTGAGCGCGCGGCCGCAGTCGTGGGCCACCCACACGTTCTCGACGCGCACGGCGCCGGTGTCCTCGTCGACCTGCACCTCCACCACCTGCGCGGCATAACTGAAGCCGGCGGTGGATCCCACCGCGGCGCCGCGGAACTTGCCGCCCTGGGTTTCCGGCGGCGTGGACCAGGTGCCCTTGACCGTCATCGTGCCGTCCACGGCCAGCGCGGCCTGCACGCACTGCGCCCAGGTCAGCGCCTTGTCGGTGCCGATCACCCAGCACGACTCGCCGCCCCATTCGATCTCCTCGGGCGCGACCTCGAGCTTCTTCGCGGCGGCCGCCACCAGCACCCGCTTGAGCGCCTCGCCCGCGCGCAGCGCCGCGTTGCCGACCATGAACGAGACCCGCGACGAGTACGAGCCGTTGTCCTTGGGCGTCAGCATGCTGTCGGCCGACACGACGCGGATGCGCGCCAGCGGCAGCAGCAGCACCTCGGCCACCACCTGCGTGAGCAGCGTGTTGGAGCCCTGACCGATGTCGGAGGCCCCGGTCAGGATCGTGATGCCGCCGTCGAAGTCGAGCTTGAGGTTGACCACCGCATGCGGCTCGCCGCTCCAGTGCACCGGCTTGGCCGAGCCGCTGACGTAGTGCGAGCAGGCCAGACCCAGGCCTCGGCCGGGCGGCAGCTTGCCGCGCCGCTGGCGCCAGCCGGAAGCCTGCTCCACGGCATCCAGGCACTGCGGCAGGCCGTAGGAGTTGACCTGCAGGTCGTTGAGCGTGCGGTACGGCGCCTCGATCAGGTTGGCGCGCCGCAGCGCGAACGGGTCGAGCCCGAGCTGGCCCCCCATTTCGTCCAGCAGCGATTCCACGGCGAACCGCACGTTGACGGCGCCGTGGCCGCGCATCGCGCCGCAGGGCGGCAGGTTGGTGTACACGCGATAACCGCGGTAGCGCACCGCGCCCACCTTGTACAAGGCGTGCAGCAGCGCGCCGGCGTACAGGATCGTGACCAGGCCGTAGCCGCCGTAGGCGCCGCCGCGCTGCACCACCTCGGCGTCGAGCGCCGTGATCTCGCCGCTGCGCTTGAGGCCGATCTTCACCCGCATCTCGCTGTGCGGCCGCCCGCGGTGCGTGAGGAAGACCTCCTCGCGCGTGAGCTCCAGCTTGACGGTGCCGCCGGCGGCTCGCGCCAGCGCGCCGGCGACCATCTCGAAATTCAGCGGCTCGACCCGGTGGCCGAAGCCGCCGCCCACGAACGGCTTCACGACGCGGATCTGCGACTCGTCCAGGCCCAGCGTCTGCGCCAGCATCAGGTGCAGGTAGTACGGGACCTGGGTGACCGAATGCACGGTGAGCCGTTCGCGCTCGGGCTCCCACTGCGCGATCGTCATGTTCAGCTCGATCTGGCCGTGCGCGATCTCCGGGCACTCGTAGCGGCGCTCCAGCACCAGGTCGGCCTGCGCGAAGCCGGCGTCGACGTCGCCGAAATCCTGGACCACCTCGCGCTCGAGGTTGCCCGGCTTGTTGTCGTGCAGCAGCACGGCACCGTCGGCGCGGGCGTCGGCGGCGCTGAAGTACGCCGGCAGTTCGTCGAACTCGACCCGCACCGCCGCCAGGCCGGCGCGCGCCGACACTTCATCGTCGGCCGCGACCGCGAACAGCGGCTCGCCGCGATAGCGGACCTTGCCGCGGGCCAGCGGCCATTCGTTCTGCGCGATCGGGATCACGCCGTAGGGCGCCGAGAAGTCTTCTCCCGTGATCACCGCGCGCACGCCCGGCAGCGCCAGCGCCAGCGACGCGTCGATCGAGCGGATCGCGCCATGCGCCACGGTGCTGCGACCGATGAGCCCCACCAGGGCCGTGCCGACCGGCAGGTCGGCCGTGTAGCGGGCGCGCCCGGTCACCTTCTCGATGCCGTCGACCAGCGGCGTGCGCTCGCCGATCGAATGCGTCGGCGGCGCGACGGGACGCTCGAGCGCGTGCGGTTCGCGCTTCATGGAGCGACTCCGGCGGCGGCCTGCACCGACTCGATGATCTTGGCGTAGCCGGTGCAGCGGCACAGGTTGCCCGAGAGCGCCTCGCGGATCTGCGCCTCGCTGGGATCGGGCTCGCGCCGCAGCAGCGCCTCGGCGGCCATGATCATGCCCGGCGTGCAGAAGCCGCACTGGGTGCCCAGCTTCTCGTGGAACGCCTGCTGCAGCCGGCTCATCCGCCCGGAGCGCACCAGGCCCTCGACGGTCTCGATCTCGCGGCCGGCCACGCTGGCGGCCAGCGTGATGCAGGCCAGCCGCGGCTGGCCGTCGACCAGCACGGTGCAGGCGCCGCATTCGCCGCCGTCGCAACCTTGCTTGGTGCCGGTCAGGCCCAGCTCGTCGCGCAGCACCTCCAGCAGCAGCGCGCTGCCGGGCGCCGCCACCTGGCGCGGCCGGCCGTTCACCGTGAGGGCGAGGACTCTCTTGGTCATCTTCAGGCTCCCTTCGGACGCAGGTCGCGCACCCGCACCGCCTTGCCCTGCGAGCGCGGCACCGTGCCGGGTGCCTGCACGGCCACCGTGGTGGTGATGCCGATCATCGACTTGATGTAATGCCGGACGTCGCGCGAGATCCCCGGGAACTCGCTCTCGGGCGTGCCGGGCAGCACCTCGACCTCGACGCGGACGTTGTCCAGGATGCCTTCGCGCTCGATCACCAGCTGGTAGTGCGGCGCGATGTGCGGCCGCCCCACCAGCACCGATTCGATCTGCGACGGGTACACGTTGACGCCGCGGATGATCATCATGTCGTCGTTGCGGCCGGTGATGCGCAGGATGCGCACATGGGTGCGGCCGCAGTCGCAGGGCTGCGTGGTCAGGCGCGTGATGTCGCGGGTGCGGTAGCGCAGCATCGGCAGCGCCTGCTTGGTCAGCGTCGTGATCACCAGTTCGCCGGCCTCGCCCTCGGGCAGCACCTTGCCGGTCTCGGGATCGATCACCTCGAACAGGAAGTTGTCCTCCCAGCCGTGCAGGCCGTCCTGGCATTCGCATTCGCAGGCCACGCCCGGGCCCATGATCTCCGACAGCCCGTAGACGTCCACGGCCTTCAGGCCGATGCGCTCCTCGATCTCGCGCCGCATGGCCGCGCTCCACGGCTCGGCGCCGAACAGGCCGACCTGCAGGTTGCTCTGGCGCAGGTCCACGCCCTGCTGCTCGGCGACCTCGGCGATGGCCAGCGCATAGGACGGCGTGGCGCACAGCACGCGGGCCTTGAAGTCCATGATCAGCGCGACCTGGCGTTCGGTCGAGCCGCCGGACATCGGCACCACCACGGCGCCCAGGCGCTCGGCACCATAGTGAGCGCCCAGCCCGCCGGTGAACAGGCCGTAGCCATAGGCGTTGTGCACGATGTCGCCGCGGCGCGCGCCGGCGCAATACATCGACCGCGCCATCAGGTCCGACCAGTTGGCGATGTCCTGCTGCGTGTAGCCCACCACCGTCGGCTTGCCGGTCGTGCCCGACGAGGCATGCAGCCGCGCCAGCTCCTGCGGCGGCCGCGCGAACAGGCCGAACGGGTACTGGTCGCGCAGGTCCGTCTTGACGGTGAACGGCAGGTGCGCGACGTCGTCGAGGCTGCGGATGTCCGCCGGCCGCAGCCCCGCCGACTCGAAGCGCTGCCGCACCAGCGGCACGTTCGAATACGCGTTGGTCGCCGTGGCCTGGAGCCGCTGCAGCTGCAGTTGCGCCAGCCGCTCGCGCGGCATCGTTTCGATGTCGGCGTGCAGGTAGCTGCGCTCGGCGGCGCGCTGTCGCTGGCCGGTTTCTGCTGTCGAAAGGGCGCCCATGGTGTCTCCTGGAATCGTTCTGGGAATGTGGTCTCAGCGCGGCACGCCGCGCACGGGCAGGTGCGGCACCCGGAACCCCTGGTTGAAGGCGGCCCGGGTGATCAGCGTGTACTTGAAGAAGGCGCCCGCCGCGGCGGCGCAGGCGCCGGCCGCCGCCAGCAGGAACGCCGACCCGGGCGCGCCGTACTGGGCGGCGAGCGCCAGCGCGAGCGGCAGCGCGCCGCCCAGCCAGTAGAGGCGCCGTCCGGCGAGGTCGATGGCCGCGAGGGCCGGCGCGGCGGCGACGCGCGCCAGCCGGTCGCGCCAGCTGCGCCACAGCAGCCAGCGCGCCACCAGCAGCGCCGCGAAGATGGCGGCCAGGAGCATCGCGCCGCGCGCCGGCGCGACGCCGGACAGCCAGAACAGCCCCGCGCCTTCGGCGAGGCCGGTCACCGCGAGCAGCGGCACGGTGAGCGGTTCGCGCCACGCCGGGATGCCCTTGGCCGCCTGGACGATGCGCGACTGGCAGTACAGGAATCCCAGCGCCGCCAGCAGCAGCAGCGGCGTCCAGGCCTGCACGCCCGCGGCCACGCCCAGGCCCAGGACGAAGACCAGGGGCGCGGCCATCGCCTCGCGCGACATCCAGGAGCTGCCGGGGCGGCGCATGACGTTCATCGCCCGCCAGGGCCGGCCGATCTCCAGCCACACGCACAGCAGGCCCAGGCCGATGAGGCCCATCCCGGCCAGCGCCAGCAGCGTCAGCGCCAGCCCCGTGGCGCCCGACAGCGCCGTGAACACCAGCAAGCCGGCGCCGGCGCCGCCGCACATGAAGTTGCCCGCGGCGCGCCAGTCCCAGTGCGCCTGCTGCCAGGGGTTGGGTCCGTAACTCATGTGCCCTTCCTGTCCCAGAGGTAGAAGATGCCCGGGCCGGTGCCCAGCTCCTCGTGCATGCGGAAGTGCTGGTTGTTCGCCAGCAGCTGCGAGACGTTGCTGCGCGGGTCCTCGGCGTCGCCGAAGGCCAGCGCCTCGGCGATGCAGGCGTTGACGCAGGCCGGCGTGGCCTCGGGATCGACGCCGGGCTTCAGGCCGGCGGCCAGGCCGGCGTCGATGCGGTCGACGCAGAACGTGCACTTGGTCGCCACGGCGCGGCGCTGCTCGCGGTCGTCCCGGCGCGCCGCCTCGCTCGGCATGGGCTTGCCGCCATAGGCGAACGCGACCAGGTCGGTCTTGTAGCGGGCCTGGTAGGGGCACGCCACCGCGCAGTAGGCGCAGCCGATGCACACGTCGTAGTCGATGCCGACGATGCCGTCGGCCCGCTTGTAGGTGGCGCCCGTCGGGCACACCGGCAGGCAGGCCGGCTCGTCGCAGTGGTTGCAGCCCACCGGCACGAAGGCGCGCTGGACGTCCGGGTATTCGCCCACCTCGATGTCCAGCACGCGCCGCCACTGCACGCCCGGCGGCGTGGCGTTGGCATGTTTGCACGAGGCCGTGCACGTCTGGCAGCCCACGCAGCGGCGCAGGTCGGCGACCATGGCCCAGCGCGTCATGGACCACCTCCCGCGCCGGCGGCCTTGCCGATCTTCACCCGCACCAGGTCGGCGCCCGAGCCGGTCGCGTCGGTGGTCTCCAGCGACATGGTCGCCAGCGTGTTGAGGCTGGGCACGCCGAAGTCCTTGGCGAACGGCGTCGCCCAGTGGTCGAACTGCCCGATCAGCAAGAGGGTGTCGGGCCGGATGCCCTGGCGCAGCACCGCGCGGCCGCGCACCTTCCTGCGCGGGGTGGCGATCTCGACCGCGTCGCCCTCGCCGATGCCCAGTTTCGCCGCCGTCCCGGCGTTGATGATCACGCCGCGGTGGCCGGCGATGTTGTCGGCCACCTCCTTGATCATCTGCATGCCGACGTTGCCGCCCCAGGCGTACTGCATGCTGCGCGCCGTCAGCAGCCAGAACTGGTAGTCCTGCGGCTGCCCGCCGGCGCGGGTCACCTCGGCCTGCCAGGGCGCGGCGAAGTCCTTCCACGGCGGCAGCGCCTGGTACTCCTGCAGCTGGTGGTCCCACCAGTGCATGTCGTGCTCGTGCAGGCGCCGCCCCAGTTCGCGGCCGACGCGCATCAGCCGCTCCTGGTAGGGCAGCTCGAAGCGCAGGCCGCGCTCGCGCATGGTCGGGAACAGGTACCACTCGCTGCGCGGGAAGGGCCTGGTGGCCAGGCCCTTCTCCTTCCACCAGTCGAGCCCGCGCGGCTCGGACTCGCCCAGTTCCGCGCCCGCGGCGCGGCACACCGCGTCCCAGATCTCCTCGCGGGTATGGGTGCGGCCCGGGTCCAGCGAGAAGTCGCCTTGCGCGTTCTTGAGCGGCACGCCGCCGGCGCCCTTGTTGATCGAGGCCACGTACTTGTCGGTGAGGCCGGTGCGCTGCGCCAGTTCGCTGGCGACGTCCGTGAAGTCGCGCGCCTGGCCGCTGGGCGCGACCACCGGCTGGCGCAGCGCGAAGCCCTGGTGGTCCCAGAACTGCTCGATGTACTTGGTGCCGCCGATGCGGATCAGCTGCAGGCTTTCGAGGTCGGTCGCGTCCGGCAGCAGGATGTCGGCATGGTGGTTGGTCTCGTCGTGGGTGTAGGCAAAGGCGACGACGAACGGGAACCGGGCCATCGTCTCGCCCACCGCCTGCGTGTCCCAGAACGAGATCGCCGGATTGGTGCGATAGACGAACCAGACGTCCGGCAGCGTCACGCGCGGCAGTCCCTTGGGCGTCTCCTGCATGAACATCCAGGAGAAATGCGTCGGCCCCAGCGCCTGGCTCCAGGGGCCGTCCGCGGCCAGCGGCACCATCGTGCGGTACGCGTTGCGGATGTTGGGCGTGGGCGACCAGTGCGCCTTGTCGGTCGGGTTCAGCGGGTAGTGCATGAACCCGTCCGGGCCCGGCTTGGCTGCCTGCAGCCGCTCGGACATCGGGCGCACCAGGCGCACCGTGGTGCCGATCGTGCCGCCGGGCACTTCCAGCGCGCCGACCAGCACGGCCAGCATGGTGCGCGCCCAGCAGCATTCGTAGCCGCCCCAGCCGTTGTTGACGGTCTTGCCGAGCGACACGGCCACCGGCCGGTAGGGCATGGTCTTGCCGTCGATCTCGATGGTCTGCCCGACGCAGGCGTGCTCCGCGTACTCCATGGCCACCTGGCGGATGGTCGCGGCCTTGACGTCGCAGACGCCCTCGGCCCACTCCGGCGAGTACGGCTGCATGTGCGCCAGCAGCCGGGTGAACGAGGTCTCGCCCTGCAGCAGGCCATCGGCCAGCACCTCGTCGTCGGGGCCGATCTCGACGGCGTCGGCCTGGTAGCGTCCGTCCAGCACCTCGCGGATGCCCGGCGCGTCGTGCGGCACCGCCTTGTTCGCCGTACCGTCCCACACCAGCGGCTTGCGCGTCGCGCGCTCGCGCAGGTAATAGCCGTTGCGCCCGATGAGGTAGGGCGACGCCGTGTGGCGCCCGAGGAACTCGACGTCGAGCTTGCCGCGATCGACCTCGTGCAGCAGCACGTGGATCAGCGCATACAGGAACGCGGCGTCGGTCTTGGGCTTGATCGGCACCCACTGGGCCGAGCAGGCGCCGGTGATGGACAGGTGCGGCTCGACCTGCACGCGCTTCATGCCGCGCACCCGCGCCCTGGCGTGCCGCCACACGCCGACGACGCCGCCGGAAGCCTCGACGTTGGCGCCGCAGGAAATCAGGTAGTTGCAAAGCGGCGTGTCCGGCGCCACGATGAACGCGCGATGCCAGAACTCGCCGTAGAGGTGCTCCGAGTGATAGCACTTGACGCCCTGGCCCGAGCCGAAGCCCATGTCCACGGGCCCCCAGGCCGCCAGGAAGGCCGGGAACGTCCCCATGTACGACTGCGGCGTGCCACCGCCGCCGAAGCTGGCGGCGACCCGCGGATAGCCGGACCCGTCGGTGAGCCCCGTCGCGCGGATGCCGTTGAGCTTGTCGGCGATGGCCGTCATCGCCTCGTCCCACGAGATCGGCACGAAGCTGGGATCCTCGCCGCGCCCCTTCTTCGGGTTGGTGCGCTTCATCGGCGTCAGCACCCGGTTCGGGTTGTAGGTCTTCTGCACCAGGCCGTAGGCCTTGACGCAGACCTTGCCGCCGCCCGGATGCACGGCGGCGGCGCAGAAGTTCGGCTCGACCTCCGTGGCCACGCCGTCCTGCACCTTCACCGTGAGCAGGTCGGGGCCGGCGACGCACTGGTAGCAGTACGTCGGCACGCGGCGGGCCGCGGCGGGAGCGTTCACGCCAGTCCCGCCTTCGCCGCCTTGCCGGCCAGCCGCTTCTCGGTGGAAGCAACGTCGACCACGAACCGGTTGTGCGTGGCGCGGCAAATCGGCTCGACACTGTCTCGGCCCTCGACCTTGAACGTCACGGCCCTGCCCTTGACCTCGGCGATCTCGATGTCGAGCTCGACCGCCATGTTCATCAGCGTGGCGGCGAGGTGGTCGATCTCGACGCGCGTGCCGACCGAGTCCTCGCCGGCGTCCAGGTGCTGCAGCAGCAGTTCGCGGCAGGCGATCTCGATGTCGCGCACCAGCATCGGCGTGGCGTAGACCCGCGCCTTTTCGCCCATGAAGTCGATCGTGCGGTCACGGCTGACCTCGTAGCGGGCGGTGTGGCGCAGGCCGGGCTGCAGGCTGGATTTCATGGGGATTCCTTTCGTGTCGGTGACGGGGGCGCGGCGCGCCAGGCGCGGCGGCGAGGCGAACGCCTGCCGGACGGACTTTGGGCGCGGCGCATGGGTGGTGCCTTCGCGGGGCAGCCGGTGGATCAGGGGCGCGCGATGGCCGGATGGGGGAGCGCGCGCAGCGCGGCTGCGGCCACCGCATCGGCCGGGACGGCGGCGCGCCGGGTGCGCCGTGCAACGGGCCAGGGCCCGATGATGATCTGTCTCATCCTTTTGTCTCCTGCGTATACCCGTGTTCACCCGGGTCTGCACTAGAATTCCTCTAGCTCGGGACATTCTGGTACCAGAATGCCGGTATTAGATTGATCTAACGCAACTTCTTGACCAGAACCGCCACCTCCTCCGCAGGCGCGACGCAGTCGCGACGGCGCAGCACGCGCCGCGCCACCGCCCCCGCCAGCGAGATCACGGTGCGCCCCGTGCGCCGCGGCGACCTCGACCACGTGATCGCGATCGACACGCTGGTGACCGGCATCGAGAAGCGCCCTTACTGGCAGCGCGTGTACAAGCGCTACGGCATCGGGCTCAAGGGCGAGCAGCGCTGGTTCCTCGTGGCGCTGGCCGACCGCCGCGTCGTCGGTTTTCTCATCGGCGAAGTGCGCGACTGGGAGTTCGGCTCGCCGCCCTGCGGCTGGGTTTTCGCCATTGACGTCGACCCCCACGCGCGGCAGGCGGGCATCGGCACCAAGCTGCTGGCCGCGCTGAGCGACGCGCTTCGCCAGACGGGCGTGCGCAAGCTGCGCACGCTGCTGTCGCACGACAACACGCTGATCCTCTCGTTCTTCCGCAGCCAGGGCATGATGGCCGCGCCGCTCATTCCGCTCGAGATGGACATCGCACCATGAAGCTGCAGGTGAACACGACGCTCGCGCTGTACAGCGTGCTGGAGTTCGCCGCCGATCCGCAGCGCCACATCCCGGCCGCCGAGATCGCCGAGAAGTACGGCGTCTCGCCGCACCACCTGGCGAAGGTGCTGGCCGAGCTGGCGCGCGCCGGGATCGTCGAGTCGGTGCGCGGCGTCGGCGGCGGCTACCGCTTCACCGCCAACGTGCGGCGCCTGACGCTGATGGACGTGATCGAGCTGTTCGAGGATTCGACGCCCGCCAACCGGCACGACGGGGCGCCCCCGACGCCGGTGGACCAGGCGCTGGACACGGTGCTGGCCGAGATCGACCAGATCGCCCGCGCCACGTTCAGCTCGATCACGATCGCCACCATGCTGCAACTGGTGGCCCGGCAGAACGGGGCTAAGGGTCAGGAACACCGGTAACCCAACAGCCGGACGCAGAGACTCTGCGTCCGGCTGTTGGGTTTCCTCCCCTGCTACACCGTCGCGCCGCCCAACTCCGCCATCCGCTGCAACCGCGACCAGCCCGTTTCCAGCTCCGACTGCAGCGAGGCAGTGCGCTGCGGATCCAGCCCGCGGTAGCGCCGCTGCAGCGCCAGGTACTCGCTCACCGGCCGCGTGCAGCTGGGCTGGTTGATGGTGTAGCGCAGCCCGTCCTCCACCTCGTACAGCGGGAAGGCGCCGCTCTCCACCGCGTAGCGCGCCGCCTGCAGCCCGCCGTCGTCGGGCAGGCCCCAGCCGTCGATGCACGGAATCAGGATGGTGATGATGCGAAAGCCCTTGATCGCCTTGGCCTTGTTCACCTTGCGCACCAGGTCGGGCAGGTGGGCCGCCGTCGCCGTCGCCGCGTACGGCACCTGGTGCGCGGCCATGATGTCGATCAGGTTCTTCTTGCGCGTGAGCTTGCCCTCGGGAGTCGATCCCGTGGTCGCGTAATGCGGCGTGGACGAGGACTTCTGCGCGCCGGTGTTCATGTAGCCCTCGTTGTCGAGGCAGAAGTACAGGATGTTCTCGTTGCGCTCGGCCGCCGACGACAGGCACTGGAAGCCGATGTCGTAGGTGCCGCCGTCGCCGGCCAGCACGATCACCTGGGTGTCGCGCTGGCCCCGTGCATCGAGCGCGCGCCGCAGGCCCGACGCGGCCGCCGCGCTCGCCTCCAGCGTCGGCTGGTAGACCGGGATCTTCAGCGAGCTGAACGGCTGCGGGCCGGCGATGATCGCCATGCACGAAGGCGGCACCACCGCCATCGTGTCCGGCCCCATGGTCGCCAGCACATGCCTCACCGACAGCGCTTCGACGCAACCGGGGCAGGCGGCGTGGCCGGAACACAGCATCGCCTGTTCGTTGATCTGGAGTTTGTCCATGCTGCTCACCTGACCCAGCTCGATTCCACCCGCGGCGCGGCGTCGATCGCCCCGCGCACCATCGCCGCCATCGCGTCCGGCGACACGTTGACGCCGCCGACGCCGGCCAGCAGCCCGTGCACGCGCGGCGCGCTGTCCATGCCGTACAGCGCGGCCTTCAGTTCCTGGTGCAGGATGCCGCCCAGGCCCGGCGAATGGTTGCGGTCCAGCACGACCACGTCCGGCACGCCGGCCAGCGCCACCCGCAGCGCCTGCACCGGGAACGGCCGGAACAGCCGCAGCTTGACCAGGCCGATCGCCTCGCCCGCCGCGCGCATCGCGTCCACGGCTTCCCTGGCCGTGCCGCACATGCTGCCGAGCGTGACGATCACGGCGCGAGCGCCGTCGCAGCGGTAGCGCTCGAGGATGCCCCAGCTGCGGCCGGCGAGCTCGGCCCACTCGCGGTCGGCCTCCTGCGCCAGCGGGATGGCGCGGGCCATCGCCGCCTCGATCATCTGCCGGTGCCGGTAATACATCTCCTGCGTGACGACGTTGCCCCACGACGAGCCGAGCGCCGTGTCGAGCCGGTGCTCGGGCGCGTACGGTGGCAGGTAGCGGTCCACCAGCTCCTGCGCAGGCACCTGCACCGGCTCCACCGCATGCGAGACGTAGAAGGCGTCGAGGTTGACCATGGCGGGCAGCTGCACCTGCTCGGCCACGCGGTAGGCGTGCAGCACCGTGTCCAGCGCCTCCTGCGCGCTCTCGACGTAGAACTGCAGCCAGCCGGTGTCGCGCTGGGCCAGGCTGTCGGTCTGGTCCGGCCAGAAGGCCCAGGGCGAGGCCACCGTGCGATTCACGTTGGCCATCACGATCGGCGCGCGCGCGCCGCTGGCGTAGTGCAGCACCTCGTGCATCAGCAGCGCGCCTTGCGATGCCGTCGCCGTGAACACCCGCGCCCCGGCCAGCGACGCCGGCACGCAGGCCGACAGCACCGAATGCTCGGACTCGGGGGTGAGCACCTCCGCCTGGAACTCGCCGCGCGCATGGAACTCCGTCAGCAGCTCCAGGATCGGCGTCTGCGGCGTGATCGGGTAGACCGGCACCACCTGCGGCCGCGCCAGCCGCGCCGCCCAGGCGCAGGCGTGGTTGCCGGTCAGCAGCATGGATGTCATCGTATTTCCTCGCGCATGGTGATCGAACCGGTGGGGCATTCCTTGACGCACATGCCGCAGCCCTTGCAGTAGTCGGTCAGCACTTCGTAGCCGCCGCCATCCAGCCGGCGGATGGCGAGGTCGGGGCAGTAGTGGAAGCAGTTGTCGCAGCTGGTGCAGCTGCCGCAGGAGAAGCAGCGGCCGGCTTCGGCCAGCGCGGCTTCCAGTTCCAGCGCCAGCTGCACCTCGACGCCGCTGGCCACCCGCTCGGCTGCCGGCCGCAGTTGCGCGGCCGCGCGCGGCGCCTTCGGGTGGTGGTGCAACGCGATCGCTTCGACGCCCACCGCCGGCAGCGGCGCGGCCGCGAGCGCCGGCTCGCCGCGCAGCGCCCGGTCGATGTCGAACGCGGCGCGCTTGCCCATGCCGACGGCTTCGGTGACGAAGCGTGCCATGCTGGCCACGTCGCCACCGGCCCACACCTTGTCGGCGCCGGTGGCCTGGCTGCGGCGGTCGGCGACGAACAGGCCGCGCTCGGACGGGATCGCCGCCGCCAGGTCGCCCAGGGCGGCATCGGCGCCGATCGAGGTGACGATGGCGTTGGCCGCCAGCGTGAACTCGGCGCCCTCGACCGGCTCCACGGTGAACTGGCCGCGGGCCGCGCCGGGCACGAAGCGCACCTTCTGGCAGGTGAGCACGATGCCCTGGCCGTTGGCCGGGTTCACGCTCTTGAGCATGGCGCCGTCGACCAGCGTGATGTCCTCCTCCAGGGCCTCGGCCACTTCCTCGCGCTGGGCCGGCATCTGGGCGGCGCTCTCCAGCGCCAGGATGGTGACGTCGTGGCCCGCGCGGCGCGCGCTGCGGGCCGCGTCGATGGCGGCGCTGCCGCCGCCGATGACGACCACCCGGCGGCCGAGTTCCGGCGGCGCGCCGGCATTGCTGCGCGCCAGGTACTCGGCGCCGTCCATCAGCCACGGCGCCTGGGCCGGCAGTTGCGGCAGCCGCCTGGGTTTGCCGGCCCCCAGCGCCAGGTACACGGCATCATGGCTGGCGCGCATCTGCTCCAGGTCCACCAGGCCGCCGAGCTTCTTGCGCCTGACCTGCACGCCCATGGCGATGATGCGGTCGATCTCGCCGTCGAGGACCTTGCGCGCGAGCCGGTACGAGGGGATGCCATGGCGCATCAGCCCGCCGAGTTCGCTCTGCTGCTCGTAGATGGTCACCTGCCAGCCGCGCCGGCGCAGCTGGTACGCCGCCGACAGCCCCGAGGGGCCGCCGCCGACGATCGCGACGTGGCCGGCGCGCTCCTCGCCCGGTGGGTCGAACGCCCAGCCCTGCGCCAGTGCCATGTCGCCGACCATCCGCTCGAGCTTGCAGATCGCCAGCGACTCGTCGTGGGCGCCGCGGTTGCAGGCCGACTCGCAGGGGTGGTGGCAGATCCGTCCGGCGATGGCCGGGAACGGGTTGTTGATCGCGAGGATTTCCCAGGCGGCGCGGAACTCGCGCCGGTGGGCCAGGCCGATCCACTGCGCGATCTCGCCGTTGACCGGACACGCCTGGTGGCAGGGCGACGGCGGCTCGACGTAGTGCGGCCGCTGGGCGCGCCAGGTGCCGGTCTTGAAGACCTCGGTGCTGCCGGTGGTCCAGGTGGTTTGCGGCAGCGCGCTCATGCGTTCTCCAGGAGTTGCGCCTCGACCGCGCGATAGCCCTCGATGCACGCGGCGACGTTCTCGTCGCGCAATTTGGGCGACTCCGCCTGCAGCAGGCGCTCCAGCACCGCCAGCGGCGGGTCGCCGACGGCGCGCGCCAGCCCGCCCAGCAGCGCCGAATTCACGATGCGGCCCAGCCCGCAGCGCCGCGAGATCGCGAGCCCGTCCACCGGCACCACCCGGTAGCCGGGCAGCGCCTCGCGGAATTCGGCCGGGCTGCGCGCCGAGTTCACCACGATCAGCGTGTCGCCGTGCGCCGTGGCCAGCAGCGCCCCCTGCAGCAGGCTGGCGTCGAAGCAGAGGATGGCGTCGGCGCGCTCGATGTCGCAGCGCAGCCGCACCGGCCTGTCGTCGACCCGGATGAACGAGCTCACGGGCGTGCCGCGGCGCGCCCCGCCATAACTGGCGAACGCCTGCACCTGGCGCCCTTCGGCGAAATACGCCTTGGCCAGTAGGTTGCCCGCGGTCTGGGCGCCCTGGCCGCCGCGGCCCTGGATGATGATTTGCAGCATGCTCATTTCGCCCAGCGCCGGAAGTCGGGCTTGCGCTTTTCCTGGAACGCCTTCACGCCTTCGCGCGACTCTTCGGTGTCGTAGTAGAGCTTGAGCGCGTACAGCCCCATGCCGGCGATGCCGGCCTGGTGCGCCGTGTCCATGTTGAAGGAGCGCTTGGCGATGGCCAGCGCCGTGGGGCTCTTGTCCATGATCTCGTCGCACCACTTCTGCACCTCGGCGTCGAGCTCGTCGTGCGGCACGACGGCATTGACGAGGCCCATGGCCAGCGCTTCGGCGGCGCTGTAGCGGCGGCACAGGTACCACATCTCGCGCGCCTTCTTCTCGCCCACCACGCGGGCCAGCAGCGCCGTGCCGTAACCCGGGTCGACCGAGCCCATCTTCGGGCCGACCTGGCCGAACACGGCCTTGTCGGAAGCGATGGTCAGGTCGCAGATCGTGCACAGCACGTTGCCGCCGCCGATCGCGTAGCCCTGCACCCGGGCGATCACCGGCTTGGGCGCATCGCGCAGCGCGGCATGCAGCTCCTCCATCGGCAGCCCGATGGTGCCGCGGCCGTCGTACTGGCCGGCGTGCGCCGACTGGTCGCCGCCGGTGCAGAAGGCGCGCTCGCCCGCCCCTGCCAGCACGATCACGCCCACGGCGCGGTCGTACGCGGCGCGCTGGATCGCGTGGATCAGCTCGTCGCAGGTCTGGCCGCGGAAGGCGTTCATCTTCTCGGGCCGGTTGATGGTGATCCAGGCCGCGCCGCGGCGCATCTCGTAGAGGATGTCTTGGTAGTCCATGGGCCCTTCCCTCAGGCGGCGCCGGGCGGCAGCACCGCCGTGGCTTCGAGTTCGATCTTGGCGGGGTGGTCCAGCAGGTCGGCGACGAAGATCATGCTCATCGTCGGGTAGTGGGCGCCCATGTAGCGCTTCCACACGGCGCCGAGCTCGCGCCGCGCCGCCAGATAGGCCGGCTTGTCGCAGCAGTACGCCGTCAGGCGGCAGATGTTGCGCGGCCCGCCGCCCGAGAGCGCCAGCACGGCGAGGATGTTGACCAGCGCCTGTTCGAACTGCGGCACGATGTCCTCGGACGCGAAGCGCTGCTGCGCGTCCCAGCCCACCTGGCCGGCGATGAACACGATCCGGCCGGCGTCGACCTCGATCCCGTTGGAATAGCCGATCGGCGGCGCCCAGCCTTCTGGCAGCAATGTTCGCATCGGCATCCCCTCAGTCCGTGTAGCGCGGCGGATCGGGATCCACCGCCCAGTCCTGCTCGGGCGCCGGCACCTTCTCCAGCCACGCCTGCACCAGCGCGACGTGCTCGCCCTCCTCGGCCTGCAGCTCGAGGGCCGCCTTGCGCACCGGTTCGCTGGCGGCCATGCGCGCCAGCAGCGCGAAGAAGGCCTGCGCCCGCTTCTCGGCGGCCAGCGCGAGCTGCAGCGCGTGCCAGGGCCGCATCAGGTAATGCACCTCGTCCATCGGCATCGCCTCCGGCGCCTCCATGCCGGGCATGGTGTGGAGCAGGTGCGGCGGCGGCGCCGGCGCCTCGGTCCAGCCCATTTCCGCCATGATCTGCTCGGCGTGCCTGGTCTCGTAGCCGGCCATGGTGCGGAACAGCTCCGCCACCTCGCGGTTGTTCGCCACTTCCAGCATGTCGGCGAAGTCGGTGTAGCGCTCCACCGCCTCGCGCTCCATGGCGTAGGCCTGCGCCATGAACTCGTCCAGGGTCAGCTGCGGCAGCGCCGCCGCGGGCTTGTCCGGCGCGCTCACAACGCGAACTCCGCTTCGAGATCGGCCAGCGACTGCTTCGCCGGCACGGCGCCGCCCGGATAGACCGGCCGCGAGCCGGCGTACAGCACACCGATGTTGAAGCCGTCGTCGGTCATGATGCGGCGCGCCGCACGGGCCGCGTCGTCGGTCGGATCCACCGCCGCGGGATGCACCAGGTTCTTCCAGTCGCGCTGCTCGGGGCGGAAGGTGACGCAGGGGCTGAGGATCTCGACGAACGAGAAGCCGGGATGGCGGATCGCCTGCGCGATGATGTCCGCGGTGCCGTTCTGGTCGCCCGAGAACGCGCGCGCGACGAAATTGGCGCCGGAGGCCAGCGCGATCACCAGCGGGTGGAACGCCCGGATGCCGGTGCCGCCGGGCGACAGCTTGTTGTCCCAGTCCGGTTCCGTCGTCGGCGAGGCCTGGCCCTTGGTCATGCCGTACACGTGGTTGTCCATCACGATGTAGGTCAGGTCCACATTGCGCCGGCACGCGTGCAGGAAGTGGTTGCCGCCGATCGAGTAGCCGTCGCCGTCGCCGCTGGCCACCAGCACCGTGAGGTCGGGGCGCGCCACCTTCAGGCCGGTCGCGGCCGCCAGCGAGCGGCCATGCACGCCGTGGAATCCGTAACAGGAGGTGTAGGCCGGGATGCGCGAGGAGCAGCCGATGCCGGATACCACCGCTACTTCGTGCGGCGGGCGCTGCAGCTGCGCCAGGGCCTTGGTGACGGCCGCGAGCACCGTGTAATCGCCGCAGCCCGGGCACCAGATCGGCTTGTAGCCGGACTTGTACTGCGCCGCCGTGAGCGCCGGGGGCGGGACCATGTCGTTCATACCGTCTCCTCGAGCACCCGGGTGGCGCCGGCCCATTCCATGATGGCGGCGCAGACGTCGGCCGGCCGCAACGGCAGCGGTCCGGGCCGGTGGAAGCTGGCCGGCTTCGAAGGCAGCTCGACCATGCCGCGCAGGTAGCGCAGCAATTGCGCGCCGTGGTTCTGCTCGATCACCATCACCCGCCCGACGCCCCGCAGCGCGAGGTCGAACGCCTGCTGCTGCACCGGCGCCAGCAGGCGCAGCACGACCAGGCGCACGTCCACCCCCTGGTCGGCGGCGCGCCGCACCGCTTCGCGCACCGGACCGGTGGCCGAGCCGAAGGTGATGACGGCCAGCGGCGCGTCGCCTTCGACGTCGGCCCAGCGGCTGCCATAGTCGTGGCGCAGCAGCTTTCGCTCGCGCTTGTCCAGCTGGATCGTGTGGTCACGCGCCTGGCTGCTCGGAATCGCGCCTTCCGTGTGTTCCAGCCCGTCGGCCGTGTAGACGACGCCAGGCGTGCCCGGGATCGCCATCGGGGACACCCCGGATTCGGTATCGCGGTAGCGCTTGTACTCCGGTGCGCCGGCCTCGACCGTGAGGCGCTTCGCGCCGCCCGCCCGCAGCGCCGGCTTCTCGACGATCGCGCGCGACTGGCCCATGAACTGGTCGGACAGCACGATCGCCGGCGCCTGCAGCGTCTCGGCGAGCTCCACCGCCCATTGCGTCGTGGCCACGCAGTCCGAGATCGAGCTCGGCGCGAGCACCAGCCGCGGTGCGTCGCCGTGCAGGCCGCTCACGGCGAAGGAGAGGTCGCTCTGTTCGCTCTTGGCCGGGATGCCGGTGGACGGGCCGCCGCGCATGACGTCGACGACGACGATCGGCACCTCGGCGGCCACCGCCAGGCCGATGCCTTCGGTCATCAGCGCCAGCCCCGGGCCGGCCGTCGCGGTGAGGGAGGGCACGCCGCCGTAGGACGCGCCGATGATCATGTTGACCGAGGCGAGCTCGTCTTCGGCCTGCAACAGCGAGCCGCCGACCTTCTGCAGCGCCGGCGCCATCCATTCGAGCAGCTCGGTGGCCGGCGTGATGGGATAGGCCGCGACGAAGCGCACGCCGCCGCGCAGCGCGCCATAGCCGGCGCCCTCGTTGCCCGAAAGGATCCAGCGTCCTTGCGGCGCCGGGCCGGCCGCAAGCCTGGGCAGCGTCGACAGGCCCTCGGCGGCTGCCATGCCTTCGCGCACGGCCGCCAGGTTGGCCTGCAAAGCCGCCTCCGGGCGCTTCCAGCTGCGGCGCACCGCGCCTTCCAGGGCCCCGGCCGGAATGCCGGCGACCGCGCCGGCGATGCCCAGCGCGAGCATGTTGATCCAGCTGCCCGCCAGCCCCTTGGCCATCTTCTTGAGCGGCAGGGCCACGGTCCTGGCGCCGGTGCGCACGAACACCTCGGGCACTTCGCCGCCTTCGCTGTCGCCGATGAGCAGGCTGCCTGCATGCAGCGGGATCTCGTCGGCGAAACGATGGATGTTCTGCCAGTCGACGGCCAGCAGCAGGTCGAAGCGGTCGTCGAGCGACTCGACCGGGGTGGGGGACAGCCGCAGCAGCGCGGCCGCCTCGCCGCCACGGATCTGCGGCCCGCTGGTGCGCACCATCAGGCCGTACAGCCCGGCCCGGGCCGCCGCGTCCAGCAGCAGCGTTCCCGCCGTCATGACGCCGCTGCCGCCGCTGCCGGCGATGGCGATGGACAGGCCCGCGTGCGCCTGCGAAGGGGGTCCGTCGCCGGACTGCCCGGCCTGGGGCTGTACTGCTGATGCGTCCACGCATGTCTCCTGCTACGTGTGAGTGGGGTGCAGTAAACACCGCCGACCGGCCGCGATACCTTGACGTGGATCAAGGATGCCCCGAGAAAAGCTCCCCAGAATCCCTCAAACACGTAATTCGGTACCGCTTTACCATATTACGCGACAGGACCGTTCAGCTTCCCTCCCGGCCGCCCGGCCGGACCCGACCCCGAAAGGCGTGATCCATGAGCATCGATGCACACCGCTGGCTGATGACCGCACCAAGGGAGCCGATGGTGCGCAGCGCCTTCACGGCGATGCCGGGCGCGGGCGAGGTGGTGGTCGCCATCGCCGGCTGCGGCGTCTGCCACACCGACCTGGGCTACTACTACGACGGCGTGCGCACCAACCAGCCGCTGCCGCTGGCGCTGGGGCACGAGATCAGCGGCCGCGTGACCGACGCCGGCGAAGGCGCGCAGGCCTGGCTCGGCAGGTCGGTGATCATCCCGGCGGTGCTGCCGTGCGGCGAGTGCGACCTCTGCCGGCGCGGCCACGCCACCATCTGCCGGGCGCAGAAGATGCCGGGCAACGACATCCAGGGCGGCTTCGCCTCGCACATCGTCGTGCCCGCGCGCGGCCTGTGCGAAGTCGACCTCGGCCGCCTGCAGCACGCCGGCCTGGAGCTGGCACAGGTCTCGATCGTGGCCGACGCGCTCACCACGCCCTACCAGGCCGTGCGCCGCGCGGGCGTCACGCCCGGCAGCCTGGCCATCGTGGTCGGCGCCGGCGGTGTCGGCGGCTACTGCGTGCAGGTCGCGCGGGCCTTCGGCGCCACGGTGGTGGCCATCGACATCGACGACGCCAAGCTTGCAGCCGTGGCCGGGCACGGCGCCTCGCTCACGCTCAACAGCCGCTCGCTCGACGCCAAGGCGATCAAGCAGGCGGTCGGTTCCTTCGCCAGGCAGCAGGGCTTGCGGCCCACCGAGTGGTTCATCTTCGAATGCTCCGGCAGCGCGCCCGGCCAGCTCACCGCGTACGGCCTGCTGGTGCACGGCGCGACGCTGTCGGTGGTCGGCTTCACGATGGACAAGGTCGAGGTGCGCCTGTCCAACCTGATGGCCTTCGATGCCCGGGCGATCGGCAACTGGGGCTGCCCGCCCGAGGACTACCCGGCCGCGCTCGAACTGGTGCTCGACGGCAAGGTGCAGGTCGCGCCTTTCGTCGAGCAGCATCCCCTGTCGCAGATCAACGCCGTGTTCGACGCGGTGCACAAGCACGAGATCCGCAAGCGGGTCGTGCTGGTGCCCGACTGACCCGCCCACCACCGAAACCGACAACCCGAAGGAGACTCCATGAATGCGCCCGACAGCTTCCCGCCCATGCTGGACTTCAAGAACCACGACATCGTCGACGACATCGCCAAGCCGCAGGTGCGCTACGAGAAGAAGCCGGCCAGGCAGCCCGACGGCACCGTGGTGCCAGGCCTCTACAACGCCTGGATCACCCTGGACAACCCGGCCCAGTACAACTCCTACACCACGGACATGGTCAAGGGGGTGATCCTGGCGCTGCGGGCTGCCTCGAACGCGCGCGACGTCAATTGCATCGTGCTCACCGGCGCCGGCGACAAGGCCTTCTGCACCGGCGGCAACACCAAGGAATACGCCGAGTACTACGCCGGCCAGCCGCAGGAGTACCGCCAGTACCTGCGCCTGTTCAACGACATGGTCACGGCGCTGCTGCTGGCCGACAAGCCGGTGATCTGCCGCGTCAACGGAATGCGCATCGGCGGCGGCCAGGAGATCGGCATGGCCTGCGACTTCTCGGTCGCCTCCGACCTGGCCCGTTTCGGCCAGGCCGGACCGAAGCACGGTTCGGCCCCGATCGGCGGCGCCACCGACTTCCTGCCGCTGATGGTCGGCGCCGAGCGCGCCATGGCCGCCTGCGTGCTGTGCGAGCCGTTCTCGGCGCACCAGGCGTACGAGATGGGCATCCTCACCGACATCGCCCCTGCCCTCAAGGTGGACGGCAAGTTCGTCGCCAACCCCATGGTCGAAACCCAGCGGCTGTTCGACGAGTTCGGGCGCAAGGTGTACGGCACGGCCAAGTCCGGCGAGGCCGCCAGGGAAGGCAAGGCGCTGATGGCCAGGGGCACGGTGGACCTGTCCGCGCTGGACGAGAAGGTCGAGTCGCTGTGCGCCAAGATGCTGCTCACCTTCCCCGAGTGCACGCTCAAGACCGTCGAGGAACTGCGCAAGCCCAAGCTCGCGATGTGGGACCGCAACAAGGAAAGCTCGCGCGCCTGGCTGTCGCTGAACATGATGACCGAGGCCCGCGCCGGGTTCACGGCCTTCAACGAAGGCAGCAAGGACGACCGCGAGGTGGACTTCGTGCAGCTGCGCCAGCAGCTCGCCGCCGGCGCCAGCTGGCTCGGTTCGCTGCACGACGACATCCAGCCGAAGAACAAGCGCTGAGCGGGCACGCCATGGCTGAACCGGTTCTGAAAGTCTGGGTCGAGCGCGACGGCGCCCTGCTGCGCCTGCGCCTGGCCCGGCCCAAGGCCAACATCGTCGACGCGGCGATGATCCTGGCGCTGCACGCCGCCCTGCGCGAACACCTCGGCCGCAACACGCTGCGCGGCGTGCTGCTGGACCACGAAGGCCCGCACTTCAGCTTCGGGGCCAGCGTCGAGGAGCACCTGCCCGGCAACTGCGCGCAGATGCTCGCCTCGCTGCACGCGCTGCTGATCGAGCTGCTGGAGTTCCCGGCCCCGGTGCTGGTCGCGGTGCGCGGCCAGTGCCTGGGCGGCGGCCTGGAGCTCGCGATGGCGGGAGGGCCGATCTTCGCCACGGCGGACTCGCAGCTCGGCCAGCCCGAGATCAGGCTGGGCGTGTTCGCGCCCGCCGCCTCGGTGCTGCTGCCATACCGCGTCAACCAGACGATGGCCGAGGACCTGCTGCTGTCCGGCCGCTCCATCAGCGGCAGCGACGCGCACGCCTGCGGCCTGGTGCACGCGGTGGCCGAGGATCCGGAAGCCGCGGCCCTCTCGTATTTCGAGCAGCACCTGCAGGGCCGAAGCGCCGCCGCGCTGGCCTGTGCCCTCGCCGCCGCTCGCGGCGCGATGCTGCCCGCCGTCCGGCAGCGCCTGGGCGACGTCGAACGACTCTATCTGGACCGCCTCATGCGCACCCAGGACGCCAACGAGGGCCTCGCCGCCTTCATGGCCAAGCGCCAGCCCAGCTGGACCCATACGTGAAGGAGACAAGAATGTCCGAAGTCCAACCGGTGCAGCAGATCGTCGAGCGCTGCCAGGCCCTTTTCGAAGACCTCGACTTCAAGGCCGTCCAGGAATGGAAGGCCGCGGCGCCCGGGCGCAAGGCCATCGGCTACATGCCGGTGTACGTGCCGCGCGAACTGATCCACGCGGCCGGCATGCTGCCGGTGGGCATCCTGGGCGGCGGCGACGCGATGGAGGTGATCCAGGGCGACGCCTACTACCAGAGCTACATCTGCCGCATCCCGCGCTCGACCATCGAACTGGGCCTCACGGGGCGCCTCGATTGCGTGGACGGCATGCTGTTCCCGTCGATCTGCGACGTGATCCGCAACCTGTCGGGCATGTGGCAGATCCTGTTCAAGGACAAGTACGTCAAGTACATCGACGTGCCGCAGAACTACGTCGACTCGATCGGCGGCAACTTCTACATCCACGAGATGCAGACGCTGCGCGACGACCTCGGCAAATTGCGCGGCAAGCCGATCACCGACGAGGAGCTGAACGCCTCGATCGCCGTCTACAACGAGAACCGCGTCGCGATCGCCGAGCTGTACGCGTACCGCGCCGCCAAGCCCTGGCAGGCGCCGACCTCCGAGGTCTACCTGCTGCTGCGCGCCGGCATGGTGCTGCCGCCCGAGGAGCACACACGGCTGGTGCGCGATTACATCAAGGCGACCGAGGCCGTGCCGCGGCCCAAGCGCGACAACGCGCGCGTCGTCATCAACGGCTCGTTCTGCGAACAGCCGCCGCTGGCCCTGATCAAGTCGATCGAGATGTCTGGCTGCTACATCGTGGACGACGACTTCATGCTGGTCACGCGCTGGCTGCTCGACGAGGTGCCCGCGAACGGCAACCCGCTGGAGGAACTGTCGAAGGCCTTCCTGCACCGCTCGGCCTCCACCGCGGCCAAGTACGACACCACCCGCGAGGAGAAGGGCGTGTTCCTGATGAAGCAGGTCAAGACCCGCGGCGCCGAAGGCGTGGTGTTCGCCGCGCCCTCGTTCTGCGACCCGGCGCTGCTGGAGCGGCCGATGCTGCAGGACGTGCTGGCGAAGCACAACATCCCCTACACCGCGTTCAAGTACGCGGAGAACACGGGCCAGATGGCACCGATCCGCGAGCAGTCCGGCACCTTCGCCGATTCCATCAAGCTGTGGAGCGCCGCGGCATGACGCCCCGCAGCCACGAGAACCATATCGGAGACACCCCATGAACACCGTTGTCCAGATGCCGGATACCAAGAAGGCCAAGCCGGTCGCCCAGAAGGAGGACGCGATGTGGCTCCAGAAGGAGCTGATCAACGCCAATTACATGGACCTGGCGACCGCGCACCAGAAGAACCGCAAGGTCGCCGCCACGTTCGTGCCCGGCAACCTGAACGAGCTGCTGATGTGCTTCGACTTCGCGCGCAGCCTGCCCGAGACCAACGCGCTGCAGAACGGCATGCGCAAGAAGTCCGGCAAGATGATCATGGACGCCGAGCGCGACGGCCAGAGCGAGGACGTCTGCACCTACGTGAAGGCCGACCTCGGGATGATGATGGGCGGCGAGATCGGTCCCACGGGCGATCCGATGCCCAAGCCGGACATCCTGCTGCTGTCGTACACCGGCTGCTTCACGTTCATGAAGTGGTTCGAGCTGATCCGCCACAAGTACGGCTGCGAGACGGTGATGCTGCACGTGCCTTACCAGGGCGAGGGCCGCATCCAGCCGAACATGCGCGAGTATGTCGTCAAGCAGCTCAAGGAGACCGTGATTCCGACGCTGGAACGCATCTCCGGCGTCAAGTTCGACATCGACCGGCTGCGCCAGTACATGAAGGAATCGGTCAAGGCCGAGGACGACCTGGTGCGGGTGCTGCAGTCGGCCAAGAACCGGCCTTCGCCGATCGACGGCTACTTCGGCGCCGTGTACTACATCGGCCCGATCTTCACCGCCTTCCGCGGCACGCCCGAGGCGACGCAGTACTACAGCATGCTGCGCAGCGAGATCGAGGAGCGGGTGCGGCTGGGCAAGGGGCCGATCACCCCGGAAGGCGAGATGGGCGAGGAGAAGTACCGCCTGATCGTGGAAGGCCCGCCCAACTGGACGAGCTTCCGCGACTTCTGGAAGATGTTCTACGACGAAGGCGCGGTGGTGGTGTCCTCCACCTACGCCAAGGTCGGCGGCCTGTACGACTTCGGCTTCCGCCACGACCCGGACCACCCGCTGGAGTCGCTGGCCGACTACTGCCTGGGCTGCTACACCAACCTGAACCTGCCGTCGCGGATCGACATGATCTGCAAGTACATCGACGAGTACCAGGCCGACGGCCTGCTGATCAACTCGATCAAGAGCTGCAACAGCTTCTCGGCGGGTCAGCTGCTGATCCTGCGTGAAGTCGAGCGCCGCACCGGCAAGCCCGCGGCCTTCATCGAGACCGACCTGGTCGACCCGCGCTACTTCTCGGCGGCCAACGTCAAGAACCGCCTGGAGAGCTACTTCCAGATGGTCAAGCAGAAGCGCACCGCCCTGGCCGGCGCGCACTGAAAAGGGGACACGCCATGCGTTGCTTCATCGGGATCGACCTCGGGTCGACCACCACCAAGGCGGTGGTGATCGACGAGGACCAGCACATCATCGGCCGCGGGATCACCAACTCGCGCTCCAACTACGACACCGCGGCGACCATCGCCAAGCAGGAGGCGCTGCTGAACGGCCGCTTCCACCTGTTCCGCAAGGCGCTGGAGCGCACCCATGCGCTCAACGGCGGGCTGGACAGCTTCATCGGCCAGCTCGAACGCGACTTTCGCGCCGAGCAGTACCTGGAGCAGCTCACCGACCTGGAGGACACCTGCCAGCGCAGCGTGGCCAGCGGCCATTTCGGCGCGGCCACCGGCGCAGTCGGCGAGGCGGTCACCGAGGTGTTCCGCCGGCTGAAGGCAGAGGCGCACCTGCTGTTCGCTCCCGGTGCCAAGCGCAAGAGCGACTTCTTCCGCGACATCGCCGGCAGCCAGTACCTGGCGATCGGCGAGGCCGTGGCCAAGGAGGCGGGCACCCGCTACGACTACCTGCTGAACGTGTTCGACCGCTCGATCATCGAGGTGGAGAACCGGGTGTACGCCGACTCGATCCGCCGCCACCTGCTGTCGGCGCTGGAGCGCACGTTCATCGAGCTGCCGGACACGCAGAGCAGGCGCGGTGCGATCGAGGCGCCGATCAAGGGCGTGCTGGACACCGAGATGGAGGAGACCTACGTCGTGGGCACCGGTTACGGCCGCGCCCGCCTGCCGTTCTCCAAGGAGCACATCCGCTCCGAGATCCTGTGCCACGGCCTGGGCGCGCACGTGATGTACCCGGGCACCGCCACGGTGCTGGACATCGGCGGCCAGGACACCAAGGCGATCCAGGTCGATCCGGCCGGCATCGTCGAGAGCTTCCAGATGAACGACCGCTGCGCGGCCGGCTGCGGGCGCTACCTCGGCTACATCGCCGACGAGATGAACATGGGCCTGCACGAGCTGGGGCCCATGGCCATGAAGTCGACCAAGACCATCCGCATCAACTCGACATGCACCGTGTTCGCCGGCGCCGAGCTGCGCGACCGCCTGTCGCTGGGCGACAAGCGCGAGGACATCATGGCCGGCCTGCACCGCGCCATCATCCTGCGCGCGATGTCGATCCTGGCGCGCTCGGGCGGCATCCGCGACCAGTTCACGTTCACCGGCGGCGTGGCCAAGAACGAGGCGGCGGTGAAGGCACTCAAGGAGCTGGTGGCCGAGAACTACGGCCAGCTGCAGCTCAACATCGACCCGGATTCCATCTATACCGGCGCGCTGGGCGGAGCGACATTCGCCTGGCGCGCCGTCGTGGAAGAAGGCAAGACGGCGGAAGCGAGGGGAATTCAATGATTCCCCCACGTTCACATTCGTTCACTGCCCCCCAAGGGGGCTTCAGCCTCCTCGAGGCGGCTCAGCGGAGGCTGGCATGACAATCACCATTGGCATCGATGTTGGTTCCGGGGCCGTGAAGACGACCCTGTTCCGGGTCGGCGGCGGCCGACCGGAGTGGCTCGCGAAGCGTTGCGACCGCATCCGCCGGCGCGACCCGATGACGCTGGCGCAGGAAGGGCGCGACGCGGTGCTCGAGGAAGCCGGCCTGGCGCCCGGCGACGTCGACTACATCGCGACCACCGGCGAGGGCGAGAACGTCCAGTTCGCCACCGGCCACTTCTATTCGATGACGACCCATGCCCGGGGCGGCGTGTTCCTGATGCCCGGCATCAGCGCGGTGGTCGACGTCGGCGCCCTGAACGGGCGCGCGATCTATGTCGACGAGCGCGGCAAGGTGCTCGCCTACAAGATGACCAGTCAGTGCGCCTCCGGTTCGGGCCAGTTCCTCGAGAACATCGCCCGCTACCTGGGCGTCGCGGTGGAGGAGATCGGCGAGCTGTCGCGCAGTTCGCAGGATCCGGAGAAGGTCAGCTCGATCTGCGCCGTGCTGGCCGAGACCGACGTCATCAACATGGTCAGCCGCGGCATCGCCACGCCCGACATCCTCAAGGGCATCCACTTGTCGATGGCCTCGCGCATCGTCAAGCTGCTGAAGGTCACGGGCATCAAGAGCGGCAAGGCGCTGCTCACCGGCGGCCTGGCCCTGGACACCGGCCTGCTGGCCGCGGTGCAGGAGGAGATGGCCAACGAGAAAGTGCCGGTGGAGGCGACGAGCCATCCCGACTCGATCTACGCCGGCGCGATCGGCGCGGCTTTGTGGGGCGCCTACCGCCACGCCAGGCTGCAGGAACTGCAGGAACGCGTCGCCGCGTGATCTGCCAACGAAGGACCCGAAGGAGAGAACCATGGCATTGATCATCAACGACGGCTGCACCGCCTGCGATGCGTGCAAGCCCGTCTGCCCCAACGAAGCGATCAGCGTCGGCGACCTGATCTACGTGATCGACCCGGCCAAGTGCACGGAGTGCGTCGGCGCCGAGGACGAGCCCCAGTGCAAGCTCGTTTGTCCGGCCGACTGCATCGAGCAGCACCCGGATTTCGTGGAAACGCCCGAGGAACTGCAGGCCAAGTACGAGTCGCTGCACGCCTGACGGCGCCGCCGCGGCGCTCCGGCCGCCAAGTGAAAACCCTTTGGCGGTCGCGGTCTTGTTTTCCTAGGATGAAGGGAGGGACCAGCCCGTGGTCCTTCCACCCCCGGAGGAGAGCAGCCGATGAAGATCCGCGCCGTCCTTGCCGCCGCCACCGTCGCCCTCGCGGGCTGCCAGTCCGGGCCGCCGCCCGGTGTCCGTCAGCTCGCGCTCGACGGCACGTCGCTCGCGTACGTCGAACACGGCCGCGGCGAGCCGGTCGTGTTCGTCCACGGCATCGCCGGCGACTGGCGCACCTGGGAGGAATTGCGGCCCCATATCGCCGGCCGCTGGCGGTTCGTCGCGTACAGCCGGCGCTACCACTGGCCGAACGAATGGCAGGACCAAGGCCAGCGCTACACGGCCCAGCAGCACGCGGAGGACCTCGCCGCCTTCATCCGAGCGCTGGGCGGCGGCAAGGTGCACCTGGTGGGCGGTTCGGCCGGCGGCCGGGTCGCGGCCGAGGTGGCGCTGAAACACCCCGACCTGGTCCGCACCCTCGTGTTGAGCGATCCCAATCTGGTGCCGGCCACCTCGCCCGAAGCGCGCACGGCCAACGCCGCCTTCGGCCTCAAGCTGCAGAAACTGGCGGGCGCGGCGCGCGGCGGCGACGGCGAGGGCGCGGTGATGCAGCTCGTCGACATCGTGTACGAGCACGAGGGCGCCTGGAAATCCCTGCCGCCGCAGCGCCAGCGCGGCTTCCTGGACAACCAGCGAACCATGGCGCCGATGCTGGCCCGGGCGTCGCCGGCGCCGGGCTGCGACGCCTACCGCACGCTCCGGATGCCGGTGCTGCTCATCGAGGGCGAGCACACGCTCGCCAATTTCCGCCTCAGCAACCAGCAGCTGCTGTCCTGCCTGCCGCCCGGCAGCGAGCGCGCCGTGGTGACCGGCGCCCGGCACATCTGGTATTGGTCGCACCCGGCCGAGGGCGCGACGATGATCGAGGGCTTCCTGCGCCGGCGCGCCGGCGGCTGAGGCTGAACTCGGGCCCGCCACGCCACTCCAACCGGGCGGCGGCCGCGCACGGCCGCCGCCTCAGGACAAGGAGGTCATCATGCAACCAGGCATTCGGACGGCGGTGCTCGCCGCATGCGTCGGTGCGAGTTCGATGGCCACGGCCGGCCAGGTCGAAGTCGTCTTCGTCGACCCGGCCTCCTACACCGACATCGGCAGCGCGAGCTGGGATGACAACGCCAACATGCGCGAGCTCGACCGCTACCTGCGCTGGCTCGGCCAGCGGTGGCTGGCCGCCGACCAGTCGCTGAAGGTGGAGGTGCTGGAAGTGGACCTGGCCGGCGCGATGCGGCCCGGTCCCACGGGGCAGCCGGAGCTGCGCATCCTGGCCGGCGATGCCGATTTTCCACGCATGCGCCTGCGCTACACCCTCAGCGGCACGGGCGTGCAGCGCAGCGGCGACGAGCGGCTGGCCGATCTCAATTACACGCGCGGACTCGCCAACCGCGGGGACTCGCAGGCGCTGTTCTACGAGAAGCGGATGCTGTACGCCTGGTTCAAGGCCCGCTTCGTGGCCGGCCGCCCGGACTAGGCCCTGACAATTCGCCGCGCCGCCCGCAGCGGCGATCCGTGCAACGGCCGACTTCCTTCGGCAGGACCTGACCTGGATCAAGCGCTAAAATGATCACAACGATCATTTTAGCGCTACACTTTGATCGTTTGATTCTTTTTCGCGCGCTCAGTGAACACTTCGATCATTGCGATCCCTCACCTAGGAAAGTAGACCTGCCATGGCCCAGTTGCCTATCAAGAGCACCATCGACAAGATTCCCGGCGGCATGATGATCGTGCCCTTGCTGCTGGGGGCCTTGTTCGCCACCTTCGCGCCAGGAACTCCGAAGTTCTTCGGCTCGTTCACCGGTGCGCTGTTCACCGGTGCGCTGCCGATCCTGGCCGTGTTCTATGTGTGCATGGGCTCGACGATCACGCTGGAAGCCACGCCGACCATCCTGAAGAAGGGCGGCGCGCTGTTCGGCACCAAGGTCGCCATGGGCGTCGTCCTGGGCCTGGTCCTGGGACACTTCCTGGGCGAGCAGCCCATCACCGCCGGGATGTTCGCCGGCCTGTCCACGCTGGCCGTCGTGGTGGCCATGAACGACACCAATGGCGGGCTGTACATGGCCCTGGTCGGGCAATACGGCAAACCCGCCGACGTCGGGGCCTACAGCATCATGTCGCTCGAGTCGGGTCCGTTCCTGACCATGGTGACGCTGGGCGTGGCGGGCCTTTCCGCGTTCCCCTGGCCGACGCTGGTCGGCGCCATCCTGCCGCTGGCCCTCGGCATGCTGCTGGGCAACCTCGATCGCGACATGAAGGACTTCCTGTCCAAGGCCGTGCCGGTGATGATTCCGTTCTTCGCCTTCGCGCTCGGCTCCGGGCTCGACCTGAACAAGGTGTGGCAGGCCGGCCTGCTGGGCCTGGCCATGGGCGTCGCCGTGGTGGTCGTCACCGGCATCCCGCTGTACTTCGCCGACCGGCTGGTCGGCGGCAACGGCATCGCCGGGGTCGCGGCGGCCAGCACGGCGGGCAACGCGGCCACCGTGCCGGCGATCATCGCGGCCTCCAATCCGGTGTACGCCGACGCCGCGCAGAGCGCCACCATCATCGTGGCCGCCTGCGTCGTGGTCACCGCCATCCTGGTGCCATTCGCCACCGCCACGCTGGCCAGGCGCCTGGGCGTGGTGGCCAACACCGCCGGCAACCCCCAGGGCACCGCGCCGGCCCGCATCCCCGGCAACGCGCAGGGAGCCAGGTGATGAGCGCGGCCCCGCGGTCGGTGTTCATCCTGGCCGACGACCTCTCCGGCGCGGCCGACTGCGCGATCGGGGCGGCCAAGGCCGGCCTGAAGAGCGTGGTGCTGCTGGATGCCGGCGCCCCTGATCAGGGCGCCAAGGTGATCGCGGTCGATTCGGACTCGCGCTACCGGCCGGTGGCGCAGGCGCAGGCGCTGTGCGCCGAGCTGTGGCGCAAGCACGCCGCGCCGGGCCGTTTGCTCTACAAGAAGATCGACTCCACCCTGCGCGGAAATTTCGCGGCCGAAATGGCGGCGCTGACCGGCGCCGGCGTGGCCATCGTCGCGCCGGCCTTTCCGGCCACCGGGCGCACCACCGAAGGCGGGCGCGTCTTCGTCAAGGGCGTGCCGCTCGAGCAGACCGAGGTATGGGCCAGCGAGCACATGCAGGGGTCGGCCGACATCGTCGCGATGCTCCAGGCGGCCGGCGTGCCGGCGGTCAGCCTGCCGCTGCCGGCGGTGCGCGGCGGCGAACTGCGGGCCGAATTCGAGCGCCAGCTCGCGGCCGGCGCGGTGCAGGCGATCGTCTGCGACGCCGCGCAGGACGCCGATCTGGCCGCCATCGCGGCCGCTTCGGTGGGGCTGCCGGTGTACTGGGTCGGCTCGGCCGGCCTGGCGGCGCACCTCTTCGTCGCCGCCGGGCTGCAAGGCCGGGCCGAGGACCTGCCGAAGCTGAGCGTGAGCGGGCCCATCGTCACCGTGGTCGGCAGCATGTCGTCGCTGTCGCACCGGCAAGCCGAAGCGCTGGAGGCGCAGATCGAGCTCGCTCGCTTCCTGCCGTCACCGGGCCTGCTGCGGGCGGGTCCGGCCCACCCCGACTGGCGCGCGCTGGAAGTCGGCCTGCACGACGCGCTGCACGCCGGCCGCGACGTGATGCTGCGCATCGCTCCCGAGGAACACAGCGACCTGGCCCAGGGCCATGCGCTCTGCGCCGCCCTCAGCCAGCTGCTGGCGCCGCTGGCCGGACAGATCGGCGCGATGATCGCCACCGGCGGCGAGACGGCACGCGGGCTGCTCGCCACCTTCGGCTCGCAGGCGCTGCAACTGGTGCGCGAGATCGAACCCGGGATCCCGCTGTCGGTCTCCGTCGGCGCGCGCGCCATGCCCATCGTCACCAAGGCGGGCGCCTTCGGCTCGCCCGATGCCCTGCTGCATTGCTACCGGCAGCTGGCCGCCATTCGCCGCGGCGCGGCTTGATAGGATCATCGACATGTACCGTCCCGTGATTGCCATCACCATGGGCGACGCCGCCGGCGTCGGGCCCGAGATCATCATGAAAAGCCTGGCGCACGCGGGGCTCTACGACACCTGCCGTCCGCTGGTGATCGGCGACGCCGGCCGGCTGCGCCAGGCGGGACGCATCGTCGGCGCCGACCTGCGGGTCAAGGCCGTCGCAACACCAGCCGAGGCGGGGTTCGCCCACGGCACGGTGGATTGCATCGACCTGGGACTGATCCCGGCGGACCTGCCGTTCGGCGCGCTGTCGGCGCTGGCCGGCGACGCCGCCTACCGGTACATCGCCAAGGCGGTGGAGCTGGCGCGGGCCGAGCAGGCGGACGCCATCTGCACCGCGCCGCTGAACAAGGAGGCGCTGCACGCCGGGGGCCATCTGTACCCCGGCCACACCGAGATGCTGGCCGCCCTCACCGGCACGCCGGAGGTGTCGATGATGCTGGTGGCGCCCAGGCTGCGGGTGATCCACGTCACCACGCACATCGGCCTGCTCGATGCCGTGGAGCGCATCGAGCCGGGGCTGGTCGCGCGCACCATCGCCCGCGGCCACGACACGCTGGTGCGCGCCGGCATCGGCGAGCCGCGCATCGGTGTCTGCGCCATCAACCCGCATGCGGGCGAGAACGGCCTGTTCGGCCGCGGCGAGGAGGCGGCCAAGATCACCCCGGCCATCGAGGCCTGCCGCGCCAAGGGCTGGAACGTCGAAGGGCCGCTGCCGGCCGACACGCTGTTCTTCCGCGCCGGCCGCGGCGACTTCGACCTGGTGGTGGCGATGTACCACGACCAGGGACACGGTCCGATCAAGGTCCTGGGCATCGAAGCCGGCGTGAACATCACCGTCGGCCTGCCGGTGATCCGCACCTCGGTCGATCACGGGACCGCGTTCGACATCGCCGGACGGGGCACCGTCGACGAGCGCTCGATGCTCGAGGCGCTGCGCCAGGCGGTCGAGCTGGCCACGCGCCGCGCCTGAAGACGAGGCACCGGTGGCCGGCAAGGTCGAACGCCGTCAAGCCGCGCTGGTGGCCGCCCTGCAGGCGGGCACCCATGACGCGCAGGCGCTGGGACGCCAGCTCGGCGTGTCGCTGGTCACGATCCGGCGCGACCTGAGGCAGCTGGCCGAGGCCGGCCGCCTGGTGCGCACCTTCCGGGGCGCGGTGCCGGCGGAGGGCCACGAGCCCGAACTGACGCCGGCACGCCGCAAGCACCTCAACCGCGCAGCCAAGCAGGCCATGGCGCGCGCCGCCGCGGCGCTGATCCGGCCCGGCGAATCCGTGATCCTGGACGGCGGCTCCAGCACGGCGGCACTGGCCCAGCAACTGCGCGGGCGCAGCGGCCTGCGGGTGATCACCAACAGCCTGGAAGTGATGGCCACGCTGACGGCGGAAGAAGGCATCGAGCTGGTCATGCTCGGCGGCACGGTGCGCACGATGAGCTACTCCACCGGAGGACCGCTGGCCGAACTGGTGTTGCGCCGGCTGACGGCCGACCGGGTGTTCCTGGGCACCGACGGCGTCGTCGCGGGACGCGGCCTGTGCGAGGCCACCTCGGCGCAGATCCAGCTCAAGGAGGCCATGATGTCGCAAGCCGGCCAGATCTGCGTGCTGGCCGACGCGACGAAGCTCGGCCGGCCCGCCCAGCAGGCCTGGGCGCCGCTGGACCGCCCCTGGACCCTGATCACCGACGACAGCGCCACCGACGCGCAACTGGCGCCGTTCCACGCCTTGGCGGGCGTCGAGGTCCTGGTGGCCGCGCGGTCGCCGGGTGGATTGGAGCCGTGACGGCGGTCCCGCGCCGCCGCGCACCCCATCACGTCACCAGGATCGCCCGGAAATCGTTCACGTTGGTATGCGTCGGCCCCGTGATCACCAGGTCGCCGAGCGCGCTGAAGAAACCGTAGGCGTCGTTGCGCTCCAGGAACGCATCCACCTTCATCCCTTGTGCGCGCGCACGATCCAGCGTCTGCGGTGCCACGAAGGCGCCCGCGTTCTCTTCCATCCCGTCGATGCCGTCGGTGTCGGCGGCCAGCGCCCACACGCCGGGCTGGCCCTGCAGCGCCTGCGCGAGGCCCAGGCAGAACTCGCCGGCCCGGCCGCCCTTGCCGCGCGCCGCCCCTGCGGCCTGCGGCTTCACCGTGACGGTGGTTTCCCCTCCGGAGAGGATCACGCAAGGCTTCGCGAACGGCTCGCCGCGCCGGGCGACCGCGCGCGCCAGCGCCGCCTGCACCTTGCCGACCTCGCGCGACTCGCCTTCCATTTCGTCGCTGAGGATGTACGCGGCGGTGCCGGCCTCGCGCGCCGCCTGCGCCGCCGCCTCCAGCGACTGCTGCGGCGTGGCGATCAGGTGCACCTCGTGTCCGTCGAAGATCGCGTCGCCGGGCTTGGGCGTCTCCAGCGCGCCCTGCTCCAGCAGGCTCATGATCGCGCCCGGCACCGCGATGCCGTAGCGCTGCAGGATGGCCACGGCATCGGCGCAACTGGTCGCATCGGGCACGGTGGGTCCGCTGGCGATGACGGACGGATCGTCGCCCGGCACGTCGCTGATCGCCAGCGTCACCACGCGCGCGGGCGCGCAGGCCGCCGCCAGCCGGCCACCCTTGATGCGCGAGAGGTGCTTGCGCACGCAATTCATCTCGCCGATGTTGGCGCCCGAGTTGAGCAGGCCGCGGTTGATCGCCTGCTTCTGCTCCAGGCTCAGGCCTTCGGCCGGCAGCGTCAGCAGCGCCGAGCCGCCGCCCGAGATCAGGCACAGCACCAGGTCGTCGGGCGTGAGGCCCTGCACCAGTTGCAGGATGCGCTGCGCGGCGGCGAGGCCGGCGGCGTCGGGCACCGGATGCGAGGCCTCGACCACCTCGATGCGCTGCGCCAGCCCTTGCGGTCGCGGCGGCACGTGGTGGTAGCGGGTGACGATCAGGCCCTCGAGCGGCGCGTGGGCCGGCCACAGCGCCTCCAGCGCCTGGGCCATCGAGCCGCCGGCCTTGCCGGCGCCGATCACGATGGTGCGGCCCCTGGGCGGCGCGGGCAGGAACGCGGCCATGGAGTGCAGCGGCATCGCGCGGCGCACGGCCACCCGGTAGAGGTGTTCGAGGAAGCCGCGCGGGTCGGCGGCGGGATGCGATGTCATGGGCGTTCTCCGAAGCGGCCATTGTGACGCGGGCCGGGCCATGCAAAACGGCCAGCCCGCAGGCTGGCCGTGATGCGGGAGCGAACGCCGCCTATTTCTTGCCGAAGTCCAGCCGCTTCGCGCCTTCGGTGTAGAGCCTGACCTTGTCCTTCATGAAGGCATCCATCTCGTTGACGCCCACGTTGACCAGCTCGAAACCGCTCTTGGCCGCCAGGTCCTTCATCTCGGGGTCGTTGTTCAGCGCCATCCACAGGTCGGAGATCTTCTTGCGCGCTTCCGGCGGCGTCGACTTGGGCACCCCGATGCCGCGGTACGCCCCGTCCACCCAGTCCACGCCCAGTTCCTTGAAGGTCGGCACGTCCGGCATCAGCGGATGGCGCTTGTCCATCGCCACGGCCAGCGGGCGCATCTTGGTCTTGTTGTTGATCGCGAACGGCACGTAGGTCATCGCGCCGGACACCTGCTGGCCCAGCACCGCGGTGGCCATGTCGCCCGTGCCCTTGAACGGCACGTAGATGGTCTTGATGCCGAACGCGGCGTTCAGGCGCTCATGCGCCGCGTGGTTGGCGGAATTGGAGCCGGAGCCGCCCAGGCTCAACTTGCCGGGATCGGCCTTGGCCGCCTTGACGAAGTCCTGGAAGTTCTTGATCGGGCTCTGCTCGTGCACCACCAGGATGTCGGGCGTGTAGTGGAACCAGAACACCGGCGTGATGTCCTGCGTCTTGTACTGGACCTGGCCTTCGATCGGCTGGAACACGATGTGCGGCAGGTTGACGCCGACCACGTTCAGGCCGTCGCCGGGCAACTGGTTGATCTGCGTCCACATCAGCGCGCCGCCCGCGCCGGCCTTGTACTGGATGATCGTGTCGATGGCGGGGCACTTCTTCTTCAGCACCACCTGCTGGTGGCGCGCCGACAGGTCGGACTCGCCGCCCGGCGGGAACGCCTGCCAGTACAGGACGTTCTTCTCGGGGCAGGACTGCGCCATGGCCACCGGGGCGGCGGCCAGGCACAGGATGCCGATCAACTTGCTGATGCTCAGTTTCATGCTGTTTCCTCGGGTCGAACAATAGGCGCGCTTCAGGCCGCGCGCTTGAGCTCATTGTGCGCAAGCTGCGCGCAGACGGCATCGGTGACTTCCTGGGTGGTGGCGCGGCCACCGAGGTCGCGGGTGTGCAGTTTCGTATTCGCCGTCACGCTTTCGATGGCCTGCATCAGGCGCGCGGCGGCGGCCTTCTCGCCCAGGTGTTCCAGCAGCATCACGCAGCTCCAGAACGTGCCCACGGGATTGGCCAGGCCCTTGCCCATGATGTCGAAGGCCGAGCCGTGGATCGGCTCGAACATCGACGGATAGCGGCGTTCCGGGTCGATGTTGCCGGTGGGTGCGATGCCCAGGCTGCCGGCCAGCGCGGCCGCCAGGTCGCTCAGGATGTCGGCGTGCAGGTTCGTCGCGACGACGGTGTCCAGCGACTGCGGGCGGTTGACCATGCGCGCCGTGCAGGCGTCCACCAGTTCCTTGTCCCACATGACGTCGGGGAACTCCCTGGCCACCTGCACCGCGATCTCGTCCCACATCACCATCGCGTGGCGCTGCGCGTTGGACTTGGTGACCACGGTCAATTGCTTGCGCGGGCGCGACTGCGCCAGCTTGAAGGCGTAGCGCATGATGCGCTCGACCCCGGCCCGGGTCATCATGCTGACGTCGGTCGCCACCTCGATCGGGTGCCCCTGGTGGGCGCGGCCGCCGACGCCGGCGTATTCGCCCTCGGAGTTCTCGCGCACGATCACCCAGTCCAGGTCGGCGGGCGCGCAGCGCTTGAGCGGCCCGTCGATGCCGGGCAGGATGCGCGTGGGCCGCACGTTGGCGTACTGGTCGAAGCCCTGGCAGATCTTCAGGCGCAGGCCCCACAGCGTGATGTGGTCCGGGATGTCGGGGTCGCCGGCCGAGCCGAACAGGATGGCGTCCATGGGCTTGAGCGCCTGCAGGCCGTCGGCCGGCATCATCTCGCCGTGCTCGCGGTACCAGTCGCCGCCCCAGCCGAAGGTGCTGAATTCGAAGCGGAAATCGCGCTGGCTCTCGGCCAGCGCCGCCAGCACGCGCTGGCCGGCCGGGATCACTTCCTTGCCGATGCCGTCGCCGGGAATGCAGGCGATGCGGTAGCTCTTCATGGGTCGGTTCCTCAGGGGGGTTGCTGTCGGTCCGGAATCTACCCTCTTGCCGAAGCAAGAACCGGCGCTACAGTGATGTCATTGTTTTCTGAAATTCAACAATGAGCACACCCGTCAACGCCCCCTCGGAGATGGCCTTCTTCAGCCAGCTGGCCCGCTGCGGCGCGCTGTCGGCCGCGGCGCGCGAGCTGAACCTGTCCACCGCCGCCGTCAGCAAGCGCCTCTCGGCCATGGAAGCGCGCCTGGGGGTGCGGCTGCTCGCGCGCACCACGCGCCGCGCCAGCCTCACGCCCGAGGGCGAGCTGTACCTGGCGCAGGCGCGGCGCATCCTGGCCGAGATCGACGACATGGAACGGATGGTGGCCAGCTCGCTGGCCGCCCCGCGCGGCCTCCTGCGCGTCAACACCACGCTGGGCTTCGGGCGCAGCCATGTCGGGCCGCTGATCTCGCAGTTCGTCAGGCAACATCCCGAAGTCCAGGTCCAGCTGCAGCTCACCGTCGATGCCCCGCCGCTGACCGAAGACGCCTTCGATGTGTGCCTGCACTTCGGCGAACCGCCCGACGCCCGCGTGATCGCGCGCCTGATCGCCCCCAACCGGCGCCTGCTGTGCGCCTCGCCCGCCTACCTCGCCCGGCAGGGCACGCCGAAGTCGCCGCACGACCTGGCGCAGCACAGCTGCATCCTGATCCGGCAGGGCGAGCAGGGGTACGGCGTCTGGCGGCTCGCCTCGGGCAAGCGCACGGAAACGGTGAAGGTGCGCGGGCCACTGAGCACCAACGACGGCGAGATGGCCGTCGCCTGGGCGCTGGCCGGCCACGGCATCGTGATGCGCGCCGAGTGGGACATCGCCCGCTACCTGCGCAGCGGCCGCCTGCGCCAGGTGCTGGAGCAGTGGCAGACGCCGCCGGCGGACATCTACGCGGTCTATCCCCAGCGCCACCAGACCTCGGCACGGGTGCGGGTGTTCGTCGACTTTCTCGAGGCGCATTTCGCCAAGTCGTCGACCCGCGCGGCCGGGCTGGTGGCCGCCTGGTAGCGCGCATTTCTTGATATTTGCCAAGACCGGCACAGCGCTCCCGAACATGCGCCGTTCCCGTGCGTTCCAGTGGCAGGCAGGCGAGGGTCGCCGGCCACCCATCCATCTGGAGACTCGAGACATGAACGCACAGAAACTGCACCTGCTGGCCGTGGTGGCCGCCGTCGCCGCCACGCTGGCCATGGCGGCCACGCCGGCGCTGGCGGCCGGCGCCAAGGCCGAGCACGACCACCACGGCGCGGCGCCGGCCAGGCTGGCCCTCGACCACGGCCGCAAGTGGGGCACCGACGAGACGCTGCGCACGAGCATGGACCGCATCCGCGCCGCGGTCGAGCCGCAGCTGGCGGCCGCCCATGCCGGCAAGCTGTCGCCCGCGGACTATGCGGCGCTGGCCGGCAAGGTGGAAAATGAAGTGGCCACCATCGTGGGCAACTGCAAGCTCGAGCCCAAGGCCGACGCGATGCTGCACCTGGTGATCGCCGACCTCGGCGCGGGCACCGACGCCATGGCCGGCAAGGCCAGGAAGGCCAAACCCGAACAGGGCCTGGCCAAGGTGGCCGGCGCCGTCAACAACTATGGACGCTACTTCGAGCACCCCGGCTTCAAGCCGATCCCGCTGGGCCACTGATCCGGCCCCGGGCACCGCGTGCGCGCCGGTGCCCGCCGCGGCCGACTCGACCTCGCCCGGCGTCCCACAGGACTAGCACCATGCCGCGGCCGGCAATCACCCCCCATGTGTTCCTGTCCGCGGTGCCGCTGTTCAAGGCATTGGACAGCGCCTCGCTCTCGCGCCTGGCCGCCGCCGCCACGCGGCGATCCCTCAAGCGTGGCGAGCGCGTCTTCAGCAGGGGCGACATGCCCACCGGCATGTACGTGGTGGTGTACGGCGAGATCCGCCTGCTGGCGCGCAGCGCCGGGCGCGAACGCCTGACCGGCGTGGTGCGGCCCGGGCGCAGCTTCGGCGAGCCCGTCATGTTCCTCGAGCGGCCCGCCGTCGTCGATGCCGAAGCGGCCACCGACGCGCTGGTGCTGCACGTGCCCAGGGAAGCGGTGTTCGACGAGATCGAGCGCAACCCGCTCTTTGCCCGCCGCATGATCGCCGGGCTGTCGCTGCGCATCGAGACCATGGTCCACGAGGCCGAGCGCCAGGCGATGGGCAGCGGCCGCGACCGCCTCATCGATTACCTGGTGCGCAACGCCGGCAGCGGCACCGGCGCCGCGCTGGTGCAACTGCCCGCGGCGAAGGCGGCCATCGCTTCGCACCTGCACCTGACGCCGGAACATTTCTCGCGCATCCTGCACGAGCTGGCCGACGACGGCCTGCTCGAAGTGAAAGGGCGGCGCATCGAGGTGCTCGACGTGCAGCGGCTGGCCGGGGCGACGGCCAGCCGCGATCCGGATGCCGGCCAGGTCTGATACGAATTTGCGTTTGGCCGACAAACCGGCTTGGCCTGTCCTGAGCCTGTCGAAGGGTCGAAGGGCCGCGCTCGCGCAGGGCTTCGACAGGCTCAGCCCGAACGGTTTGTCACCCCGAACGGTTTGTCACCCCGAACGAGCTCAGGGCGAACGGATCGATGGTTCCCGGGGCCGCGGCAGCGACAGCCGGGCGCGCTGCTCCGCCTTGCGGATGGCCGCCGCGAGTTCGCCGTGGCGTGCACTCCCCGCCGGCAACTGCCCGAGCAGGCGCTTCCAGTACACGGCGGCCGCGGTGAAGTCCTGCGCCTCCCACGCGGCGCTGCCGGCGAGGTCCAGCGCCGGCCCGTGCCCGGGGTCGAGCGCCAGCGCCTTCTCGACCAGCTGCAACGGCTTGCCGGCCAGGATGCCGCCCTGCTGCATGCCGACGGCCTCGGCGTACTCCACCCACACGCCGGGGTCGCGGGCGGCTTTCGAGTTCGCGATGCCCAGTGCCTTCTCGTAGCCGGCCACCGCCGGGCCGAAGCGCTGCGCCTCCATGTCGAGCCGCGCCTTGAGCACCAGGGCGCGCACGTCCGAGGGATGGCGCTGCAGCTGCGCCTGGAGCTGCGACTCGAGGTTGTCCGCCGCCACCGGCGCGGCCCGGCCCTGCAATGTCTGCTCCAGCTGCGCCGCCAGCGCGTCGGCACTCGGGTCCGACCCTTGCGGGGCGCCCGGGCGTTGCGCGAGGAACACCGCAGCCGCGACCGCGAGCACGGCCAGCGCCGCGCCCATCGTCTTCTTCCAGCGCCGCCACCCGCCGGCATCGGCCGGACGGGACAGCGGCGGCATGGAACGTGCAGTCACGCTATTTCGCGGCCGGCGCGGCCGCAGGCGTGTTCGCCGCGGCTGGCGCGGCAGCGCTGCCCTGCGCGCGGCGCTTGGCCATCGCGTCGTCCAGCAGCTTGATGCCGGCCTGCGAGATGGTCATGCCCTTGTTGACCGACTCCTCGAACTGCTGCGGATTGTGGAAGTGCCCGCCGTTGGCGGCCGACCAGAATTCCCAGTGGATATGCGCCTCCGAGTGCTTGGTGCGCGCCTCGCCGAGCACGGCCGCGTCGACACCCATGTTCTGCGCCGCCTCGTACTTGTCGATCAGGCGCGTCAGCCAGAACTCGGCCTTGCGCATCTTGCCCACCCACTTGTTCTTCAGCGAGTCGATGCTGTAGAGGGCCTGCTTCTCGGTCCAGGTCTTGTGGCAACCCAGGCAGGCTTCCTTGACGTAGTGGCGCGGCGAGGTCTGCCAGTGCGAGGTATAGGTCTTGCCGGTCTTGGGGTCCTTGGTCTTGGGCATGTGGCACGACGCGCAGTCGGCGCCCTGCTTCTGGTGCGTGCTGTCGTAGAACACCTCCACGTCCGGGTGCTGGCCCTTCCACAAGGTGGCGCCGGTGATGGCGTGCTTGAAGTCGCCGAAGCGCAGGTCCTTGTAGTGCTGGCCGATGTCGTTGACGGCCTTGAACGGGAAATGGTTGGTGCGCTGGTCGGCCATGCCGATGGCCTGGCCGGTCACCGGATCGAAGCCCGGGTTGCAGTTGTATTCGACGTGGCACTGCCCGCACTGCAGCTTGGCGTCGTAGCGGCTGAGCGTCGCGATCTTGCGCGTGAAGCCGCGCTCGCCGAGTTCCTTGACCTCGATCTTCGCGCCCTTGGGGTCCTTGTGCCACAGCGTGTCCTTCTCGGGCCGCGTGAGCGCCTGGATCAGGCCGTCGCGGATGATGCGCGGCCCCGCGCTGTGCGGGTCGTGGCAGAAGTTGCAGTTGAGCGAATGGTTGGTGTCCTTGACGAACTCGTTCACCTTGGACAGGCGGCTCCACTTGGCTTCGGGCTGCGGGTCGCCCATGTAGGCCCAGTCCAGGATGTGGTCGGAGGTCTTGCACGACATGCAGACCGGATTGGCGGCCGCGGCCGTGCCCGGCTTGAACGCCTTGTGCGGCTCGCCCGGGAATTCGTCCTTCAGCACGTCCCAGATCCGGAAGTTGCCGCCCATGCGGGTGAGCCCGGACTTGCCTTCCTTGTTGACGAAGCGGCCGCCGAAAGCCCGGTCGACGACCAGTTGGTCATAGAGCGCGAAGGCGTGGGAGCGCGGCTCGTTGTGTTCGCGCGTGAAGCCGTGCGGCGCCAGCGCCTTGTCCAGCGCGCCACCCGACGCGACGCCCTTCTCCTTGTGCGCCGTCTTGTCCGTGTTCATCGTGTACATGGTGCGGAACTGGTTCTTGTGGCAGTTGCCGCAGCTGGCGGGGTCGTTGTTGGTGACCGGTCGGCCCTTGCCGGCGCGCCGGTGCGTATCCAGGCCCGTGTGGCAGGTATCGCAGCCGACGGTCTTGTGCTTGCTCTTCTCGTGGAACTCCTGGATCGCCTCGTGGCACTCGTAGCAATCCTTGGCATCGAACCCGGCCTTCGCCTTCTGGGCGTAGGCCGCGCCGCCGCCCGCCAGCAGTGCCAGCGCGGCCGCCAGGCCGAGCGAGGCCCGCCACAGGGATGAACCTACCCAACGAACCATGATGCTTCTCCTGTTGATGAGCTGGCGCCGCGCGCGCCCCCCGACGGCCGACGGCTGCGGCCGTCACGCGTGGCGTGGCAGGGACGGATCCCCCCGATCAACTCATTCTGGTAACGAGCAAAACGCTCGGGTTTGACCGCGGTCAATTCCGGTAGAGCGAGTACACCTTTTCGAGCCGGAAACCGGCGCGGGCGGGCGGCGCCAGGAGCCCAAGCCCATCGGCGCGAGCGCCAAAGCGCAACCGGGCGCTGGCCGGCCCCCGCGCGGTTCCCGGATCTGGTGGGCGCCGGCGGCCCCGGTTTTCCGAGTTTGGGAAGCCGCCGTCCAGCTGCCCACGTGCCGCCCCCGCGGCGCCCCGGTCCGGAAGGCGGCCCGGATTTTGCATGGATGGGGCAAGGGAACATGGCGCGGCCCCCCGGGGCCGCGAACAGCGATGCCAAAGAGAATCCTTCTCGCGTGCGTACTGTGCGCGTCGGCTGCATGGTGGGGGCCGGCATTCGCGCACGGCACCAACGAACACGGAGTGCCGACCATCGCGGCGCCGGCCGAAGCGGCCGCCGCGGCGACTGCCGCGACACCAGCCGACGATCCGGCCGCGGCGACCGCGCAAGCCGCGCCGGCCGAAGCGTCGTCGGACGGCGAGAACGTGATGGTCCACCCCGGCCTGCCCGAGGAATGGATCCAGGGCGCAGCCATCGTCATGGGCCTGATCGCCCTCTGGTCCCTGGTCGCCCGCGCCGCCAGCGACGCGCCGGCGCGCAGCTGGAACCTGGCCCGGCTCCCCGTGGTCGGCCGGCTGGTGCGCTTCCTGAACAACAGCCCGTATCCGCTGCTGGCGGCTCGCCTCGCGTCGGTGAGCGTGTTCCTGGTCGTCATCGCCGCCGGCTTCTTCGGCACCGTGCATCCCGAACACAACATCGCGACCGCGTTCGTGTGGAACATCTGGTGGCCGCTGGTGATCGTGGCGGTGTTCTTCATCGGCTCGGCCTGGTGCGCCGTCTGCCCCTGGGACACGCTGGCCAACTGGATCGTGCGGCGCAGCTGGTGGCGCCGGGTCACCCCGCATCCCGGCCTGAACCTGAAGGTGCCGCGCGCCCTGCAGAACGTGTGGATCGCGCTGCTGATGTTCATGGGCCTGAGCTGGCTCGAACTCGGCGCCGGCGTCACGGGCAAGCCGGTCCTCACCGCGGCGCTGGGCATCGTGATGCTGGTGCTGTCGGTCGTGTTCCTGCTGGTGTTCGAACGCAAGGCCTTCTGCCGCTATGCCTGCCCGGTCGGACGCACGGTGGGCTTCTATTCGCGCCTGTCGCCGATCGCCGTGCGCCCGATCTCCCAGTCCACCTGCGACGGCTGCAAGACCATGGAGTGCTACCACGGCTCGAAGGACATCGAGCCCTGCCCCAGCCGGGTGGTGGTGGGACGCTTCAGCGAGAACACCTTCTGCCTGTCGTGCGGCAACTGCGTGCTGAGCTGCCCCGACAAGAACGTGTCATGGCGGCTGCGCACCATGGACACCGAGGCCAGGAAGACCGGCACCCCGGGCTGGGACGCCGCCTGGTTCATGCTGGCGCTGCTGGGCATCACCAGCTTCCATGGCATCACGATGATCCCGCAGTGGTCGGAGTGGGTGGTGCAGATGGCCACCGCCATCGGCGAGACCGGACACCTGTTCCTGAGCTTCGCCGCCGGCATGGTGGCCTCCTCCGCGCTGCCGGTCGCCCTGTACGGCATCGCCATCGCCCTGGCCAACGTCGGCGGGCAGGGCGTCACCTCCTACCGCAAGCTGTTCGGCGGCTTCGCCTTCACCGCACTGCCGCTCGCCTTCGCCTACCACCTCGCGCACAACATGGACCACCTGCTGCGCGAAGGCGGCGACGTGCTGCGGGTGATCGCCAATCCGTTCGGCATCGGCGCGCAGCCGCTGACCAGCGGCCAGCGCCACGACCTGATGATGGCCGTCGTGATGCCCGAGAACGTGACCTTCGCCCTGCAGTCCGGCCTGATGGTGCTGGGCTTCTGGCTGGCCGTGCAGATCGCCCGCTACCAGGCGCGGCGCCTGCTGCCCGCCAGCGGCGGCGTCGCCAGCCGGCTCAAGCTCGTCCCGCTGCTGGCGTTCTTCGCGGTGGTGACGGCCGCCAACTTCTGGCTGATGGCGCAGGACATGGAGATGCGGTTCTAGGCGCCCTGGCGCACGAGCACGATCTTGCCTGTCACGCCCCCCTTGGCGAGCAGCTCCTGCGCGCGCCTGGCCTCGGCCAGGGGAAACCGGTGCGCGACCAGCGGCTTGAGCTTGCGGTCTCGAAGGAGCGCCAGCAGCGCCACCAGATCCTGCCGGAAGAAATCCGGCTTCAGCCGCTTGAGCGTCTGGATGCTGTAAGGGACGATCCGCTTGCGGCCCGGCAACAGCCAGCCGCCGGCGATGAGCAAGCCGAAGCTGGCGGTGCCACGGAAGCGCTGGCGGCGCCCCGGGCTGCCTGAAGCCAGTCCTTCGCCGCGCATCGAGGACCGAAGGCCATAGCCCACCACCTTGCCGCCGGCACGCAGCGCCTTGCGGGACTGCCAGAGGTGGCGGCCGCCGATGGGATCGAAGACGACGTCCACGCCGTCGCCGGTGCGGCGGCGGATTTCCTCCACGAAGTCCTGGCGCTCGTAATCGATCGGGATGCCGCCCAGCCCGGAAACGACCGCCGCGCCCCGCGACGAACAGGTGCCGTACATCTCCAGTCCGGCGAGCCGTCCCAGTTGCAGGAGCGCCGTGCCGACCCCGCCCGCCGCGCCGTGGATCAGCACGCGCTGGCCCGGCACGACGTCGACGCAGCGATGCATCATCTGGTAGGCCGTGATGTAGTTCAGCACGAGACTGACGGCCTCGGCGGCGTCCAGTCCGGGCGGCACCGGCACCACCTCGCGCTGCGGCAGGCACACGAATTCCGCGTAGGCGCCGTGGATCGGCAAGGCGGCAACGACCTGGCCCGGTTCGATGCCGGAGACGCCGCTGCCGAGCCGGTCCACCACGCCGACCAGGTCCCACCCCGGCGTGAAGGGCACCGGCGGCGTTTCGGGATGAACGCCCTCGCGCGCCATGACGTCGGGCAGGCAGACGCCCGCGGCCTGCACGCTCACCCTCACTTCGCCATCCTTCGGCTCGGGGCACTCTTCCTCGATCACCCGGAGTGCATCAGGTCCGCCGTAGTGGGTGACGATGATGCGCGTGTGCTTCATGGAGTCGAAGGCATCCGGATGCAGGGGCGCTCCGGCGCCTCGCGATAGCGCTCCTTCAGGGGAGCCTGGACGGACCGCAAGTCTTCTGCATTCATGAGGGGCCTCCTCGCGATTGCCGTGCCGCCCAAGATGAGCCGCGCGCCATCAGTGAATCTAGCACTCCCGCCGGGTTGCAGGACCAGGGCCGGGGACGCGGCGCCGCCGCACGCGCGGACGCGCTGCAATCCGAGAACTCGCTCGCCGTGCGCGATCGTGGCAGCAATTTGCTTGACAGATGGGGAAGCCCTTGTAGTAGACGCAACCGGCGACCGCGAAAACGAGCGACCGCAGGGAGCGCATGCCCGCGGGCGTCCGTGTTGACGGGCATGTGATCCGTCGATCCCTTCCCCGGACGACACTCGCGGTGCTAGACTGAATCGCATGAATGCGCGCGTAGACCACCTTCTGGACGAGGTCCTCGGCCTTCCGGTCGAGGAACGCTCAGCCTTGGCGGTTGCTCTCCTCGACAGCCTCGAAACGGCCGACGAAGCGACGGTCTCCGAGCTGTGGCGCGCCGAGGTAAACCGACGCCGAGCCGAGTTGCGTGCCGGGCGAGTGCAAGCCGCCCCCTGGGCTGAAGTCCGCCAGCGCCTTGGCTCTCTGTGAGCTCCTTCGACGTTGAAATACTGCCCGAAGCGGAGGCGGAGGCGCGCGAAGCATTCCTCTGGTATTTCGACCGAAGCCCAATTGCCGCCAATGCGTTTCGGGTCGAGCTGTTTGATGCCATCGATCGTTTGAGCGAAACCGCGAGCGATTGGCCGGCAGACGAGGATGGCACCAGGCGATATCACTTCAAGCATTTCCCGTACACGGTGATGTATGAGGTCGTCGACCGGAATGTGACCGTCTTTGCTATTGCGCATCAACGCAGGCGCCCAGGGTATTGGCAAGATCGCTGAGGCGCTACGTCGGCACCGCTCGACGGATACCGTCGGAATTCAGCGGGCGCCGCAGGCGATCCGATGGAATGACCTGTTATGCCGGCGCATTCCATCACTTTCCAGCCACAGCCAGCAAGGCCTTCGGGTTCGTGCGTGCGATCGTGAGCAACGTACGTGCTGCGCCACTCGGCTGCTTGCGGCCCTGCTCCCAACCCTGGAGGGTGCGAACCGATACCCCAAGCAGCGCAGCAAACTGAGACTGCGAAAGGCCTGTTCGTTCCCGCGCTTCCACTGCGGGAGAGGAAATGATCTGCGTCTTCCCCGCCTTCATTTGCCGCACAGACTCCAGCAATTCGGCGGCCAGGTCGCGCTTGGCCTCGTACGCGCGCAGCTGCGTATCCGTGAGGGGTTTAACTTTCGAGGGCACGGCGAATCTCCTTAAGCTTTGCGCCCGTGATGTTGTCGGTTTTCGCCTTCGCGTACAGAGTGAGAAGCACGACTTCTTCCTCGGCAATGCGTGTGAAATAAATGACGCGAACACCTCCGGACTTGCCAGAACCAGCCCGACGCCAACGGACCTTTCGGATTCCGCCAGACTCAGGCACCACGTCTCCGGCGTCGGGACTCTCGGCAATGTAGGCCGCGAACTCACCTCGCTCTTCCTCGGTCCAGTACAGCGGCCATTGCTTCTGGAACAGGAGAGTCTCGACAACCGTAAGCATGTCGCCACTATACGCCTAAGGCGCATAGTTGTCTAGCGCGCATCCACGCCTAAGGCATAACGAATGAAAGGGACTTCCCCGTCCCGAACTAGCCGCGCAATTGCGGCGACCGGCAACGAAGTGCCACGATGGGAAGTGCGAAATCTCATCAACTCGTTCGAAAGGGGAAGTCCATGGCTATTGT
>Ga0255338_1000364_pt1 | contig 160823 bp, 166 predicted proteins | sample MeOH1_35cm_T4_19_FD_203715 | JGI IMG/M metagenome (GOLD analysis project Ga0255338, IMG submission 203715) | Sandy soil microbial communities from University of British Columbia, Vancouver, Canada - MeOH1_35cm_T4_195 | ecosystem: Engineered > Artificial ecosystem > Sand microcosm >...
CCAGCGTGACCTTGCCCTCGAAAATGCAATTGACGTCGATCGTCACGTCGCGCCCGCAGGTCAATGTGCCGCGCACGTCGATGCGGGCCGGATCGGCCAGCGTCACGCCCTGTTCCAGCAGTTTGCCGGCGATGTCGTGCTGGTGGATGCGTTCCAGTTCGGCCAGCTGCACCTTGCTGTTGACGCCCAGGGTTTCCCATACTGCCACCGGCTGCGCCGAACGCACCGGCATGCCTTCGGCAACCGCCCGCGCGACGATATCGGTCAGATAGTACTCGCCCTGCGCATTGTCATTCGACAGCGTCGCCAGCCAGCGCTTGAGGGCGGCTGTCGGCGCCACCAGGATGCCGCTGTTGACTTCGTTGATCGCCCGTTCGGCCGCGCTGGCATCCTTCTGTTCGACGATGCGCACGATCTCGCCATGCTCGCGCACGATGCGCCCATACCCGGTGGCATCTGCCAGCACCACCGTCAGGATCGCCAGCTTGTCGCTGCCGGCGCTTTCCAGCAGGCGCTTGAGGGTGTCGGCCGTGGTCAGCGGCACGTCGCCGTACAGCACCAGGGTCGGCACCGTTTCATCGAGTTGCGGAATCGCCTGCATCACCGCATGGCCGGTGCCGAGCTGTGGCTCCTGTTTGGCGAACGTGGTGTCGTCAGCCTTGAGCGCGACCGGCACGACGTCGCCGCCATGACCATAGACCACGCACAGCCGCGTCGGCGCCAGGGTGCGCGCGGTATCGATCACATGCGCCAGCAGCGGTTTGCCGGCCAGCGGGTGGAGGACTTTCGGCAGCGCCGATTGCATGCGTTTGCCCATGCCGGCGGCGAGGATGACGACGTTCATATAGGAAGTGTGGAAAGATGATAATTGGACAAAATTCTAGCATGCCGACAAGCGCTGCCTGTTCAATAGGCAGCGCCCTTCAAGGATGCATCAGTCATCCGCATGCAGGCGGATGATGGCCGATTCTGCAGCAGGTGGCGCGCAGGGTTCCTCGTCGAAGGCGATATCGCCGTCCGGATCGGCCACGCCGGTGGCAGTCAAGCCGGCGAAATCGAAGCGCGTGCGATCCATCAGGTGCGACGGCACCACCGTCGACAGGGCCGAGAAAATATTCTCCACGCGACCCGGAAACTTCTTTTCCCAATCGCGCATCAAGCCCTTGATCTGCTTTCTTTGCAGGTTTTCCTGGCTGCCGCACAGGTCGCATGGAATGATCGGGAATTCCTTGATCTCGGCATAGCGCTCGGTATCGCATTCTTTCACATAGGCCAGCGGGCGGATCACGATATGCTTGCCGTCGTCGGACTGCAGCTTGGCCGGCATGCCCTTGATCTTGGCGCCGAAGAACATGTTCAGGAAAAACGTTTCGAGGATATCGTCGCGGTGGTGGCCGAGCGCGATCTTGGTCGCGCCCAGTTCGTCTGCCACGCGGTACAGGATGCCGCGGCGCAGGCGCGAGCACAGCGAGCAGGTGGTCTTGCCCTCCGGGATGACGCGCTTGACGATGCTGTAGGTATCCTGGTTTTCGATATGGAACGGCACGCCCAGTTTTTCCAGATACCCGGGCAAGACGTGCGCCGGAAAATTCGGCTGCTTCTGGTCGAGGTTGACTGCGACGATGTCGAAATTGATCGGCGCACGCTCGCGCAGGGTCATCAGGATATCCAGCAGGGCGTAACTGTCCTTGCCGCCCGACAGGCAGACCATGACGCGGTCGCCATCCTCGATCATGTTGAAGTCGCCGATCGCCTGGCCGACCTGGCGGCACAGGCGCTTGTGCAGCTTGTTGTTTTCGTAGGCGATTTTTTCAGCCTTTTTCAGGTCGGCCTGTGCGGCCCCGTCTTGCAGCGATGCTGCGGTGGTTGCGGCTTCCATTGCTTACAGTTCCTTGACGTGAAAGACTTCGACGCCGACCGACTCGCAGTCCGGATAGACATCCGGCTTTTCGGTCGAGACCCGCACCGCCCGCACTTTCGGGTGCGCCAGCATGTCCCGCGCCACATCGTCGCACAGGGTTTCCTGCAGCTGGATGTGGCCTTTGGCCATGCGGCGGGCGATGGTGCTGCGCATGAAATCGTAATCGACCACTTCATCGAGCTGGTCCGCCTTGGGCGTCGAATCCGCCAGCGGGATGAACAGGTCGACATTGATCAGCACGCGTTGCTCGCCTTTCTTTTCGAAATCGTGCACGCCGATATTGATCTGCACCTGGTAGTTGCGCAGGAACAGGCGGCGGCAATTGGAGAGTTCCGGATGGAAGAGGGTGGCAAGCATAGGTTTCTATCAATTCATTTGGCGATGAACATCACATCGCGTTGCAGGGGAATCAGGTGTTGACCGCCATCGACCAGTATCGTGCTGCCGGTGATCGCGGGCGCCGCGGCGACGAAGCAGACCGTTGCGGCAATGTCGTCCGGCGTGCTGGACTTGCCCAGCGGCGTGGCCTGGTGCGCCTTGGCGAAGCCGGCCTCGGTCTGGTCGCCCGACACCAGGCTGATGCCTGGCGCCACGCCGACCACCCGTACCTTCGGCGCCAGCGCCTGCGCCAGTACCGTGGTGGCAGTGTGCAGGGCAGCCTTGGACAGGGTGTATGACAAAAAATCCGGATTCAGGTTATACAGTTTCTGGTCGAGCAGGTTGATTACCACGGCTTGTTCGCCGGCGGGCGTGGCATCGTACAGGCTGCGCGCCAGCGCAACGGGCGCGGCCAGGTTGGCATGCATGTGGGCGTCGAGTCGCGCGTAAGTGAAGCCGGCGGCATCGTCGTAGTCGAACAGCGCGGCATTGTTGACCACGCAGCCAACCGGACCCAGCGCAGCCGCCGCGCGCGGCAGCAATTCGCGCACGGCGCTTTCATCGGCCAGGTCGCATTGCAGCGCGACCGCGCGCTGCCCGATCGTCTCGATCGTCCGCACCACGTCGGCAGCATCGCTGCCCGATTGCGCATAATGGACCGCCACATGCCAGCCCTGTTTTGCCAGTGCCAGCGCAATGGCGCGGCCTATGCGTTTGGCCCCGCCTGTCACCAATGCAACTTTTTGTCGATTTGCTGTCATATTACGGGGTCATATGCTAAAACTTGCAGCAAGGCAATTGGGATCATCTTGATTAATTGCCATCAAAGGTGAATTTTTTCCTCGGCATTTGCCGATTTAACTACAATAACGCCATGCAATTGAACCTGCCCGAACCGTCCGCGGATGCCCTGTATGCATCACGCTCCCTGCAAACCCTGATCGCCAACGACATCCGCCACAGTTCAGGCTGGATATCTTTTTCTCGTTTCATGGAACTGGCGCTGTATGCGCCGGGGCTGGGTTATTACAGCGGCGGTGCGGCAAAACTGGGCAAAGACGGGGATTTTACAACCGCGCCGGAAATCACGCCGCTTTTTGGCGCAACGCTGGCCCATGTGGCCGCCGAACTGATGGCGCAAAGCGCGCCGCAAATCATCGAATTCGGCGCCGGCAGCGGCAAGCTCGCACGCGATGTCCTCACCGAACTGGCTGCCATGGGCGTGGCCGTGCATCGTTATGCCATCGTCGAAGTCTCGGGCGAACTGCGCGCGCGCCAAAAGGAAACTTTGCGCGGCTTCCCGCAAGTGACCTGGCTCGATCAATTTCCCGCCGCATTTTCCGGTGTCGTGCTGGGCAATGAAGTACTCGATGCCATGCCCGTGCATCTGGTGGTCAAAACCGCGCAGGGCTGGAAAGAGCGCGGCATCGGTCTGGCCGATAAAAAATTCGTCTACCGGGACCACGCTTGCACGCCGGCGCTGCTCGCGCAAATCCCCGATGCCGAGCACCTGCCCGTTGGCTATGTCACTGAAGTGCACCCGGTGTCGATCGCCTTCATGCGCTCGCTGGCCGACATGCTGGTCGCCGGCTATGACCAGAACGGCCACGGCGGCGGCGCCATCCTGGTCGATTACGGTTTCCCGGCGGCCGAATACTATCTCGGGCAGCGCGCCCAGGGCACGCTGATGTGCCATTACCGCCACCATGCGCACGACGACCCTTTCTTCCACCCCGGCTTGCAGGACATCACTGCGCACGTCGATTTCAGCGCCATGGCCAGGGCTGCCGTCGAGGGCGGACTCGACTTGCTCGGCTATGCCAGTCAGGCGGCGTTCCTGCTCGACGGCGGCATCGGCGACATCCTCTTGCGCACGCCGCCGACCGACAGCCTGCATTACCTGCCGCAAGCCAATGCCCTGCAAAAATTGACATCGCCGGCAGAAATGGGCGAATTGTTCAAGGTGCTGGTCGTGGGTACGCACGTCGAATTGCCCGGGAAATTTGCCCGCAATGACCGCAGTTACAAGCTGTAAGATCCCGACCGGAATCCGTTGCTGATCCCCCGGCTGGCTGTCGCCAAGCTGGCCTGAATTCAAGAGCTAGAACATGTCAGCTACCCTGGAAGAATTACAAGACCGCTACGGCGCGCGCTATAAATGGCTGGTGCTGATGACGGTGATGATCGGCACTACCGCCTCGATCATGTCGTCCACCATTGTCAACGTCGCCATTCCTGATCTGATCCGGGATTTCGCCATTGGTCACGAGCGTGCCCAGTGGGTGGCGACCAGCTTCATGCTCGCGATGACGCTGTCGATGCTGCTGACACCCTGGCTGCTGCAGCGCTTTGGCTTGCGCCGCACCTATGCCGGCACAATCTTGCTGTTGCTGCTAGGCGCCGTGGCCGGCGCCATGAGCCCCAACTATCCGATGCTGCTGGCCATGCGGGTGGTGGAGGGCCTGGCATCCGGCATACTGCAGCCGATACCCGCCGTCATCATCATGCGCGACTTCGACAAGCGCGAGCAGGGCAAGGCGATGGGCATTTTCGGCTTTGGCGTGGTGCTGGCGCCGGCCATTGGCCCCAGCGTGGGCGGCATCCTGGTCGAGCATTTCGGCTGGCGTTCGATTTTCCTGGTGGTGGTGCCGTTCTGCCTGATTGTGCTGGACCTGACCCGGCGCTACCTGGCACAAAGCTCGCCATTGAAAGCGCCCCCCCGGCCGCTCGACTGGCGCGGCTTGTTGCTGGTCGGCGTGGCCACCGTCAGTTTGCTCAACGGCCTGGTGGCGCTGCACGCCAGTGCGCTGCAGGGCGGCGCGCTCGTGCTGTTCGGTATCGCCTGCCTGGTGGCCTTCGTCGCTTACCAGCGGCGCGCCGTTGATCCGCTTGTCAGCATGCAGCTGTTCGGTTACCGGCAGTTTGCTGCCGGTGCCCTGGTGGCATTCATCTATGGCATGAGTCTGTTCGGTTCCACCTATCTGCTGCCGTTGTACATGCAGGAGGCGCGCCATTATGCGCCTTCGCAAGCCGGCCTGATCCTGCTGCCGGCGGGCATCGTGCTGGCGCTGGTCATCCCGCTGGGTGGCAAGCTGGCCGACCACCTGCCTGCCAATCTGCTGGTTTCGTGCGGGCTGGCCTTGCTCGCGCTGTCTTTCGTGTTGCTGGCCATGGGTGCGCCTACGACGGGTTATCTCGCCATTATTGCCTGGGTCGTGATCGGCCGCATAGGCCTCGGCCTGGTCGTGCCGGCATTGAGCCTGGGCGCCCTGCGCGGGGTCGATCCCCTTATGATGGCGCAAGGTTCCAGTGCCATGAACTTCGTGCGGCAGCTGGGTGGTGCCATTGGCGTCAGCGTGGTCGGCATCTTCCTTCAATGGCGTCTGGCGGTGCACCAGGGGAGCGACGGTGCGCAGATCCGCGCCTTCGACGAAGCCTTCCTGATGATCGCCGCCACCTGCGCCCTCGCCGTAGTCGCCGCCTGGGCCATGAAGCCGCGAAAAATTGCAGAAGGGTAGAAAGTCGGGGCCAAGCCAGCGGCGCCCGCTATTTTTTGTTGGCTCGTAATATACTGGTGCGGTAACTCTTTCCGATAAACGAGCGCCCCCGAGTGGCATGTAAGCCTGACAGATGACCGACTTTAGCCAACTCACTGCGTTGATTATCGACCCCAATTCGAGCATGCGTGCCAATCTGCACAACATGCTCAACATGTGTCACCTGACCAAAATCGAGCATGCGGTCAGCGCCGGAACCGCCATCCGCCAGTTGAAAGGGCGGGCGTACGACATCATCATTTGTGAATACGATCTTGGCGATGGCCAGGATGGCCAGCAATTGCTGGAAGACTTGCGCCACAACCAGATCATCAGCCTCTGGGCCATCTACTTCATCGTCACTGCCGAGCGCGCATATGAGAAAGTGGTCAGTGCAGCGGAGCTGGGACCGACCGATTACATCCTCAAGCCGTTTACTGCCGACATGCTGCTTGAGCGCATCGTGCGTGCGCTCGACAAGCGTGCGATTTTTCAGCCAGTGCACCAGTTGATCGGACAAAGTCGTCTGCACGAAGCGGTGCAGGTCTGCGCCGAAGGTGCGACAAGCCAGCCGCGCTATGCCAGCGATTTCATGCGCCTGCGCGCCGAAATGCATATGGCGTTAGGAGAGGACCAGCAAGCGGAAGCGATTTACCGCCAGTTGCTTGAAATGCGCACGGTTGCCTGGGCTCGCCTCGGCTTGGCCAAGGCGCTTTACCACCAGGAGCGCCTGAACGACGCCGAAAGCATTCTCAAAGAGCTGGTGGCGGAAAACAGCAAGTACATGGATGCCTACGACTGGCTGGCCAAGACCCATGAAAAAATCGGGCAACTGGCCCAGGCCCAGAAAGTGCTGCAAGATGCCGTGGCGATATCCCCGCATGCCGTGCGTCGCCTGCGCAAGCTGGGAGAGGTGGCATTGGCAGCCGGCGATGCCGGGATTGCCGAACGTTCTTTCAAGCAAGTCCTCAGCAAGGCGCGCTATTCAGAATTTCGCGATCCGGAAGACCATGTAAAACTGGTCAAGAGTCTGGTCGCCAATGGCGATACGCAGCAAGCAGCAGCGGTCATCCGCGATCTGCAAAAATCCATGAATGACAATCACAAGACGCCCGCCTGCAGCGCACTTTCCTCTGCCTTGTTGCATGAAGCGTTGGGCGATGCGGAACGCACGGCGCAGGAGCTGGAAGCGGCGGTGGCTGCCTGCCGGGGTTCTTCCGCCATGTCTGCGGAGATGAAAATGGTGCTGGCGAACACCTGTCTGGCCAACAATCTGGCACAAGGTGCCAGCGATGTCATGCTCGATGTGATGAACAATGCCGCCAACGGCGCCGAGATGGCAAAGGCGAAGAGCGTATTCGAGCGGCATGGCCGCGCTGATCTGGCTGAAAAAATTGCGCAGGAAAGCCGGCGCCAGGTTGTCGAGCTGGTAAGTTCCGGTGCCGACAAGGCGCGCCAGGGCGATTACAAGGCGGCTGTGGAGGCGATGCAGGCGGCGCTGCAAAAATTGCCGGACAATTCGCAAGTCAATTTCAACGCTGCCGTCGCATGCCTGAAATATCTCGAAAACCTGGGGTGGGACCACCAGATCGGGGAGCGTTGCCGTTTGCTGATCGATCGGGTGCGGCAGCTGGAGCCCGCCAATCCACACCTGCCCTCGCTTGCCGAATTGCATCGGCGACTCATGCGCAAGTATGGTCTGGGTTAAGCCGTGGAATGGCCGCATGACCAGGTTGGGCATGAAACACAGATATCAATTTATACATTTTATTGTGTCTGATGGGCACTCAAAAGCGGCGCCCCCCCGTTTTTTCTTAAAAAAAGCAGGCAAATGTTGAATGCCGGTTGACAAAAGCGAGTGCGATATCTATAGTTTGGGGTTCCCTGCGGAGGGGTGGCCGAGTGGTTAATGGCAGCAGACTGTAAATCTGCCCTCTTACGAGTACGCTGGTTCGAATCCAGCCCCCTCCACCAGGTCAAATTGACCGCCGCAGAGAAAAAAGTCAGAGTGGTTTGAAGTAAAAATTGCAGTCCTCGCGGGTGTAGCTCAATGGTAGAGCTGAAGCCTTCCAAGCTTATGACGAGGGTTCGATTCCCTTCACCCGCTCCAGGTTGATGCTGGATATGCCGAAAGGTGTTGGACGGCAAGATTAAGCCCTTGTAGCTCAGTGGTAGAGCACTCCCTTGGTAAGGGAGAGGCCACGTGTTCAATCCACGTCAAGGGCACCAAATTTTTGAGGTTAGTGGATCGAAAATCCCGCACGCAGAGGTGAGGGGTAATCGGTCCTCTGGCCGATTGTTTTTAGCAAAACGGTCGGGCGCGTGCCTGAACATTCTCATCCAATCGTTAGGAGTCTAAGATGGCAAAAGGCAAGTTTGAGCGGACGAAACCGCACGTGAACGTGGGCACGATTGGTCACGTTGACCATGGCAAGACCACGCTGACCGCAGCAATTGCGACTGTGTTGTCGAAGAAGTTTGGCGGCGAAGCCAAGGCTTACGACCAGATCGATGCGGCGCCGGAAGAAAAAGCGCGCGGCATTACCATCAACACCGCGCACGTTGAGTACGAAACCGAAAACCGTCACTACGCGCACGTTGACTGCCCAGGCCATGCCGACTATGTGAAGAACATGATCACGGGTGCGGCGCAGATGGACGGCGCGATCCTGGTGTGCTCGGCTGCCGATGGCCCGATGCCGCAAACCCGCGAGCACATCCTGCTGGCGCGTCAAGTTGGTGTGCCTTACATCATCGTGTTCCTGAACAAGTGCGACATGGTTGATGACGCAGAGCTGCTGGAATTGGTCGAGATGGAAGTGCGCGAGCTGCTTTCCAAGTATGAATTCCCGGGCGACGATCTGCCTATCATCCAGGGTTCGGCCAAGCTGGCGCTGGAAGGCGACACTGGTCCGCTGGGCGAGCAAGCCATCCTGAAGCTGGCTGAAGCACTCGACAGCTACATCCCGACGCCTGAGCGTGCGGTTGATGGCGCGTTCCTGCTGCCAGTCGAAGACGTGTTCTCGATCTCGGGCCGCGGCACCGTGGTGACCGGTCGCGTCGAGCGCGGTATCGTCAAGGTTGGCGAATCGCTGGAAATCGTGGGTATCCGTGATACCCAGACAACGACCTGCACCGGCGTGGAAATGTTCCGCAAGCTGCTGGACCAGGGTCAAGCCGGCGACAACGTTGGCGTGCTGCTGCGCGGTACCAAGCGTGAAGACGTCGAGCGTGGCCAGGTTCTGGCCAAGCCGGGTTCGATCAAGCCGCACAAGCATTTCACCGGCGAGATCTATGTTCTGTCGAAAGACGAAGGCGGCCGTCACACCCCGTTCTTCAACAACTACCGTCCGCAGTTCTACTTCCGTACCACGGACGTGACTGGTTCGATCGAGTTGCCGAAGGACAAAGAGATGGTCATGCCTGGCGATAACGTTTCGATCACGGTAACGCTGATCAATCCGATCGCGATGGAAGAAGGTCTGCGCTTCGCTATCCGTGAAGGCGGTCGTACCGTCGGCGCCGGCGTGGTTGCAAAGATCATCGAGTAATAGTTCGATGTGTTGCGGGGCAGGGGTATTCTGTTCCGCAGCGGAGTAAAAGTAAGTGGAATGACGTGGTGCCGTGTAATTGGTTGTAAGTTGCAAGCACGGCATGCGTCATTAAAAGTTAGCTGTAGGGGCGTAGCTCAATTGGCAGAGTGACGGTCTCCAAAACCGTAGGTTGGGGGTTCGAGGCCCTCCGCCCCTGCCACCGATTCAGGTGCAGGGCACCGAAAGCAAAAAAAGTATGTCTAACAATCCCGTACAGACCGTAAGCACGTCCAGCGACAAAATCAAGGTCGCATTGGCCGTGTGTGCCGTGCTTGCTGGTGTTGTTGGTTTTTATGTATTGGCTGGCCAGCAAGCGTTGTTGCGTGCTGCTGCTTTGGTTGGTGGTTTGGTCGTGGCGGCGGGTTTGCTGTGGACTGCCGAGCCTGGCCGTAATTTCCTGGCTTTTGCCAGGGAGGCGGTGCGGGAAACCAAGAAAGTAGTTTGGCCTACCCGCAAGGAAGCCATGCAAATTACCGGTGTCGTCTTCGGATTCGTCGTGGTCATGGCGATTTTCCTCTGGGGAACTGACAAGCTGCTGGAAGTGGTGTTGTACGACCTGATCCTGGGCTGGAAATAATAATGAGCGAGAATATTCAAGGCGACGTACCAGCAGTAACGCAAGACGTCGCGCCAGCCGCTGCCAGCAAGAAGCGCTGGTATGTGGTGCATGTTTATTCCGGCATGGAGAAAAGTGTGCAGCGCGCTCTGGTTGAGCGGATCGCACGCGCCGGCATGGAAAACGAGTTTGGCCAGATTCTGGTGCCGACCGAAGAAGTCATTGAAGTCAAGAATGGTCAGAAGTCGGTAACCGAACGTCGATTCTTCCCGGGCTATGTCCTGGTTGAGATGGATATGACCGACGATACCTGGCATCTGGTGAAAAACACCAACAAGGTGACCGGTTTTATCGGCGGCAAATCCAACAAGCCGACGCCGATTCCTCCGCATGAAGTCGACAAGATCATGCAGCAGATGCAGGAAGGCGTTGAAAAGCCGCGCCCGAAAGTGCTGTACGAAGTCGGCGAAATGGTGCGCATCAAGGATGGCCCCTTTACAGATTTCAACGGCAATGTCGAAGAAGTCAACTACGAAAAATCGCGTGTGCGCGTGTCGGTCACGATCTTTGGTCGCGCTACGCCGGTAGAGCTCGAATTTGGGCAAGTGGAAAAAGTCTAGTTTCCACTTGTTGCATTACAAGTCTTGAACGCCGCGTCGGGCGCCACAAAGTTTGGTGAAAAACGACAAAGCAGTACCAAGAGGAGCCCTGGTAACTTCATGAGTGAACGGGCGCTATTACTCAATCAATCTAGGAGCCATCATGGCCAAGAAAATTGTCGGCTTTATTAAGCTGCAAGTCCCGGCTGGTAAAGCCAACCCTTCTCCTCCGATCGGCCCTGCACTGGGTCAGCGCGGTTTGAACATCATGGAATTCTGCAAGGCATTTAATGCCCAGACCCAAGGCGTCGAGCCGGGCTTGCCAATTCCTGTGGTGATCACCGCTTTTGCCGACAAGTCTTTCACTTTCGTGATGAAGACGCCGCCGGCAACCATCCTGATCAAGAAAGCCGCTGGCATTCAAAAAGGTTCGCCTAAGCCGCATTCGGACAAGGTTGGCTCGATCACTCGCAAGCAAGCTGAAGAAATCGCAACGACCAAGCGCCCGGATCTGACGGCCGCTGACATGGATGCGGCTGTGCGTACCATCGCCGGTTCCGCTCGTTCGATGGGCATCACGGTGGAGGGTCTGTAATGGCTAAGTTGTCCAAGCGCGCCAAGGCGCAAAAAGAGAAAATCGATCGCATCAAGGCCTATCCGTTCGACAGCGCCATCGCGTTGATCAAGGAATGTGCAACTGCCAAGTTCAATGAATCGATCGACGTTGCGGTGCAACTCGGCGTTGATCCGAAGAAATCCGATCAAGTTGTCCGCGGCTCCGTGGTGTTGCCAGCTGGTACCGGCAAAACCGTGCGCGTCGCCGTGTTCGCTTCCGGCGACAAGGCTGAAGCTGCCAAGGCTGCCGGCGCAGACGTGGTCGGCATGGAAGATCTGGCTGAGCGCGTCAAGGCAGGCGACATGCCTTTCGATATCGTCATCGCTTCGCCTGACACCATGCGTATCGTCGGTACCCTGGGTCAAATCCTTGGCCCACGCGGCCTGATGCCAAACCCGAAGGTTGGCACGGTTACTCCTGACGTCGCTACCGCCGTCAAGAACGCCAAGGCAGGCCAGGTGCAATACCGTACCGACAAGTCTGGCATCATTCATGCCACCATCGGTCGCAAGTCTTTCGCCGACGCCGACCTCAAGTCCAACCTGCTGGCCTTGATCGACGCGCTGAACAAAGCCAAGCCGGCTTCGAGCAAAGGCGTGTACCTGCGCAAGGTTGCGATTTCGTCGACCATGGGTGCTGGTGTGCGCGTGGATCAGGCTAGTCTCGCCGCGTAAAAAACAAGTCCTCGCGCCCAGTGGGCGCGAGGCGCATCTTTGGGCTGTCGTTTCTTCAGCAACAGCGAAGGGGCGGCAGGCAATCAAAGACCGTTGGGCAGCGCGCATGCAGTCGGTGCGCAAAGTTAAAACGGGGATGGAAAACATTCCTGACCCAACGCAGATGGTGAACCCGAACAAGTTTTGCAGTCTCTAAGCTGGTCTGCCAGTATGGAACTCCTAACTTCGGACGCCGTGTTCGAACCGATGTGAGGCAAGTAGCCTGCCGGCTATGTCGTCGCCAAGCATTATTTTTGGAGGTTGATCTTGAGTCTCAATCTGAATGACAAAAAGGCCGTCGTCGCCGAAGTCTCCGCTAAAGTTGCAAATGCGCAGACTATCGTCGTGGCCGAATACCGTGGCATCCAGGTTGGTCACATGACACAACTGCGCGCCAATGCGCGTTCCCAGGGTGTGTACTTGCGCGTGTTGAAAAACACGCTGGCACGTCGCGCCGTTGAAGGAACCGCATTCTCTGGCCTCGCCTCCGAAATGACCGGCCCGTTGATCTATTCGATCTCCGAGGACGCCGTTGCCGCAGCAAAAGTCATTGCTGACTTTGCCAAAACCAACGACAAACTGGTCATCAAGGCAGGTAATTACGCTGGCAAACAACTGGATAAAGCCAGTGTTGTCGCGTTGGCCAGTATCCCAAGCCGTGAAGTTCTGCTGGCCCAGTTGCTGGGCGTTATGCAGGCACCGGTTTCGGCATTTGCGCGTGGCTTGGCTGCTTTGGCAGTCAAGAAAGAAGGCGAAACTGCGTAATTGCGCGGTTTCCCTTGCATGTGTACCGAATGGATGAAGTAATCAATTAACTTAAGGATTGCGGGAAAGAGTTAAGCGAAGCGGTACTCTGTCCCCAACCAATTAGGAGTGTTTCAAATGGCAATTAGCAAAGACGATATCCTGGAAGCCGTAGGCGCGCTGTCCGTGATGGAACTGAATGACCTGGTCAAGGCATTCGAAGAAAAATTCGGCGTGTCCGCTGCTGCTATGGCAGTTGCTGGCCCAGCTGGCGGCGGCGCTGCTGCTGCTGCTGAAGAGCAAACCGAATTCAACGTGATCCTGTCTGAAATCGGTGCCAACAAGGTTGGCGTCATCAAGGCAGTTCGCGAAATCACCGGCCTGGGCTTGAAAGAAGCCAAGGATCTGGTTGACGGTGCACCGAAGGCAGTCAAGGAAGGCTTGTCGAAAGCTGACGCTGAAGCAGCCAAGAAGAAGCTGGAAGAAGCTGGCGCCAAGGCCGACCTCAAGTAAGTCGGTTTGTTGGGCGGTGTTTTTTCATTGCGGGACAGAGTTCAGCGAAGCGGTACTCTGTCCTCAAGTGATTAAAGTAGCGCCGGAGTCAAAGTGCGATACCTTCCAAGGAAGGCTTCGGCTTTGGCTCCTTTGTCGTTTTCGTTTTTTGCAGAAAATGCGACTTGCCTGGTGCGGTTGTCACGCAGCAGCAAGTTTATGAAAGTACCAGGAGCCGAGACTTGAGTTTTCGCAGGTAATGGGAAAGGCCATCCTTCCCCGTAGCGAAACCTGAATTCTTCATCCTACCTGTCACTCACGGAGTGTCCATGCACTACTCATTTACTGAGAAAAAGCGCATTCGCAAGTCATTCGCGAAACGCGCCAACGTCCACAACGTTCCGTACCTGCTCGCGACTCAGCTTGAATCCTACCTTGGTTTCCTGCAAGCCGAAAAGGGTCCGTCGTTGCGGAAGAATGAAGGCTTGCAATCCGCCTTCACGTCTATTTTTCCTATCGTCTCGCACAATGGTTTTGCGCGTCTCGAATTCCTGTCGTACGTGCTCGGCGATCCTCCGTTCGATGTGAAAGAATGCCAGCAGCGCGGCCTGACTTTCGCATCACCGCTGCGGGCCAAGGTGCGTCTGGTGATCCTCGACAAGGAATCGCCGACCAAGCCCGTGGTCAAGGAAATGAAGGAGCAGGAAGTCTACATGGGCGAATTGCCCCTGATGACGGTCAATGGCTCGTTCGTCATCAACGGCACCGAGCGCGTCATCGTTTCGCAGTTGCACCGCTCTCCGGGCGTGTTCTTCGAGCATGACCGCGGCAAGACCCATTCCTCCGGCAAGCTGCTGTTCTCTGCCCGCATCATTCCTTACCGTGGTTCCTGGCTGGACTTTGAATTCGACCCGAAAGACATCCTGTTCTTCCGCGTCGACCGCCGCCGCAAGATGCCTGTCACGATCCTGCTGAAGGCCATCGGCATGACGCCGGAGCAGATCCTGGCGAATTTCTTTGTGTTCGACAATTTCACCCTGCGTTCGGAAGGCGCGGAGATGGAATTCGTCGCCGAACGCCTGCGCGGTGAAGTGGCGCGTTTCGACATCGCCGACAAATCCGGCAAAATCATCGTCGCCAAGGACAAGCGCATCAATGCCAAGCATGTGCGCGAAATCGAAGCTGCCAGCATCAAGTACATCTCGGTGCCGGAAGACTACCTGGTCGGCCGCGTGCTGGCGAAAAACATCGTCGACGCCGATACAGGTGAAGTCATTGCCAGCGCCAATGACGAGCTGACCGATGAGTTGCTGGCCCGTTTGCGCGATGCTCGCGTCGCTGACATCCAGACCCTGTACATCAACGATCTGGACCAGGGTGGCTATATCTCGCAAACCCTGCGCACCGACGACACTGCCGACCAGACTTCTGCGCGCGTGGCGATCTACCGCATGATGCGTCCTGGCGAGCCGCCGACCGAAGATTCGGTCGAGGCGCTGTTCAACGGCCTGTTCTACAGCGAAGAGCGTTACGACCTGTCGGCTGTCGGCCGCATGAAGTTCAACCGCCGCATTGGCCGCGATGAGCTCACCGGCACCATGACCCTCTCCAACGAGGATGTGCTGGCAGTGATCAAGATCCTGGTCGAGTTGCGCAATGGCCGCGGCGAAGTCGACGATATCGATCACCTGGGTAACCGCCGTGTGCGTTGCGTCGGCGAACTGGCGGAAAACCAGTTCCGTGCCGGCCTCGTGCGCGTCGAGCGCGCCGTCAAGGAACGCCTCGGCCAGGCCGAAGCGGACAACCTGATGCCGCACGACCTGATCAATTCCAAGCCGATTTCGGCTGCGATCCGCGAGTTCTTCGGTTCTTCGCAATTGTCGCAGTTCATGGACCAGACCAACCCGCTGTCGGAAATCACCCACAAGCGCCGCGTCTCGGCCCTCGGCCCTGGCGGTCTGACCCGCGAACGCGCCGGTTTCGAGGTGCGCGACGTGCACCCGACCCATTACGGCCGCGTCTGCCCGATCGAAACGCCGGAAGGTCCGAACATCGGCCTGATCAACTCGCTGGCGCTGTATGCCCGCCTGAACGAATACGGCTTCCTGGAAACCCCGTATCGCAAGGTTGAGAGCGGCAAGGTTACCGACCATATTGATTACCTGTCGGCAATCGAGGAAGGCCGTTTCATCATCGCCCAGGCGAATGCGACCATCGACGGCAACGGCATGCTCTCCGACGAACTGGTGTCGTCGCGTGAAGCTGGTGAATCCATCCTGGTGTCGCCGGAGCGCGTGCAGTACATGGACGTGGCGCCGGGCCAGGTGGTGTCGGTGGCAGCCTCGCTGATTCCGTTCCTCGAGCACGACGATGCGAACCGCGCGCTGATGGGTGCCAACATGCAACGTCAGGCCGTGCCTTGCCTGCGCCCGGAAAAAGCCTTTGTCGGTACCGGCATCGAGCGCACCGTGGCAGTCGACTCGGGCACCACCGTACAAGCCCTGCGTGGCGGCGTGGTGGATTACATCGATGCCGGCCGTGTGGTGATTCGCGTCAATGACGACGAAGCCACCGCTGGCGAAGTCGGTGTGGATATCTACAACCTGATCAAGTACACCCGTTCCAACCAGAACACCAACATCAACCAGCGTCCGATCGTCCAGAAAGGCGATCGCGTGGCCCGTGGCGACGTCATCGCCGACGGCGCCTCGACCGACCTGGGCGAGCTGGCGCTGGGGCAGAACATGCTGGTGGCCTTCATGCCGTGGAACGGCTACAACTTCGAAGATTCGATCATGATCTCCGAACGTGTTGTGGCCGACGACCGCTACACCTCGATTCACATCGAGGAGCTGTCGGTTGTGGCGCGCGACACCAAGCTGGGCGCAGAAGAAATCACCCGCGACATCTCCAACCTGGCGGAAAACCAGTTGGCGCGTCTGGATGAGTCCGGTATCGTCTACATCGGTGCAGAAGTCGAAGCCGGTGACGTGCTGGTCGGTAAAGTGACGCCGAAGGGCGAAACCCAGCTGACCCCGGAAGAGAAGCTGCTGCGCGCGATCTTCGGTGAAAAAGCATCTGATGTTAAGGACACCTCCCTGCGCGTGCCTTCGGGCATGGTCGGCACCGTCATCGACGTGCAAGTGTTCACCCGCGAAGGCATCCAGCGCGACAAGCGCGCCCAGCAGATCATCGATGATGAGCTCAAGCGCTATCGCCTCGACCTGAACGACCAGCTGCGTATCGTCGAAGGCGATGCCTTCCAGCGTCTGGAAAAAATGTTGATAGGCAAGATCGTCAACGGCGGCCCGAAAAAGCTGGCCAAGGGCACTGCGATCAGCAAGGAATACCTGGACGATCTGGACAAGTACCAGTGGTTCGACATCCGTCCGGCCGACGATGACATGGCTGTTGCGCTCGAAGCGATCAAGGAATCGATCTCCGAGAAGCGTCACCAGTTCGACCTGGCATTCGAGGAAAAGCGCAAGAAGCTGACACAGGGCGACGAATTGCCGCCAGGCGTGCAAAAGATGGTCAAGGTCTATCTGGCCGTCAAGCGCCGTCTGCAACCAGGCGACAAGATGGCGGGTCGTCACGGTAACAAGGGTGTGGTTTCGCGCATCGTTCCCGTGGAAGACATGCCATACATGGCCGACGGCACCACTGCAGACGTCGTGTTGAACCCGCTCGGCGTGCCGTCGCGGATGAACGTCGGTCAGGTGCTGGAAGTCCACTTGGGCTGGGCTGCCAAGGGCCTGGGTCGCCAGATCGACCGGATGCTCAAGCAGCACACCAAGGCTGCGGAAATGCGCACCTTCCTGACGACGATCTACAACGAGTCCGGCAAGCAAGAAGATCTGGATCAGTTCAGCGACGAGGAAGTGCTGCATCTCGCCGACAACCTGAAGAACGGCGTGCCGTTTGCGACGCCGGTATTCGACGGCGCGCATGAAGAAGAAATTCGCCGCATGCTCGACCTGGCCTATCCGGACGACGTCGCCAAGCACCTGGGCATGACGCCATCGAAGAACCAGGTCACCATGTATGATGGCCGTACCGGTGAAGCCTTCGAGCGTAACGTCACTGTCGGCTACATGCACATGCTGAAACTGCACCATCTGGTCGATGACAAGATGCATGCACGTTCGACCGGCCCGTACTCGCTGGTGACCCAGCAGCCGCTGGGTGGCAAGGCGCAGTTCGGCGGCCAGCGTTTCGGTGAGATGGAAGTCTGGGCGCTGGAAGCTTATGGTGCGTCTTACGTTCTGCAGGAAATGCTGACCGTGAAGTCCGATGACGTCAACGGCCGCACCAAGGTGTACGAGAACCTGGTCAAGGGTGATCACGTGATCGATGCCGGCATGCCGGAATCGTTCAACGTGCTGGTCAAGGAAATCCGTTCGCTGGGTATCGATATCGATCTCGAGCGCGACTGATTTCGGCCGAAAAGTAGTAAAACGGGCTGCCGGCATGTGTCGGCAGCCCGCAGTTGTTGGCGGTAGGGGGAAGCGGCAATCGTTCCCGGTATCGGTGGAACTCTGTCCTGGCGAGGGCGGGGCTCTCCCGCCGATGCGAACAGGGTAGAAGCGAATACCTGTTTCCTTGAATACCGCCAAGCGTTTTTCACGCCTTACTGGAGTGATACAGATGAAAGCACTGCTCGATCTATTCAAGCAAGTTCAGCAAAATGAACAATTCGACGCCATCAAGATTGGCCTGGCGTCGCCCGAGAAAATCCGTTCGTGGTCCTACGGCGAAGTCAAGAAGCCGGAAACCATCAACTACCGTACTTTCAAGCCGGAGCGTGACGGCCTGTTCTGCGCCAAGATCTTTGGCCCGATCAAGGATTACGAATGCCTGTGCGGCAAGTACAAGCGCCTCAAGCACCGCGGCGTCATCTGCGAAAAGTGCGGCGTCGAAGTCACGCTGGCGAAAGTGCGCCGCGAGCGCATGGGTCACATCGAGCTGGCCTCGCCGACTGCCCATATCTGGTTCCTGAAATCGCTGCCGTCGCGTCTGGGCATGGTCCTCGACATGACCCTGCGCGATATCGAACGCGTGTTGTACTTCGAAGCCTATGTCGTGACCGATCCCGGCATGACTCCGCTGAAGAAGTGCCAGATCATGTCGGAAGACGACTACGCCGCCAAGTATGAAGAATACGGCGACGACTTCACCGCATTCATGGGCGCAGAAGGCATCCGTGAATTGCTGCGTTCGATCGACATCGACCGCGATGCCGAGACCCTGCGCCAGGAACTGAAGGATTCCAAGTCCGAAGCCAAGATCAAGAAATACGCCAAGCGCCTGAAAGTGCTGGAAGCATTCCAGCGCTCCGGCATCAAGCCGGACTGGATGATCATGGAAGTGCTGCCGGTGCTGCCGCCGGAACTGCGCCCGCTGGTACCGCTGGACGGCGGCCGTTTCGCGACCTCCGACCTGAACGACCTGTATCGCCGCGTCATCAACCGTAACAACCGTCTGAAGCGCCTGATGGAATTGCGCGCGCCGGAAATCATCACCCGCAACGAAAAGCGCATGCTGCAAGAAGCCGTCGACTCGTTGCTGGACAACGGCCGTCGCGGCAAGGCAATGACTGGCGCCAACAAGCGTCCGCTGAAGTCGCTGGCCGAAATGATCAAGGGCAAGGGCGGCCGTTTCCGTCAAAACTTGCTGGGCAAGCGCGTCGACTACTCCGGCCGTTCGGTCATCGTGGTGGGCCCGCAGCTCAAACTGCATCAGTGCGGCTTGCCGAAACTGATGGCGCTGGAACTGTTCAAGCCGTTCATTTTCAACAAGCTCGAACTGATGGGCCTGGCGACCACCATCAAGGCCGCCAAGAAACTGGTCGAAGTGCAGGAACCGGTGGTGTGGGACATCCTCGAGGATGTCATCCGCGAGCATCCGGTCATGCTGAACCGTGCGCCGACCCTGCACCGTCTGGGCATCCAGGCGTTCGAGCCAGTCCTGATCGAAGGCAAGGCCATCCAGCTGCATCCGCTGGTCTGCGCCGCGTTCAACGCCGACTTCGACGGCGACCAGATGGCTGTCCACGTGCCGTTGTCGATCGAAGCGCAGATGGAAGCCCGCACCCTGATGCTGGCCTCCAACAACATCCTGTTCCCGTCCAACGGCGAGCCGTCGATCGTGCCGTCGCAGGATATCGTGCTGGGTCTGTACTACGCCACCCGTGAGAAGATCAACGGCAAGGGCGAAGGCATGATGTTCCCGGACGTCTCGGAAGCGATTCGCGCCTACGAGAACAAGGAAGTCGAGCTGACCACCCGTATCACCATTCGTATCACCGAGTATCCGAAGGATGCCGCAACCGGCGAATTCGTGAAGACCGTGAATCGTTACGAAACCACGGTCGGTCGCGCCATGTTGTCGGAAATCCTGCCGAAGGGCCTGCCGTTCACCGTGCTGAACAAGGCCCTGAAGAAAAAAGAAATCTCCAAGCTGATCAATACGTCGTTCCGCAAGTGCGGCCTGCGCGCAACCGTGGTGTTCGCCGACCAGTTGCTGCAGTCGGGCTTCCGTCTGGCGACTCGCGCAGGCATCTCGATCTGTGTCGACGACATGCTGGTGCCGCCACAAAAGCACACCCTGATTGCGCAGGCAGAACACGAAGTCAAGCAGATCGAGCAGCAATACGCCTCCGGTCTTGTGACCGCTGGCGAGCGCTACAACAAGGTGGTCGATATCTGGGGCAAGGCCGGCGACGAAGTCGGCAAGGCCATGATGGACCAGCTGAAGGTCGAAGACGTCATCAAGCGCGACGGCACCAAGGGCACGCAGGAATCGTTCAACGCCATTTACATGATGGCCGACTCCGGTGCGCGCGGTTCCGCCGCCCAGATCCGCCAGCTGGCGGGTATGCGTGGCCTGATGGCCAAGCCGGACGGCTCGATCATCGAAACGCCGATTACGGCGAACTTCCGAGAAGGCCTGAACGTTCTGCAGTACTTCATCTCCACCCACGGCGCCCGTAAGGGTCTGGCCGATACGGCGTTGAAGACCGCGAACTCCGGTTACCTGACCCGCCGTCTGGTCGACGTCACCCAGGATCTGGTGGTGATCGAGGACGATTGCGGCACCGTCAACGGCGCCGCAATGAAGGCCCTGGTCGAGGGCGGTGAAGTGATCGAAGCCCTGCGCGACCGTATCCTTGGCCGCGTCGCAGCAACTGACGTGATCAATCCGGAAACCCAGGAAACCCTGTTCGAAGCCGGCACCTTGCTGGATGAAGACGGTGTTGAGGAAATCGAACGCCTGGGCATCGACGAAGTCAAGGTCCGCACGCCGCTGACCTGCGACACGCGCTATGGCCTGTGCGCCAAGTGCTATGGCCGCGATCTGGGCCGCGGCTTCCTGGTTGCCGCCGGCGAAGCTGTCGGCGTGGTTGCTGCGCAGTCGATCGGCGAGCCGGGTACCCAGCTGACCATGCGTACCTTCCACATCGGTGGTGCGGCGTCGCGTGCTGCTGTTGCCTCGTCCGTGGAAGCCAAGTCCAACGGCACCGTGCGCTTCACCGTTACCATGCGCTACGTCACCAACGGCAAGGGCGATCAAATCGTCATTTCCCGTTCTGGCGAAGTGCTGATCACCGATGATCACGGCCGCGAGCGCGAGCGTCACAAGGTGCCATACGGCGCCACCCTGATCGTCAAGGATGGCCTGGTCATCAAGGCTGGCACTGCGCTGGCGACCTGGGATCCATTGACCCGCCCGATCATTACCGAATACGCCGGCACGGTGCGGTTCGAGAATGTGGAAGAAGGCGTTACCGTGGCCAAGCAGATCGACGAGGTCACTGGCCTGTCTACCCTGGTGGCAATCGACGCCAAGCGCCGCGGTAGCACTGCTGCCAAGATCGCCCGTCCGCAGGTCAAGCTGTTGAACGAGAAGGGCGAGGAAGTCAAGATCGCCGGCACCGAACATCCGGTGACCATCGGCTTCCAGGTCGGCGCGCTGATCACCGTGAAAGACGGTCAGCAAGTCAGCGTCGGCGAAGTGCTGGCGCGTATCCCGACCGAATCGCAAAAGACCCGTGACATTACCGGTGGTCTGCCGCGTGTTGCCGAACTGTTCGAGGCACGTTCGCCGAAAGACGCCGGCATGCTGGCTGAAGTGACCGGTACGGTTGCCTTCGGCAAGGAAACCAAAGGCAAGCAGCGTCTGGAAATCACCGACATGGAAGGCAACAAGCACGAGTTCCTGATCACCAAGGACAAGCAAGTGCTGGTGCATGACGGCCAGGTCGTCAACAAGGGCGAGATGATCGTGGACGGCCCGGCTGATCCGCAAGACATCCTGCGCCTGCTGGGTATCGAAGCGCTGGCACGTTACATCGTCGATGAAGTGCAGGACGTGTATCGCTTGCAGGGTGTGAAGATCAACGACAAGCACATCGAAGTGATCGTGCGCCAGATGCTGCGCCGCGTGCAGATCGTCGACGCTGCCGATGCCAACTACATCCCGGGCGAGCAGGTCGAGCGCTCCGAGCTGTTGGACGAAAACGATCGCGTCATTGCCAGAGGCGGCCGTCCGGCGACATATGAAAACGTCTTGTTGGGTATCACCAAGGCTTCTCTGTCGACCGATTCGTTCATCTCGGCTGCTTCCTTCCAGGAAACAACTCGCGTGCTGACCGAGGCTGCCATCATGGGCAAGCGCGATGGTCTGCGTGGCCTGAAGGAAAACGTTATCGTCGGCCGCCTGATCCCTGCCGGTACCGGTCTGGCATATCATCGTGCCCGTAAAGAGAAGGAAACGTGGGAAGCTGAAGAGCGTACCGCGATGCTGCAGGCTGAGCAAACCGCTCGCGTGACCGAATTCGAAGCGGCTCCGGCCGAAAGCTTCGATACCCCGGAAGGCGAAGCGTAAGCGTATCTTGTATCAAGAAAACGGCGCCGGGGTTCCGGTGCCGTTTTGTTTTGGGGGATTCGGTGCGGCCGTATACAGTTTGACGGTGCCATAAATCGAGTATATACTCGCGAGTTCTCGAATTTAAGCTCGCCAGGGCTTAAGCGTTCTTTGGTCTGCACTTTGTTTTCCTCGGCGCTTTTCCTGTGACTGGCCAAATCGAAACGCGTGGTTTGCCGCGCACGTATTCCCCTTAAGTCCCCGGACAATCGTTTTCGGGTTTGTAGTATCAATAATATTTTGTTGGATTTAGAGCGATGCCAACCATCAATCAATTGATTCGCCAGCCGCGCGTTTCCGCGCGCGTCAAGAGCAAATCGCCGGCGCTGGAAAACAGCCCGCAAAAACGCGGCGTTTGCACCCGTGTTTACACCACGACTCCGAAGAAGCCGAACTCGGCGCTGCGTAAAGTGGCCAAGGTGCGTCTGACTAACGGTTTCGAGGTCATCTCGTATATCGGTGGTGAAGGCCACAACCTGCAGGAACACAGTGTCGTGCTGCTGCGCGGCGGTCGTGTGAAAGACTTGCCGGGTGTGCGTTACCACATGGTGCGCGGTGCGCTGGATACCCAGGGCGTCAAGGACCGCAAGCAGGCTCGTTCGAAGTACGGCACCAAGCGTGCCAAGGCTGCGAAGAAGTAATCAGGCTTCCGTCGTTCGCGGCGGTTGGGAATCGGTCCGGATGGGCCGAGTAAGTGGGTGGTTATGATGGCTGCCCGCGGGCGCGCAGGAATACCCTGGCGTTCAACTGAAGAGAGGAATAGAAATGCCACGTCGTCGTGAAGTACCCAAGCGGGACATCCTGCCAGATCCGAAGTTCGGTAATGTTGATGTTGCGAAGTTCGTTAACGTCCTGATGCTGTCCGGTAAAAAATCGGTTGCCGAGAACATCATCTATGGTGCGTTCGAGCACATCCAGGCCAAATCGGGCAAGGATCCGCTGGAAGTTTTTGCAGCAGCAATCGGCAACTGCAAGCCGATGGTCGAAGTGAAGTCGCGTCGCGTCGGCGGCGCCAACTACCAGGTGCCAGTCGAAGTGCGTCCGGTGCGCCGCATGGCGCTGTCGATGCGCTGGCTGCGTGAAGCTGCCAACAAGCGCAGCGAAAAATCGATGCCGCAACGTCTGGGTGGCGAATTGATGGAAGCGGCCGAGGGCCGTGGCGGTGCGATGAAAAAGCGCGATGAAGTGCATCGCATGGCTGAAGCGAACAAGGCGTTCTCGCACTTCCGCTTCTAATAAAAAGAGAGCTTGGTCTGCAAGTGCGGGCCAAGCTTTTTACGTAAGAAATTTGTTCGAAGCCGGGCCCATTTTTACAAAAAATTGGTGCTCGGTTTTGTACGTTAAACGACTTAGGATTGAATATGGCACGCAAGACCCCCATTGAGCGCTACCGCAACATCGGTATCTCCGCGCACATCGATGCCGGCAAGACCACCACCACCGAGCGCGTTTTGTTTTACACCGGTGTAAATCACAAGCTGGGTGAAGTGCATGATGGTGCTGCCACTACTGACTGGATGGTGCAGGAGCAAGAGCGCGGCATTACGATTACGTCTGCTGCGGTGACTTGCTACTGGAAGGGCATGGCGAACAATTACCCTGCGCATCACATCAACATTATTGATACCCCGGGCCACGTTGACTTCACCATTGAAGTCGAGCGCTCGATGCGTGTTCTCGATGGCGCCTGCATGGTTTACTGTGCGGTGGGTGGCGTGCAGCCGCAGTCTGAAACCGTATGGCGCCAGGCTAACAAGTACAAAGTTCCCCGTTTGGCATTCGTCAACAAGATGGATCGCACCGGCGCGAATTTCTTCAAGGTGTACGAGCAGATGCGTTCGCGCCTGAAGGCGAATCCCATCCCTATCCAGGTGCCTATCGGTGCTGAAGATCTGTTCACGGGCGTGATCGATCTGGTCAAGATGAAGGCTATCATCTGGGATGACGCTTCCCAGGGCATGAAGTTCGAATACGGTGATATTCCGGAAAACCTGTTGGCGGACGCGCAAAAATGGCGCGAAAACATGGTCGAATCTGCAGCTGAGGCGTCCGAAGAGTTGATGAACAAGTACCTCGAAGAGGGTGACTTGTCCGAGGAAGCAATCAAGGCAGCAATCCGTCAGCGTACTATCGCCGGCGAAATCGTGCCGATGTTGTGCGGCACCGCATTCAAGAACAAGGGTGTTCAGGCGATGCTGGACGCCGTGATCGACTACTTGCCATCGCCAGTGGATATTCCACCGGTGCCGGGCCTGAGTGAAGATGACGAGCCCATCGTGCGCAAGTCGGAGGACAATGAAAAGTTCTCGGCACTGGCGTTCAAGATTGCAACCGATCCGTTCGTTGGCCAGTTGTGCTTTATTCGCTGCTATTCCGGTACGCTCAATTCGGGTGATACCGTCTTGAATTCCGTTAAAGGGAAAAAAGAGCGTATTGGCCGTATCGTTCAGATGCAGGCGAATGAACGCGAAGAAATCAAGGAAATGCGCGCCGGTGATATCGCCGCTGTCGTTGGTTTGAAAGATACGACGACCGGCGATACCTTGTGCGACGAAAAAGCTTTCGTTGTTCTCGAGCGCATGGTCTTCCCTGAGCCGGTGATTTCCCAGGCAGTTGAGCCAAAGACCAAGGCCGACCAGGAGAAAATGGGCCTGGCCTTGAATCGCCTGGCAGCTGAAGATCCGTCGTTCCGCGTGCGTACCGACGAAGAGTCCGGTCAGACCATCATCGCTGGTATGGGTGAGTTGCATCTGGACATTATCGTTGACCGCATGAAGCGTGAATTCAACGTTGAAGCGACCGTCGGCAAGCCACAGGTTGCGTACCGAGAAACCATTCGCAAGACGTGCGAAGAGATCGAAGGCAAGTTCGTCAAGCAATCCGGTGGTCGCGGTCAGTATGGTCACGTGGTTCTGAAGATCGAGCCGCAAGAGCCGGGCAAAGGCTTTGAATTCGTCGACGCCATCAAGGGCGGCACCGTGCCGCGCGAATACATCCCAGCAGTTGAAAAGGGTGTTCGCGAGACGTTGACTTCGGGCGTCCTCGCCGGCTATCCGGTGGTTGACGTGAAGGTCACGCTGTTCTTCGGTTCCTACCATGATGTCGACTCGAATGAAAACGCGTTCCGTATGGCTGCATCGATGGCATTCAAGGATGGTTGCCGTAAGGCTAGTCCAGTCATTCTGGAGCCGATGATGGCAGTTGAAGTCGAAACTCCGGAAGACTACGCCGGTAACGTGATGGGCGATTTGTCCTCGCGTCGCGGCATGGTGCAGGGCATGGATGAAATCGCCGGTGGCGGTGGCAAGATCATCAAGGCCGAAGTGCCTTTGTCCGAAATGTTTGGTTATGCGACCTCGTTGCGTTCGTCGACGCAGGGCCGTGCAACCTACACGATGGAATTCAAGCACTACAGCGAAGCGCCGAAGAATGTTATCGACGCGATCGTTACATCCAAGTCGAAGTAATTTTGAGTATGGCGGGGCAGGGTTGGCGAGGCACCTCGGTGCAGCAAGCGATTCTGTCCCGCGCAACTAATCAAGTAAATCGTTCTTTTTGAAGGAAGAAAAAAATGGCAAAAGGCAAGTTTGAGCGGACGAAACCGCACGTGAACGTGGGCACGATTGGTCACGTTGACCATGGCAAGACCACGCTGACCGCAGCAATTGCGACTGTGTTGTCGAAGAAGTTTGGCGGCGAAGCCAAGGCTTACGACCAGATCGATGCGGCGCCGGAAGAAAAAGCGCGCGGCATTACCATCAACACCGCGCACGTTGAGTACGAAACCGAAAACCGTCACTACGCGCACGTTGACTGCCCAGGCCATGCCGACTATGTGAAGAACATGATCACGGGTGCGGCGCAGATGGACGGCGCGATCCTGGTGTGCTCGGCTGCCGATGGCCCGATGCCGCAAACCCGCGAGCACATCCTGCTGGCGCGTCAAGTTGGTGTGCCTTACATCATCGTGTTCCTGAACAAGTGCGACATGGTTGATGACGCAGAGCTGCTGGAATTGGTCGAGATGGAAGTGCGCGAGCTGCTTTCCAAGTATGAATTCCCGGGCGACGATCTGCCTATCATCCAGGGTTCGGCCAAGCTGGCGCTGGAAGGCGACACTGGTCCGCTGGGCGAGCAAGCCATCCTGAAGCTGGCTGAAGCACTCGACAGCTACATCCCGACGCCTGAGCGTGCGGTTGATGGCGCGTTCCTGCTGCCAGTCGAAGACGTGTTCTCGATCTCGGGCCGCGGCACCGTGGTGACCGGTCGCGTCGAGCGCGGTATCGTCAAGGTTGGCGAATCGCTGGAAATCGTGGGTATCCGTGATACCCAGACAACGACCTGCACCGGCGTGGAAATGTTCCGCAAGCTGCTGGACCAGGGTCAAGCCGGCGACAACGTTGGCGTGCTGCTGCGCGGTACCAAGCGTGAAGACGTCGAGCGTGGCCAGGTTCTGGCCAAGCCGGGTTCGATCAAGCCGCACAAGCATTTCACCGGCGAGATCTATGTTCTGTCGAAAGACGAAGGCGGCCGTCACACCCCGTTCTTCAACAACTACCGTCCGCAGTTCTACTTCCGTACCACGGACGTGACTGGTTCGATCGAGTTGCCGAAGGACAAAGAGATGGTCATGCCTGGCGATAACGTTTCGATCACGGTAACGCTGATCAATCCGATCGCGATGGAAGAAGGTCTGCGCTTCGCTATCCGTGAAGGCGGTCGTACCGTCGGCGCCGGCGTGGTTGCAAAGATCATCGAGTAATAGTTCGATGTGTTGCGGGGCAGGGTTAAGTTAAACGATACTCGGCCCCCAACTGATCAACAGTTTTATTTGCCGTAGTGAGTAAAGCATCTACGGTTCGCTCTTTAAAGGAAAAACAATGTCGACTCCGAATCAAAAAATCCGCATCCGCCTGAAAGCATTCGATTATCGCCTGATCGACCAGTCTGCCCAGGAAATCGTTGAGACTGCGAAGCGCACCGGCGCCGTGGTCAAGGGCCCGGTTCCGCTGCCAACCCGCATTCAGCGTTTCGACGTGCTGCGTTCCCCGCACGTCAACAAGACTTCGCGCGATCAGTTTGAAATTCGTACGCACCAGCGCTTGATGGATATCGTGGATCCGACCGACAAGACTGTCGACGCCTTGATGAAGCTGGATCTGCCAGCTGGCGTTGATGTCGAAATCAAACTGCAGTAATCTTTGATCCGAAATTTCCGTTCCAGGTATTGTAATGGGCGAAATTTCGGGTTAAGATAATCGGCTTTGGTGCGGGTGCGCAATTTGCGAGCCCGCATATTATTTGGTTGTACAAACATCAGCCCCGCCCAATCGTAGGTGGGAATGGAGAAAACAATGACCCTAGGCCTTGTTGGTCGCAAGGTTGGTATGATGCGCATCTTTACGGAAGATGGGGATTCGATTCCTGTTACCGTATTGGACGTGTCGAACAATCGCGTGACGCAAATCAAAACGCCTGAAACAGATGGCTATTCCGCTGTTCAGGTCGCATATGGTGCTCGCCGCGCCTCCCGTGTCAATAAAGCAGCAGCTGGGCATCATGCCAAGGCTGGTGTGGAAGCTGGCACTGTCCTCAAAGAATTCCGTATCGATGCTGCCAAAGCTGCCGAACTCAAGGCGGGCGATGTCGTCGCTGTCAGTCTGTTCGAGGCTGGTCAGAAAGTGGATGTGCAGGGCGTCTCTATTGGTAAGGGCTATGCCGGTACCATCAAGCGCTACAACTTCGCTTCTGGTCGTGCATCCCACGGTAACTCGCGTTCGCACAATGTGCCGGGCTCGATCGGTATGGCGCAAGATCCAGGTCGCGTGTTTCCTGGTAAGCGCATGACCGGCCACATGGGTGACGATACTGTTACCGTGCAAAACTTGGAAATCGCTCGCGTTGACGCTGAGCGCCAGCTGTTGCTGGTCAAGGGTGCCGTGCCTGGTGCAAAAAACGGTCAGGTCGTGGTTATGCCTGCTGTCAAAGTCAAAGCAAAGAAGGGAGCTTAATCGATGGAACTCAAGCTCTTGAATGAACAGGGTCAAGCTGCATCGAATGTCGCTGCGCCGGATACTATTTTCGGTCGTGACTATAACGAAGCGCTGATTCATCAAGTGGTCGTTGCTTATCAGGCTAACGCGCGTAGCGGTAACCGTAAGCAAAAAGACCGTGAAGAAGTCAGTCACACAACCAAAAAGCCATGGCGTCAAAAAGGTACGGGTCGTGCTCGTGCCGGTATGTCGTCTTCGCCTCTGTGGCGTGGCGGCGGACGTATTTTCCCGAACTCGCCTGACGAGAACTTCTCGCACAAGGTCAACAAGAAGATGTATCGCGCAGGTATCTGCTCGATCCTCTCGCAGTTGGCTCGCGAAGGTCGCCTGTCTGTCATCGAAGGTCTGTCGCTTGATGCGCCCAAGACCAAGTTGCTGGCGCAGAAACTGAAAGGCATGGGGCTGGAATCCGTGCTGGTTATTACCGACAGTCTCGATGAAAACCTGCTGCTCGCTTCGCGCAATCTGCCGAACGTGCTGGTGGTCGAGCCGCGTCATGCCGATCCCGTATCGCTGGTGTTCTTCAAGAAAGTGCTGATCACCAAGCCGGCGTTGGCCAAGATTGAGGAGATGCTGGCATGAATGCTGTCGTCAAACATAGTGAAGAGCGCCTGATGAAAGTCTTGCTGGCGCCTGTCATTTCCGAGAAGGCGACGTTTATCGCTGAAAAGAGCGAGCAAGTCGTGTTCCTGGTGGCGCGTGATGCCACCAAGCCGGAAATCAAGGCGGCTGTCGAGATGATGTTCAAGGTCGAAGTGGCATCGGTGCAAACCGCCAATCGTCTGGGCAAGGAAAAGCGCTCTGGTCGCTTCATGGGTCGTCGCAATCACACCAAGCGTGCGTTTGTGTGCCTGAAGCCTGGCCAGGAAATTAACTTCAGCGAGGAGGCTAAATAATGGCACTCGTGAAAATGAAACCGACCTCGCCAGGTCGCCGTGGCATGGTCAAGGTCGTTACACCCGACCTGTACAAAGGCCGTCCACTGGCCGCCCTGATCGAGAAAAAATCGAAATCGGCTGGTCGTAACAACGACGGTCGCATTACTACCCGTCATATCGGTGGTGGTCACAAGCAGCACTATCGTGTTGTCGACTTCCGTCGCAACAAGGATGGTATTGCTGCGAAGGTCGAACGTATCGAATACGATCCGAATCGCACTGCGCATATCGCCCTGCTGTGCTACGCCGATGGCGAGCGCGCCTACATCATTGCGCCGAAGGGCGTGGCGGTGGGCGACCAGCTGATGAGTGGCTCGGAAGCGCCGATCAAGTCCGGCAACACCTTGCCGATCCGCAATATCCCTGTCGGCACCACGATTCACTGTGTGGAAATGCTGCCTGGCAAAGGTGCGCAAATCGCCCGTACCGCTGGTGCTGGTGTCGTCCTGATGGCGCGCGAGGGCACTTACGCCCAGGTTCGCCTGCGTTCCGGTGAAGTGCGTCGGATTCATATCGAATGCCGCGCCACCATTGGTGAAGTCGGTAATGGCGAGCACAACCTGCGCAAAATCGGTAAAGCCGGTGCAACCCGTTGGCGCGGTATCCGCCCGACGGTGCGTGGTGTGGTCATGAACCCGATCGATCACCCGCATGGTGGTGGTGAAGGTCGTACGTCGGCCGGTCGTCATCCGGTTTCGCCGTGGGGCCAGCAGACCAAGGGCAAGAAGACGCGTCGCAACAAGCGCACGACTTCCATGATCGTCTCGCGCCGTGGCAAGAAATAAGGGATAACACATGACACGTTCATTGAAAAAAGGGCCGTTCTGTGACGCCCACCTGGTGAAAAAAGTCGAAACCGCGCAAGCGATCAAGGACAAGAAGCCAATCAAGACCTGGTCGCGCCGTTCGACGATCATGCCGGACTTCATTGGCCTGACCATCGCGGTACACAACGGCAAGCAACACGTGCCGGTTTATGTGTCCGAAAACATGGTTGGTCACAAGCTCGGCGAATTCGCGCTGACCCGTACGTTCAAGGGTCACGCTGCCGACAAGAAAGCCAAGAAATAAGGTGCGATGATGGAAACTAAAGCTATTCTCCGCGGCGTACGCCTGTCGGAACAAAAGGGCCGCTTGGTTGCTGACCTGATTCGCGGCAAAAAAGTCGAACAAGCGCTGAACATTCTGGCTTTCAGCCCGAAAAAAGGCGCGGTTATCATCAAGAAAGTTCTGGAATCCGCAATTGCGAATGCCGAGCACAATGATGGCGCCGATATCGACGAGCTGAAGGTCAAGACGATTTACGTTGAGCAAGGTACGGTTTTGAAGCGGTTCACCGCACGTGCCAAAGGTCAGGGCAATCGTATTTCCAAGCAATCCTGTCACATTTACGTGACTGTCGGTAACTAAGGAGTCACGATGGGACAGAAGATTCATCCAACCGGTTTCCGCCTTGCGGTGACACGTAACTGGGGTTCGCGTTGGTATGCTGGCAATAGCAATTTTGCCAGCATGCTGCTCGAAGATCTGAAAGTGCGTGAGTACCTGAAGAAGAAACTGAAGAACGCCTCGGTCGGCCGCGTCGTTATCGAGCGTCCTGCCAAGAATGCCCGCATCACGATTTTCAGCTCCCGTCCGGGCGTTGTGATCGGCAAGAAGGGCGAAGACATCGAAGTTCTGAAGTCTGCGCTGGCAAAGATGATGGGCGTGCCTGTGCACGTCAACATCGAAGAAATTCGCAAGCCTGAAATCGATGCCCAGCTGATCGCCGATTCGATCGCGCAGCAACTGGAAAAACGCATCATGTTCCGCCGCGCCATGAAGCGTGCGATGCAAAATGCCATGCGCCTCGGCGCACAAGGCATCAAGATCATGTCGTCCGGTCGTTTGAACGGCATTGAGATTGCTCGTACCGAATGGTATCGCGAAGGCCGCGTGCCGCTGCATACCCTGCGTGCCGACATCGACTACGGTTTCGGCGAAGCTGAAACGACCTACGGCATCATTGGTATCAAGGTGTGGGTCTATCGTGGCGACCGTCTGGCCAATGGCGAAGCGCCGACCATTGAATCGCCGGTCGAAGATGACAAGAAGCGTCGTGGCCCGCGCCGTGACGATGGCAAGCCGGGCAGCCGTCCGCGCACTGCCCGTCCGGAAGGTCAGGCTCCTGCAGGCGCCCCTGGTGCAGCAGCGCCTGGTGCCAAGCGGGTTCGTGCCAAGAAGCCGGAAGGCGCTGCTGCCCCGGCTGAGAAAGCAGGAGAATAATCATGCTGCAACCAGCACGCAGAAAATATCGCAAAGAGCAAAAAGGCCGCAACAAGGGCATCTCGCACGAGCGCGGCACTGCCGTTTCGTTCGGCGAGTTTGGCCTGAAAGCGGTCGGCCGCGGACGCATCACTGCCCGTCAGATCGAGGCAGCGCGTCGCGCAATGACCCGTCACATCAAGCGTGGCGGCCGTATCTGGATCCGTATCTTCCCGGACAAGCCAATTTCGAACAAGCCGGCTGAAGTCCGTATGGGTAACGGTAAAGGTAATCCGGAGTACTACGTCGCTGAGATTCAGCCAGGCAAGGTACTTTACGAGATGGATGGCGTCGATGAAGCGCTGGCGCGTGAAGCGTTCCGCTTGGCCGCCGCTAAACTGCCGCTGATAACGACTTTTGTCGTTCGACAAGTCGGCCAATGATTGGAGTGAAATATGAAAGCATCTGAACTCCTTGGCAAGGACCAGCCAGCACTGGCAAAAGAGCTGAACGAGCTGTTGAAGGCTCAATTCAGTTTGCGCATGCAAGTCGCGACTCAACAGCTGAGCAATACTTCGCAGCTGAAAAAAGTGCGCCGTGACATTGCTCGCGTGAAAACCGTCATGAACCAGAAGGACGCCAAATAATGAACGATCAAGTGAAACCCGCGCTCAAGCGTACCTTGGTTGGCAAGGTGGTCTCCGACAAGATGGACAAGACGGTGACCGTGCTGATCGAGCGCCGCGTCAAGCACCCGCTGTATGGCAAAATCATTGTGCGCTCGAACAAGTATCATGCGCATGATGAAGGTAACCAGGCGAAAGCCGGCGATACCGTGGAAATCCAGGAAGGCCGTCCGATTTCGAAGACCAAGGCCTGGACAGTTACCCGCGTCGTCACAGCCGCTCAAGTCGTTTGATGTTTCAGGGCAGGGCTTGCTTAAAAGAGTTGCTCTGTCCTGAATGTCGTTAAAAAAGGCTTGTGGGCCAATCATTTTGGTGACATAATGTTTGGCTTGGTTCCTGTGAAGCCATTTCGCAGGAGCTTGTAGTAAAGCTCTGCAGTTTGTAATAATAGTCTTAGCAAGAGTTTTGGAAATGTCCACCCAATCGGCGGCCTTGTATTGCAGGGTTGGCGGCGGGACCAAGACTGACCGTGATGCTGCATTGTGCGGAATCCGGGTTAAGTTGGGAAAGAAAACATCATGATTCAAACTGAAAGCCGGCTCGAAGTAGCCGACAATACCGGTGCGCGTGAAGTCATGTGCATCAAGGTGCTGGGTGGTTCCAAGCGCCGCTATGCCAGTATTGGCGATGTCATCAAGGTGACGGTGAAATCCGCTGCGCCGCGTGGCCGTGTCAAGAAAGGCGAAATCTATAACGCCGTGGTCGTGCGTACCGCTAAAGGTGTGCGCCGCCAGGATGGTTCGCTGGTGAAGTTCGATGGCAATGCTGCAGTCTTGTTGAACGCTAAGCTTGAGCCTATCGGTACCCGTATTTTTGGGCCGGTGACTCGTGAATTGCGTACCGAGCGCTTCATGAAAATCGTCTCCCTGGCGCCTGAAGTTCTGTAAGGAGTCGTCATGAGCAAGATTCGTAAAAACGACGAGGTAATCGTCCTGACCGGCAAAGATAAAGGCAAGCGCGGCGTCGTCAAGCAATGCGTGGATGCTAATTACGTCGTGGTAGATGGTGTGAATGTCGCTAAGAAGGCGACCAAACCGAACCCGATGACCGGCGCAACTGGTGGCATCGTCGACAAGCTGATGCCAATTCATGTGTCCAACGTTGCATTGTTCAATGCGGCGACTGGCAAGGCTGATCGCGTGGGCTACAAGACTGTGGATGACAAAAAAGTCCGCGTCTACAAGTCCAGCGGCGATGTCGTGAAGGTGTAAAGATCATGGCCCGTCTCCAAGAATTCTATAAGCAAAAAGTCGCAGCTGACCTGACCGCGAAATTCGGTTACAAGTCTGTGATGGAAGTTCCACGTCTGACCAAGATCACCCTGAACATGGGTTTGTCCGAGGCTGTTGCGGACAAGAAGATCATCGAGCATGCTGTCGGTGACCTGACCAAGATCGCTGGTCAAAAGCCTGTGGTGACCAAGGCGCGTAAGGCTATCGCGGGTTTCAAGATTCGCGAAGGCTACCCGATCGGTTGCATGGTGACCCTGCGCGGTGCGCAAATGTACGAATTTCTCGATCGTCTGATCACCGTGGCATTGCCGCGCGTGCGTGACTTCCGTGGTGTTTCCGGTCGTGCATTCGATGGTCGTGGCAACTACAATATCGGCGTGAAAGAGCAGATCATTTTCCCCGAGATCGAGTACGACAAGATCGATGCGCTGCGTGGCATGAATATCAGCATCACCACGACTGCGAAGACCGACGACGAGGCAAAAGCGCTTCTCGCCGCATTTAAATTTCCGTTCAGAAACTGAGGCTGCCATGGCAAAACTGGCACTGATTAACCGTGAACAAAAGCGCGCTGACCTGGTGAAGAAATTCGCCGGCAAGCGTGCCGAGTTGAAGGCAATCATCGACGATCAATCCAAGTCGGACGAAGAGCGTTACGAAGCGCGCCTGAAGTTGCAGGCGTTGCCGCGTAATTCGGCACCGACGCGTCAGCGTAATCGCTGCGCCTTGACTGGTCGTCCACGTGGCACTTTCCGCAAGTTCGGTCTGGGCCGTATCAAGCTCCGTGAAATCGCCATGCGTGGTGAGATCCCGGGTATGACTAAAGCAAGCTGGTAATAGGAGAATATGCAATGAGTATGAGCGATCCTATCGCCGATATGCTGACCCGCATTCGCAATGCACAAGTTGTGCAGAAGACTACCGTGGCAATGCCATCTTCCAAGGTGAAGATTGCCATCGCAAATGTGTTGAAGGCTGAAGGTTACATCGAGGATTTTGCTGTCGCTTCGGCGGATGGCAAATCCGAGTTGAAAATCGGTTTGAAATATTACGCTGGCCGTCCTGTCATTGAGCGCCTGGAGCGGGTTTCCCGCCCTGGTCTGCGCATCTACAAAGGCAAGGATGAAATTCCAAGTGTCATGAATGGTCTGGGTGTGGCGATTGTGTCTACTCCGCAAGGCGTCATGACTGACCGCAAAGCGCGCGCGACCGGTGTCGGTGGCGAAGTTATTTGCTACGTGGCATAAGGAGTCCAAAATGTCTCGTGTAGGTAAAATGCCGATCGCACTGCCACAAGGCGCCGAAGTCGCCATCAGCGCAGCTGCGATCTCCGTCAAGGGCCCGTTGGGTAGCTTGACACAAGGTCTGAACGGTCTGGTGACTATCCAGAACGACAGCGGCACCCTGAAGTTTGCTCCGGCCGACGAAAGTCGCGAAGCCAATGCCATGTCCGGCACGCTGCGCGCACTGGTGAACAATATGGTCACTGGCGTCACCAAGGGTTTCGAGCGCAAGCTGACCCTGGTTGGTGTGGGTTACAAGGCTGCAGCGCAAGGCGACAAGCTGAATCTGTCGCTCGGCTTTTCGCACCCGGTAGTGCACCAGATGCCTGCTGGTATCAAGTGTGAAACGCCGACCCCGACCGAGATCCTGATCAAGGGTATCGATCGCCAGCGCGTCGGTCAAGTGGCCGCCGAAGTTCGTGCTTACCGCAGTCCTGAGCCTTACAAGGGCAAGGGCGTCCGTTATTCGGACGAGGTGGTAATCATCAAAGAAACCAAGAAGAAGTAATAGGGGTTGACGATGAACAAGAAACAATCACGTCTGCGCCGCGCACGCCAAACCCGTGCCAAGATCGCAGAGCTCAAGGTGAACCGCCTGGCCGTGCATCGTACCAACTTGCATATCTATGCAAGCATCATTGGTCCGGACGCAAAGGTCCTGGCGTCGGCTTCGACGTTGGAAACGGAAGTGCGCCAGCAGTTGGCTGGACAGTCCGGTGCGGGCGGCAATGCTGCCGCAGCCGCCCTGGTCGGGAAGCTGGTCGCCGAGAAGGCTTTGAAAGCCGGTATCGCCGAAGTTGCTTTCGACCGCTCCGGTTTCCGTTATCACGGCCGCATCAAGGCAGTTGCAGAAGCTGCCCGCGAAGCTGGTCTGAAGTTCTAAGGAAGAAACGTCATGGCAAAGATGCAAGCAAAACAGCAAAGCGACAAGCCCGATGACGGCATGCGCGAAAAGATGATTGCGGTAAATCGCGTCACCAAAGTGGTGAAGGGCGGCCGTATCATGGGTTTCGCAGCGCTGGTAGTGGTCGGTGACGGCGATGGCCGTATCGGCATGGGCAAGGGCAAGTCGAAAGAAGTGCCAGTCGCCGTGCAAAAAGCAATGGAAGAAGCCCGCCGCAAGATGATCAAGGTCACCTTGAAGAATGGCACGCTGCAGCATACCGTCAACGGTAAGCATGGCGCTTCCACGGTGCTGATGGCGCCGGCGAAAGAAGGTACTGGCGTTATCGCTGGTGGCCCGATGCGCGCTATTTTCGAAGTGATGGGCGTGACGAACGTTGTGGCAAAGTCGAATGGATCGACCAACCCATACAACATGGTGCGTGCGACCATCAACGGCCTGTCCAAAATGAATACTCCTTCGGAAATCGCTGCCAAGCGTGGCTTGTCCGTCGAAGAAATTCTGGGTTAAGGTGATCGACATGGCAAATACAGTCAAAGTGAAACTGGTCAAGGGTTTGATCGGCACACGTCAGGACCATCGCGCTACCGTGCGTGGTCTGGGCCTGCGTCGCGTGAATTCCGTTTCGGAGCTGCAAGACACTCCTTCGGTGCGCGGCATGATCAACAAGGTTTCGTATCTCGTGAAAGTGATCTCGTAAGCCTAGCGCTTGTGAGTGGAGCAAACCATGGAATTGAATAGCATTCAACCGGCAGAAGGCGCGAAGCACGCAAAGCGTCGCGTCGGTCGCGGTATCGGTTCGGGCCTGGGCAAGACTGCCGGCCGCGGACACAAAGGTCAAAAGTCGCGTTCGGGCGGTTTTCACAAAGTCGGTTTTGAAGGCGGTCAAATGCCTCTGCAACGCCGTCTGCCTAAGCGTGGTTTCAAGTCGCTGGCGACGCCTTACAAGGCGGAAGTTCGTCTGGGCGATCTGAACAATCTGCCGGTCGCAGAGGTGGATGTCATTGCGCTGAAGCAGGCTGGTCTGGTGGGTGAGCTGGCACGTGTCGTGCGTGTCATTCTCAGCGGTGAGATCAGCAAGAAAATCACCCTGAAGGGCTTGATCGCTACCAAGGGTGCCAAGGCTGCTATCGAAGCTGCTGGTGGTTCTGTTGCTTAAAGTAACGGCTAACCTGGAGTAAGAATTGGCTACTGCTCCTCAAAACGCCAAGCGTTCAGCTAGCGGTTTTCCGTGGGACCGACTTTGGTTCCTGCTGGGCGCATTGGTGGTGTATCGGATAGGCGCGCATATTCCTGTGCCGGGCATTGACCCGACACAACTGGCACAACTGTTCAAACAAAACCAGGGCGGTGTCCTGGGGATGTTCAACATGTTTTCCGGTGGTGCGCTGTCACGTTTCACGATCTTCGCACTGGGGATCATGCCGTATATTTCGGCGTCGATCATCATGCAGTTGCTGACGGTAGTTTCGCCACAGCTCGAAGCCATCAAGAAAGAAGGCGAATCCGGTCGTCGCAAGATTACGCAGTACACCCGATACGGCACGCTGGCTTTGGCGCTGTTTCAGGCGTTTGGCATTGCGGTGGCGCTGGAATCGCAGGCTGGCTTGGTGATCGACCCCGGCATGGCGTTTCGCATGACCGCCGTAGTGACACTTGTTACCGGCACCATGTTCCTGATGTGGCTGGGCGAGCAGATTACGGAACGCGGCCTGGGTAATGGTATTTCGATCATTATCTTTGCCGGTATCGCTGCAGGCTTGCCGAGTGCGCTGGGTGGTTTGTTTGAATTGGTTCGTACCGGTTCGATGAATGCCTTGTCGGCGATTGTGATTTGTATCCTTGCGGTACTCGTGACGTATCTGGTTGTTTTTGTCGAACGTGGTCAGCGCAAGATACTGGTGAATTATGCCAAGCGTCAGGTCGGCAACAAGATTTATGGTGGGCAGAGTAGCCACTTGCCGCTGAAGTTGAATATGGCCGGCGTGATTCCACCGATTTTTGCGTCGTCGATCATTCTGTTTCCGGCAACGATCACCAGCTGGTTCACTTCCGGCGACACCACGAATCCTGTGGTGCGTTTCCTGAAGGATCTGGCAGCGTCTTTGGCGCCTGGTGAACCGGTTCATGCCTTGCTGTATGCGATTGCCATTGTTTTCTTCTGCTTTTTCTATACCGCACTGGTATTCAACAGCAAGGAAACGGCGGACAACCTGAAAAAGAGTGGTGCCTTCGTCCCAGGCATCCGTCCAGGTGAACAGACTGCACGTTACATCGACAAGATCCTGACGCGTCTGACTCTGGTTGGTGCGGTGTACATCACCCTGGTGTGCTTGTTGCCCGAGTTTTTGATCGCCAAGTGGCAAGTGCCGTTTTATTTTGGTGGCACATCACTACTGATTATTGTGGTGGTCACCATGGATTTCATGGCGCAGGTCCAGAACTATGTTATGTCGCAGCAATATGAATCGCTGCTGAAAAAAGCTAATTTCAAGGGTGGATTGCCGCTTCGCTAAGCAGGCAGAGAAATAAGTTGGGCGTATGTCAAAAGACGACGTAATTCAGATGCATGGGGAGGTATTGGAAAACCTCCCGAATGTGACGTTTCTGGTCAAGTTGGAAAATGGTCATGTTGTACTTGGCCATATTTCGGGCAAGATGCGCATGAATTACATTCGCATTTTGCCAGGTGATAAGGTAACTGTGGAATTGACGCCGTATGACTTAAGTCGTGCGCGCATCGTGTTCCGCACCAAGTAGTGACTGATTGGGAACTGGTCTTCCAGGTGTCCCGCGATGTTTTAAAAAATGAAAGAAAGAGGGCAAAAATGAAAGTGCTCGCATCCGTAAAGCGGATCTGCCGCAACTGCAAGATTATCAAGCGCAAAGGCGTTGTTCGTGTGATTTGCACCGAGCCGCGTCATAAGCAGCGCCAAGGTTAATTAACGTTATTGATCGAGGAATAACGAATGGCACGTATCGCAGGGGTGAATATCCCCAACCATCAGCACACCGTGATTGGCTTGACAGCCATCTATGGTATTGGCCGTCCACGCGCGCAGGATATCTGCGACCGGACTGGAGTTCCGACCAATAAAAAGGTCAAGGATCTCGACGACAACGAACTGGAAAAGCTGCGCGACGAAATCGGCAAGTTTGTTGTCGAAGGCGATCTGCGCCGTGAGTTGTCCATGAACATCAAGCGTTTGATGGACTTGGGTTGCTATCGCGGCATGCGTCATCGCAAGGGCTTGCCATGCCGTGGTCAACGGACCCGCACCAATGCTCGTACCCGCAAGGGCCCGCGCAAGGCAGCGCAATCGCTGAAGAAATAATCCAGGCACTAGTCGGATTCAAGGAAAACCATTATGGCAAAAGCACCAAATAACGCCGCTGCAGCACGCGTGCGCAAGAAAGTCAAAAAGAACGTTGCTGAAGGTATTGCGCACGTCCACGCGTCCTTTAACAATACGATCATCACGATCACCGACCGTCAGGGCAATGCGTTGTCTTGGGCGACTTCCGGTGGCGCCGGCTTCAAAGGCTCGCGCAAGTCGACTCCGTTTGCTGCCCAGGTAGCTGCGGAAGCGGCCGGCAAGGTTGCGATCGAATGCGGCGTGAAAAACCTGGAAGTGCGCATCAAGGGCCCAGGCCCAGGTCGTGAGTCGGCTGTTCGCGCACTGAACAATCTGGGCATCAAGATCACCCAGATCCAGGACGTGACGCCAGTGCCGCACAATGGCTGCCGTCCGCCTAAGCGCCGTCGTATCTAAGTTGTAATTTGCTGTTGGCAGTAAATTCGCCCGCCAGGTATACTGGCGGGTTTTGTCCTTAAGACCACCGTTTGATTGCCAATTGATCAAACTAGCGCCTGGCCCGTGTGGGCTCGGGGCGTCATTTATATACAAAGGAAATTGTTGTGGCACGTTATATCGGACCGAAAGCAAAACTCTCCCGCCGTGAAGGTACTGACCTGTTCCTTAAGAGCGCCCGTCGCTCCCTGGATTCCAAGTGCAAGCTGGATTCCAAGCCTGGCCAACATGGTCGTACCTCCGGCGCTCGTACTTCCGACTACGGCAACCAGTTGCGCGAAAAGCAAAAGGTCAAGCGTATGTACGGTATTCTGGAACGCCAGTTCCGCCGTTATTTCGCTGAAGCCGAGCGCCGCAAGGGCAATACCGGTGAAACCCTGCTGAAATTGCTGGAACAGCGTCTCGATAACGTCGCTTATCGCATGGGCTTCGGTTCTACCCGTGCTGAAGCGCGCCAGCTGGTCAGCCACAAGGCATTCACGGTCAACGGCACCGTCGTGAACATCGCTTCCTATCAAGTGAAGGCGGGCGACGTGGTCGCTGTTCGTGAAAAAGCCAAAAAGCAAGTGCGTATCGTTGAATCCCTGTCGTTGGCTGAGCAAGTTGGCATGCCTTCGTGGGTGGCGGTTGATGCCAAGAAAATGGAAGGCACCTTCAAGGCAGCTCCTGACCGCAGCGAAATCGCCAACGATGTCAATGAATCGCTGATCGTCGAATTGTATTCGCGTTAATAGCAGTCTACTGGATTGTCATCTTGAGACTGAGTCATGCCTGGCGTGACTCAGTCTTTGTGCAGTTCAGCTTCTTTGTTCCACAATTGTCGATTTAATCCATCAGCCTTATCGGTGTAACGAGCCGAGGGTATTGAAAAGGACTTCCTCCATGCAAAACAGCCTGTTGAAACCCCGTATCATCGAAGTAGAAGCGCTCGGCGCCGGTCATGCCAAAGTCGTGATGGAGCCGTTCGAACGCGGCTATGGCCACACTCTTGGCAACGCGCTGCGTCGCGTTCTGCTGTCGTCGATGGTCGGCTATGCACCGACCGAAGTCGCGATTGCCGGCGTCGTGCATGAGTACTCTTCGCTGGATGGCGTGCAGGAAGACGTCGTGGATCTGCTGCTGAACCTGAAGGGCGTCGTTTTCAAGATGCATAACCGTGACGAAGTCACCCTGACCTTGAAAAAGGAAGGCGAAGGTGCTGTGCTGGCGTCCGATATCGACCTGCCGCACGACGTCGAGCTGATCAATCCGGAACACGTGATTGCCCACCTGACCGCGGGTGGCAAGCTGGACATGCAGATCAAGGTCGAGAAAGGCCGTGGCTATGTTCCCGGTAACGTGCGTCGCCTGTCGGAAGATACCAACAAGACTATCGGCCGTATCATTCTGGATGCGTCCTTTTCGCCGGTGCGTCGCGTCTCGTATGCCGTGGAATCGGCCCGTGTCGAACAGCGTACCGACCTGGACAAGCTGGTCATCAATATCGAAACCAATGGCGTGATTTCGCCGGAAGAAGCGATCCGCCAGTCGGCGCGCGTGCTGGTTGACCAGTTGAGCGTGTTTGCCGCCCTGGAAGGCACAGAAGCCGCAGCCGAAGCACCGTCGCGCGCACCGTCGGTCGATCCTATCCTGCTGCGTCCGGTCGATGACCTGGAGCTGACCGTGCGTTCGGCAAACTGCCTGAAAGCAGAAAACATTTACTACATTGGCGACCTGATCCAGCGTAGCGAAAATGAACTGTTGAAGACACCGAACCTGGGTCGCAAGTCGCTCAACGAAATCAAGGAAGTCTTGGCTTCGCGCGGCTTGACCCTCGGTATGAAGCTTGAAAACTGGCCGCCGGCCGGTCTGGAGAAGTAATCGAATAGCGGGGCTGCGCTGCGGCCCCGGCTCGATGTGCTTGTAGTGCAGTAGTAATCTAATCAATCCCCACCGGCCCGCGGCAGCGCCAAGTGCGTAGTCGATAGAAGAGCTGGGTTAAAATCTTAATCTGAAAGGAAATACCATGCGTCACCGTCACGGCCTTCGTAAACTGAATCGCACTTCTTCCCATCGCCTCGCGATGTTGCGCAACATGACCGTCTCCCTGCTGCGTCATGAAGCCATCAAAACTACCGTGCCGAAAGCAAAGGAATTGCGTCGCGTGGTTGAGCCGATGCTGACCCTCGGCAAAACTGATACCCTGGCAAATCGTCGCCTGGCTTTCAATCGTCTGCGTGATCGTGAAATCGTCGGCAAGCTGTTCAATGAGCTGGGCCCGCGTTATGCGACCCGCAACGGCGGTTATCTGCGTATCCTGAAAATGGGTTTCCGCGTTGGCGACAATGCGCCGATGGCATTCGTCGAACTGCTGGATCGTCCGGAAACCACCGAAGCTGTCGAAGACACCAGCGCAGAGTAATTACGCGCCGTTGCTGTCAACGTAATGCAAAAAAGCCAGGCATCGCCTGGCTTTTGCTTTTTATCGATGGCGGTATCTATGGCAATATAGATCATGTTATCCGTTGACGCACTTGCCATGAACCATACCGCCATTCTGTCAGTAGAAAATTTGCACAAGTCTTATGGCAAGGGCCAGGACAAGGCTTCCGTCGTCGATGGATTGTCGTTTTCTCTCAGGCGCGGGGAATGTTATGGCTTGCTTGGGCCGAACGGCGCCGGCAAGACCACCACGTTGCGCCTGTGCCTGGGGCTGACGGCGCCGGATGCCGGCAGCATTACCCTGGTCGGTAAAGAAGTGCCGCTGCACGCCCGCAAGGCGCGCATGCGCGTGGGCGTGGTTCCACAGGGGGACAACCTCGATCCGGATTTCACGGTGGCCGAAAATCTGCTCGTGTATGGCCGCTACTTCGGCATGGATGACGCGACGATCAATGCTCGCATCCCGGCGTTGCTGGAATTTTCGAATCTGACGGCGAAGGCCAAGGCGCGGATCGGCGAGCTGTCGGGCGGCATGAAGCGCCGCCTGACACTGGCGCGCGCGCTGGTCAATGATCCGGATCTGATTTTCATGGATGAGCCCACCACCGGCCTCGATCCGCAAGCCCGCCACATGATCTGGGAGCGCCTGAAATCGCTCCTGGCACAAGGCAAGACCATCCTGTTGACGACGCATTTCATGGACGAGGCAGAGCGCCTGTGTGACCGTCTGGCGGTGATCGATCATGGCAAGCTGATCGCGGAAGGGTCGCCGCGGGAATTGATCGCCCGGCATATCGAGTCTGAAGTAGTCGAGGTGTATGGCGACAATGCGCTAACCTGGGGGGAAATGGAAGGGCGCGGCAAGTCTGCACGACTGGAAATCAGCGGCGAAACTGTGTTCTGTTACACCAATGATGCGCAGTCGCTGCTGGCAGGGCTGCAGGCCGTGCAGGGCATACGCTATTTGCATCGGCCGGCGAACCTGGAAGACTTGTTCCTGAAACTGACTGGTAGGGAAATGCGAGATTAAGATGACGGATCCCTTGTACCGACTCCCGGAGTTTTCGCTGCGCTTCGTGCCGATCTGGCGGCGCAATTTCATGGTCTGGAAAAAGCTCGCCAAGGCCAGCGTGCTGGGCAATATCGCCGATCCGCTGATCACCCTGATTGCCTTTGGCTACGGTCTGGGCGGGCTGCTCAAGAGTATCGATGGCATTCCTTACATCCACTACCTGGCATCGGGATCGATTTGCATGTCGATCATGATGGCAGCCTCATTCGAGGTGCTATATTCGGCGTTCTCGCGCATGCATGTGCAAAAGACCTGGGAAGCCTTGATGAATGCGCCGTTGTCGCTGGATGACGTGCTGCTTGCCGAGTTGTTGTGGGCGGCCACCAAATCGCTGTTTTCCGGTGTGGCGATCCTTGCTGTCATGTTCATGCTCGACATCGGCCTGCACCCGCAAACCCAGCTGGTATTGCCTTTGTTGTTCCTGATCGGGATGTGTTTTTCCGCGATCGGCCTGATCGTCAATGCGCTGGCCCGTGGCTATGATTTTTTCACGTACTACTTCACCCTGGTGCTCACGCCCATGGTTTTCCTCTCGGGGGTATACTACCCCGTCTCGCAGTTGCCGCACTGGCTGGAACGACTGTCGCAATGCCTGCCCTTGCGCGCGGCGGTTGAACTGGTGCGGCCACTGATACTCGGCGGCTGGCCGGACAGGGTGGTATTCAATCTCGCCATCCTGCTAATCTACTGCATCGGCGGTTTTTATATTGCCGTCATCCTCACCCGCCGCCGCCTGTTGACTTGACTGCCGCCCGAGCGGCCGTGGGAATGATGATGGAATCGGTGCTGCTTGTGATGACCAACATGCCGGATGCGGCAAGCGCAGAGCGCCTGGCGCGTGCTCTGGTCGAGGCGCGGCTGGCAGCATGCGTCAATTGCCTGCCCGTGCGCTCCGTGTATCGCTGGCAGGGCGCGGTTGAGCAGGCCGAGGAAACTACATTGCTGATCAAGACAGTACAGGGACGTTACGCAGAGTTGCAATCAGCGATCCGCTTGGCCCATCCGTATGACGTCCCGGAAATCATCGCGATTCCGCCAAGTGCTGGCTTGCCCGACTATATGGCATGGATTGCCCAGGAAACCACGAAGGATATCGATGTCTGAGCGCTTTGCCTCCCTCTTTTGCGCCCTGCTGCGTGTGTTCGTCATGGCCGCGTTGATGGTGGCGGCGGTCACCGTTCAGGCTGAAGATGAATACCTGCCACCGCAGCAGGCTTTCAAATTCTCCGCAGGCATGAAGGATGCAGCCACGATCGAGGTGCGCTTTGTTATCGCCGACGGCTACTACATGTACCGCGAACGTTTTGTTTTTACGGCAGAGGGCGCAAGTCTTGGTGCGCCGCAGATCCCTCCGGGCAAGGTCAAATTTGACGCGACTTTTCAGAAAGACGTTGAAACCTATCGTGGGGCGCTGAGCGTGTTGCTGCCGGTTGAGGCAGGCAGCGCGTTCAAGCTGACGGTGACGAGTCAGGGTTGTGCCGACAAGGGCTTGTGCTATGCCCCGATGACGTCGGTGGCCGAACTCGATTCCCGTCGCGGCGGTGTGCAGAATGCGAGCGCTGCCGCGCCGGAGGCTCTGGCACCCGTATCGGAAATGGGGCGGATTGAATCCGCGCTCATGAGCGGCCAGGTAATGGTGATTGTGCCGCTGTTTTTGATACTCGGGCTCGGTCTGGCATTTACGCCCTGCGTGCTGCCGATGGTGCCGATCCTGTCATCGATCATTGTCGGCGAGGGCCCGGAAGTCGGTCGCAAGCGCGCCTTTGTGTTGTCGCTGGCGTATGCGCTCGGGATGGCACTGGTTTACACCGCGCTTGGCGTGGCTGCCGGCTTGATCGGTGAAGGGCTGGCTGCCGCCTTGCAGCAACCGGCGTTCCTGTTTGGATTCGCTCTGTTGATGGTGGTATTCGCATTGGCCATGTTCGATGTCTATCAAATGCAAATGCCCGCCTTTATACAGGCCAGGCTGTTGCAGGCTTCGGAAAGCCAGTCTGCCGGCAAGCTGCTCGGCGTGTTCGCCATGGGGGCGCTGTCGGCGCTGATCGTCGGCCCATGCGTGGCAGCACCGCTGGCGGGCGCGCTGATTTATATCAGCCAGACGCGCAACGTGCTGGTGGGCGGCGGTGCCTTGTTTGCGATGGCCGTCGGCATGAGCATTCCCTTGCTGCTGGTCGGGATATCAGCCGGTGCCTTGCTGCCGCGCGCCGGGGCCTGGATGGTCGAAGTCAAACGCTTCTTCGGTGTCCTGATGCTGGCGATGGCTTTATGGATGGTTGCGCCATTATTGTCAGGGAATGTGCAAATGCTGGGCTGGGCGCTGCTGGCGGGCGGCTATGGCGCATTCCTGCTTTGGAACAGGCATGCCGGCTGGCTGGCGAAAGCCTGCGGACTGGTGTTTGCGTTATTGGGCGGACTGCAACTGGTGGGTGTCGCTACAGGCGCCAGCGATCCGCTGGCGCCGTTGGCCAAGCTGCGCGGCAATGAAGTTCGCCATGTTGAATTCAAGCGCATCAAGTCGCTCGCCGAACTGGATGCCGCTTTGGCGACAGCGCAGGGCAAGACGGTCATGTTCGATTTTTACGCGGACTGGTGCGTCTCCTGCAAGGAAATGGAAAAGTTCACTTTCGCCGATCCACGGGTGCGGGCGCAGTTTGGCCAGATGCTGCTGCTGCAGGCGGATGTGACAGCCAATAACGACGATGACAAGGCGCTGCTGAAGCGTTTCAGATTGTTCGGGCCGCCCGGCATTGTGTTTTTCGATAAGCAGGGCCGTGAAATTCCAGGCCGGCGCGTGATCGGCTTCCAGAATGTCGATCGTTTTTTGCAATCTCTCGAGCAGGTCAATCCGATATAGCGGGATGTAATTTGTAAAGTTGATAAATGTCGTTGGTAAAAGTTGCCGGCGCAGTTATATTCCTTATGCACGATTAACCGTATAAGGAGCAGGACATGAGTTTGCATTTGGGCGATACCGCACCTGATTTCGAGCAGGATTCTTCTATCGGCAAGATCAAGTTTCACGAGTGGGCTGGCGATTCCTGGGTGGTGCTGTTTTCCCATCCGGCCGATTTCACCCCGGTGTGCACCACCGAATTGGGTTTGACCGCCAAGCTCAAGGGAGAATTCGACAAGCGCAACGTCAAGGCAATTGCCTTGTCAGTCGATCCGGCCGACAAGCACAAGGAATGGATCAAGGATATCGAGGAAACCCAGAAGACCATCGTCGGTTTTCCCATCATCGCCGACGCCGACAAGACGGTGTCCGGCCTGTATGACATGATCCATCCAAACCAGTCGGCTACCGCGACGGTGCGTTCGCTGTTCGTGATCGATCCGGCCAAGAAGGTGCGTCTGACCATCACTTATCCGATGAGTACCGGCCGTAATTTCGATGAAGTGCTGCGGGTGATCGATGCCCTGCAATTGACCGACAAATATACGGTCGCCACGCCGGGCAACTGGCGCGATGGCGACGATGTGATCATCCCGCTGACGGTGCAGGACGAGGCAGTGATCAAGCAAAAATATCCGAAAGGGTACACTTCGCCGCGCCCGTATCTGCGTCTGACGCCGCAACCCAACAAGTGATTGCAATAAAAAACCCGGAAGTTTCCGGGTTTTTTATTGGCGGTCTGATGGTTCAGCCGGCTTGCAGCAGGCGGGCGATGTCCCGGGCAAAATAGGTCAGAACGCCATCGGCGCCAGCGCGCTTGAAGCACAGCATGCTCTCCATCACGGTCTTGTCGTGGTCGAGCCAGCCGTTCTGTGCGGCGGCCTTGATCATGGCGTACTCGCCGCTGACCTGGTAGGCGAAGGTCGGCACCCGGAATTCATCCTTGACGCGGCGCACGATGTCCAGATAGGGCATGCCGGGCTTGACCATGACCATGTCGGCGCCTTCGGCGAGGTCAAGCGCAACTTCGCGCAAGGCTTCGTCACCATTGGCCGGGTCCATCTGGTAAGTCGCCTTGTTGCTCTTGCCAAGGTTGGCGGCCGAGCCAACCGCATCGCGAAACGGGCCGTAATAGGCCGAGGCGTATTTGGCCGAGTAGGCCATGATGCGGGTATAGATATGCTGTTGTGCTTCCAGCGCGGTGCGGATCGCGCCGATGCGGCCATCCATCATGTCGGAGGGGGCGACGATATCGACGCCGGCATCGGCCTGGGTGAGCGCCTGCCGGACCAGCAGTTCGCTGGTTTCATCGTTCAATACATAGCCGTTCTCGTCGAGCACGCCGTCCTGGCCGTGGCTGGTGTAGGGGTCGAGCGCGACATCGGTCAGGATGCCCAGTTCGGGGAAGCGCGCCTTCAGCTCGCGCACCGCGCGCGGCACCAGGCCGTCGGGATTGACGGCTTCGATGCCATCCGGTGTTTTTAGCGCTGCGTCGATTACCGGGAACAGTGCCAGCACCGGAATGCCAAGCTTGACGCATTCTTCGGCTACCGGCAGCAACAGATCGACCGACAGGCGTTCGACGCCTGGCATCGAGGCGACGGCCTGGCGCTGGTTCTGGCCATCCAGAATGAAGACCGGGTAGATCAGGTCGGCCGGGGTGATCACGTTTTCGCGCATCATGGCGCGCGAAAAGCTGTCTTTGCGCATGCGGCGCATGCGGAGGGCGGGGAAACCGGGGGTGTTTTGCGTAGTAGACATGGTACGGACAGGTATGGTGGCTCAGAAAATTTTAAATAAACCTGAAAATGATCGAAACTTTTAGCAAATATCAGACTCTGATTGACAGGTGATTCGTTCACCTCCCGCTTCTCCTCCCTGAGCGGGGCCTATCGTGGCATAAGCGATAAGGCGTTCGTGCCCTGAAGATACTCCCCTTTCTTCAGGGCTTTTTTTTGGCATTTTTTACTGTTGCTCACGTATTTTCCGGTGGTGAGGCCGGTTTTTCGTTGGGCGCAGCGGCTTCGTCCGCATCTGCCTGGGCTGTTTCTTTCGACTCGTCGTCGGTCAGTCCCAGCAAGTCGAGGATGCGCTGGTCGGCTTCTTCCAGCCCCTCGCGCTTCAATGCTGAAAACAGTTGCACCGTAAACGGGAATGGCTGGCCATCTTCATCCACATAGCTGCCCAGCAGGGTGCGCGCCTGACGCAAGGCGTTAGCCTGGTCATTGCGGTTGAGTTTGTCGGCCTTGGACAGGATGCAATGGATCGGTTTGCCGGTCGGGGCGAACCATTCCAGCATCTGCAGATCGAGGTCGGTGAAGGGGCGTCGCGCATCGACGATCAGCACCAGGGCGGACAATTGCTTGCGCTTTTGGACGTAATCTCCCAGCAGTTTCTGCCAGTGCAGCTTGGCGGATCCCGAGACTTCGGCATAGCCATAGCCTGGCAAATCGACCAGCAGGGCGCGGATCTCATCGACCCGGGTTTCATCCTTGCGGTGTTGCCCAACATGGGCGCCGCCAATCGAGAAATAATTGATATGCTGGGTACGGCCGGGCGTCTTGGATGCAAAGGCCAGTTTTTTCTGGTTGCACAGGGTGTTGATCGCCGTGGATTTGCCGGCGTTGGAGCGGCCGGCGAAGGCGATTTCAGGGACTTGCGTGTTGGGCAAATCACGCAGGTGATTCACCGTGGTGAAAAAGCGGGCTTGCCAGAGTAGGGACATAAACGGAGCAGAAAATACAGCGAAGTAGGCGAAATGCCGAAAAGCTATTGTACAATAAGGGGTTGCGGTTATTGCGTTGCAAAATCAAGCCGCTGTTGAATTATCGGTGCACGGCGAAATGCCGGCATGCTGCCAGAATATTAATATTGAGTCTCAGGGTGTTTGAATGAAATTTTCCCCATTTGTGAAATCCTTGTGCATCGGCTTGCTGGCCGTGTCTTCCATGGCGATGGCTAACGAGCCGGCAGCGCCGAAAAAAGCCGATCCGGCGCGCGGCGAGGCAATTTACTCGAACGGCGATGCTGCCCGCAATATCACGGCTTGCGTCGCTTGCCATGGCGCTGCCGGCAATTCGACCATTACGCAAAACCCCAAGCTGGCAGCCCAGCACGAGGCGTATCTGGTCAAGCAACTGCATGATTTCAAGGGCCCGCAACGTAACAATGCCGTCATGACGACGATGGCCAAAGCCTTGAACGATGACGATATCCGCAATATCGCAGCCTATCTGGAACAGCAGGCGCAAAAACCGGGTGCGGCCAAGAACAAGGATACGGTTGAACTTGGCAAGAAAATTTACCGTGGCGGCATCGCCGAGAAGAACGTGCCAGCTTGCGCGGCTTGCCACAGCCCGAACGGTGCCGGCATTCCTGCCCAGTTCGCCAGAATCGGCGGTCAGCATCAGGATTATACCGCTGCCCAATTGACCGCTTTCCGTTCCGGTGTGCGTAAAAACAGCACGCAAATGACGACCATTGCCAAGCGCCTGTCGGACGAAGAAATCCAGGCTGTGGCAGACTACGTGGCCGGCCTGAAATAACGCGCTTAGTCACATACATGGGTTGAAAAGGGGTGGCGCAAGCCACCCTTTTTGTTTTTTTGTAGAGAAAATGGAAACAAAGACTTCCGGACTTGAATTGAATACCAGGCGCCGATGGCTGGCTGATCTGGTCGAACTCCTTTCCTCGATGCGCTTTGCCATCAGCCTTTTGACGCTGATTGCGGTTGCCTCGGTGATCGGCACGGTGCTCAAGCAAAACGAGCCGATGACCAACTACGTCAACCAGTTTGGGCCATTCTGGTTCGAGGTGTTCGGCAAGTTGGGCTTGTATGCCGTCTATTCGACCTGGTGGTTCTTGCTGATCATGGCGTTCCTGGTGGTGTCGACCTCGTTGTGCATTGCCCGTAATGCGCCGAAGATGCTCAAGGACATGCGTAGCTGGCGCGACAACGTGCGCGAGCAATCCTTGCGTAATTTTCATCATAAGGCTGAATGGACGGTTGCCGTGCCGCCGGCGGAACTGACCAGACAATTGCTGGAACGGGTGCACGCCAACGGTTACAAGACCCGGGTGGTCGACAAGGGTGAGGCGACCCTGATCACCGCCAAGCAGGGCGCTGCCAACAAACTGGGCTATATCTTTGCGCACAGCGCGATCGTCATCATCTGCATCGGCGGCTTGCTGGATTCCGATTTGCCGATCCGCTACCAGGAATGGTTCCATGGCAAGACTGCTTTCGATGGCAATGGCGTTATCGCCCAAATTCCGGTGCAGCATCGATTGGGCACCGGCAATCCCAGCTTCCGTGGCAACACCTTCATTCCGGAAGGTGCCAGCAGCAATACTGCCGTATTGCCGCGCGCCAAGGGTGTCTTGATCCAGGATTTGCCGTTCACGCTGCAGCTCGACAAGTTCGTCATCGATTTTTACTCGACCGGCATGCCGAAACTGTTTGCCAGCCATGTGACGGTGATCGACCATGATACGGGCAAGCGCTTTTCGACGGTCATCAAGGTGAACCAGCCCCTGATTCACAAGGGTATGGCGGTGTACCAGTCCAGCTTTGACGATGGCGGCAGCAAACTCAAGCTGGCTGGCTACCCGATGAGCGGCAGCAGCCACGCACAGTTCGCCATGGCGGGTGAAGTCGGCGGCTCGACGCCTTTGACGGCAATGCAAAATGGTGACTATACGGTGGAGTGGTCCGGCTTTCGGCCATTTAACGTCGAAAACATGGCCAACAACGGCCAGGACGTCCGCGCGGTCAACGCCGGGCAATCCTTCAACCAGCGACTCTCCACGGGCTTGAACAAGCAGCTCGGTTCGGCCGGCCGGGACGCCAACAGCAAGGCATTCAAGAATATCGGTCCCAGCGTGCAGTACAAGCTGCGCGACAAGACTGGCCAGGCGCGTGAATTTCATAATTACATGATGTCGGTGCAAACCGAAGGTGGCGATGTGTTCCTGGCCGGGGTGCGCGATTCGCCCAGCGAGCCCTTCCGTTACCTGCGGATTCCAGCCGATGAAAACGACTCGGTGGCGGAGTGGATGCGCTTGCGCGCCGCGCTCGTCAATCCGGAATTGCGCGCACAGGCAGCGCAGCGCTATGCTGCACGCGCTTTGCCGGGGGGCGATGCCAACACGGCAAAGCTGCGCGACCAGTTGCAGGCATCGGCGCAGCGTGGGCTGGCGATTTTTGCCGGCGTCGAACAGGATGCCGGCTATGTGGCGGTATCGCGCTTCCTGCAAAGGGTACCTGCGGAGCAGCAGGAAAAAGCTGCCGAAATATTCATGAAAATCTTGAACGGCACCTTGTGGGACCTGTTGCAGGCCGCGCGCATCCAGGATCGCCTCAATCCCGCCGAGCCGAATGAAAAGAATGCCCGATTCATGCAGCTGGCAGCGAATGCGCTGGCCGATTCGTTTGCCTATGGCGCCCCGGTGTATCTGCAGTTGCAGGAATTCACCCAAATCAAGGCTTCGGTGCTGCAAGTGACGCGCTCGCCGGGCCAGAACGTGGTTTATCTGGGGTGTCTCCTGCTGGTTCTCGGGATTTTCGCTATGCTGTACATTCGTGAGCGGCGCGTCTGGATCTGGATAAAATCGGATCATTCGGGCAACGCGCAGGCGCTGATGGCGATGAATTCGCAGCGCAAGACGCTGGATTTCGACAAGGAATTCGAGGCATTGCAGCAGCAATTGACGCAACCCGGTGCAGTTGCACCGGGAAATTTTAAGAATTGACATGAAGCACACTGCCTGGCCGCGTCGGCGGCAGGCTCGCGGAGAATTACCATGGATTTGACTCAAAACACGACCCAGGCCTATGCGCCTGCCCCCGGCTTTTTCAAGCGCTTGTCATGGTTCGACTGGCTGTATGCGGCCGGACTGACGGCGGCGATGCTGTTTGCCCTGCAGCGTTATAGCGCCTATATGGATTATTACGAGCAAGGCATCCTGATCCTGTCGGCGCCGACGTTCATCTGGCTCGGCTGGTCCTGGAAGCCGGTGCGCTGGCTGGTGGCCGTGCTTGGCCTGTTCTCGCTGTCGGCGATCGCCTTGTATGGCGGCACGCTGGATGCCGCCAACCAGAAATTCCTGCTTAAGTACCTGTTGTCGAGCCAGTCGGCAATTTTATGGATGAGTACATTGTTTTTCCTGGCGAACCTGTTTTACTGGGGTGGCTTGCTGGCCCGCGCGGAAACCGGCGGCGTCCTTGGCAGCCTCCTGTGCTGGGCTGCCGTGGTGATGGGCTTTGCCGGCATGCTGGTGCGCTGGTACGAATCTTATCTGGTGGGCAGCGATGTCGGCCATATCCCGGTATCCAACCTGTATGAAGTCTTTGTCCTGTTTTGCCTGATTACCGCGCTGTTCTACCTGTATTACGAACAGCATTACAAGACCCGCCAGCTGGGAGCGTTCGTGCTCCTGATTATTTCCGCCGCGGTCGGTTTCCTGCTGTGGTATTCGGTCAGCCGCGATGCCGCGCAAATCCAGCCGCTGGTGCCGGCCTTGCAAAGCTGGTGGATGAAAATCCATGTGCCGGCCAATTTCATCGGCTACGGCACCTTTGCGCTGGCGGCGATGGTGGCGGTTGCCTACCTGCTGAAATCCAAGGGCATCCTGGCCGACCGCCTGCCGTCGCTGGAATTGCTGGACGACGTGATGTACAAGGCGATCGCCGTCGGCTTCGCCTTCTTCACAATCGCCACCATCCTCGGCGCCCTGTGGGCCGCGGAAGCCTGGGGCGGCTACTGGTCGTGGGATCCGAAGGAAACCTGGGCCCTGATCGTCTGGCTCAACTATGCCGCCTGGCTGCACATGCGGCTGATGAAGGGGTTGCGCGGGCAAGTCGCGGCATGGTGGGCGCTGGTTGGCTTGCTGGTGACTACCTTTGCTTTCCTGGGCGTTAACATGTTCCTGTCGGGCTTGCATTCCTACGGGGAACTCTAGAATAAATTTTTCAAGACGGATGGAATAAACTGGGTGTCCTGGTTGTTTACCGAGGGTGCGGCTGTCGATCATTGCCGTACATTCGATCAAACCACTTAGCGAGGACTCCATGAAATTCTTTTCCGCCCTTCCCCCAGTATTCCTGACAGCATTGCTGGCTGCCTGCGCATCGATGGCAGGTGCGCAGGCGCCGGTCAAAATGGCCGACGGCGTCCTGACCAACCAGGCCGGCATGACGCTGTATACCTTCGACCGCGACAGCGGCGGCAAGAGTGCCTGCAACGGCCCCTGCGCCACCAACTGGCCGCCGCTGACGGCGCAGGCCGGCGACAAGGCCAGCGGCGACTACAGTATCATCACGCGCGAGGACGGCAAGCAGCAATGGGCGCACAAGGGCAAGCCGTTGTATAACTGGAGCAAGGACCAGAAGCCGGGCGACAAGACTGGCGACGGTTTCCTCAACAACCAGTGGCACGTGGCCAAGCCTTGAGGCACTGACAGTCCATGCTGGATTTCTCCCAGGAATTGGCATTGCACATCCCGCGCTTGCGGCGTTATGCCCGGGCGCTGACGCACAATGCCGCCTGGGCGGATGATCTGGTGCAGGATACGCTGGAGCGGGCGCTGCGGCGGCGCTGGATGTTCCGCATGCAGGGCAGCCTGCCATCCTGGCTGATGACGATCCTGTACCGCCTGTACCTCAACGATGCGGCGCGCAGTCGCAAGCAAGAGACGGTCGGCGAAGAGTTGCCGGAGCCTGCTGGCGCGGTGGATCATGGCTGGCAGATCGACATGCAGCGTGCATTGGCGCGCCTGTCTGTCGAACATCGGGCGGTGATCGTGCTGGTGGGCCTGGAGCAGGTCAGTTACCAGGAAGCGGCCGATATCCTCGGTGTGCCGGCGGGGACTGTCATGTCGCGCCTGGCGCGGGCGCGCAGCCAGTTGCGCGCGATATTGTCGGGGCAGGCGGACACCGTCGCCGCGCCGCCCCATTTAAGCAGGATCAAGTGAAATGACGACACCGATCGGTGAAAGGGATTTGCATGCGTATGTCGATGGCCAGCTCGATGCCGACCGTCGCGCGCAAATCGAAGGTTATCTGGCGAGCCAGCCGCAGGCGCAGGTGCAGGTGCAGCATTGGCGTGAACAAAACCTCAGCCTGCACCGCCTGTATGATGGCGTCATGAATGAAGCAATCCCCATGCAGTTGGCGACGGCTTTGAAGCCGCAGCCGATGCTGCGTGCGCTGGCGGCTGGCGTTGCCTGCCTGGCGTGCGGCGTGGTCGCCGGCTGGTTTGCCCATGGCATCATGGCGCCATCAGAAATCGCTTCGTCCGGCACGCCGGGGTTTGCCAGGAATGCGCTGGCTGCCCATGTGGTTTTCGCTGCAGAACAACGCCATCCGGTGGAAGTGAGTGCTCAGCAGGAGGCGCATTTGCTGGCCTGGCTGTCGAAACGCCTGGAGGCGCCGATCCACGCGCCTGATTTGCGCGAGCAGGGTTTTACCCTGCTCGGCGGGCGCCTGCTGCCGGGGGACGATGCGCCACTGGCGCAATTGATGTATGAATCGGCGGCAGGCGAACGCTTGACACTGACCATCAGGCACGCAGCCCGGCAGCAGAGGGAGGGCGGTTTTCAATTACTGGAACAAAACGGCAATGCGGTGTTTTACTGGATCGATCGCGATTACGGTTACGCCTTGTCGGGTGGCATCACCAAGGCACGCATGCTGGACGTCGCCCAAGCGGTGCATGCCCGTCTGAAATCGTAATCCGGTTTGTAAGCCGATGTGTAAGGTTTGCGCCGGATAATCGACTATCCTGTATCTCAAGCCCAGCGACGATGGAGTGCCCATGTTAATCAAGCCCAACCCCAATGGTACCGACCGGCCGTTTGCATCGGAAATCACGCCGCGCGAAGTCTTTGAGTCGCGCCGCCAGTTCATCCAGCAACTCGCGCTCGGTACGATTGCCGGCGGCGCCTTGCTTGAAATGGCGACGCGCCAGGCTTTTGCCCAGTCCGCCTCTGCGCAGAAACTGGTTGCAAAGCCGAATTCCGCCTATGTAGTGGTCGACAAGCCGACCGCGTACAAGGACGCGACCAGCTATAACAATTTTTATGAATTCGGTACTGACAAAGCCGATCCGGCCAAATATGCGGGCACGCTCAAGCCGAGTCCGTGGACAGTGAGCATCGAGGGCGAAATCAACAAGCCGCGAGTTCTTGATCTCGATGGCTTGCGCAAACTGGCGCCGCTGGAAGAGCGCATCTACCGCTTGCGTTGCGTTGAAGGCTGGTCGATGGTGATTCCGTGGATTGGCTATTCGCTGTCGGCATTGATCAGGAAGGTCGAGCCGAACGGCAATGCGAAATACATTGAATTCACTTCGCTCGCCGACAAGCGGCAAATGCCGGGGCTGGGCAGTCCGGTACTGGACTGGCCCTACGTCGAAGGCTTGCGTCTGGATGAGGCGATGCACCCGCTGACGCTGTTGACCTTGGGAATGTATGGTGAGGTCTTGCCTAACCAAAATGGTGCGCCGGTACGGGTGGTGGTGCCGTGGAAGTATGGCTTCAAGTCGGCCAAGTCTATCGTCAGGATCCGTTTTACCCGAGATCAGCCGAAAACCGCATGGAACAAGGCAGCCCCCATGGAATACGGTTTTTATTCCAACGTCAATCCGCAAGTCGAACATCCGCGCTGGTCGCAGGCCAGCGAACGTCGCATCGGCGAGGATGGCTTTCTGGCGCGTAAGCGCAAGACCCTGATGTTCAACGGCTATGCTGAAGTCGCGTCACTGTACACCGGCATGGACTTGGCAAAATTTTACTGACGATCGAGGGGCAAGCGCCGATGTTCCATCCTGCGCCGGGACAGTTAAAGGCCATCAGGACGGCCGTGTTCGTGGTGGCCCTGGTGCTGCCGCTGGCGCGGCTGATCTGGTTCGGCTATGCCGACCGCCTGGGTGCCAACCCGATCGAATTTATCACCCGCAGCACCGGCGACTGGACCCTGTACTTCCTGTGCATGACCCTGGCGGTAACGCCGCTGCGCCGCCTGTTGCAATGGCCTTGGCTGATCAAGTTGCGCCGCATGCTCGGCTTGTTCTGCTTTTTCTATGCCGTCCTGCACTTCACGACTTTTCTCTGGTTCGACCACTTCTTCGATGTCGGCGAAATGGCGCGCGATGTCGTCAAGCGCCCCTTCATCGCGGTCGGCTTCACTGCCTTCGTCCTGTTGATCCCGCTGGCGGTCACCAGCACCAATGCGATGGTCAGGCGCCTGGGCGGCAGGCGTTGGCAATGGCTGCACCGGCTGATATACCTGATTGCGCCGCTCGCCATCCTGCATTTCTGGTGGATGAAGGCGGGCAAGCACGATTTCGCCCAGCCCATCCTGTTCGGCGTTATTGTCGCCATTCTGCTCGGGGCGCGGATTTACTGGCGCTTCGCGCGCAAGCCGCAGCCCATCGGCGCCGCGCCGCGCTGAGCATGGCGGCTGGGCTGTCTGTGCCAGCCTCAGGCCAGCAGCTTCTCCAGCGCGAACAATTGTTCCGGCAGTTCGCGTGGGCGCACCAGATGCATCTCTGCACCATCGACGATGACTTCGGCGGCACGGCCGCGGGTATTGTAGTTGGACGACATGGTCATGCCATAGGCGCCGGCGGAGAGGATCGCCAGCAGGTCGCCTTGTTCCACCGCCAGCGCACGACCGCGCGCCAGCCAGTCACCCGATTCGCATACCGGCCCGACGATGTCGTAGGTGCTGGCGCTGCCGTCGCGCTGGCGCACGGCCTGCACGCCATGCCACGCTTCGTACATGGCTGGACGCATCAAGTCGTTCATGGCGGCATCGACGATGGCGAAATTCTTGGTGTCGCCATGCTTGAGGTATTGCACTTCGGTGAGCAGGATGCCGGCATTGCCGACTATCGAGCGGCCCGGTTCGAACAGGACTTTGATCGCCGCATTGCCATGACGCGCTGTGCGCCAGGCATCGATGCGGGCGAACAGCCTGCCGAGGTAATCGCCGACCGCAACCGGCAGTTCCTGGTCGTAGACGATGCCGATGCCGCCGCCGATGTCGAGGTGGTGGATGGCGATGCCTTCGTCGCTCAGGGTATCGATCAGTTCGATCAGCTTGTCGAGCGCTTCCAGCAGCGGCGCGTCATCCAGCAATTGCGAGCCAATGTGGCAATCGATGCCGGTAACGCGGATGTGCTGCAGACCGGCGGCGGTACGGTAAATGTCCAGCGCTTCCTCATAGGCGACGCCGAACTTGTTTTCCTTTAAGCCTGTGGAGATGTAGGGATGGGTCTTGGCATCGACGTTGGGATTGACGCGCAGCGATATCGGCGCCCGCTTGCCGAGTTCGCCGGCGACTTCATTCAGGCGATGCAATTCCGGCAGCGATTCGACATTGAAACACAGGATATCGTGCGTCAGCGCCAGCCGCATTTCTTCGCGGGATTTGCCCACGCCAGAGAAAATCACCTTGCGCGGATCGCCGCCGGCGGCCAGCACGCGCAGCAATTCGCCGCCGGAGACGATGTCGAACCCCGAGCCCTGTTTTGCCAGCAGGTTCAGGATAGCCAGATTGGAATTGGACTTCACCGAATAGCAGACCAGTGCCGTTTTTTCATCGCGGCCATGCTTTTTGCAGGCGTCGGCGTAAGCGGCATAATTTTCCAGCAATGCCGCCTTGGAGTAGACGTAGGTGGGGGTGCCGAAACGCTGGGCGATTTCGGTCAACGGCAGGCTTTCGGCGCAAAGCACGCCGTTACGGTAAGAAAAATGCGACATGGCGGTACAGGCTGAGTGGTTTAATTCGATGAGGATGATGGCGCGGGCACGGTCGATTTGTTTGCCGGTGCGGTTGCCGGGGTTGCTGTCGTGGGCTCTGGCGCCGACGTCGCTGGCGGCGCAACGACCGGTCTGGTGGGCAGGTAAAGCGGCCCGCGTTGCCCGCAGGCGGCAAGCAGCAGGGGCAGGGCGGCAATCATGCCTAAGAGTGCGCGGCGCAACAAAGTAAAATGGGGCTTCACGATTACAATCACGGTTTACATCAATGCATTGGAGTGTAGCATGACCGAATCAGAATTCCTGGCGCTGGCGGAAGCCACCCTGAGCGATATCGAGCGCTTGCTGGAAAGCGCCGCCGATGCCGTCGACCTGGATATCGAATGCAGCCGCGCCGGTAATGTGCTGGAAATCGAACTGATCGACACGGGCGCGAAAATCATCGTCAACAGCCAGGCGCCGATGCAGGAAATCTGGGTTGCGGCGCGCTCGGGCGGCTTCCATTACAAGCGCGTCGATAACCGCTGGGTGGATACCCGCGGCAGCGAGGAATTGTTCGCCGCCCTGGGGCGCCTGGTGAGTGAGCAGGCGGGGTGTGCCATCCGCCTCGTCCCCGCCTAAAACAACTGGTTCTTGACCTCGTCGCCGGTTTTGCCTTCCTCCGCCGGGGTGCCGTTTTTTGGCGCGGCTTCTGGCGTGCCCAGGTTGCGCACGCCACTGCCCGGCGGATTCTCGGCGTAATAGTATTCGCTGCCGACCTGGATGACGCCGTCCGGGATCGTGCGCTCCATCACCGGGATGTCTTTCAGTGCCTGTTGCATGTAATTGATCCAGATCGGCAGTGCCAGGCCGCCGCCGGTTTCCCGGTTGCCGAGGTTCTTCGGCTGGTCGAAGCCGATCCAGGCGATGCCGACCACCTTGGGCTGGTAGCCGGCGAACCAGGCATCGACGGAATCATTGGTGGTGCCGGTCTTGCCCGCCAGGTCGGGGCGCTTCAGTACCAGTGCCTTGGTCGCTGTGCCGGATTTGACCACATCCTTCATCATGCTATCCATCAGGAAGGCATTGCGGGCGTCGAGCACCCGATTGGCTTCATCGCCGGCGCGGTCGGGCGCGACTTGCGACAAAACCCGGCCGCTGTTGTCGGTGACCCTGGCAATGAGGTAGGGGTTGACCTTGTAGCCGCCATTGGCGAATACCGCATAGGCGCCCGCCATCTGCATGGGCGTCACGGCGCCGGCGCCCAGCGCCAGGGTCAGATAAGGGGGGTTCTTGTCGGCGTCAAAGCCAAAGCGGGTGACGAATTCCTGGCCGTATTTGGCGCCGATCTTGTGCAGGATGCGGATCGAGACCATGTTTTTCGACTTGGTCAAGCCGCGGCGCATCGACATCGGACCTTCATACTTGCCGTCGTAGTTCTTGGGCTCCCAGGCTTGTCCGCCGGTCTGGCCGGCATCGAAGCTGATCGGCGAATCATTGATGATGGTCCCCGGCGACAAGCCTTTTTCCAGCGAGGCTGAATAGATGAATGGCTTGAACGAAGAACCAGGCTGGCGCCAGGCCTGGGTCACGTGGTTGAACTTGTTGCGGTTGAAGTCAAAGCCGCCGACCAGTGCGCGGATTGCGCCATCTTCCGTATTGGCGGCGACGAACGCGGCTGCGACTTCCGGCATTTGCGTGATGTACCAGGTCTTGCCTTCCTGGGTCACGCGGATGATGGCGCCGCGCCGGATGCGCTTGTTGGGCGGCGTCTTGTCGCTGAAACCGCTGGCGGCGAAGGTGACGCCGGCAGCCTGGATGTCAATTTCCTCGCCCGAGGCCAGTACCGCGCGCACCTGTTTGGGGGCGGCTTCCAGCACCACTGCGGCGACGATATTGTCGCTATCCGGATGGTCGGCCAGTTCCACTTCAATGGCGTTGTCGGCTTCCTCCTTGCTTGCCGGGATATCCATGTAGCCTTCCGGGCCGCGATAGCCGTGGCGCTTTTCGTAGTCCATCACGCCGCGCCGCAATGCCAGGTAGGCGGCATCCTGGTCAGTCTTGGTGATGGTGGTAAAGACGTTCAAGCCGCGTGTGTACGTATCTTCCTTGTATTGCTCATACACCATCTGGCGCGCCATTTCCGCCACGTATTCGGCATGGATGCCGAAAGCCGCGCTGTCGGTCTTGACCTTCAGCTCTTCATTGCGTGCCTGCTCATACTGGTCTTGCGTGATGTAGCCGAGCTGGTACATGCGCTGGATGATGTATTGCTGGCGTACCTTGGCCCGTTTCGGGTTGGCGACCGGATTGTAGGCCGATGGCGCTTTGGGCAAGCCGGCCAGCATGGCAGCTTCTGCCACGCTCAGTTGCTCCAGTTTCTTGCCGAAATAAATCTGCGCCGCGGATGAAAAGCCGTAAGCACGCTGTCCCAGATAAATCTGGTTCATGTAAATCTCGAGGATCTGGTCTTTCGAGAGATTTTGTTCGATCTTCCAGGCCAGCAGCATTTCATACACTTTGCGCTTGAGGGTCTGTTCGCTGGAAAGGAAGAAATTGCGCGCCACTTGCTGCGTGATGGTGGATGCGCCCTGCTTGGCGCCGCCGGCCAGGTTGTGCAGCGTTGCGCGCATGATGCCGAGGTAATCGACGCCGCCATGTTCATAGAAGCGGTCATCCTCGATGGCGAGCACGGCTTTCTTCATGATCTCGGGGATATCCTTGACCCGCACCATGTTGCGGCGCTCTTCGCCAAATTCCCCGATCAATACATTGTCGGCTGAAAAAATGCGTAGCGGAATTTTCGGCCGGTAATCCATCAAGGTATCCAGCGCCGGCAGGTTGGGATACGCCATCGCCAGGATGAACACAAGAACCAATACACCGGCCAGAAACAGCGCTGCCAGGGTGCCGATCAATCCGGCCAGCGAACGCAATATCAACAGGGGCAGGGAGCGGGACGCTGGCTGGGCGGCTTCGCCAGTGGTGGAATCTGACATCATGCGGTTTATTTATGGGGGAACATTGTGCGAGCCATTATAAACGCCCGGCAATCGCGCATGAATATGCCCTCAGGAAACACCCCAAAACGAAAGCAGAAACCTGGTCGCGTGGGATTTTGGCAACGGATTTGTAAATTACTATGTGGAAATTGCTTTACACTCAATGAGGCTTATTGCTAGGATTTAATGTAATGTTTGACAAATAGCGTCTAAACACTGGTTTTTAAACAAGATTTTCCACGCGCAATTTGTTTGTCTGTTAGGCATATGGTTGGGCAAACAGTTCAATACGATAGCGTATTTTCGGGAGAGACCTGGCTTTGGCTCTAGATCTTGGATCTTTATTCGGCAAAGCAAATTCGCCGCTGGTTGGCCTTGATATCAGCACCTCGGGCGTCAAGCTCGTGGAGTTGTCGCAGGTTGGCAAAAATGAATTGCGATTGGAGCGTTTCGCTTCAGAACCCTTGCCGCGTGGCGCCGTTGTGGACGGCAATATCGAAAACATCGAACAGGTTTCCGAAGCCGTGCGCCGCGTCTGGAAGAAAAGTGGCACCAAGGCCAAGCATGTGGCGCTCGGCATGCCCCCCGCTTCGGTCATTACCAAGAAAATCATTCTGCCGGGCGGTCTGCTGGAAGAAGAGCTGGAAATGCAGGTGGAAACCGAGGCCAGTCAATACATTCCATTCGCCCTTGATGAGGTGAGTCTGGACTTCGACCTGTGTGGCCCGGCGCAGAATTCGCCAGAAGATGTGGAAATCTTGCTGGCTGCAACCCGTAGGGAAAAAGTCGAAGACCGTGTTGCGGTGGCAGAATCGGCCGGGTTGAAGCCGCTGGTGATGGATATCGAATCCTACGCGGCGCGTGCCGCGGTTGACCGGTTGATTGCGCAATTGCCGGGTGGCGGGCAGGGGCAGGTCGTCGCGCTATTGCAAATCGGTACGCAGGTCACCCATATTTCCGTCCTGCTGGACGGGCAGGCGATCTATGAGCGCGAACAGCCTTTTGGCGGCGGCCAGTTGACCCAGGATATCGTGCGTGCTTATGGCCTGTCGCAGGAAGAAGCCGAGGCGAAAAAGAAAAGCGGCGATTTGCCCGAGGGCTATGAGCGCGAATTGCTGGAGCCTTTCCTGGAAAGCGCGGCGATGGAAGTGACCCGTGCCGTGCAGTTTTTCTTCACTTCGACGCCCTACACCCGGATTGACCAGATTTTCCTGGCGGGGGGGTGCGCGACAATTCCTGGATTGGTCGAGATCGTTGCCGACCGCACCAAGATATCTGCCTCGGTTGTGAGTCCCTTCAAGGGCATGCAACTGGCATCCAGCGTTCGTGAAAAACAATTGCGTACGGAAGCGCCTGCCTATCTGGTGGCCTGCGGCCTGGCGATGCGGAGGTTTGACTGATGGTGAAGATTAATCTGCTTCCTCATCGCGAGGAAAAGCGCAAGCAACGCAAGGCGGCCTTTGTGGCCATGCTGGGTGCCGCAGCCGTGGTCGGCGTCTTGCTTGTGTTGGCCGTCGGTGGTCTTATCGCTGCCCAGATTTCCGGGCAAATTCAGCGCAATGATTTCATCAAGGCAGAAAATGCCAAGCTCGATGTCCAGATCAAGGAAATTGCTTCCCTGCGACAAGAAATCGATGCGCTGAAGGCGCGCCAGCAAGCGGTGGAAGATTTGCAAAGCGACCGCAATCAGCCCGTCTACCTGATGGATGAGCTGGTCAAGCAAGTGCCGGAAGGCGTGTACCTGAAATCCTTCAGGCAGGAAGGCCAGCGGGTGGCATTGAACGGTAATGCGCAATCCAATGAACGGGTATCGGAATTGCTGCGCAACCTGGGCAATAACTCGCAATGGCTGCAAAAGCCTGACTTGATCGAGATCCGCTCCGCCGGCGTTGGCCTGGGCCGGGACGCGAAGAAAGTCTACGACTTCACCGTCAATGTCGGGATCAAGCGCCCGCGCGACCAGGAACAACAACCGCCGGCCGCAAGCGCGCCCGGCACTGCTGCGGCGCCGGCGGCGCCCAAGGCACCTTGACAGGAATCGCGCCATGGCAGATTTGAAAAATTTTGGCGAATCGTTATCCGCGCAATTCCGCGGCTTGAATGGACGTCACCCCGGCTTGTGGCCGATCGCCCCCCGCCTGTTGTGCGCGCTTGGCGCCTTGGCCCTGGTGGTGTTTCTCGGCTGGTATCTGTACTGGAGCCCGCAACTGGAAGAGCTGGAAACCGGCAAACAGGAAGAGATCAAGCTGAAGGACGATTACAAGGACAAGATCAAGCAGGCGATCAACCTGGATGCCTTGCGCAAGCAAAAGGAACAGGTCGGCGAATATGTCGCAACGCTGGAAAAGCAATTGCCGAGCAAGGCGGAAATGGATGCCTTGCTTTCCGATATCAACCAGGCCGGACTGGGACGCGGTTTGCAATTTGAATTGTTCAAGCCCGGCCAGGTGGTCGTGAAGGACTACTACGCGGAATTGCCGATTAATATCAAGGTGACCGGTAATTATCACGATGTCGGGGCGTTCACCAGCGACATCGCCAATTTGCCGCGTATCGTTACGTTGAATAACTTGAACCTGACGGCCCAGAAAGAGGGCACTTTGAGCCTGGATGCGGTTGCCAAAACTTTCCGGTATCTGGATCGTGAAGAAGTGGAGGCGCAACGCGCCGCTGCGCCCAAAGCAGGTGCCAAGGCGGGAGGTAAGAAATGACGATTCCTCGTTTTTATTGCGTCGGACTGGCGCTCGCAGCCGCCCTCGGTTTGAGCGGGTGTGAAGATGACGGCATTCAGGAAGTCAAGCAATGGATGGATGACGCCAGGCGGCAAACCAAAGTGAATGTGCCCAAGCTGTCCGAGCCCAAGAAGTTTTTGCCTTTTACCTATGCCCAGCGCGATAGCGTCGATCCGTACAACCCCAGCAAACTGGCGATTGCCTTGGCCAAAGCCAAGGCAAATTCGAATAGTGCATTGAAGCCGGATATGGAACGGCGCCGTGAAGCGCTGGAAAGCTATCCGCTGGACAACCTGCGTATGGTCGGCACGCTGCAAAGACCTGGAATCAATTATGCGTTGGTCCTGGCGGACAAGACGGTGTTTCACCTCAAGGTAGGTAATTACATCGGCCAGAATTTCGGCATGATCACCAATATTACGGAAACTGAAGTCGAGTTAAAAGAAATCGTCCAAGATGCGTCCGGCGAGTGGGTCGAACGTCAAGCCAAGCTAGAGTTGCAGGAGAGTAAAAAATGAATGCGTTAAAAGAACAGTTCAAAAATGTTGGCGCAATACAGCGCAAGGCATGGCAGCTTTTTAACTTTGCAGTTCTTGGCAGCGTTTGTGCATTCGCCAGCGCCCAGGAAAATGCCATTGAATCGATCACGGCGAATCAGCAAGGCGCCAATGTGATTGTTAAGGTGACGCTGAAAAATCCCCCCAGCAAACCGCCCATCGGTTTTTCAATTACCAATCCGGCGCGCATCGCTCTGGATTTTCCTGCAACCGCCAATGCCACTGGTACTACGTCGCAAAACATCAATCTTGGCGACGTGCGTAACGTGAATGTGGTGCAGGCAGGCGAGCGCTCGCGTCTGGTGTTCAACCTGTTGCGCCCCTTGAATTACGCTACCGCAGTTGAAGGCAATGCGGTGCTGGTGACGATCGATGGTTCGGGCGGCGTTGCCACCGCTGTCAATGCCGCCGGTACACCCGTGGCTGCCGCTTCGGTTGCACCTGGCAAGTCCGCCTTGCGCGATATCGATTTCCGCCGTGGCGCAACCGGCGAGGGCCGCGTGGTAGTGAGCTTGCCTGCTCAGGTCGGTGTGGATGTGCGCCAGCAAGGTCAGACCATCGTGGTCGATTTCCTCAAGACGAGCTTGCCCGATGTGCTGCGCCGTCGCCTGGATGTCGCAGATTTTGGCACCCCGGTGCAAACGGTGACCACGAGTTCGATGGGCGAAAACGTCCGCATGGTCATCACGCCTACCGGCTTGTGGGAGCACAGCGCTTACCAGAGCGATACCCAGTTGGTGGTCGAAGTCAAGCCGATCAAGGAAGATCCGAACAAGTTGACCCAGGGTACGCAGGGTTATCGCGGTGAGCGCCTGTCGTTGAATTTCCAGAATGTTGAAGTGCGTGCGGTGTTGCAGGTAATTGCCGATTTCACGGGTTTGAATATCATTACCAGCGATACCGTCACCGGTAACCTGACCCTGCGTCTGAAGGACGTGCCTTGGGACCAGGCACTCGATATCGTCATGCAGGCCAAGGGCCTCGATATGCGCAAGAATGGTTCGGTTCTGTGGATTGCACCGAAGGATGAATTGCTGACCAAGGAAAAGCTGGAACTGGAGCAAAAGGCGCAAATCGCTGAACTGGAGCCGGTGAAAACCGAAATTTTCCAGCTGAACTATCAAAAGGCAGAATCCTTCAAGCAAGTTTTCGCGCTGGATGGCGCCAGTTCTGGCAATAATCGGATCTTGTCCAAACGCGGCAGCGCCGTGATCGATCCAAGGACGAATCAATTGTTTGTCACCGATATCGCCTCCAAGCTGGAAGAGGTGCGCAAGCTGATCCAGAAAACCGACATCGCTTCCAAGCAAGTCTTGATCGAGGCACGCATCGTCGAAGCCAGTGATACCTTCAGCAAGAATCTGGGCGCGAAACTTGGTTTTGGATTGCAGAGCCAGTTTGATGGCAACCGGATTGCGGAAGTGGGCGGCAGGCAGACTGGCACCGTGAGTGCCGCTGGCGGCGCTGCTTCCAATGCGCTTGGCCTGAATTCGGCTGCACTGTCAACCGTGAATGGCAATCAAATCAACTTGCCGGCCAACGGCTTGCTCGGCAATCCGGCCGGCACCATTGCGGTATCCTTGTTCAATGCTGCCGCAACGCGCTTCATCAGCCTGGAATTGTCAGCGCTGGAAGCGGATGGCAAGGGCAAGATCATTTCCAGTCCGCGCATCGTCACGGCGGATCAGTTGAAAGCCCTGATCGAACAGGGTACCGAATTGCCGTACCAGCAAGCGACCAGCAGTGGCGCGACTTCCGTTTCCTTCAGGAAGGCCAACCTGAAACTGGAAGTCACGCCGCAAATTACCCCGGATGGCAATGTGATCCTGGATGTCGACGTCAACAAGGATAGCGTTGGTCAAGCCACCACGGCCGGTTTCGCCATCGATACCAAGCATGTGAAAACCCAAGTGCTGGTGGAAAACGGCGGCACCATCGTCCTGGGTGGTATTTTCCAGCAAGTTGAACGCGACTCGGTATCGAAAGTGCCGCTGTTTGGCGATATCCCTGTGCTGGGCAACCTGTTCAAGACCACCAGCCGGACCAATGACAAGACTGAACTGCTGATCTTCCTGACGCCGAAAATCCTGAGCGACAAGCTGTCGGTGCGTTAATCAAAGAAGGAAATTTCGCAAATCAGCGCCTGGGCTCGCGCGAATGAGGGAAAAGCAATAAAATTGCGGGTCCAGCCCTGATTTGTATGAATAAAAACATTTTCCTCGTCGGCCTCATGGGCGCAGGCAAGACTACCGTCGGCCGCGCCCTCGCCAAAAAACTCAATCGGCGTTTCATCGATTCCGATCACGAAATAGAGGCGCGTACCGGCGCCTCTATTCCTTTGATCTTTGAAATCGAGGGCGAAGCCGGATTTCGCCAGCGCGAGGCGGAAGTAATCCGCGACTTGACGGCCCAGCAGGGCATCGTGCTGGCAACCGGCGGCGGCGCCATCCTCAGTCCGGAAAACCGCGCGTGCCTGAAGGCCGGCGGGGTCGTGATCTATCTGCGCGCCAGCATCACCAGTATCCTGCAGCGCACCAGCCATGACAAGAGCCGGCCGCTGCTGCAAACCGCCGATCCGCGCCAGCGCCTGGAGGAACTTGCGCGGGTGCGCGAACCCTTGTACCTCGAAGTCGCTGACCTGGTCATCGAAACCGGCCGTCCTAACGTACAATCGCTGGTGCAAACCATCCTGACCGAGCTTGCGCGCCTGCCTGGGGCAGAGTATGTCGAAGTCGCTCCGGATGCCTGAGACCCTGTTTTATTTACCGAGATAGCCATGTCCACCCAGTCTTTTGCACCCATCGATCTGCAAGTCGATCTGGGCGAGCGCACCTACCCGATTATCATCGGCCAGTCCCTGCTTGCCGATAGCGAACTGGTGGCCCGCAATGTCGCCGGTCGCCGTGCCGCGATCGTCACCAATACCACCGTGGCGCCGCTGTACCTTGCGCAGTTGACCGCATCGCTGCAGGCCGCCGGCAAGGAAGTCACATCCATCATCCTGCCGGATGGCGAGGATGCGAAAAACTGGGAAAACCTGATGCGCATCTATGATGTCTTGTTGGCCGAAAAATGCGACCGCAAGACTACCCTGATGGCGCTGGGCGGCGGCGTGATCGGCGACATGACCGGGTTCGCCGCCGCCACTTATATGCGCGGCGTGCCTTTCGTGCAAATTCCCACGACGCTGCTGGCGCAGGTCGATTCCTCGGTGGGCGGCAAGACCGGCATCAATCATCCGCTCGGCAAGAACATGATTGGCGCCTTTTATCAGCCGCAGGCAGTGATTGCCGACATGCTGACCCTGGACACCCTGGCGCCGCGCGAACTGTCCGCTGGCCTGGCCGAAGTCATCAAGCATGGCGCGATCATCGACACGGCATTCTTCGACTGGATCGAAGCCAATATCGGCAAGCTGCTGGCGCGCGATGCGCACGCCATTGCGCATGCCATCCAGCGCTCCTGTGAAATCAAGGCCGACGTCGTGCGCCAGGATGAGCGCGAAGGCGGCTTGCGGGCGATCCTCAATTTCGGTCATACATTCGCCCATGCGATCGAGGCCGGACTCGGCTTCGGCAGCTGGCTGCACGGCGAGGCGGTCGGTTGTGGCATGGTGATGGCAGCCGAGCTCTCACAGCGCCTGGGCTACATCGACGCCGCCGCAAAGGCGCGCATCGCGGCGCTGGTGCGCGCCGCAGGCTTGCCGACAGCCGCCCCTGACCTGGGGACAGATCGCTGGATCGAGCTGATGCAGGTCGACAAGAAGAACGAGGGGGGGCAGATCAAGTTCATCCTCTTGAAGCCGCTCGGCACGGCAGTCATCACCACCGTGCCGCACGAGGTTTTAATCGACAGCATTAACGCCTGCATCGGCTGACATGGATCTCGAAGCCTACCTCGCTCCCTATGCTGCACGTTCGGCCGGATCGCGAGGCCGGCATTTTTCCGAGCCGCCGACCAGCTCGCGCACCGAATTCCAGCGCGACCGCGACCGCATCGTACATTCCACGGCTTTTCGCCGCCTGGAATACAAGACCCAGGTGTTCGTCAACCATGAGGGCGACCTGTTCCGCACGCGCCTGACCCACAGCATCGAGGTGGCGCAGATAGGTCGATCGATCGCGCGCAACCTGCGCCTGAATGAAGACCTGGTGGAGGCGATCTCGCTGGCGCACGACCTCGGCCATACCCCTTTCGGCCATGCTGGCCAGGATGCCCTGAATGCCTGCATGGAGCCATACGGCGGCTTCGAGCACAACCTGCAGAGCCTGCGCGTGGTCGACAAGCTGGAAGAGCGCTACGGCGCATTCGACGGCCTGAACCTGATGTTCGAGACGCGCGAAGGCATCCTCAAGCATTGCTCGATTCCGCATGCGCAAATGCTGGGCGACGTCGGCCGCCGCTTCCTCGAAAAAAAGCAGCCGACCCTGGAAGCGCAGCTGGCCAACCTGGCCGATGAGATCGCTTACAACAACCACGATATCGACGATGGATTGCGCTCGGGCTTGATCTCCATCGAGCAGCTCGACGAAGTCGATTTTTTCGCGCGTCACCGGCGCGAGGCGCAAGCCGTGTTTCCCGGCATAGGCGGGCGTCGCATGATCAATGAAACGGTGCGCCGCATGATCAATACGCTGGTGGTCGACTTGATCGAGACTTCCGGGAAGAATATCCTGGATTCAGGCGTGCAAGGCATCGACGACGTGCGCAATGCACCGGCGCTGATCAGCTTTTCGGACGCCATGCGCAAGGAAGAACTTTTGTTGAAACGCTTTTTGCGCGAGAACCTGTATCGGCATTACCAGGTCAACCGCATGACCAGCAAGGCGCGCCGCATCGTGCGCGAACTGTTCGAAACCTTCATGGCCGAGCCACGGCTGCTGGCGCCGGACTACCAGGTGGGTGATGGCGATGCTGCGCGCCAGGCGCGCAAGGTGGCTGACTATATCGCCGGCATGACGGACCGTTATGCCATGCGTGAGCACCGCCGCCTGTTCCTGATCGACGAAATCTAGCGGCCTGTCTGGCCGCTAGAGCCAGCAGCGCAGCGGATGGGCGTGTGGCGGCCATGCCGGCTGGAAGAATTCCGCAACCATCTCCGCGCTGACATCCTCCAGCCTGGCCGGAGACCATGCTGGCTGCATGTCCTTGTCGATCACGGCGGCGCGGATGCCTTCCAGCGCTTCGCCGTGCAGAAAACACTGGCGCATCATCGCGCGTTCCATGCGCAGACAATCCTCCAGCGTCAGGTCTGCGCCTCGGCGCAATTGTTGCAGCGTGACGCAAAGCATCAGGGGCGAGCGCTTCTGCATGGCGGCCAGCGTGGCTTGCGCAAACGGCGCGGCATCGGCGGCCAATGAGGCCATGATCGATGGCACGTCGTCATGGGAAAAATGATGGTCGATGCGGTCGCGCTGCCCGGCAAGTTCGCTCTCGCCCGCATCGCCGAATTGCGCAGCGAAGTTCCGTACCTGTGCAGCGATGTCGCTGTGGTGACCCGAGCTCAACAGATTCTTCAATGCGGGCAGTTGGGCCGCCGGAATGAATACATCCGCCAGTCCGGTGTGCAGCGCATCGGCGGCGCCGATGGCATTGGCGCTCAAGGCCAGCCAGGTGCCGAGCTGGCCCGGACAGCGCGACAGGAAATAACTGCCGCCGACGTCCGGAAACAGGCCGATGTTCACTTCCGGCATGGCCAGTTTGCTGCGCTCGGTCACGATGCGCAGCCGGCCACTGGCGTTGCACTGGGCAATGCCCATGCCGCCCCCCATGACGATCCCGTCCATGAAAACAAGGTAGGGTTTCGGGTAGTGGTGGATCAGGCGATTGAGCACATATTCTTCGGTGAAAAAATCATCCAGCAGGGCGCTGCCCTGGCGCGTCGTCTGTTGTCCCGCCTGGTAAAAAAAACGGATATCGCCGCCGGCACAAAAGGCTTTTTCGCTATTGCTGCAAACGAGCACGGCATCAATCGCTGCGTCATCGCGCCAGTCCAGCAGCGCGCGGGTGATGGCGCGCACCATGTCCAGCGACAATGAATTCAGCGCCTGCGGGCGGTTCAGGGTCAGCGTGCCAATGCGGTTCTGGCTGTGCGTCAGGATATGTTCGTTCATGGCTTTTGATAATGAAAAAGGGCGCATTGATTGCGCCCTGATGTGATCACTGAACCAGGTGCCGGCGTCCGCTTACTCTGCCGCCTCACCCGTCACGGATTCCTGCCTGTGCTTGATTGCATCATGCTGGTGGTCCTGGATCCGCGTCTTGTACTTGATCACCTGGCGGTCGAGCTTGTCGACCAGCGTATCGATTGCCGCGTACAAATCGTGCGCGATGGATTCGACATGCACATCCTTGCCTGGCATGCGCAGGGTAACTTCAGCCCTCTGGCATTTGTCTTTTTCGGCGAGCTTGTCCACGGTCAGGATGACCGCAGCATCAATGACATGGTCGAAGTGGCGCCTGATACGCTCCAGCTTGGCATGCACATATTCCCGGATGGCAGGGGTCAGGTCGAGATGATGTCCACTGATGGTCAGATTCATACAGTGCTCCTTAGGATAAGGTCCAACAACGAATTACAAGGACTTGCGCAGGTTTACTGGCGGGATTTTCAGGGCTTCGCGGTACTTGGCCACAGTGCGCCGGGCCACTACCATGCCTTGTTCCCCCAGCATTTCTGCGATCTTGCTGTCAGAGAGGGGGGTCCTGGTGTCTTCAGCTCCTATCAATTGTTTGATCAGTGCCCGTATCGCCGTCGATGACGCTTCGCCGCCGGCTTCTGTTGCGACATGGCTGCCGAAGAAATACTTTAGCTCAAACATGCCATGCGGCGTCAGCATGTATTTTTGCGTTGTGACACGAGAAATAGTGCTCTCGTGTAAACCAAGTGTATCAGCAATTTCACGCAACACAAGAGGGCGCATGGCAACTGCGCCGTGGGAGAAAAAATTGCGTTGCCTTTCAACGATGGCCTGGGCAACCCGCAAAATCGTGTCGAAACGCTGGCGCATATTCTTGACCAGCCATTTTGCTTCCTGCAATTGCGAAGAGAGCGAGCTTTCGCCTTTGTTTTGTTTGAGGATATTGGCGTACAGGGCGTTCACCCGCAGCCGGGGCATGACATCGTGGTTGAGCGTGACCTGCCAGCCATTCTTGCCGCGCTTGACGATGACATCGGGAACGACATAGTCGGCAGCATCGTTGGCGAAGATGGCGCCAGGATGCGGATTGCACTGTTTGATCACGGCCTGGGCTTCGCGCAGATCCTCGTCGTCGCAATCCAGCAGCTTTTTCAACTTGTTGAAATCGCGTTGGGCGAACAGGGCAAGATGCTGCTCGACGATGGTCAGCGCCATGCGCCGCGTTACCAGCGCAATTTTGGGCATGCGCCGGATTTGCAATGCCAGGCATTCGGCGGCATCGCGTGCGCCGACGCCGGCCGGATCGAAGCTTTGCAGCAGTTTCAGGGCGACGGTCAATTCTTCCGGTTCGATCTCGAGTTCGGCTGGCAGCCGCGCATGGATTTCCTCCAGCGGCTCCGCCAGGTAGCCGTTGTCATCGAGCGCATCGATGATCACTTCAAGCAGTGCGCGATCGCGCAATTCATGGCTGGTGAGCCGCATTTGTTCCAGCAGGTGTTCGCGCAGGGTGACATGCTGCGCTTCCAGTTGCGGGCGCGCGTCGTCGTCTTCCGGGCTCTTGCTGGTGCGCGCGACATCGTCGAAGCTCCATTCGGATTCGCCGTTGCCGCTGTCCTGGGCTTCACCGCCTTCAGCGCCGTCGTGCGCAGCTTCGCCATCCACCGCAGGCGTGTCTTCTGCCGCGGATTTTTCCGCCGGGCCGGCATTTGCGTTGATGGCGCCGTCAGCCAGCAGGCGTACCGAGTGGTCGAGCGGATCGTCGACGCGTTCGAGCATCGGGTTCTCGGCCAGGATATGTTCAAGCTCCTGTTGCAGTTCCAGTGTCGACAGTTGCAGCAGGCGTATCGATTGCTGCAACTGCGGTGTCAGCGCCAGATGCTGGGATACGCGTAGCTGAAGGGACTGTTTCATCGCGATCTGTCCGGCTTACATCCGGAAATGTTCGCCGAGATAGACGCGGCGTACAGATTCATTGGCAATGATGTCATCCGGGCGGCCGCTGGCCAGCACCACGCCCTGGTTGATGATATAGGCGCGGTCGCAGATGCCCAGCGTCTCGCGCACATTGTGATCGGTGATCAGCACGCCGATGCCGCGTTCCTTCAGGAAGCGCACGATACGCTGGATTTCGATGACGGCAATTGGATCGACGCCGGCGAAGGGCTCGTCGAGCAGCACGAAGCGCGGGCTGGTGGCAAGCGCGCGGGCGATTTCCACGCGGCGTCGTTCGCCGCCAGAGAGCGACAAGGCCTGGCTGTCGCGCAGCTTCTCGATCTGCAGTTCGGCCAGCAGCAGGTCGAGCTTTTCTTCGATCGCGGCCTTCGACAGCGGCTTGTCATTCTCGCGTTGCAGCTCCAGTACGGCGCGGATATTCTCGGCAACGCTCAGCTTGCGGAATACCGAGGCTTCCTGTGGCAGGTAAGACAGGCCGAGGGTGGCGCGCCGGTGGATCGGCAGACGTGAAATGTTGACGTCGTTGAGCGTGATTTCTCCTGCATCGGCGGGAATCAGGCCAACGATCATGTAAAAAGCGGTGGTCTTGCCGGCACCGTTGGGGCCGAGCAAACCGACCACTTCGCCGCTGCCGACCTCGAGCGAGACATCGTGCAATACCTGGCGCGCGCCATAACTTTTTTGCAATCCGTTGGCAAGCAGTTTGCTGCTCATGCTGGCAATCCTCGTGTCATTTCTTTGCCTGGTTGCGCGGTTGTATGACCGCCTTGATGCGGCCGGCGCCGGGCTTGCTGGTTTCAGTCGGGGTGTTGTTGACGGTGAAAAATTCAGTGCGGTTATCGTAGGAAATGAATTCCCCCTCGACTTCGTCCGTGATTTTGCTGCCTTCCAGGCGGCGCATCTTCGCTTTTGTAAACAGTTTTGCGACATCGACCTTGTTGTCATATTCGATGCGGTCGCCTTCGCCTTCTATCCACAGGTTGTCGCCACCATCGCGTTTCTGCCTGAAACTGGCTTGCTTGCCCTGACCTGCGTACAAGGTCGCGAACTGGTAACCCGCCGGATCTTGCGTTACCACCATCTTGTGCGCTTTCATGACGAGCGTGCCGCGGGTCAGTACGACATTGCCGGTGAAGGTGTTGATCTGGCGAACATCGTCGTAGGCCATCTGGTCGGCTTCGACATTGGTCGGCTTTTCGGCGTCGGCTTTTTCAGCATAGGCAAGGCCGACGTTGAGCATATTGAGCGCAAACAGCGATGAGAGGAAAAATCGTTTCATGGAATATAGCTCAATCGATGCATTAAGATTGCCCGGCATTCAATGCGCTGCCTTGGGCGGGAAAACGCCGCGAACCCGGCTTGCCAGGTTGACTTCGCCGGTCGCCTGACGGGCGAGCATGCCTGTGCCTTGCAAAACCGAGTCGCCAGCGATAAGTTCCACCGGCCGGTCGGTTTTCATGACTTCGTCATCAGGTAATACCAGCATATAGTCGGAAGTCAGGCGCAGATGTTGCGAGCCTGCCGAAGCAGGCCTGTCCATCGCGACATTCTTGAATAATTGCACCTGGCTCATGTCGCTGTTGGTCAATCCGCGCTCGGCTACGATGGTCGTCGTCGGCCGGGTCTCACTCAAGGTTTTCATCACCGGGCGGCTGATTTCATAAGAATCGTCTTGTGGATTGTGAATCATGCGCTCGCCGGCGATGTGATAGCGGGCCTGGCCGGTTTTTGACAGTCTGACGAAATTGAAGTGTTCGACGTAGTAGTCGGGTTCGGTGCGCTTGGTCGTCGGCGTCTCGTCTTCCATGCTGCGGCGCATGACGTCGAGCAGCCAGAAGCTGCCCAGCGCGAGCAGCACGACCACTGCCAGCAGCATGCCCAGCTGAAAACGATTGGCAGAGGCGCGCCGGTCTCTCATGTCAGATAGGGCGCGAGCGCCGCCTGGTAATTGCCCTGCGCGCGCAGGATGAAATCGCACAATTCCCGGGCGGCGCCGGCGCCGCCGGCGGCGCGGGTGATGTAGTGGACCCGGCTCTGGACTTCGGCGTGGCCGTTCGGCACGCTGGCGGCAAAGCCGACGCGCAGCAGGATGGGCAAGTCGATCACGTCATCGCCGATGAAGCCGCAAGCCTCGGGAGCGATCCCGGTTTTGTCGAGCAATTGTTCGAAGGCGGCGCGTTTGTCATGTGCACCCTGATGCACATGGGCGATGCCCAGATCGGCCGCGCGGCGCGCCACCAGCGCCGACTGGCGCGCGCTGATGATCGCGGTGGCGACGCCGGATTGCTGCAACTGCTTGATGCCATGACCGTCGAGCACGTTGAAGGTCTTGATGACCTCGCCTTCGGGGCCGTAGTGCAGGCTGCCGTCGGTGAGGATGCCGTCGACATCGAAAATCATCATCCGGATGCGCGCCGCGCGTGCGCTCGCCTGGTTCTCCATCAGATCACCTTGGCCCTTGTCAGGTCGTGGATATGCAAGGCGCCGACCAGCTTGCCGTCGGCATCGGTGACCAGCAGCTGGTTGATGCGGAATTGTTCCATGATCTGGACGGCATCGGCGGCGAGCTGGTCGGGGCCGATGGTGCGCGGATTGGCGTGCATGACATCGGCAATCGACAGATTGCTGAAATCCTGCGTGCGCTCCAGCAGGCGGCGCAAGTCGCCGTCGGTGAAGACGCCGATCGGGCGAAAGTCGTCATCGACGATGGCGGTCATGGCGATGCCTTTCTGGCTGATTTCCACCAGCGCGGCCAGCAGCGGCAGCCCGGCGCTTACGGCCGGGATTGCCGCGCCGCTGCGCATCACGTCGCGGACATGGGTCAGCAGGCGCCGGCCCAGCGCGCCGCCGGGATGCGAGCGGGCGAAATCTTCTTCGCGGAAACCCCGTGCATCCAGCAGTGCCACGGCCAGGGCGTCGCCCAGGGCGAGGGTGGCAGTGGTGCTGGCGGTCGGCGCCAGATTCAGCGGACAGGCTTCCCTGTCTACCGCGACATTCAGGTGCACGTTGGCCAGTTGCGCCAGGGTCGAGCCGGGCTTGCCGGTCATGGCAATCAGCTTGGCGCCCATGCGCTTGATCAGCGGCACGATGTCCAGCAGTTCGGCCGTTTCGCCGGAATTGGAAATGGCGACGAAGGCGTCTTGCTCGGTCACCATGCCGAGGTCGCCATGCGCGGCTTCGCCTGGATGAACGAACAGGGCAGGGGTGCCGGTCGAGGCGAGGGTGGCGGCAATCTTGCGCGCGATATGGCCGGATTTGCCCATGCCGGAAACGACGACGCGGCCCTCGCAGGCGAGCAGCAGTTCAATTGCATGCGTAAAGTTCCGGCCGTCATCCGCGGCGAATCGCTGCTGCAGCGCGATAATCGCATCCGCTTCAATTTGCAGCGTTTCGCGCACCAGTTTCAATGCGCGCTCGGCACTTTTTTCGTCAAAAATTTTCGTCAAGGTTTTTTCATCGGTTACACTCACAAGAGAAGTATAAACGAAATGGCTAAGCAAAAAACCTGCCAGAAATAAACAAATCCCCTCCTTGAGTTAACACAATCGACAGAGCGATCACTGTCGTTTCCTTTAAAACATGTCTTCGGCGCTCGAATTAACCTTGTTGTTGTTGGGATCTGCGGTCTTGGCTGTGGTGGTTTTCCGCAGCCTGAATCTGCCGCCGATGCTGGGATACCTGCTGGTCGGTATTTTGTTGGGCCCGCACGGCTTCGCCTTGGCCAAGGAAAGCCCAGCCACGCATACCCTGGCCGAATTTGGTGTGGTGTTCCTGATGTTTTCGATCGGCCTGGAATTTTCCCTGCCCAAGCTGTCGTCGATGCGACGCACTGTCTTTGGCCTGGGCATGGCGCAGGTGGCGCTGACCACGACGGCGGTCATGGCGTGTGGCTGGCTGCTGGCCCGGCTGTTGCCGCAATTGTCCAATATCAGCTGGGCAGCTGCCGTTGCCCTGGGCGGTGCGCTGACCATGTCATCGACCGCCATCGTCTCCAAGCTGCTGTCCGAGCGCCTGGAGCTGGAAAGCGCGCATGGGCGCAACATCATGGGCGTCTTGCTGTTCCAGGACCTGGCTTTCGTGCCGTTGCTGATCCTGGTTCCTGCGCTGGCGCGCCCAGGCGACGGTTTGCTGGCCACGCTGGGCTGGGCGTTGCTCAAGGCTGTGCTGGTGCTGGTGCTGCTGCTGGTGATCGGACAAAAGCTCATGCGCAGCTGGTTTCGCGTGGTGGTCAAGCGGCGCTCGCAGGAATTGTTCATGTTGAATCTGCTGCTGGTCACGCTGGGGGTGGCATGGATCACGGAAAAGGCCGGCCTGTCGATGGCGCTGGGCGCCTTCGTGGTCGGCATGCTGATTTCGGAAACCGAATTCAAGTACCAGGTGGAAGAGGATATCAAGCCGTTCCGCGACGTCCTGCTCGGCCTGTTTTTCATCACCATCGGCATGCTGCTCAATGGCCATGTGGTGCTCACCTACTGGTGGCTGGTGTTGCTGTTCCTGAGCCTGATCATTCTGCTGAAATTCGGCGTGATCCTGGTGATTGCCAAGCTGACCGGTGCGCCTGCCGGGGTCGCTCTGCGCACAGGACTTGGCCTCGCGCAAGCCGGCGAATTCGGCTTCGTGCTGCTGAACCAGGCCGGTGCGCTGAAGCTGATGGATCCGCTGCTGATCCAGATCGTGCTGGCGGCCATGGTGCTGTCGATGCTGGCCGCGCCCTTCATCCTGGCCAAGTCGGATGCGATCGTCATGCGGCTGTCGGCCAATGAATGGATGATGCAGTCGCTGGCGCTGACCCAGCTCGCCACCCGCACCATGGATGCACAAAAGCATGTGGTGATCGCCGGTTTCGGCCGTACCGGCCAAAGCCTGGCCCGTTTGCTGGAAGCAGAAGGCATCGTCTACCATGCGCTCGATCTCGATCCAGACCGGGTGCGCGATGCCCAGGCCGGCGGTTCCAGTGTCTCTTACGGCGACGCGGCACGACGCGAAAGCCTCGTGGCGGCCGGCATTCACCGCGCCGCCGCATTGGTGATCACCTATGCCAGCACGCCGTCGGCATTGAAGATCCTGCATTTCGCGCATGAACTGGTGCCCGACTTGCCGGTGATCGTGCGCAGTTACGATGACGCCGACCTCGACCGCCTGCGCGCCGCCGGCGCCACCGAGGTGGTGCCGGAAGCAATCGAGAGCAGCCTCATGCTGGCGTCGCATGCGCTCCTGCAGGTGGGCGTGCCGCTGCGTAAGGTGGTGCGGCGCGTGCAGATCACGCGCGAAGACCGTTATGCGTCGCTGCGCGGTTTTTTTCACGGTGCCGCCGATACTTCCGTCGATGCCGATGGTGTGCAGTTGCGGCTCTATTCAGTCACTCTGGCCGGCTCGGCTTATGCGATCAACCGCAATCTGGCTGAGCTGTGCCTGGACGAGCTCGGCGCCGAAGTGACCACAGTATTGCGCGGACAGAACCGACTCGAAGTCGATGCTTCGATGCTCCTGGTGGCGGGCGATACCGTGGTTTTGCGCGGACCGATTACCAGCCTGGCGCTGGCCGAAGAACGCCTGTTGAAATCCTGAACCTGCCATGCCGCATCCGCCAGCCTTGTCTGGCTGTGCGCGGCATTCCTTGAATGTCTGCCTGTCCTTATGTTTGAACGCATCCTCGCTATTATCTTGCCGGTCTTTTGCATCATCGCGGTCGGCTATGCCTATGCCCGCTTGCGCGGCGACGCAGTCAAGACGGAAATGGCCTCGGTCAACCGCATCAGCACAGAAGTCCTGAGCCCCCTGCTGGTGTTTACCGCGATGGCGGCCAAGGATTTCGATCTGTTGCAGAATGCCACGCTGATCGTCGCCGGTGTGGTGATCTCGCTGGGGTCCTGCTTGCTGGCATGGCCGCTGGCGCGGATTTTCGGCTACGATGCCCGCACTTTCCTGCCGCCGATGATGTTCAACAATTGCGGCAATATGGGCTTGCCGCTGGCGGCGCTGGCGTTCGGCCAGGCCGGCCTGTCGGCGGCGGTGGCGCTGTTCATGGCATGCAACCTGGTCTATTTTTCCGTCGGCATCAAGATCCTGGCCGCCGGCAAGCCGGAGGCCCGCATCGCTACGTGGCGGCTGCTGCTGAATCCGATGATGCTGGGCATGATGGCCGGGGTGGTGGCCTCGTTGTTACGCATTGACGTGCCGGCCTCCTTGTTCCAGGGGCTGAAGATGCTGGGCGAGGCGTCGATTCCCGTCATGCTGCTGGCGCTCGGGGTGCGCATGCGCGATGTCACGCTCAAGAGCTGGCAGATCGGTGTTGCGGGCGCCATCGTCTGTCCGCTGGCCGGGCTGGCCGTGGCATGGGCGCTGGACCTGGTGCTGCCGCTGGCCGGCACGCAGCGCGCCCAGATGTATTTGTTTGCGGCGCTGCCGCCGGCGGTATTCTGCTTCATGATGGCAGAAAAGTACCAGCAGGAGCCCGACAAGGTGGCGTCGATCGTCCTGCTGGGCAATCTGGCGGCGCTGCTGTTCGTGCCGCTTGGTTTGTGGCTGGGCCTGCGGGCCTGAGCGTGGCGCCCTGGCGCGCATTCAGATCACATCACGACTTGTGCAGCAGCGGCGCCAGATATTTGCCGGTAACGCTGTCCGGGTTGGACGCCACGTCTTCCGGCGTGCCGGTGGCGATGATGCGGCCGCCGCCGGCGCCGCCTTCGGGGCCGAGGTCGACCAGCCAGTCGGCAGTCTTGATGACGTCCAGGTTGTGCTCGATGATGACCACGGTGTTGCCCTGGTCGCGCAGGCGGTGGATGACTTTGAGCAGCAGGTCGATGTCGTGGAAGTGCAGGCCGGTGGTCGGTTCATCCAGGATATAGAGCGTTCTGCCGGTGTCGCGCTTGGATAATTCCAGCGAGAGTTTCACGCGCTGCGCTTCGCCGCCGGACAGCGTGGTGGCGCTCTGTCCCAGCTTGATGTAGCCGAGGCCGACATCCAGCAGGGTCTGCAGCTTGCGCGCGATGATCGGCACCGGTCGGAAGAATTCGTGCGCATCCTCGACCGTCATGTCCAGCACTTCGGTGATGCTCTTGCCCTTGTATTGCACCTCCAGCGTTTCGCGGTTGTAGCGCTTGCCGTGGCAGACGTCGCAGGGCACGTACACATCCGGCAGGAAGTGCATCTCGACCTTGAGCACGCCGTCACCCTGGCAGGCTTCGCAGCGTCCGCCCTTGACGTTGAATGAAAAGCGCCCGGCCGCATAGCCGCGTTCCTTGGCGGTCGGCACGGTCGCAAAGAGGTCGCGGATGGGGGTGAACAGGCCGGTGTAGGTGGCCGGATTGGAGCGCGGGGTGCGGCCGATCGGCGCCTGGTCGACGGCGATGACCTTGTCGAAGAATTCGAAGCCGGAGATCGTCTCGAACGGCGCAGGCTCCGCCTGCGAACCGTACAGGTGGCGCGCAGCGGCGTTGTAGAGCGTATCGTTGACCAGGGTCGATTTGCCCGAGCCGGAGACGCCGGTCACGCAGGTGAGCAGGCCCACCGGCAAGTTCATCGTGACGTTCTTGAGGTTGTTGCCGGTCGCGCCTGTGATGACGAACTGCCTGTGCGGGTCGGTTGGCGTGCGTTTTTTCGGCACGGCGATGCCCAGCTTGCCGTTCAGGTATTGCGCGGTCAGCGATTTCTTGTTTTTCAGGATGTCGGCCAGGTTGCCCTTGGCGATCACTTCGCCGCCGTGCACGCCGGCGCCGATGCCCATGTCGACGATGAAGTCGGCGGCGCGGATGGCATCCTCGTCATGCTCGACCACCAGCACGGTGTTGCCGATATCGCGCAAGTGCCTGAGGGTGTCGATCAGGCGGTCGTTGTCGCGCTGGTGCAGGCCGATCGAGGGCTCGTCCAGCACGTACATGACGCCGGTCAGGCCGCTGCCGATCTGCGAAGCCAGGCGGATGCGTTGCGCTTCGCCGCCCGACAGGGTGTCGGCGCTGCGGTCCAGCGACAGGTAATCGAGTCCGACATTGTTGAGGAACTTCAGGCGCGAGACGACTTCCTTGATGATGCGGTCGGCGATTTCGCGCTTGGCGCCGGTCAGCTTCAGGCTCTCGAAGAAAACCAGGGTGTCGCGCAAGGGCGTGGCGGCGATCTCGAAGATGGCGCGCTGCTGCTTTCCGCTGCCGATTTTCACATGCCGCGCTTCCACCCGCAGGCGCGCGCCGTGGCAGGAAGGGCATGCCTTTTCATTGATGAACTTGGCCAGTTCTTCCTTCACCGCCATCGAGTCGGTTTCGCGGTAGCGGCGCTGCAGGTTGGTGACCACGCCTTCGAACGTGTGTTCGCGCACCACGGCGCGGTCGCGCTCGTTGATGTAGGAAAACGGGATGGTCTGGCGGCCCGAGCCGTACAGGATCACCTGCTGCGCCTGCTCCGTCAATTGCTCGAAAGGCAAGTCGAGGTCGAAGCCATAATGTTCGGCCAGGCTTGTGAGCATCTGGAAATAGAACTGGTTGCGCCGGTCCCAGCCCTTGATGGCGCCGGACGCCAGCGACAGGTTGGGGAAGGCGACGATGCGCTTGGGGTCGAAGAACTCAATGTGACCGAGGCCGTCGCACTCCGGACAGGCGCCCATCGGATTATTGAAGGAAAACAGCCGCGGCTCGAGTTCCTGCAGCGAATAGCCGCAGGTCGGGCAGGCGAATTTGTTGGAATACACGTGTTCGGCGCCGCCATCCATTTCCAGCGCGATGGCGCGGCCCTCGGCCAGGCGCAGGGCGGTCTCGAAACTCTCGGCCAGGCGCTGCTTGATCTCTGCCTTGACCTTGACGCGGTCGATCACCACGTCGATGGTGTGCTTTTCCGTTTTCTTCAGCTTCGGCAGGTCGTCGACTTCAACGATCTTCGCCGCTTGCGTGCCGCTCTGCACGCGAAAGCGCACGAAGCCCTGCGCCTGCATGGCAGCGAACAGGTCGACATGCTCGCCCTTGCGGTTGGTCACCACGGGCGCCAGGATCATCAGCCGGGTGTCTTCCGGCATCGCCAGCACGGCGTCGACCATTTGCGACACCGATTGCGCCGCCAGTGGATTTTCCGGATGGTCGGGGCAGTAGGGCGTGCCGACCCGCGCATACAAGAGGCGCAGGTAGTCGTGGATTTCGGTGACGGTGCCGACGGTCGAGCGCGGGTTGTGCGAAGTGGCCTTCTGCTCGATCGAAATCGCCGGCGACAAGCCTTCGATCAGGTCGACATCGGGTTTTTCCATCAATTGCAGGAATTGCCGCGCATACGCCGAGAGCGACTCGACATAGCGCCGCTGGCCTTCCGCGTAGAGCGTGTCAAAGGCCAGCGAGGACTTGCCGGAGCCGGACAGTCCGGTAATCACGATCAACTGGTTGCGCGGAATATCGAGGCTGATATTCTTCAGGTTATGCGTGCGCGCGCCGCGAATGCGAATTTCTTCCATGGAATCAATGATTTGTTCGGATTGTGTCAGGGAGCCATTCCCAAGGAAACACTGCCGGCAAGTAAGTTGGGTCAACCTGCTACTATAGCGGGTTTTGAAGTGGGCGGTTAATTGCCGTCGAGTCCAGAATTTATGACTTCCCAAGATACCAAAGCCGCCAGCGAGCGCATGTCTGGCGTTGAAATCCGCGCCAGCGTCTCCCTGGCGGCGATTTTCGCCTTGCGCATGCTGGGCCTGTTCCTGATCCTGCCGGTGTTTGCCGAGCACGGCAAAACCATGTCCGGCGGTGACAATCTCACCATGGTCGGCCTGGCCATGGGGATTTACGGTCTGGCGCAGGCGTTTTGCCAGATTCCCTTCGGCATGGCGTCCGACCGTTATGGCCGCAAGCCTGTCATCATCGTCGGCTTGCTCATGTTCGCCATTGGCGCGGTGGTGGCGGCGCTGGCCACCGATATCCTGTGGGTGGTGGTCGGACGCGCATTGCAGGGCGCCGGAGCGATTTCCGCTGCAATTACTGCGCTCATTTCCGACGCCACCCGCGAACAGCACCGCACCAAGGCAATGGCGATGGTGGGTGGATCGATCGGCATCACCTTTGCCGTTTCCATGGTCGGCGCGCCTATCCTGTACCAGGCCATCGGCATGAGCGGGATTTTCTGGCTGACCGGCGTGCTGGCGCTGGCGGCGATAGGCGTGGTGCTGTACGTGGTGCCGGCCGTGCCTATGGTCGTGGCGCGCCGGGTCGCCTTGCCAGAAGTGTTAAAAAACCGCGAATTGATGCGCTTGAATGTCGGCGTCTTCGTGCTGCACCTGACTCAGGTCGCCATCTTTCTGGTGGTGCCGGCGGCGCTGGTGCAAGCGCTGGATCTGCCGGTGGCGAGCCACTGGAAAGTCTACCTGCCGGTCGTGCTGGCCTCCTTCATCCTGATGCTGCCGCCGATTTTCATTGGCGAAAAGTTGGGCAAAATCAAGCAGGTATTTGTGGCAGCCATCATGATGTTGTTGCTTGTGCAACTAGGCCTGTGGTGGTGGCTGGCGCAAGCCGGCGGCAATGCCTGGTTGCTGGTGGGTTTGCTGCTGGCGTTTTTTATTGCCTTTAATGTGCTTGAAGCTAGTCAGCCTTCGCTGGTGTCGCGGATTGCGCCACCGGCGGCCAAGGGGGCGGCACTGGGTGTCTACAATACCCTGCAATCCCTCGGGTTGTTTTGCGGCGGGGCGCTGGGCGGCTGGCTGGTACAGCATGCCGGGCCTGCCGCGGTCTTCCAGGTGGGAGCCGGGCTGACGTTGCTCTGGCTTATAATGGCGTTCAATATGAAAAACTTGCCGCGCCGTGGGCTAGCGGCTGCGGCAACTTAACTGGAGAAATGCATGGCATCGGTCAATAAAGCTATCATCGTCGGCAACCTCGGGCGCGATCCGGAAACACGTTACATGCCCAATGGCGATGCAGTCACCAATATCGCCGTCGCGACGACCGAGAACTGGAAAGACAAGAACACCGGCGAGAAAAAGGAATTGACCGAGTGGCATCGGATCACCTTTTACCGCAAGCTGGCGGAAATCGCCGGCCAGTATCTGAAAAAAGGTTCACAGGTCTATATCGAGGGCAAGCTGCAAACCCGCAAGTGGACTGACAAGGATGGCAACGAGCGTTACACCACTGAAATCATTGCAGATTCGATGCAAATGCTCGGCGGCCGTCAGGGCATGGGCGGCGGCAGCGCCTCATCGGACGAGGAGTACAGCCAGGCGCCGGCACGGCAAAGCAGCGGTGGCGGCAGCGCTGCTGCCCGTCCGGCGTCCAAGCCGGCACCGAATTTTTCCGACATGGATGACGATATCCCGTTCTGATCGTCATTTGAGCTTTGTATCCAAAAGCCTCTGGCATACCGCCGGGGGCTTTTTTATTATGGCTGCTTGTTTTTGTGCAACGGCAGGTCAGCGCAGACGTGCCTCGCAGGCTATACTTCAAAACATTGCTTTTTTGCATCATGCGAAAAAGTATCTGCATTGTGGCAGCATCGTTTCGCATGGGCGGGTCACGCCTGCGCCTGGCTCCGGAGGGTAATGTGCGCTTTCTGAAAGAATTTACAGAGAGTCTGGATTCTTCCGCTTTACAGCCAGGCTTGGTTCCGCCCCTGCAGTTCATTCCCTTCGCGGAGCAGACCGGTTTTGTGCGACGGCTGACGGACAGCTGACGCTGTGGATGTTCGAGGAAGCCGCGCGGCAGTGGGCAGGCCTGCAACCGGCCGAGGGGCACTTGCGCATTGCGATCAATCTCTCTCCCCGCGACTTGCTGGATACCGAATTCCCGCAGCGACTCGAGGCGCTGATGCATCGTCATGGCGTGGCTGCCAGCGCGTTTTGCCTGGAAATCACCGAGAGCGCCATCATGGATGATCCGCAGCGCGCCGAAGCCACGCTCAACAAGCTGGCCGAGCAGGGATTCAAGCTGTCAATCGATGATTTCGGCACCGGCTATTCTTCGCTGGCTTACCTGAAGCGCTTGCCGGTGCATGAACTCAAGATCGACAAGTCGTTTGTCATGCCATGGCAAGCGACGCGAGCGACGCCAAGATTGTGCGTTCGACCATCGACCTCGCGCACAATCTCAACTTGTCGGTGGTGGCTGAAGGGGGGGAACCCAGGCCATCCTCGATCGGCTGGAGTCCCTCGGATGCGATGAGGCGCAAGACTATTTCATCAGCAAGCCGATGCGGGCGGCGACCAGTATTTGAGTTCAGTACTGACGGGCTTGGCGCCATGCGGCAAGCGCGGCCACTGCATCGTCCAGCGTCGCCAGCAGGCGCGCGCCTGCGACGGGCGCCAGGCGGCTGACGCCGGCGCCACCAAGCCAAACATCGACTTCAGCGGGTAACAGTTGCCGCAATTGCTGCGCCAGTGCTGGAATTTGCCGCTGCGGAAAGGCGCTTGAAAAAGACAAGGCCACAATATCCGCCTGGTAAGCCAGGGCGGCGCGGCCGATTTCAAGGAGCGGTGTTTGCGTGCCGAGCGGTATGCATTCCGCGCCTTCCAGTGCCAGTAGTGCTTCCACCATCAGCAAGCCCAGCGAGTGTTGTTCTTCCGGCACGCTGGTCAAGAGCAAACGCGGCGTGCGTTCGGCGCTGGGCAAGGCGCCAATGGCGTGACGCAGTATGCGTTGCGTCAATTCGGTAAACAGGTGTTCTTCGAAAATCTCGAAGCGGCCATCTTCCCAGGCTTCGCCGACCTGCCGCACGAGCGGGGCAACCGTATCCTGGACAAAGCGCTGCAAGCCTTGGCGTGCCAGGCGTTGTTGCATGGCGTGTTGAAAAGCGTGCGCATCATGTTCGCGGATCGCCACCAGCATCGCCGCCAGGGCATCGGCATCGCCATCCGCCATGGTTTCGGCCGACGTCTCACGCGCCTGCCGCGCCAGCGCCAGCAAGTCTTTTTCTGGCGCTGAGATCAGCTTTCCAGGGCGATGGCCGAGGTCCATGAGGCGCCTGATCTGGCGCAGTCGATCCACTTGTTCCGAGGTGTACAGGCGCTCGCCATTGCCATCGCGGCCGGGGGTGGGAAACCCGTAGCGACGTTCCCACACGCGCAAGACATCTTTCGACAGTCCTGTATCTCGTTCTACGGCAGCAATATTGAAATAGGGTGCACTCATACTTTGCTCAGGACAAATATTGGACAAATCGTTGGCAGGCACATTGTCGATCACTATCTTATGGGCGTGATTTGTATTTGTCTAGAACAAAAGTATTGGTGTCCAGGCCGATCAAGCCGTTTGCGCATTATTTGTCAGCAAATTGCTCGGCGGTGAGGCGCGAGGGGTAAGTATGAGCAAGAAGTAACGGATTGCCGTCGTCGGGGCAGGTATTGCCGGTCTGGCCAGCGCCTGTTAAATATTGGGGTCAGAGTCAATCAAGCCTGGCGGATCATTATAATGGCGTGATCTCAACGCGCATTCCTATCGTCATGGCCCGTCTTCCTCGTCTTGTTGTGCCGCACCAGGCGCATCATGTGATTCAAAGAGGCAATAATCGTCAGGCGATTTTTCATGACGACGATGACTATCGTGCATTCCTGCAGTGGCTGCGGGAAGCCGCCCGCCAGTTCAAGGTGGCCGTGCATGCCTATGTGCTCATGCCAAACCATCTTCATTTGCTGGTGTCGCCAGCCGACGAGACCGGGTTGGGAAGGATGATGCAATGGATAGGGCGTTACTACGTGCCTTACTTTAACCATAAATACCAGCGCACAGGGACGCTCTGGCAGGGGCGTTATCGCGCTACCGTGATCGATTCGGAGCGTTATTTCATGACCTGTTCGCGTTATATCGAACTCAATCCAGTACGTGCCGGACTGGTGGCCGACCCGGCGGCGTACCCATGGTCCAGTTGTGCACACCATACCGGCATCAGTCACGATCCACACATTACCGATCACCCCTTGTACTGGAATTTGGGGAATACCCCTTTCCAACGCGAGGCATCCTACAGGGAACTTCTGGAGCAAGCGCTCACTGTCGAGGAAATGCAATCCTTGCAGGATGCAACTTACAAAGGCTGGGCATTGGGATCGGAGCAGTTCAAGGCAGGGCTGGAGCGGCAGGTGCAGCGCCGTGTCCAACCAGGCAAGCGGGGACGGCCGAAAAAGACGGCAGACACATCAGGAAATGCGATGAAGGAGAAAGTATGATTCCTTGCGGCAACCATTTTGCGTAATTACTCTGTCCCTATTAAAATTATCCCCAAAATTGTGCATTGATAATATAACTCTGACCCCATTTTATAGTGGTTGATATATCTTTTGCGCTGCACTATTCTTGGTTTTTGATTCCATGAATAGCGGAGAAGTGTATGCGCGCGCAAGGTTTGTACGACCCGGCCAATGAGCACGATGCCTGTGGTGTCGGTTTTATTGCCCACATTAAAGGTAAAAAGAGCCACTCGATCGTTGAGCAGGGTTTGCTGATCCTGAAAAACCTCGACCATCGCGGCGCCGTCGGTGCCGACAAGCTGATGGGCGACGGCGCCGGTATCCTGGTGCAGATCCCCGACCAATACTACCGCGAAGAAATGGCCAGGCAGGGCGTGCATCTGCCGCCGCCGGGTGAGTATGGCGTGGGCATGGTGTTCTTGCCCAAGGAAAATGCTTCGCGCATGGCGTGCGAGCAGGAGATCGAGCGCGCCGTCCTCGCCGAAGGCCAGGTCGTGCTGGGCTGGCGCGATGTGCCGGTCGATTTCGACATGCCGATGTCGCCGACCGTGCGCGCCAAGGAACCGGTGATCCGCCAGATCTTCATCGGCCGCGGCGCCGACATCATGGTCACCGATGCGCTGGAACGCAAGCTGTATGTGATCCGCAAATCCTCGGGGCATGCCATCCAGGCGCTGAATCTCTTGCACGGCAAGGAATTCTTCGTGCCCTCGATGTCGGCTCGCACCGTGGTCTACAAGGGCTTGCTGCTGGCTGACCAGGTTGGCGTGTATTACAAGGACTTGCAGGATCCGCGCTGCGTCTCGGCGCTGGCGCTGGTGCACCAGCGTTTCTCGACCAATACGTTCCCGGAATGGCCGCTGGCCCACCCGTACCGCCTGCTGGCCCACAATGGCGAGATCAATACCGTCAAGGGCAACTTCAACTGGATGCGTGCGCGCGAAGGCGTGATGAAGTCCGCCGTGCTGGGCGAGGACCTGCAAAAGCTGTTCCCGCTGATTTATGAAGGCCAGTCCGATACCGCCAGCTTCGACAATGCGCTCGAACTGCTGGTGATGGCAGGCTATCCGATCGCCCAGGCGATGATGATGATGATCCCGGAAGCCTGGGAAAACCACACCCTGATGGACGACAACCGTCGCGCCTTCTACGAATACCACGCTGCCATGATGGAGCCGTGGGACGGCCCTGCCGCCATGGCTTTCACCGACGGCCGTCACATCGGCGGCACGCTGGACCGCAACGGCCTGCGTCCGGCGCGCTACATCGTCACCGACGATGACTTCGTCGTGATGGCGTCCGAATCCGGCGTGCTGCCGATTCCCGAATCGAAGATCATCCAGAAATGGCGCCTGCAGCCGGGCAAAATGTTCCTGATCGACCTCGACGCCGGCCGCATCATCGACGACAAAGAGTTGAAGGACACCTACGCCAACGCCAAGCCGTACAAGCAATGGATCGACTCGGTGCGCATCAAGCTGGGCGAACTCGACGTTGAGCCGGCCGAGCCGAAATCCGCAGTGCCGCTGCTGGACCTGCAGCAAGCGTTCGGCTATACCCAGGAAGACCTGAAGTTCCTGATGTCGCCCATGGCCGCCACCGGCGAAGAAGCCATCGGTTCGATGGGCAATGACTCGCCGCTGGCAGTCATGTCCAACAAGAACAAGTCGCTGTATAACTACTTCAAGCAACTGTTTGCGCAAGTTACCAACCCGCCGATCGACCCGATCCGCGAAGCGATGGTGATGTCGGTGGTGTCCTTCATCGGCCCCAAGCCGAACCTGCTCGACACCAACAACATCAACCCGCCGATGCGCCTGGAAGTGTCGCAACCGGTGCTCGACTATGCCGATATTGCCAAACTGCGCAACATCAGTGCGCACACCGGCGGCAAGTTCAAGTCGCATGAACTGAACATCTGCTACCCGCTGGCCTGGGGCAAGGAAGGCATCGAGGCACGCCTGGCATCGCTGTGCGCCAAGGCCGTCGATGCGGTCAAGTCCGGCCACAACATCCTGATCATCTCCGACCGCAAGGTCGGTGCCGACCAGGTCGCCATTCCCGCGCTGCTGGCCACTTCCGCGATCCATCAGCATTTGGTCGCCAAGGGCTTGCGCACCTCCACCGGCCTGGTGGTGGAAACCGGCTCGGCCCGCGAAACCCATCATTTCGCCCTGCTGGCCGGCTTCGGCGCCGAAGCGGTCCACCCGTACCTGGCGCTCGATACCTTGTCCGACATGGCCAAGGGTTTGCCTGGCGACCTGTCGCCAGAAAAGGCCATCTACAATTTCCAGAAGGCGGTTGGCAAGGGTCTCATGAAGGTCATGTCCAAGATGGGCATCTCGACCTACATGTCGTACTGCGGCTCGCAGATTTTCGAAGCCATCGGCCTGAACAGCGCCGTGATCGACAAGTACTTCAAGGGCACGGCCTCCAACGTCGAAGGCATCGGCGTCTTCGAAATCGCCGACGAAGCGCTGCGCCTGCACACGCTGGCGTTCAGCGCTGACCCGGTGCTGGCCAATGCGCTCGACGCCGGCGGCGAATACGCCTACCGCGTGCGCGGCGAAGATCACATGTGGACGCCGGACGCGATCGCCAAGCTGCAGCACTCGACCCGCTCCAACAACTTCAATACGTACAAGGAATACGCGCAGATCATCAACGATCAGAGCAAGCGTCACATGACCCTGCGTGGCTTGTTCGAATTCAAGATCGATCCCGCCAAGGCCGTGCCGCTCGATGAAGTCGAGTCGGCCAAGGAAATCGTCAAGCGCTTTGCCACCGGCGCCATGTCGCTCGGCTCGATCTCGACCGAAGCGCATGCCACGCTGGCCATCGCCATGAATCGTATCGGCGGCAAGTCCAATACCGGTGAAGGCGGCGAGGACGACGCGCGCTATCGCCAGGAACTCAAAGGCATCCCGATCAAGCAGGGCACCACCCTGGCGGACGTCATCGGCCATGACCAGATCGAAGTCGATACGCCGCTTTTGGCCGGCGATTCGCTGCGCTCGAAGATCAAGCAAGTCGCTTCGGGCCGTTTCGGCGTCACCGCCGAGTACCTGATTTCGGCCGACCAGATCCAGATCAAGATGGCGCAGGGCGCCAAGCCGGGTGAAGGCGGCCAGCTGCCGGGCCACAAGGTGTCCGAGTACATCGCCAAGCTGCGCTTCTCGGTACCGGGCGTGGGCCTGATTTCGCCGCCGCCGCATCACGACATTTATTCGATCGAAGATCTGGCGCAGCTGATCCATGACCTGAAAAACGTCAATCCGAAAGCTTCGATCTCGGTCAAGCTGGTCTCCGAAGTCGGCGTCGGCACCGTCGCTGCCGGCGTGGCGAAAGCCAAGGCCGATCACGTCGTGGTCGCCGGCCATGACGGCGGCACCGGTGCTTCGCCCCTGTCGTCAGTCAAGCATGCCGGCTCGCCGTGGGAACTCGGCCTTGCCGAAACCCAGCAGACCCTGGTGCTGAACGGTCTGCGCGGCCGCATCCGCGTGCAGACCGACGGCCAGATCAAGACCGGCCGCGACGTCGTCATCGGCGCGTTGCTGGGTGCCGACGAATTCGGCTTCGCCACCGCGCCGCTGGTGGTCGAGGGCTGCATCATGATGCGCAAGTGCCATCTGAACACTTGCCCGGTCGGCGTCGCCACGCAAGACCCGGTGCTGCGCAAGCGCTTCTCCGGCAAGCCCGAACATGTGGTGAACTACTTCTTCTTCATCGCCGAAGAAGTGCGCCAGATCATGGCACAACTCGGTATCCGCAAGTTCGACGACCTGATCGGCCGCGCCGACCTGCTCGACAAGGCCCGCGCGATCTCGCACTGGAAAGCCAAGGGCCTGGATTTCTCGAAGATTTTCCACCTGCCTGAAGTTGCTGCCGACGAGCCGCGCTTCCACGTCGATGTCCAGGATCACGGTCTGGAAAAAGCGCTCGATCACAAGCTGATCGCCCAGGCGAAAGCCGCGCTGGAAAAAGGCGAGAAAGTCTCTTTCATCTCGCCGGTGAAAAATGTCAACCGCACCGTCGGCGCCATGCTGTCGGGCGAAGTGGCCAAGCGTTATGGTCACGGAGGTCTGCCTGACGACACCATCCATATCCAGTTGCAGGGCACCGCAGGCCAGTCGGCTGGCGCGTTCCTCGCACATGGCATCACGCTGGACCTGGTTGGCGAAGGCAATGACTACGTCGGCAAGGGCCTCTCGGGCGGCCGCATCATCGTGCGTCCGAACACCGAGTTCCGCGGCCGTGCGGTCGACAACATCATCAGCGGCAACACCTTGCTGTATGGCGCCATCGCCGGCGAAGCCTTCTTCAACGGCGTGGCCGGCGAGCGTTTCGCCGTGCGCAATTCCGGCGCCACTACCGTGGTGGAAGGCACCGGCGACCATGGCTGCGAATACATGACCGGCGGTACCGTGGTCGTGCTGGGCGCAACCGGCCGCAACTTCGCGGCAGGCATGTCCGGCGGCGTTGCTTACGTGTACAGCCCGGAAGGCGACTTTGCCGGCAAGTGCAACATGGCAATGGTCACACTGGAACCGGTATTGTCGAGCGCCGAACAGGAAGCCACGATCGATCGCGCCTACTGGCACAGCACGCTGCGCAATGGCGAAAAAGCGACCGATGAGGCGATCCTGAAAGGCTTGATCGAGCGCCACTTCAAGCATACCGGCAGCACGCGTGCGCGCAACCTGCTCGATGACTGGGCCAATGCCCGCAGTAAATTCGTCAAGGTGTTCCCGACCGAATACAAGCGGGCCCTGGGCGAAATGCATGCCGCTGCACAGGCCAAGGAAAAGGTCGTCGCCTAAGGCGTGAACCTGCAGGCGAGGGCAGCTGCCCTCGCCAACCCGAACAATGGTCAGGGCACCGCGTGCCCGCCGAACGAACAAAGAAGGAAGAACATGGGAAAAGTAACCGGTTTTCTGGAATTCCAGCGCTTGCAGGAAGCAAGCGAAGCGCCCAAGTCGCGCATGAAACATTACAAGGAATTTACCGTCCATTTGAGTGATGCCGACGCCAAGGTACAAGGCGCGCGCTGCATGGATTGCGGCATTCCGTTCTGTAACAACGGCTGCCCGGTCAATAACATCATCCCCGACTGGAACGACCTGGTTTATCATGGCAATTACCGCCAGGCGCTGGACACGCTGCATTCGACCAACAACTTTCCGGAATTCACCGGCCGCATCTGCCCGGCGCCGTGCGAAGCTGCATGCACACTGGGCATCAACAGCGATGCCGTGGGCATCAAGTCGATCGAGCATTTCATCATCGACAAGGGCTGGGAAAACGGCTGGGTCACGCCGCAGCCGGCAGCAAGCAAGACTGGCAAGAAAGTCGCCGTGGTCGGTGGCGGCCCGGCAGGTCTGGCAGCTGCGCAACAGTTGGCACGTGCCGGCCACGACGTCACCGTGTTTGAAAAGAATGACCGCGTCGGCGGCCTGCTGCGCTATGGCATTCCCGACTTCAAGATGGAAAAGTCGCATATCGACCGCCGCGTCGAGCAAATGAAAGCCGAAGGCGTGACTTTCCGCACCAGCGTCCTGGTCGGCAAGGATTTCCCCGCCAATGTGCTCAACTGGGCCAAGGAAACCATTTCGCCGGAACAGCTCGACAAGGAATTCGACGCCGTCGTGATCGCCGGCGGTGCGGAAAACCCGCGCGACTTGCCGGTACCGGGTCGTGAATTGAAAGGCGTGCACTTCGCCATGGAATTCCTGCCGCTGCAAAACAAGGTCAACGCCGGCGACAAGCTCAAGGACCAGATCCTGGCCACCGGCAAGCACGTGGTGGTTATCGGCGGCGGCGATACCGGTTCCGATTGCGTTGGCACGTCCAATCGTCACGGTGCGGCACATGTGACCCAGTTCGAACTGATGCCGACCCCGCCGGAGCAGGAAAACAAGCCGCTGGTGTGGCCGTACTGGCCGTATAAGCTGCGTACCTCGTCTTCGCATGACGAAGGCTGCGAGCGCGACTGGGCGGTGACCACCAAGCGCCTGGAAGGCAAGGATGGCAAGGTTGAAAAGCTGATCGCCGCCCGTGTCGAGTGGAAGGATGGCAAGATGGTCGAAGTGCCGGGTTCCGAATTCGAAGTCAAGGCCGACCTCGTCTTGCTGGCCATGGGCTTCGTTTCGCCGATCGCCCAGGTGCTGGATGCCTTTGGTGTCGACAAGGATGCGCGCGGCAATGCCAAGGCAACGACCGATGGCGAAGGCTGTTACCAGACTTCCGTGCCCAAGATCTTCGCCGCAGGCGACATGCGTCGCGGCCAGTCGCTGGTGGTGTGGGCGATCCGCGAAGGACGTCAGTGCGCCCGCGCAGTCGATGAGTTTCTGATGGGTAGCTCGGTTTTGCCACGCTAAGGCATCTCCGGCTTCAGCGACAAGCTGAAGCACTGTATTTTGAACGCCCACTCCTGGAGTGGGCGTTTTTGTCAGAATACTAAGAATGGCGATGCAATTCGCGCAATACTCGCCCAAAAATGCAACAAAACCGATTGATCCATGTTGTATCCATGGCTTAGCGGTACGGCGGGTAAAGGGTTTCTGCTCTACAATCTTGGTAATTAACTTATTCGTCATTTATTCGTGTCTGATTTTGTAGAAATTCGCGACGTGCACTTCGGCTATGGGGAGCGGACCATCCTGTCCGGCCTCAATATGGCTTTTCCTCGCCGCAAGGTGGTGGCGGTCATGGGCGGCTCCGGCTCCGGCAAGACCACGATCCTGCGCCTGATCGGCGGCCAGCTGCAGCCGAAAACAGGCACGGTGACCGTCGATGGCCAGGCTGTGCATGCGCTCGACTCCGCCGGCCTGTATGCCTTGCGCCGCAAGATGGGCATGTTGTTCCAGCATGGCGCCTTGTTCACTGATTTGACGGTGCGGGACAATGTCGCCTTTCCCTTGCGTGAAAATACCGATTTGCCGGAAGAACTGATCCACGACCTGGTCTTGCTGAAGCTGCATGCGGTCGGCTTGCGCAACGCCGCGGACCTGAAACCGGCCGAAATTTCCGGCGGCATGGCGCGCCGCGTCGCACTGGCGCGGGCGATTGCGCTCGATCCGCAGCTGATCATGTACGACGAGCCGTTCGCCGGCCTCGATCCGATCTCGATGGGTGTCACCGCCAACCTGATCCGCACCCTCAACGATGCCCTCGGTTCGACCTCGATCCTGGTGTCGCATGATGTGCACGAGTCTTTCCTGATCGCCGATTACGTCTATTTCCTGTCGAATGGTGCGATCGTGGCGCAAGGTACGCCGGACGAGATGCGCGCCTCGTCGGATCCCTACGTGAAACAATTCGTGCATGCCGAAGCCGACGGACCCGTGCCTTTCCATTACCCCGGCAGCTCGCTGGCGGCTTCGCTTGGGCTGGAGGGCGGACGATGATCCTCGACGCCATTGCCGCCCTGGGCAGCACCCTGCGCACCTACCTCGGCAATCTCGGCTATGCAGCGCGCCTGTTCGTGGCCACTGTGGGCGCATCGCTGGCGCTGTGGCGGCGCCCGCGTCTGGTCGTCAGTCAGATCCATTTCATCGGCAACCACTCGATGGTGATCATTGCCGTATCGGGCCTGTTTGTCGGCTTCGTGCTGGGTTTGCAAGGTTATTACACGCTCAACCGCTACGGTTCCGAGCAGGCGCTGGGTCTGCTGGTTGCCCTGTCGCTGGTGCGCGAGCTGGGGCCGGTGGTCACCGCGTTGCTGTTTGCCGGGCGCGCCGGCACCTCGCTGACGGCGGAAATCGGTTTGATGAAAGCTGGCGAGCAATTGGCTGCGATGGAAATGATGGCGGTCGATCCATTGCATCGCGTGATCGCCCCGCGGTTTCTTGCCGGCGTGATCGCCATGCCGTTGCTGGCATCGGTTTTCAGCGCGGTCGGCGTCATGGGCGGTTATGTCGTCGGCGTGCAATTGATTGGCGTTGATGAAGGCGCATTCTGGTCGCAGATGCAAAATGGGGTGGATGTCTGGAAAGACGTTTTCAACGGCATCCTGAAAAGCCTGGTGTTCGGGTTTGCAGTCACCTTCATCGCCTTGTACCAGGGATATGAAGCGCAGCCGACGCCGGAAGGCGTGGCGCGCGCCACCACCCGGACCGTGGTGACCGCGTCGCTGACGGTGTTGTGGCTCGATTTCCTGATGACCGCGCTGATGTTCAATTGACTTGTGTTGAACAGTGCGGCGCTGGTTGCGATATTTGATTGAAAAGTAGAATAGATTCTCTAAGGTAGTGTAATCATCATGCAAAGAAAATCCCTTGACCTGTGGGTCGGCTTGTTTGTGCTGGCAGGTGCCCTGGCCATGCTCTTTCTGGCATTAAAAGCCGGCAACATGAGCACCATCTCGTTTGAAAAGACCTATGCTGTCGTGACCAGGTTCGACAATATTGGTGGCTTGAAGCCGCGTGCGCCAGTCAAAAGCGCGGGCGTGGTGGTGGGCCGCGTGGGTGATATCAAATTCGATGACAAGAGTTTCCAGGCCCTGGTGACCCTGAATCTGGAAAGCCGTTATCAATTTCCGAAAGATAGCTCTGCCAAGATCCTGACTTCCGGATTGTTGGGTGAGCAATATATCGGCCTGGAGCCGGGCGGCGATACCGCCAACCTGGCGGCAGGCGATCGCATCAAGATGACGCAATCGGCGATCGTTCTGGAAAACCTCATCAGCCAGTTCTTGTTCAGCAAGGCAGCCGAAGGCCAGGAGAAAAAATGATGCGCAAACTGTCCCGCTCCTCTTTTGCCGGCATGGCCCTGGCCATCGCCCTGACCGGGTGTGCCAGCACCAATCCGCAGGATCCGCTGGAAGGCTTCAACCGTGCGATGTTCAGTTTTAACGATACGCTCGACAAAGCGGCCCTGAAGCCGGCCGCGGAGGCTTATCAAGCCGTATTGCCATCGTTTGTGCAAACCGGGATCGGTAACTTCTTCGGCAACCTGGGCGATGTCTGGTCCGCGGTAAATAATTTCTTGCAAGGCAAGATCGAGGCGGGGGCCCTCGATCTGGTCCGCGTCACTGCCAATACCACCCTGGGTGTCCTGGGTCTGTTCGATATCGCCTCGGATTCGGGCGTGCCCAAGCATGAAGAAGATTTCGGCCAAACCCTGGGCAGCTGGGGCGTGCCGTCTGGCCCGTATATCGTCCTGCCTTTCTTTGGGGCATCGACCGTGCGCGATACCGTAGCCTTGCCGGTGGATCTGAAGGGCAACATCTGGGGCTACAAGGAGCCGGTGCGCTGGCGCAATACCGGTACTGTTGTGCGCCTGGTCGACCGTCGCGCTTCTTTGCTCGATGCCTCCAACCTGATGGAAGATGCGGCGCTCGACCGCTACCAGTTCATCCGCGACGCCTTCATGCAGCGGCGCCTGAACAACGTGTATGACGGCGACCCGCCGGCCGACATCAAGGATGGCAAGGATGGCAACGACAGCCAGGAATAAGCTTGCCGGCGGGCGGTGTGTACGGCGCGTTTGCGCCGGCTGAGGCATAATGCGCGTATTGGCATCTGGACTGCAGAAAGTTAATCACCATGTTGAAAAAAATACTGACGAATGTACTTGCCTGTGCCGCGCTCGCTTGCGCGGGCGTGGCTGTCGCCGATGAAGCGCCCGATGTGCTGGTCAAGCGTATCAGCTACGAAGTGCTCGATACTGCCAAGGCAGACAAGGATATTCAGGGCGGAAACCAGAAAAAAGTGCTGGAACTCGTTGAAGCCAAGATTTTGCCGCACATCGACTTCCAGCGCATGACCGCACTGGCGGCCGGCCGTTACTGGCGCGAGGCAACCCCTGAGCAGCAAAAGCGTCTGTCCGAAGAGTTTCGCGCCTTGCTGGTGTACACCTACTCCGGCGCCATTTCCCAGGTGCGCGAGCAGAAGGTTGAATTCAAGCCCTTGCGTGCAGCGCCGTCGGACACCGAAGTGGAAGTGCGCTCGCAAGTAGTGCAGCCGCGCGGCGAGCCGATCCAGCTCAACTACCGTCTCGAAAAGCAGGCGACCGGCTGGAAAATCTATGACGTCAACGTCTTGGGTGCCTGGCTGGTGGAGTCTTACAAGAGCAGTTTTTCCACCGAAATCAGCAAGAATGGCATCGATGGCTTGATCAAGGCCTTGTCCGACAAGAACAAGCGCCTGGCAGCGGCTTCCGCCAAGCCAGCCAAGAATTCCTGATTTTTTGAGCCTGCCGCATGTTCCGTCCCGCTTCGCCATTTAACGCCAGCACCGCCAGGGCCATTTATCAGGCTGGGCTGGCGGCAATCAGTGCCGGGCAAACCAGCATTGACCTGGCCGATCTGGGACAGGCTGACTCCACCGCAGTGGCTGCGCTGGTCGGCTGGCGGCGCGCAGCATTGAGTCAGGGCAGCGCACTTGTTTTCACGAATTCTCCTGCCAATTTGCGCAGCCTCGCTGCACTGTATGACGTGGCAGAATTGCTGCTGGTATCGCCGGCGGCAGCGTCCGGCGCCACGCAGCGGACGGATTTGCCGCATCATTGAAGGTCTGGCCAGACTTTCTTGTTATCAGCATTCTGCGGCCTGAAGGCCGTAAATCCCCTATAATCAAAGGTTTCGCCAAGGTGTGCCTATCCGGCAAGCCGACGGCGCACCATGCAGGAAGCGTATACAGCCATCATGGCGGCAATCCAGATCACCAATGTCAAAAAACGCTACAAGTCAGTGCAAGCGCTGGCTGGCGTCTCCCTGTCTATCGGCCAGGGTGAATTCTTTGGCTTGTTGGGGCCGAACGGCGCCGGCAAGACCACGCTGATTTCCATCATCGCCGGCCTGAACCGCGCCGATAGCGGCAACGTCAGCATCCATGGTCACGACGTCGTCAGCGATTACCGTCAGGCGCGCCGCATGCTCGGCGTGGTGCCGCAGGAACTGGTGTTCGATCCATTCTTTACGGTGCGTGAAACCCTGCGCATGCAATCCGGTTACTTCGGGCTGAAAAACAACGATGCCTGGATCGATGAAGTCATGCACAACCTCGACCTCACCAGCAAGGCCGACGCCAATACGCGGACGCTGTCCGGCGGCATGAAGCGTCGCGTGCTGGTGGCCCAGGCGCTGGTGCACAAGCCGCCGGTGATCGTGCTCGACGAGCCGACCGCCGGCGTCGATGTGGAGTTGCGCCAGACCCTGTGGCAGTTCATTGGCCGTCTCAACCGCGAAGGGCATACCGTGGTGCTGACCACCCATTACCTCGAAGAGGCGCAAGCCCTGTGCAACCGCGTCGCCATGCTCAAGGCAGGCCAGGTGGTCGCGCTGGATACCACCGCCGCCCTGATCAAACGCATTTCCGGCTCGCAACTTGTAGTGAGCCTTGCGCAAGGGCACTTGCCCGACAGCTTGAAGCCGTTGGTGACACGCCCGGAAGAGCTGCTGGCGGGGAACAAATACACCTTGCGCGTCAACGACTACGTCGAGGTCGAACCTATCCTGGCGCGCCTGCGCGAAGCCGGCGCGCGCATCGAAGACATGCAGTTGCAGCAGGCAGACCTGGAAGATGTCTTTCTCCAGATCATGGGAGAAGAGAAATGATCGGCTTCCAGACCCTGTTCTACAAAGAGATTCTGCGGTTCTGGAAGGTGGCGACGCAAACCATCACTGCGCCGATCATGACCGCCATGCTGTATCTGCTGATCTTCGGCCACGTGCTCGAAGAGCATGTGAAGGTGTACGACCGCATCAGCTATACCGCCTTCCTGATCCCCGGCCTGGTGATGATGAGCGTGCTGCAAAACGCCTTTGCCAACTCGTCGTCTTCCTTGATCCAGTCCAAGATCACCGGCAACCTGGTGTTCGTTCTGTTGCCGCCGCTGTCGCACTGGGAATTGTTCGGCGCCTACGTGCTGGCCGCTGTCGTGCGCGGACTGGCAGTCGGCGCGGGGGTGTTCATCATTACCGCCTGGTTCGCCGATCTGTCCTTCGTCGCGCCCTGGTGGATTGCGGTTTTCGCCGTGCTCGGCGCTGCCATGCTCGGCACCATGGGGCTGATCGCCGGCATCTGGGCGGAAAAATTCGACCAGCTGGCGGCTTTCCAGAATTTCCTGATCATGCCGGCGACCTTCCTTGCGGGCGTGTTTTACTCGATCCATTCGCTGCCGCCGTTCTGGCAAACGGTGTCGCGCTTCAATCCATTCTTTTACATGATCGACGGTTTCCGCTATGGTTTCTTTGGCCAGTCGGACGTCGATCCCGTGACCAGTTTTGCCATCGTCGGGATATTTTTCATGCTGCTGGCCGGTTTTGCCATTCATTTGCTGAGAACCGGCTATAAATTGCGCCATTGATCCAGCCACTGAGTCAATCGCCGAGCGCATCCATGAACGTACCGTTATTTGAGCCAATATTCGTGTCAACAGGCACGGCTACCTGAGGAATCCAGAAATCATGCTGCCCACACCGGAACTGGTAAAAAGCTATATTGCCGCTGGTCTTGATTGCGCCCACCTGGAAGTCGAAGGTGACGGCCAGCATTTCACTGCCGTCATCGTTTCGGATGCCTTTGCCGGCAAGCGCCCGATCCAGCGGCATCAGATCGTCTATGCTGCCCTGGGCGACCGCATGAAGGCGGAAATCCATGCCCTGTCGATGAAAACCCTGACGCCGCAAGAGTACAAGAACAATGGATAAATTACTGATTACAGGTGGCAACCGCCTGGCCGGCGAGATTGCCATTTCCGGCGCCAAGAATGCCGCGCTGCCGATCCTGTGCGCCGGCCTGCTGACCGCCGAGCCGCTGCAATTGTCCAATGTGCCGCATCTGCAGGATGTGGCCACCATGTTGAAACTCTTGCGCCAGATGGGCCTGGGCATAACGCAGGATGGCGAACGCGTGACCCTGCAGGGCAACGCCATCGACAGGCTCGAAGCTCCCTATGAAATGGTGAAAACCATGCGCGCCTCGATCCTGGTGCTCGGCCCCCTGCTGGCGCGCTTCGGCGAAGCCCGGGTGTCGCTGCCGGGCGGCTGCGCGATCGGCTCGCGTCCGGTGGACCAGCACATCAAGGGCCTGCAGGCGATGGGCGCGGAAATCACGATCGAGGCCGGTTACATCAACGCCCGCGCCAAGAAGCTCAAGGGCGCGCGCATCACCACCGACATGATCACCGTCACCGGCACCGAAAACCTGCTGATGGCAGCGACATTGGCTGAAGGCGAGACGGTGCTGGAAAACGCCGCGCGCGAACCGGAAGTGACCGATCTCGCCAACCTGCTGGTGGCCATGGGCGCGAAGATCGACGGCATCGGCACCGACCGTCTGGTGATACAGGGCGTCGACAAGCTGCACGGCGCAACCCATGCGGTGATTGCCGACCGCATCGAGACCGGCACCTTCCTGTGCGCGGTGGCAGCCGTCGGCGGCGACATTACCCTGACCAATACCCGCGCCGACATCCTCGACGTGGTGCTGGAGCGGCTGCGCGAAGCCGGCGTGATCCTGACATCCGGCCCGGACTGGATCCGCGCGCAAATGGCGTCGCGGCCGAAGCCGGTGAATTTCCGCACCACCGAGTACCCGGGTTTTCCGACCGACATGCAGGCGCAGTTCATGGCGCTGGATTGTCTCGCCGACGGCGTCAGCCGCATCACCGAGACGATATTCGAAAACCGCTTCATGCACGTGCAGGAACTCAACCGCCTTGGCGCAGCCATCGAGATCGATGGCCACAGCGCCATGGTCAAGGGCGTCGACAAGCTGGTCGGCGCGCCCGTCATGGCCACCGACCTGCGCGCCTCGGCTTCGCTGGTGATCGCCGCGCTGGCGGCGCAGGGACAGACCCTGGTGGACCGCATCTATCACCTGGACCGCGGCTATGACCGCATGGAAGTCAAGCTGTCGGCGGTGGGCGCCGATATCGTGAGGGTGAAATAATGGAACAGCAATTGACGCTGGCCCTGTCCAAGGGCCGCATTTTCGAAGAAACCCTGCCGCTCTTGCAGGCTGCCGGCATCACGGTCATGGAGGATCCGGAAACTTCGCGCAAGCTGATCCTGCCGACCAATGACCCGCAGGTGCGCGTGATCATCGTGCGCGCCTCCGACGTGCCGACCTATGTGCAGTATGGCGCCGCCGATTTCGGCGTGGCCGGCAAGGACGTGCTGCTCGAGCATGGCGGCGAAGGCCTGTACCAGCCGATCGACCTGAACATCGCCAAATGCCGCATGTCGGTGGCGGTGCAGGCCGGCTTCGATTACGCCAGCGCGGTGCGCCATGGCGCCCGCCTGCGCGTGGCGACCAAGTACGTGCAGTGCGCGCGCGAGCACTTCGCGGCCAAGGGCGTGCATGTCGACCTGATCAAGCTGTACGGCTCGATGGAACTGGCGCCGCTGGTCGGCCTGTCGGACGCCATCGTCGACCTGGTCAGCAGCGGCGGCACCCTGCGCGCCAACAACCTGGTCGAGGTCGAGCACATCATGTCCATCTCGTCGCGCCTGGTGGTCAACCAGGCGGCATTGAAACTCAAGCGCGAGCGCCTGCAGCCTGTGCTGGATGCCTTCGAGCGCGCCTCGCAAGCCAACAACTGATCGCGCAGGGCAAGCTGCGCCGGAAAACGTCATGACTATCCAGATCCGCACCCTTGATTCCGCCAACCCGGATTTCCGGCAGCAACTGGCCCATGTGCTGGCCTTCGAAGCCGCGCAAGACGAGGCGATCGACCGCGCCGCCGCCGCCATCCTTGCCGCAGTCAAGGCGCGCGGCGATGCCGCCGTGCTTGAGTACACCAACAAGTTCGACCGTCTGCAGGCGAGCAGCGTGGCCGCGCTGGAAATTCCGCGCACCGAATTGCTGGCGGCGCTGCAGCAGCTGCCCGAGTCGCGCCGCGCCGCGCTGCAAACCGCGGCCGACCGCGTGCGCGCCTACCATGAGCGGCAAAAGATCGAATGCGGCTCGGCCGGCTTCAGCTACACCGAAGCCGACGGCACCGTGCTGGGGCAGAAGGTCACGCCGCTGGACCGCGTCGGCATCTACGTCCCCGGCGGCAAGGCTGCCTATCCGTCGTCGGTGCTGATGAACGCGATTCCCGCCAAGGTCGCCGGCGTGGCTGAAGTGATCATGGTGGTGCCGACCCCGGATGGCGTCAAGAATCCGCTGGTGCTGGCCGCCGCCGCCATTGCCGGCGTCGACCGGGTGTTTACCATCGGCGGCGCCCAGGCGGTCGGCGCGCTGGCCTACGGCACGGATACGATACCCGCGGTCGACAAGATCGTCGGCCCTGGCAACGCCTATGTGGCGGCAGCCAAGCGGCGCGTGTTTGGCACCGTCGGCATCGACATGATCGCCGGCCCCTCCGAGATCCTGGTCCTGTGCGACGGCAGCACCGACCCGGACTGGATCGCCATGGACCTGTTTTCGCAGGCCGAGCACGACGAGCTGGCGCAATCCATCCTGCTGTGCCCGGACGCCGGTTATCTCGGTCGTGTGCAGGCCAGCATCGACCGGCTGATCGGCGACATGCCGCGCCAGCAAGTGATCCGCACCTCGCTCACCAATCGCGGCGCGCTGGTCAAGGTACGCGACATGGCAGAGGCGTGCGAGATCGCCAATTTCATTGCTGCCGAACATCTGGAAATTTCGGCGGCCGAGCCGCAGCGCTGGGCCGACCTGATCCGCCACGCCGGCGCCATGTTTCTTGGCCGCTTTTCTTCCGAAGCGCTGGGCGACTATTGCGCCGGGCCGAACCACGTGTTGCCGACCTCGCGCACCGCGCGGTTTTCCTCGCCGCTGGGCGTGTACGATTTCCAGAAGCGCTCTAGCGTCATCCACGTCAGCGCAGCCGGCGCCCAGACGCTGGGCAAGGTGGCGGCTGAACTGGCTTATGGCGAAGGCTTGCAGGCGCACGCGCGCTCGGCCGAGTACCGCCTGAAATGAACTGCCCGCGCAGCCGCCTGTGCGCCAGGGCGGGCGCATGAGCGCCTGGCTGAACCGGATCTATTGCGAGGATGCGCTGGCCGGCATGGCGCGCATCGACGATGCTTCGGTGGACCTGATCCTCGCCGACCCGCCTTATGGTCTGGGTAAGGATTATGGCAACGATTCCGACAAGCTCGATACCGAAGCTTACCTGGACTGGATGCAGGCATGGATCGATATCGCCTTGCCCAAGCTGAAAGCCACCGGCAGCCTGTACATCTTCCTGACCTGGCGCTATTCGCCGGAAGTGTTCGTGATGCTCAAGCAGCGCATGACAATGCTCAATGAAATCATCTGGGACCGGCGCGTGCCGTCGATGGGCGGCAGCACCCGCCGTTATTCATCGGTGCACGACACCGTCGGTTTTTTCGCGAAGTCGCGGGAGTATTATTTCGACCTCGATGCCGTGCGCATTCCGTATGACGAACAGACCAAGAAAGCCCGCACGCGCTCGATTTTCGTCGGCGCCAAGTGGCTGGAGATGGGCTACAACCCCAAGGATGTCTGGAGCGTGTCGCGCCTGCACCGCGAGCACCGCGAGCGCGCCGACCATCCGACGCAAAAGCCGCTGGAGATCATCGAGCGCATGGTCAAGGCCTCTTGCCCGCCGGGTGGGGTGGTGCTGGATCCCTTCATGGGCAGCGGCACCACGGCGGTGGCGGCGAAGCGCTGCGGGCGCAACTTCGTCGGCTTCGAATTGAACCCCGATTACTGCGGCCTGATCCAGCGCCGTCTCGACGCATTGCCGGCGGAAGCGGCAGCGGCGCAAGAGATGCCGTGAGTCACGGCGGCTGGAGCGCAGCACCCGGATTTTGTTGTTGCCCATACAAGGCCTGGTAGCGCAAACGCAGGGGATTGACAACTATCCGCCTGCGCGCCGAATTCCAGCCGAAAATATGGGTAAAATGCTCGAATAATTATTGTCTGTCACGGAAGACCATGTCCAAGCAACGCAGCGCCGAAGTCGTGCGCAACACCAACGAGACGCAGATCCGCGTCGCCATCAATCTCGATGGCAGCGGCCAGCAAAAGCTGAATACCGGCGTGCCCTTTCTCGATCACATGCTCGACCAGATCGCCCGTCACGGGTTGATCGACCTGGAGATCGAGGCCAGGGGCGACTTGCATATCGACGCCCACCATACCGTCGAGGATGTCGGCATCACGCTCGGCCAGGCGGTGGCGCAGGCGATGGGTGACAAGAAAGGCATCCGCCGTTACGGCCATGCCTATGTACCGCTGGACGAAGCGTTGTCGCGCGTGGTGGTGGATTTTTCCGGCCGGCCCGGCCTGGAATTCAACGTGCCGTTCACGCGCGCGATGATCGGCGGCTTCGACGTCGACCTGACCCACGAATTTTTCCAGGGCTTCGTCAACCATGCCCTGGTGACGCTGCATGTCGATAACCTGCGCGGCGACAATGCCCACCATCAGTGTGAAACGGTGTTCAAGGCTTTCGGCCGGGCATTGCGCATGGCGGCGGAGCCCGATGCCCGCGCTGCCGGCACGATTCCTTCGACCAAGGGCAGTTTGTAAACAGACATAGGCGATGCCGGTGCTGACCGGCTAATCGAGGCGGCAAGCTTTATCATGAACAAAATTGTGGTGGTGGATTACGGCATGGGCAACCTGCGCTCGGTGGCGCAAGCGTTGATGCATGCTGCGCCCGAGGCCGACGTGCGGATCTCCGGCGAAGTCGCGGAAATTCGCAGTGCCGACCGGCTGGTGTTGCCGGGGCAGGGCGCGATGCCCGATTGCATGCGCAGCTTGCGCGAATCTGGCGTGCAGGAAGCGGTGCTGGAAGCGGCGCGCAGCAAGCCCCTGTTCGGCGTGTGCGTCGGCGAGCAAATGTTGTTCGACTGGAGCGAGGAGGGCGATACGCCCGGACTCGGCTTGTTGCCTGGCAAGGTGGTGCGCTTCCGCCTCGATGGCCAGTTGCAGCCGGACGGCTCGCGCTACAAGGTGCCGCAAATGGGCTGGAACCGTGTCAGGCAAACCTTACCGCATCCGCTGTGGGACGGCATCGCCGACGACAGTTACTTCTATTTCGTGCATAGTTACTACGCCGTGCCGGAGAACCCCGCGCATGTCGCCGGACAGACCGAATATGGCGCGGCGTTCACCTGCGCGGTTGCGCGGGATAATATTTTTGCGACGCAGTTCCACCCGGAAAAAAGCTCTGCGGCAGGTTTGCGCCTGTACAAGAATTTCGTGGAATGGCAGCCGTAAATTCCCTACTTTCCAACCCTGATACATTAACTCATAACTACCGCTAGTCATGCTGCTCATACCCGCTATCGATCTCAAGGACGGTCACTGCGTTCGCCTCAAGCAAGGCGACATGGACCAGGCCACCGTGTTTTCCGATGACCCCGCCCAGATGGCACGCCACTGGCTGGAGCAGGGCGCCCGCCGCCTGCACCTGGTGGACCTGAATGGCGCTTTTGCCGGCACCCCGAAGAACGCCGTCGCAGTCAAATCCATCATTCGCGCCGTGCAGCAGTTCGCCGCTGAGAACGATGTCGAGGAAATCCCGGTGCAACTGGGTGGCGGCATCCGCGATCTCGACACCATCGAGCGTTACCTGGATGGCGGCCTGTCTTACATCATCATCGGCACCGCCGCAGTGAAAAGCCCCGGCTTCCTGCACGATGCCTGCAGCGCCTTCCCGGGCCAGATCATCGTCGGCCTCGACGCCAAGGATGGCAAGGTAGCCACCGATGGCTGGAGCAAGCTGACCGGCCATGAAGTGATCGACCTGGCGAAGAAATTCGAGGATTACGGCTGCGAATCGATCATCTACACCGACATCGGACGCGACGGCATGATGGGCGGCGTCAATATCGAGGCCACCGTCAAGCTGGCGCAGAGCATGACGATACCCGTCATCGCCTCCGGCGGCGTGCACAGCATCAAGGATGTCGAGGCGCTGTGCGCAGTGCAGTTCGAAGGCATCGAAGGCGTGATCTGCGGCCGCTCGATCTACGAAGGCACGCTCGATTTGCGCAGCGCCCAGGAACGCGCCGACGATCTCAGCGCAGCCGAATAATTGAAGCAACACGACTCAAGGTTAAACGAAGCACATCATGGCGCTGGCTAAACGCATCATTCCCTGCCTCGATGTCACGGCAGGCCGTGTCGTCAAGGGCATCAATTTCGTCGAGCTGCGCGATGCCGGCGACCCTGTCGAGATCGCCCGCCGCTACGACGAGCAGGGCGCCGATGAAATCACTTTCCTCGACATCACCGCAACTTCCGACGAGCGCGACCTGATCCTGCACATCATCGAAGCGGTCGCTTCGCAGGTCTTCATTCCGCTGACGGTGGGCGGCGGCGTGCGCGCGGTCGAGGACGTGCGGCGCCTGCTCAATGCCGGCGCCGACAAGGTCAGCATGAACAGCGCCGCGGTGGCCAACCCGCAACTGGTGTACGAGTCGGCGCAAAAATACGGCTCGCAATGCATCGTCGTGGCGATCGACGCCAAGCAGACCGGCGACGGTCGCTGGGAAGTGTTCACCCATGGCGGCCGCAAGGCCACCGGCCTTGATGTGGTCGAGTGGGCGCAGAAGATGGAACAGCTGGGCGTGGGCGAGCTGCTCCTGACCAGCATGGACCGCGACGGCACCAAGAGCGGTTTCGATCTGGCCCTGACGCGCGCGGTATCCGATGCCGTCAATGTGCCGGTGATCGCCTCGGGTGGCGTTGGCGGCCTGCAGGACCTGGCCGACGGCATCCGGCTGGGGCACGCCGATGCGGTGCTGGCCGCCAGCATTTTCCATTACGGCCAGCATACCGTCGGCGAAGCCAAGCGCTTCATGGCGGCACAAGGCATCCCGGTGAGGCTGGCATGAGCATCAACAATCAATGGCTGAACCACGTCAAGTGGGATGAAAACGGCCTGGTGCCGGTAATCGCCCAGGAAGTCGGCAGCAACGATGTGCTGATGTTCGCCTGGATGAATCGCGACGCCCTGGCCAGGACGGTCGAGCTGGGCGAGGCGGTGTACTGGAGCCGTTCGCGCAAGAAATTGTGGCACAAGGGCGAGGAGTCCGGCCACACCCAGAAAGTCCACGACATCCGTCTCGATTGCGACCAGGATGTGGTGTTGCTGAAGGTGACGCAGGCCGGCAGCATCGCCTGCCATACCGGCCGCCATTCCTGCTTTTTTGAAAAGCTCGAAGACGGCGGCGTCTGGCGCGCAGTCGAGCCGGTCCTGAAGGATCCGGACAGCATTTACAAGTGAAAAGCAAAAACCATGAGTGAAACCCTGAGCCGACTGGCTGCCGTGATCGAATCGCGCAAGCTGGCCAACGGCGGCGACCCCGAGAAATCCTATGTGTCGCGCCTGTTTTCCAAGGGCGATGACGCCATCCTGAAAAAAATCGGCGAAGAAGCCACCGAAACCGTGATGGCGGCCAAGGATGTGCGGGCCGGCGCCGAGCCATCCAAGCTGCTCTACGAATGTGCCGACCTGTGGTTTCATTCGATGATCATGCTGGCGCAATTCAACCTCACGCCGCAGGATGTACTGGAAGAACTGGCGCGCCGCGAAGGCATTTCCGGCATCGAGGAAAAAGCCAACCGCAAGCTGCAGGCGCGCGAGCGCGACGAACGCCAGGATTGACTATCATCAGCCGCAAGGAGAACGCCTTGGATAACTGTATTTTCTGCAAGATCGCCGCCAAAAAGCTGCCGTCGAAAACGATTTACGAAGACGACGATGTCATTGCATTTCACGATATTAATCCGGCCGCGCCCGTGCACTTCCTGATCATCCCGAAACAGCACGTCGCGACGCTGGCCGAGTGCGATGCAAGCCATGCGGCATTGTTGGGTAAAATGATGTTGCTGGCGCCGAAGCTGGCGCAGGAGCTGGGATGCGGCTATACGCCGGCGCTTGAAGGCCCCGGCCAGGGCGGCTTCCGTACCCAGTTGCACATCGGTCCGGCGGGTGGACAAGAGGTGTACCATCTGCATTTGCACGTGCTGGGTGGCCCGCGTCCCTGGCGTGGCTTGCACTAGGCTGTCACGAATGACTGAAACTGGAACGCTGGCCGTTCCGCAAGGAGAAATAAGATGGGTGGATTAAGCTGGATGCACTGGCTGGTCGTGCTGGTCGTGGTGATCTTGATCTTTGGCACCAAGAAACTCGGCAATATCGGTAGCGACCTGGGCAAGGCCGTCAAGGGTTTCAAGGATGGCGTCAAGGGAGAAGAAGACAAACCCGCTGCGCCGGCGCAAGTCGCCGACAAGAGCACCATCGACGTTGAAGCCAAGGAAAAGAACAAGGTTTGAGGCACCTCGCCCCTGACCCTGCTCGCCGACCATGATCGATATCGGACTGACCAAGATCGCCCTGATCGGCGTGGTGGCGCTGGTGGTGATCGGCCCCGAGAAACTGCCGCGGGTAGCGCGCATGGCGGGCACCCTGTATGGCCGCGCGCAACGCTACATGAGCCAGGTCAAGGCCGAAGTCGGCCGCGAAATGGAGCTCGATGAATTGCGCAAGATGCAGCAGGAAATGCAGCAAGCCGCCAGCGAGATCCAGCAGGATCTTGATGAAGCCGGGCGCAGCATCCACTCCGCCGTGAGCGAGGCGCGCGATGCCGCGCTGGACTATCCGTCGTTTGACGCGCCGGCGCCGGAGCGTCTGATGGAAAAGGCCAGGAATTTTCGCAAGAAAAAGCTGTTGCGCTCGTCCGCGATTCCTTCCTGGTACAAGCGGCAAAGCGGCCACAAGACCCGCGTGGTATCGGCCGCGGCGCGGGTGGCCCGCTACCGGCCGCCATCGGCAACCCGCAAATCCTCGCCTTTTTTCCACTGATGGATCACGCCGCCCTGTCGCGGCAAGCCCATGACTGACAACCAAGAATTCGCCGACGTCAAAGATTCGTTCATCTCGCATTTGATCGAGTTGCGTAATCGCATCATGAATGCTTCCATCGGCATCCTGATCGTGTTCGGCATTTTGATGTTCATTCCCGGGCCCGGCGCGATTTACGATTTTCTCGCGCAGCCCATGATCAGGGCGCTGCCGCCAGGCTCAAAATTGATCGCCACCGGTGTCATTACGCCATTCCTGGTGCCGATGAAAATCACCCTGCTGGCGGCTTTCATGGTGGCGTTGCCGTGGGTGCTGTATCAAGCCTGGGCCTTCATCGCCCCCGGACTTTACGCTCATGAAAAGCGCCTGGTGGCGCCGCTGGTGATTTCGACTTCCATCCTGTTTTTGTTCGGCGTCGGCTTTTGCTATTTCCTGGTGTTCGGCCAGGTCTTCAAGTTCATCTACAACTTCGCGCCGCAGTCGATTACCTTTGCGCCGGACATCGAAAATTATCTCGATTTCGTCATGACGATGTGTCTGGCCTTTGGCATCACCTTCGAAGTGCCGGTGGTGGTGGTGGTGCTGGTGCGCATGGGTCTGGTCTCGGTCGCAAAGCTCAAGAGCATCCGCCCCTACGTGGTGGTGGGGGCATTCGTGGTCGCGGCAATCGTGACGCCGCCCGATGTCATGAGCCAGCTGTTCCTCGCCGTGCCCTTGTGCCTGCTGTATGAGCTGGGGATGCTGGTGGCGCCGATGTTTGTGCGCGCCACGCAAAAGCCGGAAGAAGTCGCCTGACTTCGCCTGTCAGGGGCATCGTGTTGCCCCGCAATGCCTTGCTCAGGTCGGCGGCACCTGCCGCAACCAGACGACCAGGGGATAGGCGTCATGGAAGCCGGCAAGCAAGTCCTGCCGCAAATTCGCCGTCAGGTTATTCCGGAGGCTGGTTTCTTTCCAGACGATAAAGCTCTTCAGCTTGATGGCCTCGATGTGCGGACTGTCGGCATCAAATCCCTTGGGCGGGCGCGACAGCTTGCCTTCTTCCTGCAGACCGCCAAAGCCTTGCACGAGCTTTTTGTTTTTCAGTAACTTGCCAAAGCCCGCCGCATCGTCGATCACGTGCTGGCGGATCGCGCGCAGTCGGCCCGCCGGCGGCAGGTATTCGCCGCCGGCCACCAGCAGCAAGCCGGCTGCATCGATATGGAAGTAATATGCCGGGCCGCCACCCTGGCTTGGTTTTTTCAAGCCGCTGGCGGTGATCGACGCGGCAAAGTGGGTCTTGTAGGGGCTCTTGTCGCGCGCGAAGCGCATGTCCCGGTTAATCCGGAACAGCGCTTTTTTCGGATTGCAGGCGGCGACCGCCGGATCGAATCTGGCGATGTCGGCGATCAGTTGCGTGACCAGTTCGAGGAATTCGGCGCGCAGGATGTCGTAACGCGGCTTGTTCATCACGAACCAGGCACGGTTATTGTTCTCCGCCAGTTCGGCCAGAAACTGGCACAGGTCGCGCAAGTGCATGGTGGGTCTCCGCCTGGATTGCCTGGTGATTATTCGCGTTCCTGGCGCTGGATCGCCGGGCGCTTGCCGATCGTTACATCCATGCTGGTTTGCTGGTTTTTGCGCAGGACGGTCATTTTGGCGGTCTTGCCCGGTTGTAGCTGCGCAATCAGGTTCAGCATTTCAGTGGTGTCGCTGACGGCCTTGCCATTGACTGCAATCAGGATATCGCCCGGGCGCATGCCGGCGCGGTCGGCCGGACCGTCGCGCAGCACGCCGGCAATGATGGTGCCGGATTTTTTTGCCAGGCCAAAACTTTCAGCCAGTTCCGGCGTGATGTCCTGAGGCTCGACGCCGATCCAGCCGCGCACGACCTGGCCGGAGCTGATGATGGAATCCATCACGGTTTTCACTGTGCTGACAGGGATGGCAAAGCCGATGCCGAGCGAGCCGCCCGAGCGCGAATAGATCGCCGTATTGATTCCCAGCAGGTTGCCATTGGTATCGATCAGGGCACCGCCGGAATTGCCGGGATTGATGGCCGCATCGGTCTGGATGAAATTTTCAAAAGTGTTGATGCCGAGGTGGCTGCGTCCAAGTGCCGAGACGATGCCCATGGTGACGGTCTGGCCGACACCGAACGGGTTGCCGATTGCCAGTACTACGTCGCCCACCTTGGATTGATCGACCCGGCCCAGAGTGATCGCCGGCAAGTTCTCCAGCTTGATCTTGATGACTGCCAGATCGGTTTCGGCGTCGGCGCCGACCACCTGTGCGGCCGCCTTGCGGCCATCGGCCAGGGCTACCTCGATTTGATCGGCGGATTCGATCACGTGGTTATTGGTCAGGATGTAACCCTGGGTGCTGACGATGACCCCTGAACCAAGGCTGAACTGCTTTTCATCCTGCTCATCGAGACGGTCGCCGAAAAAACGGCGAAACAAGGGGTCGTCCAGCATGGGATTGCGCTGGCGCGACGCCTTGGAGGTATAGATGTTGACCACCGAGGGCATGGCGCGCTTGGCCGCCTCGCGGTAGGAGCCTTGCATTGCGGCAGCGCCAGGGGGAGCTTCCTGCACGGGCACGGTGGACCAGTTCAGGCGCACATTTTCGGCGCCGCCCAGCATGCGGCCGGCCCATTCGGGCTTGAGGCTCGCTACAATGAACCAGAACGCCAAACCGATCGTGACGGTTTGCGCAAACAATAACCAAAAACGTCGCATAGGAAGCAGGAAGTATGGAACAGCAGACAGTGGAAAGGGGTGAACTCGATGCCTATTTGGCCGAAGCGCTAAATATCGCACGTTTCCGTGATTATTGCCCAAACGGGCTGCAGGTGGAAGGCCGCAACAGGGTAGCCAGCATCGTCAGTGGTGTTACCGCAAGCCTGGCCCTGATCGATGCAGCGGTCGAGGCTGGCGCTGACGCCATTCTGGTGCATCACGGGTATTTCTGGCGCGGCGAGGATGCCCGGCTGGTCGGTGTGAAACACCGCCGCATCAGCAGCCTGCTGGCGCACGAGATCAATCTGTTCGCCTACCATTTGCCGCTGGATAGCCATCCCGAACTCGGCAACAATGCGCAATTGGCGCGCCGCCTCGGCTTGCTGGCCGATGGCCGCTTCGGTGAAGACGACCTTGGCTGGCTGGGGAGGGCCGCCGCTGGTGTCGCCACTGTCGGCGAACTGGCACGTGTGGTTGAGGTGGCGCTGGGGCGCGCGCCGCAAGTCATCGGCGATCCGGCGCAGCCGCTGGGCCGCATCGGCTGGTGCACTGGCGCCGCCCAGAACTTTTTGGGCGATGCCATCGCTGCCGGCGCCACGGCTTACCTGAGCGGTGAAATTTCCGAGCCGACCGTGCATCTGGCGCGCGAAACCGGCGTTGCCTACCTTGCCTGCGGTCATCATGCCACCGAGCGTTATGGCGTCCAGGCGCTCGGCGAGCATCTGGCGGAACGCTTCGGGATCGTTCACCGCTTCATCGAGATACCCAACCCGGTGTGATGGCGTAGCCCCCCTTTTGTTGAATCAGGGGGGGGCGGGCTTATTTTTTCAGCGAGTCGCGAATTTCGCGCAGCAGCTGGATTTCTTCCGGCGTGGCGGCTGCCGCTGCCGGTTCCTCTTTCTTGAGCTTGGCCAGGATGCGCACCATCTGGAAAATGATGAAAGCCAGGATGAGAAAGTTGAGCAAAATAGTCAGGAAATTACCGTAAGCAAGCACTGCCCCGGCCTTTTTGGCTTCTGCCAGCGCCAGTTGCGTCCCCTGGTTGTTGAGGGGCAGATAATAGTTGGAGAAGTCCAGGCCACCGAGGACCTTGCCGACCAGCGGCATGATCAAATCCTGCACGACGGAATCCACGATCTTGCCAAATGCGCCGCCGATGATCACTGCCACCGCCAGGTCGACGACATTGCCCTTGACGGCGAATGCCTTGAATTCCTGCATCATTCCCATGACAACTCCCTCTATCGTTTGCAAAATTGCCAGCTGATTTTAACCGCATTCATAAGGAGAGTGACAAGATGAAACAAGCCTCGGCACGTTCCCGGCACAGGCTGGCCGGCTGGCGTGAATCGCTACCCGATGGCAAGGCGGTTCGCCGAAAGTTCCCTGAAAATAGCCTTCAGGTATGGATTCCCTTTGAAAGGCTTTCTGACTCCGTTATAATTTAATGTTGCTAGAAGTTCTGTGCAAGTTTCGCAATTTGACTAAATTGGGGTAGGTATGAGTAACGAAAAGCAGGTCGATTCAGGTCGGCGCGGCTTGCTCGTCGCCACATGTGCGGCGGGTGGCGTGGCAGGTTTGGCCACAGCTGGAGCCTTTGTGTCCACCTTTCAGCCGTCCGAGCGCGCCAAGGCCGCCGGCGCGCCGGTGGAAGTGGATATTTCCGGACTGGCGACAGGGGAATTGAAAACGGTGGAATGGCGCGGCAAGCCAGTCTGGATTCTGAAGCGTTCGCCGGAAATGGTCGCGGCTTTGCCCAAGCTGGATGCCAAACTGGCCGATCCCAAGTCGGAGCGTTCGCCGGATGATTTGACGCCGGAATACGCGCGCAATACCAATCGCTCGATCAAGCCGGAAATCCTGGTCGCCGTCGGCATCTGCTCGCATCTGGGCTGCTCGCCGACCACCAAGCTCCAGGCTGGTCCGCAGCCATCGCTGCCGGACGACTGGCAAGGCGGCTTCCTGTGCCCTTGCCACGGCTCGATTTTCGACGCCGCCGGTCGTGTCTACAAGAACGTTCCTGCGCCTGACAACCTGCAAGTGCCGCGCCACATGTACCTCTCCGACACCAAACTGGTGATCGGCAAGGACGAGAAAGGGGAAGCATAACCATGGCTTTCGTAGAAAAAAAACTGCCGGCCGACGCCCCCGTCGCTGCCAAGGCATTGAACTGGGTCGACGCCCGCTTCCCGCTGACCAAGCTGTGGAATGACCAATGGGGCAAGTACTACGCCCCGAAGAACTTCAACTTCTGGTACATCTTCGGCTCGTTGGCCATGCTGGTGCTGGTGATCCAGATCGTTACCGGTATTTTCCTGGTGATGCACTACAAGCCGGATGCCAACCTGGCGTTTGCTTCGGTCGAGTACATCATGCGTGATGTGCCCTGGGGCTGGCTGGTGCGTTACATGCACTCGACCGGCGCCTCGGCCTTCTTCATCGTGGTCTATCTGCACATGACCCGCGGCTTGCTGTACGGTTCGTACCGCAAGCCGCGCGAGCTGATCTGGCTGTTCGGCGTCGGTATTTTCCTGGTGCTGATGGGTGAAGCTTTCATGGGCTACCTGCTGCCATGGGGCCAGATGTCCTACTGGGGCGCCCAGGTGATCGTCAACCTGTTCGGTGCGATCCCGTTCATCGGCCCGGACCTGTCGCTGTGGATTCGCGGTGATTACGTGGTGTCGGATGCGACGCTGAACCGTTTCTTCTCGTTCCACGTGATCGCGGTGCCGCTGGTCCTGCTCGGCCTGGTGGCAGCGCATCTGATCGCGCTGCACGAAGTGGGTTCGAACAATCCTGACGGCATCGAAGTCAAGGATAACCTCGGCCCGGACGGTCATCCTGTCGATGCGATTCCGTCGCATCCGTACTATTCGGTGCACGACGTGTTCGGCGTGACGGTGTTCCTGCTGATTTTCAGCGCGGTGGTGTTCTTCGCGCCGGAAATGGGCGGCTACTTCCTGGAGTACAACAACTTCATTCCGGCCGATCCGCTGAAGACGCCGCTGCATATCGCACCGGTCTGGTATTTCACGCCGTTCTACTCGATCCTGCGCGCCACCACCACGCAATTCATGTATGTGCTGGAAATCGGTGTGGTCGCCTATGTCGTGCTGATCATGTTGCGCACCAAGCTGTCGTCCGCCATCAAGGGCGCCATTGCTGCAGTCGCCCTGGTGGCGCTGGTCGGCATGTTCATCTTCGATCCGAAATTCTGGGGCGTGGTGCTGATGGGCGTGTCGGTGATGATCCTGGGCGCCTTGCCTTGGCTCGACCATTCGCAGGTCAAGTCGATCCGTTACCGTCCGAGCTGGCACAAGTATGTGTACCTGGTGTTCGGCATCGCCTTCCTGATCCTGGGCTACCTGGGCGTGCTGCCGCCGACCGCTGGCCGCACCCTGGTGTCGCAGGTCTGCACCTTCATCTATTTCGGCTTCTTCCTGCTGATGCCGTGGTGGAGCGCAATGGGCAAGTTCAAACCGGTGCCCAGCCGCGTGACTTTCCATCCGCACTAAGCCGCAAAGGATAAAACAACATGAAATTGCTGAAAAAACTACTCGCAGCCCTGGCCTTTGCCCCGGCAATGGCCTTGGCGGCCGGCGGCGGTTTTCCGCTGGAATCCGCTCCGGACCATACCCGCGACCTGGCATCGTTGCAGAATGGCGCCAAGCTGTTCGTCAACTATTGCCTGAACTGCCACGCTGCTGCCAGCATGCGCTACAACCGCATGCGCGACATCGGCCTGACCGACGAGCAGATCAAGGACAACCTGCTGTTTGCCGGTAACAAGGTGGGTGATCTGATGACCGTTACCATGACGGTCAAGGATGCCAAGGAATGGTTCGGCGCAGCGCCGCCGGATCTGTCGGTGATCGCCCGCGCCCGCGCCTCTGGCGACGGCAGCGGCCCGGACTGGCTGTACACCTACCTGCGTACTTTCTACAAGGACGATACGCGTCCGACCGGCTGGAACAACATGGTGTTCCCGAACGTCGGCATGCCGCACGCCTTGTGGGAATTGCAGGGTGTGCGCGCCGCCAAGTTCGAAGAAGCCAAGGATCCGCACGATCATGCCAAGACCATTCACAAGTTCGCCGGTTTCGAGCAAGTCAAGCCAGGCAAGCTGTCGAGTCTGGAATATGACCGCGAAGTCGCCGATCTGGTCAGCTTCCTGACCTGGGTGGGCGAACCGGCGCACGATACCCGCCGTCGCCTTGGCGTCTGGGTGCTGCTGTTCCTGGGTGTTCTGATGACGTTGGCCTGGCTGCTGAACCGCTCGTACTGGAAAGAAGTCAAATAACGTACCGCCCCGTCCAGGGCTGTTGATTCGGGGTGAGTCGTCAAGCGTCTCACCCCTTTGTTTCTAAGGAACAGCAAATATGATGGTTCTCTATTCGGGCACGACCTGCCCATTTTCGCAACGCTGCCGCCTCGTCCTGTTCGAAAAAGGCATGGACTTCGAAGTGCGCGATGTCGACCTGTTCAACAAGCCGGAAGACATTTCTGTGATGAATCCCTACGGTCAGGTGCCTATCCTGGTCGAGCGCGACCTGATCCTGTACGAATCGAACATCATCAATGAATACATCGACGAGCGCTTCCCGCATCCGCAATTGATGCCGGCCGACCCGCTGATGCGCGCCCGTGCCCGCCTGATGCTGTTCAATTTCGAAAAGGAATTGTTCATCCACGTGCATGCGCTGGAAAACGACAAGGCCAAGGCCACGGACAAGAGCCTCGAAAAGGCCCGTGCCGAGATTCGCGACCGCCTGACCGAACTGGCCCCCCTGTTCTTGAAAAACAAGTACATGCTGGGTGATGAATTCTCGATGCTCGACGTCGCCATTGCGCCGCTCTTGTGGCGCCTGGACCATTACGGCATCGAATTGTCGAAGACGGCAGCGCCGTTGATGAAATACGCTGAGCGGATTTTCTCCCGTCCAGCCTATATCGAGGCACTGACCCCGTCCGAGAAGGTGATGCGCCGTTAATCATGTCCGAAACTTCGACCAAACCCTACCTGTTGCGCGCCATTTATGAATGGTGCACCGACAATGGCTATACGCCTTACCTGGCGGTGATGGTCGATGGCCGCACGCGGGTGCCGATGCAATTCGTCAAAAATGGCGAGATCGTCCTGAACATCAGTTTCGATGCCACCAGTGGCCTGAAGATGGATAACGACATCATCCACTTCAGCGCCCGCTTCGGCGGCGTGTCGCGCGAACTCGTGGTCCCGGTCGATAACGTCATTGCGATCTACGCCCGCGAAAATGGCCAGGGCATGGCATTCGATGTCGTCAAGCCCGGCACCGATGAAGTGCAGGCCCCGGAAGGGGAGATCGGCAGCGCTGCGCCACCGGAACCGGTTGGCCTGGCATCAGTTCCTGCGCCGGCGGCAGACAAGGTGCAGGGTACTCCGGCTGACGGCAATGACGAGCCGCCGAAAAAAGGTGGCCGTCCTACGCTGACCAGAATCAAATAATCCAGTACAATACGGCGTCTTCCAGTTTCGCCGACTTAGCTCATCTGGTAGAGCACCTGACTTGTAATCAGGGGGTGGCGGGTTCAAGTCCTGCAGTCGGCACCAAAATAAAAAGCTTACGTCCCTTCTCGGGTCGTAAGCTTTTTTCATATATCAGAGTCTTAGGTTCAAGCCTGTTGGCGAGGCGATGCTGATGCCGGCAAGGCGAACCGACCCTGCAGCCGGAAGGTGGCTTCCACCGCCTTGATCGCGGTCCACAAGACCAGCAGCGCCAGCGCGAGGTTCTTGCCGCCTACCAGCGGGATGCCAGAATTGATGGCGAGGGTGATGCCGGCGGCAGCCAGCGCATATGCCAGCAGCACGACTGCTGCCGCCCGGCTTTTCCAGCGCAACAGGCAGAACCCGCCAATTCCGAGGATGGCCGCATGCAGCAGCAGCGTGTTTCCATATTTGAAGGAAAACGCTGCCTGCACTGCCGCCCAGAACAGCATGGCGATCGCACATTCGCGCGTCATGCTGTTCGCCGCTGCGCGGGTGCCGATTCTGGCCATCCAGGCGCCGTATTTGTTATTTGCCATATCTTTTTTGCCCCCCGCGCGGCTACGCCAGGCTGGCGCGCAGCCCTTGCCAACGGGGCGTCAGCGCATGCTCCAGCGCGAAAAGATCGAGCACACGCCCCAGCGTGTGGTCGACCATCTCTTCGATGCTTTTCGGCCTGTGATAAAAACCCGGCAACGGCGGAAAGATGATGCCGCCCATTTCGGTGACGGCAGTCATGTTGCGCAGGTGCGCCAGGTTGAAGGGCGTCTCGCGCACCATCAGCACCAGCCGGCGGCGTTCCTTCAGGACCACGTCGGCAGCGCGGGTGATCAGGTTGTCCGACAAGCCGTGGGCAACCGCAGCCAGGGTCTTCATGGAGCAGGGGGCGATCACCATGCCCTCGGACTGGAACGAGCCGCTGGCGATGGAGGCACCGACGTCGCGCACATTGTGGACCACATGCGCCAGCGCTTCAACCTCCTTGCGGCCCAGATCCAGTTCCTGATGGATGTTGAGCACGCCGGCATCGGATATCAGCAGATGGGTTTCCATGCCGGGGATGTCGCGCAGGATCTGCAACAGGCGCACGCCATACACGGCGCCGGTCGCGCCGGTGATGGCGACGATCAACCGCCGCGGCTTGCCTGCGCCGGCGGGCCCGGACACGTCAGTCCTTCAGCAGGCTCTGCAGCTCGCCGGATTCGAACATCTCGCTCATGATGTCGGAGCCGCCGATGAACTCGCCCTTGATGTAGAGCTGCGGTACGGTCGGCCAGTTGGAAAAATCCTTGATGCCCTGGCGGACTTCGGGATTTTCCAGCACGTTGATGGTGACGATGTCGGTGGCGCCCGATGCTTTCAGCAATTGCACTGCCTTGCTGGAAAAGCCGCATTGCGGGAATTGCGCCGTGCCTTTCATGAACAGCACCACCGGGTGCTGCGTCACGGTTTCCTTGATCCAGTTTTGTACGTCGCTCATGGCTGCCTCGTTAAAGTTAATCCGGTCATTATAAAAGCATACGGGCCAGGCTGCAGCTTACGGCTTGAGCTTGGCGAAGGCCGCCGCCATGGCGCTGCTTCCCACCGGTTCGCGCACGTTCTGGTGCTGCGCCAGGCGCTTGGCGTCGTTGCGGTCGCCGCGCTGGGCCGGCTTGGCGCCCGGCTGCGGCGGCGCATCCGACAGGCGCATGGTCAGCGCGATGCGTTTGCGCTTTTCATCGACTTCCAGCACCTTCACCTTCACCACCTGACCGGCCTTGACCACCGTATGCGGGTCTTTGACGAAGGTGTTGGACAGGGCGGAGATATGCACTAGGCCATCCTGGTGCACGCCGATATCGACGAAGGCGCCGAAGGCGGCCACATTGGTCACCACGCCTTCGAGGATCATGTCCGGGCGCAGGTCGCGGATTTCTTCCACGCCTTCTTTGAAAGTGGCGGTAGTGAACTCCGGGCGCGGGTCGCGGCCGGGCTTTTCCAGTTCCTTCAGGATGTCGGTAATGGTCGGTACGCCGAACTTCTCATCGGCGTATTTGGCGGGCTGTATGGATTTCAGCAAGCCGGCTTCGCCGATGATGTTTTTGACATCCTTCTTGATATCGGCGAGGATCTTTTCGACCAGCGGATAGGATTCGGGGTGCACTGCCGATGCATCCAGCGGGTTGTCGCCATTCATGACGCGCAGGAAGCCGGCCGCTTGCTCGAAAGTCTTGTCGCCCAGGCGCGGCACGTTGCGCAAGTCGGCGCGCGAGGCGAACACGCCTTTCATGTCGCGATAGCTGACGATGCTTTGCGCCACGCTGCTGCTGAGACCAGACACGCGAGCCAGCAGCGGCGCCGAGGCGGTATTCACATCGACGCCGACGGCATTGACGCAATCCTCGACCACGGCATCGAGCGAGCGCGCCAGCTGCGACTGGCTGACGTCGTGCTGGTACTGGCCGACGCCGATCGATTTCGGGTCGATCTTGACCAGTTCGGCCAGCGGGTCCTGCAGGCGGCGCGCAATCGATACCGCGCCGCGGATGGAGACGTCCAGTTCCGGCAATTCCTTGGAGGCGAATTCCGACGCCGAATACACCGAGGCGCCGGCCTCCGAAACGACGATCTTGGTGAGCTTGAGTTCCGGGCGCAGCTTGATGAGGTCTTGCGCCAGCTTGTCGGTTTCGCGCGAGGCGGTGCCATTGCCGATCGAGATCAGCGCTACCTTGTGTTTTTCCGCCAGTTGCGACAGCGTGTGCAGCGCGCCGTGCCAGTCATTCCTCGGCTGGTGCGGATAGATGGTGGCGGTATCGACCACCTTGCCGGTGGCGTCCACCACCGCGACCTTGACGCCGGTGCGCAAGCCCGGGTCGAGGCCCATGGTGGCGCGCGGGCCGGCGGGCGCAGCCAGCAGGAGATCCTTCAGGTTGCGCGCAAAGACATTGATCGCTTCGGTTTCCGCCTGTTCGCGCAGGCGCGTCATCAGCTCGGTTTCCAGGTGCATGAACACTTTCACGCGCCAGGCCCAGCGCACGGTGTCGGCGAGCCACTTGTCGGCTGCGCGGCCCTGGTTGCGCACGCCGAAAGCTTGCGAGATGCGCGCCTCGCAGGGATTGTGCGGGGCATCCCACTTCGGCTTTTCTTCCTCGCTGTCGAGGCGCAATGCCACGTTCAGGATTTCCTCGCGCCTGCCGCGGAACAGCGCCAGCGCGCGGTGCGAGGGAATGGTGCCGAGGGTTTCCGAGTAGTCGAAGTAATCGGCAAATTTCTCGCCGGCGTCCTGCTTGCCTTCCACGACTTTCGATTCGACCACGCCGTGGTCGTTCAGGTAGTCGCGCAGCGATTGCAAGAGCGTTGCGTCTTCGGCGAAGCGTTCCATCAGGATCTGGCGCGCGCCATCCAGCGCTGCCTTGGCATCGGCCACGCCAGGGTTGTCGCCGTTGGCCGTGCTGAATGCCGGCTTGAGGTACTTGGCGGCTTCTTCTTCCGGATTTTTGGTCGGGTCGGCCAGCAGGGCATCGGCCAGTTCGGTCAGGCCGGCTTCGGCAGCGATCTGCGCCTTGGTGCGGCGCTTTTGCTTGTAAGGCAGATACAGGTCTTCCAGCCGGGTCTTGTCTTCGGCATGGGTGATGGCGTCCAGCAGGAGCGGCGTCATCTTGCCCTGTTCCTCGATCGAGGCGATGACTGCGGCGCGGCGGTCTTCCAGTTCGCGCAGGTAGCGCAGGCGCTCTTCCAGCAGGCGCAGCTGGATATCATCCAGGCCGCCGGTGGCTTCCTTGCGGTAGCGGGCGATGAAGGGGACGGTGGCGCCCTCATCCAGCAGGGCGACGGCGGCGGCAACCTGGGCCGGTTTGGCGACGAGTTCGAGGGCGAGGCGTTGTTCTATCGAGGGCAGCATGTAATTACGAAATGAGGAAAACAAGCCGATCATGATACGCAATTCGCATGATTGCGCCAGTCTTGACAGCGGTGATAGTGATGGTTCGCCGTGGATGTTGCAATCGTGGCAAATAAAAAAAGCCTGGGAGCGCATTTAATGCGTTTCCAGGCAAAAAAGACCGGAGAAGATGGTCTTGGGGAGAGAGTCCCTGGCGCGGTTTATCCGGGCCCGACGCCGTACGGTGCCGGCACCATGGCGACGATCTGCTTGAACAGTCCGGCAAATTCGCCGGTGGGCCCGGCCCACGGGTCCTTGTTTTCTGCAAATGCGGTATCGATGGCTTGCCAGTCTTCGGCTCTGAGTTCTTTTTGTGCCAGCGGCAGCAATTCCCGCTCTTCCAGCACCAGGTGATTCCAGGAGGCGTCCAGGTAGCGGCGCGCGGCAGCTTCGAACTCGGCAAAGCCGGCTGCGCCAGTTTTTTGATAGGCATCGAGCGCGCTGCGCAATGCCAGTGTGCGGCGCGTGCCTTCGGCGTGGTCCGCTTCCAGCCTGTCGAGCAGGGCGGCTGCCGCCGGCAGGCGCTGGCGCACGGCGACGAACAGGAAGTCGTCCTCCTTCGGATGATGCAGCTTGTCCGGCACTTCCGTGATGTACTGGATCATTGCGCCCAGCAGGGTGTAGTCGGGCTGGAATTTGCCGTCGCGGATGCCGTCCAGCACGAAGCGGAAGGCTTCGATCACGGCGCTCAGGGCGCTGTGTTCGGCATGGATGATGTCGATCGCTTTCATGACGCTATCTCCTTCAGTGGGAGGCGACGCCGAGCCACCTGTCGAGCAGGGCGCGGTCGTTCAGGAGGGTTTCGCTATCGCCCAGATAGACAGCCTTGCCGCGTTCGAGCACCAGCGCTTGCCGGGTCAGCGGCAGGATCTGGCGGGCATGCTGCTCGACGAGGATGACGGCCATGCCGCTTTCCTCTGTCAGGCGTCGTATGATCGCCAGCAATTCCTGCACGATCAGCGGCGCCAGTCCTTCCATGGGCTCGTCGAGCAGGAGCAGCCTGGGGTTGAGCATCAGCGCGCGCCCCATGGCCAGCATCTGCTGTTCGCCGCCGGACAACTGGTTGCCCATGTTGGCGCGCCGCTCCTGCAGGCGCGGGAACATGGCGTAGACCTTGGCGAGGTCCCAGTGACCGGGCGTCGCCACCACGGTGAGGTTCTCTTCCACGGTCAGCGACGGGAAGATGTCGCGTTCCTGCGGTACCCAGCCCAGTCCCAGATGGGCGCGCGCATGCGCCGGGACTTTGGACAAATCCTGGCCGGCGAAGCGCAGCACGCCGGAATGGTAACGGGCCGCCCCCATTAGGGTCGACAGCAGCGTGGTCTTGCCCATGCCGTTGCGGCCCAGCAGCGACAGGCTGTCGCCTTCGTTGAGCGTGAAGGAAATGTCTTCCAGCACCACGGCCTCGCCGTAGCCTGCCCAGACTTTTTCCAGTTTCAGCAATTCAGTCATAGACGGCTTCTCCCAGATACACTTCCTTGACTTTCGGGTCGTTGGCGATCTGTTCCGGCGTGCCGTGCGTGAGCAGGCCGCCGTTGACCAGCACGCTGATCTTGTCGGCAAAACGGAACACCAGGTCCATGTCGTGCTCGATCAGCAGGATGGTGACGTCGCGCGGCAGGGCGGCGATGGATTCGAACAGTTCGCGGCTCTCGGTGGTCGGCACGCCGGCCGCCGGTTCGTCCAGCAGCAGCACCTGCGGTTTCATCGCCAGCGCCAGCGCGATCTCGATCAGGCGTTGCTTGCCATACGCAAGATTGCGGGTGTTTTCATGCGCCACATCCAGCAGGCGCAGGGTCGCCAGCAATGCCGCCGCTTCGTCGACTGCGGCGGTGTGCGCGCCGACCGGCTTCCAGAAGCGCGCGCCGATGCCGAGGCGTTCGTTGACCGCCATGGTGACCGATTCCAGCACGGTCAGGTCGGCGAACAGGCGATTGATCTGGAAGGTGCGCGCAAGTCCGCGGCGCACGCGCTGGTGTTGCGCCAGCCGGGTGACGTCCTCGCCCTTGAGGATCACCTGGCCGGAGGTCGGCTCCAGAAATCCCGTCAGCAGGTTGATCAGGGTGGTCTTGCCGGCGCCGTTGGGACCGATCAGGGCATGGCGGGCGCCGGCTTCGATATCGAGGCTGACGTCGTTGGTGGCGATGAAGCCGCCGAATTTCTTGACGAGATTGCGGGTTTGCAGGGCGTAGGTCATTTCTTGCTCCCTTTGCCGAGCGCCGTACGCAGGCGGCGCAGCGCGCCCATGACGCCATCGCGGGCGAACAGGACAATCAATATCAGCAGGGCGCCGAGCCAGAACTGCCAGTATTCCGGATTGATGTCCGACAGCAGGTGATGCGCCGCCATGAACAGGATCGCGCCGACGAGCGCGCCGTACAGGCTGCCGGAGCCGCCCAGCACCAGGATCAGCATCAGTTCGGCTGAGCGGTTGAACGACAGGACATCGAGGGCGACGAATTGCGTGGTTTGCGCCAGCAGCGCGCCGGCGACGCCGGCATAGATCGCGCCGATGGTGTATACGGCAGAGAGCCGGGCGTTGACCGGGGCGCCGATGGCTGGCATGCGGCCGACATTCAGGCGGATGCCTTTCAGGCTCAGGCCGAACGGGCTGTGCACCAGGCGGCGGGCAACCCAGAACAGCACGAACAGCACAGCCACGGCATACCAGTAAGCGGTTTTGCCATACAGGTCGAATTCGAACTGGCCGAACAGCGGCTTCATTTCGATGCCCTGCAAGCCATCCACGCCGCCGGTGATGAAGGTCAGCTTGTTGGCGATTTCATACAGCATCATCGATACGCCGAGCGTGACCATCAGACGCGTCAGATCGGCGCCGCGCAACACCAGGAAGCTGGTGAGGTAGCCGACCAGTGCGCTGACCAGGGCTGCGACGACGAGCCCCATCAGGGGATCGCCGAAGCCATGCGCCGACAGCAGGCCGGCAGCGTAGGCGCCGATGCCGAAGAATGCCGCATGGCCCAGCGAGACGATGCCGGCGTAGCCGAGGATCAGGTCCAGCGACAGGCAGAACAGCGCCGTGATGGTGATTTGCGTGAGCAGCACCAGGTTGTTGGGGAAAATGAAATACGCTGCCACCGGCAGCAGCCAGAACACCCATTCGGCGGGATGCCAGCGGTCTGCGCGCCGCAGCGGTGTCAGGTCGAGAGTTGGAACGTTCATGGGATTTTCCTTAACGCGCCAGCCGGCGCCCGAACAGGCCTTGCGGACGCACGATCAGCATCAGCACCATGATCGCGTAGATCACGAAGGCGCCCACTTGCGGCAGGTAATATTTGCCAGCCACATCGGCCACGCCGAGGATCAGCGCGGCCACCAGCGAGCCGGTGATGCTGCCGCTGCCGCCGACCGCGACCACGATCAGGAAATAGACGATGTACTTGACCGGAAAACCCGGATCGAGGCCGAGCATCTCGACGCCGAGCGCGCCGCCCAGGCCGGCGAGGGCGGAACCGAGGGCGAAGGTCAGCGTGAAGATGCGTTCGACATTGATGCCCACGCCGCGCGCCGCGCGCGGGTTGTCCACGGAGGCGCGCAGGCGCGCGCCGAAGCGCGTTCCGCTCACCAGGCGCTGCAGGCCGAAGGCGATGGCCAGGCCGAGCACGATCAGGAACAGCCGGTAGATGCCCATGTCCAGCCCCGGCAGGTTGATCTGGCCCTGCAGGAAATCCGGCAGCGTCAGCGGCTGTTGCTGGGCGCCGAAGAAATAATGCGCCGTGGCGATCGACATGAATACCAGGCCGATCGAGAACAGCACCTGGTCGAGATGGGTGGCCGCGTAGAGGCGGCAGTAGAGGGTGCGCTCCAGCACCACGCCGACTGCCGCAGTGGCCAGCGCTGCCAGCGGCAATGCTGCCAGGAAGGGCACGCCCATCTTGTTGAGCAGGCTCACGCAGACATAGCCGCCTACCATGGCGAAGGCGCCATGGGCGAGGTTAATGAAGTTCATCAGGCCCAGCGTGACAGACAGGCCGACGCTGATCAGGAACAGCAGCATGCCCGAGGCGATGCCGTCGAAGATGACGGTCATGGCATTCTCCTAAAACAACAGGTTGAAACGAAAACATGCCCGGCGGCGCAACCGCCGTGCAACAACGGGATAAGGATTATTCCTTGCCCGGGTCCTTGAGATTGACGACCTTGTCGAATTCAACGTTCTGCAGCTTGCCGCCGACTTTTTCGACCTTGCGGATGTAGATGGTCTGCACGATGTCGCGGGTGGCGGGATCGATGCTGATGGCGCCGCGCGGGCTGGTCCAGCTCATGCCCTTGGCTGCAGCGATGAACTTGTCGCCGGCGGCGTCGCCGCCGGTTTTTTCCAGCACCTTGGCGACCAGCTGGATGCCGTCGTAGCCGCTGACCGACATGTAGTTCGGCCTGTCCTTGGGATAGGCCTTGTAATAGGCCTGCACGTAGGACTTGTTTTCCGGCGAATCGTGGACTTCGGAATATTGCAGCGAGTTGACGATGCCCAGGGCGTTGTCGCCGACGGCGTCGAGCACGTCTTCCTCGGTCAGGTCGCCTGTGGCGATGATGCGGATGCCTTCCTTGGCCAGGCCGCGTTCGGCAAAGCCCTTGGTGAAGGCCACGGTCTGTTCACCTGGTGGTACGAACAGGAAGACTGCATCCGGCTTGGCATCCTTGATCTTTTGCAGGAACGGCGCGAAGTCCGGATTCTTGACCGGGGTGCGCACGTCGCCGATGATCTGGCCGCCGGCTGCGGTGAAGGTCTTCTTGAACTGGGCTTCGGCGTCATGTCCTGGGCCGTAGTCGGCCACCAGCGTGTAGACGCGCTTGATCTTGTTCTTGGCTGCCCAGCTCGCCACCGGCGCGGTGATCTGCGGCAGGGTGTGCGAGACGCGCACGATGTAGGGCGACTTGGTGGTGATGACAGAGGCCGCTGCGTTCATGACGATCATCGGCGTTTTGGCGCTGCTGGAAACTGCTGCGGCTGCCAGCGCTGACGGCGTCAGGCCGAAACCGGCGAGGATATCGACCTTGTCCTTGACGACCAGTTCCTGCGCCGCCCGCTTGCTGATTTCGGGGGCGACGCCGGTATCGTCCTTGACGATCAGTTCCACCTTGCGCCCGGCAATGACGCCACCCACCTGTTGCAGGTACAGGCGCGCGCCATGCTCGATCTGTTTGCCATAGGAAGCAAAGGGTCCCGACATGGGCAGAACCATGCCGATCTTCAGCGGTTCTGCAGCGCTTGCGGAAAAAGCGAAAGTCATGGCACCGACGACGGCGCACAGCTTGATACGGATGGATGACGATTGCATTTTTGTCTCCTGGGTTTTTATTGGAATGGCGGAGGCGCAAGACCTCCGCCGGGTTACAGCATTACTTCATTTCGCATCCGGCTGCGCTGCCGGCGCCGCGCGGCTGAAAGCATCGAGTTCCGCGCACGCCCGGTCGATGGCAACGATCGACGGGTACGGTGTAAGGTCGACCTTGAAGCGGCGTGCGCTTTCGACTTGCGGCACCAGATAGACGTCGGCCAGGCCAGGCGTATCACCGAAGCAGAAGCGCCCGCGGGCCTTGTCGGTGGCCAGTTGCTGCTCGAGAGCGGCAAAGCCTGCCTCGATCCAGGTGGCGCACCACGCCTGCACGGCAGCTTCGTCGCAGCCGAGTTGCTTGCGCAGATATTCCAGGATGCGGCGGTTGTTGATCGGGTGGATGTCGCAGCCGACCAGCGCCGCCATGGCGCGCACGCGCGCCCTGTCATCCGGGTCGGCGGGCAGCAGGGCCGGCGTCGGATAACGCTCTTCCAGCCATTCGATGATGGCGGGGGATTGCGTCAATACCGTGTCATCCGTCGCCAGCGCCGGCACCAGTCCCTGCGGATTGAGCGCCTTGAAAGCTGCACCGAGATGTTCTTCGGTGGGCAGGTTCACTGCGACATACTCGTAGGCCAGGCCCTTGAGATTCAACGCGATGCGCAGGCGATGCGAAGTGCCACTGCGAAAGAAGTTATAAAGTTTCATTGCTTGTTCCGATCTTATTTTTCTGCGGCCAGGCAGTTGTTGACGTTCCAGCCGTACAGCCATTCCATCGCATCGTAGAAACGCTCCGGCGTGCGGCCTTTCCACAAGTCGTTGCGTATCAGCCGTTCGACGCCGCTGGCATGGTAGATACGGCCCATTTCGCGCGACGATAGCACGATGCGGGCGGTGCGGGCAACGCGCGAACGCTGGTACAGGTCGAACGCTTTGGCGATATCGTTGTTGTGTACGCGCAGCGCTTCGCCCAGCGTGACGGCATCTTCCAGCGCCATGCAGGCGCCCTGGGCCATGTATTGCGTGGTCGGGTGAGCGGCATCGCCCAGCAGCGTGGCGCGGCCGAAGGCCCACTGTGCAATCGGTTCGCGGTCTGCGGTAGCCCAGCGTTTCCAGCTCTTGGGCAGATCGATCAGCTGGCGCGCTTTCGGACAAATGTCCTTGAAATAGCTTTGCACCTCTTCCGGGCTGCCCTCGGTGACGCCCCATTCTTCCTTCTGACGGCTGTGGAAGGTGACCACCACGTTGTACTGCTCGCCGCCGCGCAAGGGATAATGCACCAGGTGGCAGTTCGGGCCAACCCAGATGCTGGCGGCGTTCCAGCGCAGGTTCTCGGGAAAGTCCTTCTTGTCGATCACGGCACGATAGACCACGTGGCCGGTCACGCGCGCCGGGTCGCCGACATACTGCTGGCGTACCACCGAGCGCACGCCGTCGGCGCCGATCAGGGCGATGCCGCGATGGGCCTTGCCGTTCTGGTCGTATACCGTGACGCTGTTCTCGTCCTGCTCGATGCGTTCGATGTGTGTCGAGGTAACGAGCTCGACGTGGCCGGATTCCTGCGCGCCTTCGAGCAGGGACTGGTGCACGTCGACGCGGTGGATCACCGCGTAGGGATTGCCGAAGCGCTTGCGGAATGCCTCGTCGGTCGGAATGCGGCCGACTTCATATTCGTCGATGGCGTCATGCATCACCATGTAGTCGGTGAACACGGCGCGGCTGCGCGCCTTGTCGCCGACACCGAGGGCGTCGAAGGCGTGGAAGGCGTTCGGCCCGAGCTGGATGCCGGCGCCGATTTCGCCGAATTGGGATGCCTGTTCCAGAACCTTGACGTCGAAGCCGCGGCGCACCAGCGCCAGTGCCGCCGCCATGCCGCCAATGCCGCCGCCGGCGACGATTACGGGAAGTTTTTCAGCTTGCTCAGTCATTTCAGGTCTCCTCCGTTGCGTGTTATTCCGGCTGGCCGATGGTCAGGCTGATGTCGCCCACCTGGTCCACATGTCCGGTGATGCGGTCGCCCGGCTTGACTGCGCCGACGCCTTCCGGGGTGCCTGTGAAAATCAGGTCGCCCGGTTCCAGGTGGTAGAACTGGCTCAGGTCGGCCAGCAGTTCGGGGATGTCCCAGATCAGCTGGTTGATGTCCGAGCTTTGCTTGGTTTCGCCATTGACCTGCAGCGCGATGGCGCCTTGTTTCAAGACGCCAAGATCGCCGATAGGGACGATTTCCGTGCAAACGGCCGACTTTTCGAAATCCTTGCCGAGGTCCCATGGGCGGCCCTGGTCGCGCGCCACCAGTTGCAGGTCGCGGCGGGTCATGTCGAGGCCGGCGGCGTAGCCGTAGATGACCTTTGCCGCATCGGCCTGGTCCAGGCGGAAGGCCGGAGCGCCGATGGCGACCACGAGTTCCATCTCATAATGATAGTTCTGGGTGCCGGCTGGATAGGCCACGGTCGCGCCGGAATCCACCAGCGTCGAATTGGCCTTGTTGAAATAGAAAGGACGGGAAGTCGCCTTGTCCACCGGACGGCTCATTTCGATGGCGTGCGCATGGTAATTGCGGCCGACGCAGAAAATCCGCTTGACCGGGAAGCGCGCATCGCTGCCCTTGATTGGCAGGGAATAAACCGGTTCCGGGCTGAATGCGTATTTGGTATCTGACATGATGTTTTCTCTCACTTGGTTGGATTGCGCACTTCATAAACGCCCAGCTTTTTCTGCAGGGGCGCGTCATCGGCGATAAAAATAAATGCGGGCTGGGTCGCGGAGCGGTTGGCCAGCGTCACGGCTTCGTAGCCTGGGGCGCAGCAGGTGTCGGCTTCATCGAGCACGAACTGGCGGTCAAGGACGCTGACTTCGGCGCCGCCTTCGATCTGGTGGAACACCATGGCGGTGGAACGCACCGGCAATTCGAGGCGTTCGCCGGGACGCAGCATCAGGGCGGAGAAGCCGAGAATTTTCTGGCAATCGACGCCGTTTTCCGGGTTGACGTAGGCCACCTGCACTGCCTCGATCTCCGGTTGCGACTCGGCCAGGGCCAGGAGCGCGGCGCGGACATCGCTCCAGGGGTAGCGCAGCATCGGGAACGCTTGGGTGGAACGGCCAAACACCGGGGCCGGCACGACTCCGCCACGCAGGTAGGCGCGATCGGCGGATTCCGCCGTCGTTTCCTGGGCCTTGCCCTCAGTGACATAGGAAGCTTCCATGTAGTACACCAGCGGCAAGTCCAGCACATCCAGCCAGATCACCGGCGCATCGCCGTCGTGGCCGTGTTCGTGCCACAGACCGGTCGGGGTCAGGATCAGGTCGCCGCGTTCCATCGGGCATTTTTCACCGCCTACCGTGGTATAGGCGCCCTTGCCTTCGACAATCATGCGCACGGCATTCGGGGTGTGGCGATGCGCGGGCGCCCATTCGCCTGGCATCAGCAATTGCATGCCCAGGTAGATGGTCGAACTGGCTTGCATTTTTTCCAGGCCATGGCCCGGGTTGGCCAGCACCAGCACGCGGCGCTCGGCTTTTTCGATGGGCGTGAGCTCACCGGCTTTCAACAGCAGCGGGCGCAAGGCCTTGTAGGACCAGCTCGTCGGCTGGGTACGCAGTGCAGGCTTCCCTGGAGGCAATACGGAACGCAGGCTGGGCCAGAGCGGCACCAGGTTTTGTTCGGTCAATTCCGAACGGTAGTCTTCCGGCAGGTCTTCAAGGCGACCGAGATCCAGCATGGCAATATCTCCTCAGGATGGCGACCAGCGACAATCATCAAGAATATGCGTCGTGAGGGACGCGCCGATTGATCGTGGTCGATTTGTTTGGTGCCGCTATCCTAAGAATCCGGGAAGACCTTGTACAGCCAATGGGTTTAATATGTAGTATTCCAAATTCGAATAATCCTTGCTCCATGCATTCAATCGACCTGCGCCTGCTGGCCGTTTTTGACGAAATTTACAAGACCGGCAGCGTGAGCGCTGCCGCCGATGCCCTCGAGCTCGGACAGCCGGCTGTCAGTGTTGCTTTGTCGAAATTGCGCCATCATTTTGGCGACCAGTTATTCGTGCGGACATCGACCGGCATGGAACCGACGCCCTTCGCCGAGCGCCTGGCCAGCCCCGTGCATGCCGTGCTGGAGGCGCTCGATGTCGTGCTCGACCAGCACAATGAATTTGATCCCAGGACCTCGAATCGGACTTTTCGCATCTGCATGACCGACATCAGCCAGCTCGTGTTGTTGCCGGGGCTATTGAAGAAATTGCGCGCATCGGCGCCGGAAATTCACATCGAGGTCCTGCCGCTCACCGACGAAACTGCGCGCCGTCTTCAGGGCGGCGAGGCAGACCTGGCGTTGGGCTTCATCCCGCAGCTGGAAGCCGGCTTTTACCAGCAGGTACTGTTCCGGCAGAGCTTTGTCTGCATCGCGGGCAGCCATCATCCGCGCATTCACGAGCAACTGACGCTGGCGCAATTCGAGGCGGAGGATCACGCCACCATCACTTCTTCCGGATCGGCGCCGCGGATCATCGACCGCGAAATTGCGCGTCAGGGGATCAAGCGGCGCATTACGCTGAAAATATCGAGTTTCCTCGGGGCTGCGCTGGTGGTCGAACATACCGACCTGATCGTGACGATTCCCAAGCGGCTTGGCGACATGCTGCGCGACCGCGGCGCATACCGGATTTTTCCGGTGCCTTTTTACTTGCCCGATTATGAGGTCAAACAACTCTGGCACGAGCGCTATCACAATGACCCGGGTAATCGCTGGCTGCGCTCCGTAATTTCGGAGCTGTTGTCCGAATTGAAGTCCGCTGCCTGAAACTTTTTCGCGGATATTGCGGCGCACCCGTGCAGCGCAATGCACTGCACGGGTGCTGCCGGCGACGTTACGCCTTGGGCGCGAACAGCTGGAAGATGCTGGAGAAATCCAGCTGGCCATTGCCGGCCTTGCTGTGCAAATCGTACAGGCTGCGTGCCAGCCCGCCGAAGGGCACGTTGGCGCCGACCGCCAGCGCATTCTCGACCGCCAGCCCGAGATCCTTCAACATCAGGTCCACGCCGAAGCCGCCGGCGTAATCGCGCGACGCCGGTACGTTGTCCATCACGCCGGGACACGGATTGTAGACTTCCAGCGTCCAGTTGCGGCCGGAACTCTTGGCCATGACTTCGGACAGCACCGCCGGGTCCATGCCGTTGGCAATCCCCAGTCGCAGTGCTTCGCTGGTGCCGACCATCAGTATGCCGAGCAGCATGTTGTTGCATACCTTGACGGTTTGTCCGGCGCCACTGTCGCCTGCATGAAAAATGTTCTTGCCCATCTTTTCCAGCAAGGGACGCGCGCGCACGAGATCGCCGCTGGCGCCGCCGACCATGAACGTCAGGGTGCCGGCCTGGGCGCCGCCGGTGCCGCCCGACACGGGGGCGTCGAGCATGGCGAAACCCTTGGCCGCCGCCGCGGCGGCGACCTTGCGCGCGGCTTCAGGGGCGATGGTCGAGCAATCGACCAGCAAGGTGCCCGGTTGTGCGTGTGCCAGGATGCCATTCTCGCCGAGGTACAGCGCTTCGACGTGGCGCGAGGCCGGCAGCATGGTGATCACGACTTCGGCTTCGGCCGCCGCGGCAGCGGCGCTGGCGGCAGCCTTGCCGCCAGCCGCCACCAGGCTTTGCATCTGCGTTGCCGAGAGGTCGAAGCCGGCGACCAGATGGCCGGCCCTGGCGAGGTTTTGTGCCATCGGCAAGCCCATGTTGCCCAGGCCAATGAAGGCAATATTCATGTTCGCCTCACTTCATCGAGATGGTGGTGTTGACCTTGCCGCCGGCAGCGCCTTCCTCGAACCAGCGTGCGGTCACGGTCTTGGTCTGGGTCCAGAACATGATTGCCTGCTTGCCATTGGGGCCGAGGTCGCCCAGCTTGGAAGCACGTGAGCCGGTGAAGCTGAAGTAGGCGACCGGCACGGGAATCGACACGTTGATGCCGACCTGGCCGACGTCGATCTCGTTCTGGTATTTGCGCGCGGCCCAGCCGCTGGATGTGAAGATCGAGGTGCCATTGCCGTTCTGGTTGCCATTGATGAAGGCGATTGCCTCATCCAGCGTGTCGGCGCCGATTACGTTGAGCACCGGGCCGAAAATTTCCTGGTCGTAGATGTCCATGCCGGCCTTGACCTCGGAAAAGATCGTCGGGCCGACGAAGTTGCCCGACTCGAAACCGGACACGCTGACTTTGCGGCCGTCGAGCAAGAGCCTGGCGCCCTGTGCGACGCCCGAATCGATCAGGCTCACCACGCGCTCGCGCGCCTTTTTGTTGACCAGCGGGCCGACGTCGGTGGTGCGGTCGATGCCGGGTCCAACCTTTAGTTCCTTTGCCTTTTCAACGATTTCCGGCAGCCAGTCGCGCGCCGCGCCGACCAGCACCACCACCGGGTTGGCCATGCAGCGCTGGCCGGCGGCGCCGAAGGCCGAACCGAGCAAGTTGTTGATCGCCTGATCCTTGTTGGCGTCGGGCATGATGACGCAGTGGTTCTTTGCGCCCATCATCGATTGCACGCGCTTGCCGGCTTCGGAGGCGCGGCGGTAGATATGGGTGCCGACATGGGTCGAGCCGATGAAGGACAGCGCGCGGATATCGGGATGGTCGCAGATCATGTTGGCGACATCCGGGCCGCCGTGGATGACGTTCAGCACGCCCGGCGGGAAACCGGCCTGGTGCGCCAGTTCGGCCAGCAGCATGGTCGAGCTGGGATCCTGCTCGGAAGGTTTCAGTACGAAAGTGTTACCTGCGGCAATCGCGATCGGGAACATGAAGCACGGCAGCATGACCGGGAAATTGAATGCGGTGATGCCGGCGCCGATGCCGACCGGTTGCAGCAGGTTATAGACTTCGACGCCGGTGGCGGCATTCTCGGCGATCTCGCCCAGCTGCAGGCTGGTGATGGTGCAGGCATGCTCGATGGCTTCCAGGCCGCGGCCAACTTCGCCTTCGGCGTCCGGCAGGGTCTTGCCGTGCTCGCGGGTGATCAGCTCGGCCAGCGCGCCGACGTTCTCGCGCACCAGGTGCTGGAACTTGAGCATGATGCGCATGCGTGCGCTGAGCGAAGTATTGCGCCAGGTCTTCAGGGCTTGCTTGGCCGAAGCCACCGCGAGCTCGACTTCCTGCGGCGTGGCGAAGGGCACGCGGGCCACCACTTCCTGGGTGGCGGGGTTGACGACGTCGCGCCACTCCTTCGATTGCGACGGGTGGTGCTTGCCGCCGATGAAGTGGGTGATGGCGGTAATGCTGGTCTGGCTTGTGGTGACGGTATTCATGTCGCTTTCCTGTATTTGATTGGCGTGTTGCGTGATGTGTGTAATGTGCCTGCAAGCGGCTTACTTGGCTGCCGTCTTGACCAGCGGGCAGGCCGATTCAGCCAGCGGCTTGAAGGCGATCTGGGCTGGAATCGTGGCGAGCGTGTTGTAGTAATCCCAGCCGCCCTTGGATTCGGCCGGCTTTTTCACCTGGAACAGGTACATGTCATGCGTTACGCGGCCATCCGGGCGGATCGAGGCGTTGCGCATGACCGGATCCTGGATCGGCAGTTCGCGCATCTTTTGCGCGACCACTTTCCAGTCGTCGGTCTTGGCTGCCGCCACCGACTTCAGGTAATGCAGCACGCTGGAATACACCCCGGCCTGCACCATGGTCGGCTTGTTACCTTTGTGGAGTTTTTCGAAGCGCGACGAGAAGGCGCGTGTCTGCTCGTCCATGTCCCAGTAAAAGCCCTCGGAAAAGATCAGGCCCTGCGCCACGTCCAGGCCCATCGAGCGCACGTCGCTCAGGAACACCAGCAGTGCTGCAACTTGCGGTCCTTTGCCGCCCAGGCCGAATTCGCGCGCCGCCTTGATCGCATTGACCGTGTCCTGCGCGCCGTTGGCCAGGCCGATGACTTGCGGCTTGGCCGCCTGCGCCTGCAGCAGGAAGGACGAGAAATCATTGGCGTTCAGCGGATGGCGCACGCTACCCAGCACCGTGCCGCCGTAGGATTTGACGACGTCGCTGGCATCCTTTTCGAGCGAGGCGCCGAAGGCGTAATCCACCGAGACGAAATACCAGGATTTTTGGCCCTTGCGCGTCAGCGCGGCGGCGGTGCCGGAAGCTGCCGAGTAGGTGTCGAACATCCAGTGGAAGCCGTTGACCGCGCAATCCTCGTTGGTCAGGCGGGTGGTTGCAGGGCCGCTGTAGAGCGCGATGCCGCCCTTTTCCTTGATCATTTTTTGCACCGCCAGCGCGCCGGCGGAATTGGTCAGGTCGGCGATCGCATCGACGTGGTCGCTGTCGAGCCATTCGCGCGCCTTGGAGGCGACGATGTCAGCCTTGTTCTGATGGTCGGTGAACAACACCTCGATTTTCAAACCCTTGCATTCGGCCTTCAGGCAGTCGTCGATCGCCATTCGCGCCGCCACGACAGAGCCAGGGCCGCCCATGCCGGAATAGGGGCCGCTCATGTCGGTCAGCACGCCTATCTTGACGACGCCATCGGAAATTTGCGCCTGGGCGGCGCCGGCAAAGGCCAGCAGGATGGCGGCGAGGGATTTTTTTGTACGAAACATTTTTGTCTCCTTAATTACTGGTTATGGAATTTTTATTGGTGTGAGCCAGTATATTCAGGCTTTTATGCAATAAGATAGCGAGTAATTACAAAATTGATGTGCAAATATGCAAAGCAAGCCGCCAAGCCAGGCTACCCAGCTCAACTGGGATAACTTGCGGATCTTCCTGGCAGTCGCCCGCAGCCAGTCCGCGCTGGAAGCCGCCGCGCAGCTGGACATGGACCATTCGACCATCAGCCGCCGGCTGCACCGCCTGGAAAAGGAAATCGGTTCCAGGCTATTCGATCGCAATCCGCAAGGCCATCTGCTGACCAGCGCCGGGCATCGGCTGCTGGAATATGTCGAGCGCATCGAGGGCACGCTGGCGCAAATCGACAGCGATATCGGCGGCGGCGACCAGATACTGACCGGCCAGGTGCGACTGGGCGCTACCGAGGGTTTCGGCAGCTATTTTCTGGCGCCGCACCTGGCGCATTTTTGCGCCCGCCATCCGGCCATTACGGTCGAGTTGCTGGCCGTGCCGCGCTTCGTCAACCTGTCCAAGCGCGAAGCCGACCTGGCGATCAGCGTCGAGCGGCCGCAGACCGGCAGTCATGTGTTTTGCAAGCTGTCGGACTACCGTTTGCAGATGTATGCCACCGCCGAATATCTCGACGCGCACCCGCCGATCTGCTCGCTGGAAGACCTTGCCGGCCACAGCATGATCGGTTATGTCGACGAACTCTCTTTCAGTGCCGAGCTGCGTTACCTGCAGCAGCTCGCTCCGGTTGCACCGGTGCCGCTGCGCAGCACCAGCATCATTGCGCAACTGTGGGCGGCACGGCGTGGCCAGGGACTGGCGGTGTTGCCGTGCTTTCTGGCTGCAACCGCTGCCGATCTGGTGCCGGTATTGCCGGGTATCGCCGATGTGATTCGCTCATTCTGGCTGATCGCGCCGAAGGAGCGTCAGGAAGTGGCGCGCGTGAAGGCGCTGTGGGACTATCTGCGCCTGGTGTGCGAGAGCAATCGGGGGCTGTTGATGGGAGTGGAGCGGGAGATGGTCTGGCGTGGATGACTGCGCAGTGCCGCCGCCATCAAGTGTCCATCTCCAGAAAGTATGGAAGCTGGGTGCCATCAGTTTCAGTGTCTGGCCAATTGCGGTGGCATAATCAGGCGCAAATAATTTCAAATCCAGAGGGAGTCACCGCATGGCCACCACCAGCCGGAAAACCACTGCCGTCCGCAAGCCGGCTTCCACCACCCCGCGCCCCGTCGCACAGGGGCACCCACCCCGGCTGGCGCTGGCCATTCAGGGCTCCTTCGGCCACATCGACTATGCGGCGGGCCTGCTCGATGCCTTCCGCGCCCACAACCATCAGGCGCATGACGCATCTGCAGTGAATGGCACCCGGCCGCTGGACATCGCTACCGCATCCGGTTGCGTCGAAATGCTGACGCCGCTCTGGCTTTATCTCGCCGACCAGAAGGGCCCGCAATCAATGCGCGCCGCCGTGCTTGACGGCGACAAGCACTTGCCACCCTGGGTGCAGCAACGCATTGCCCCACCCGCCGTGCGTCAGGATGCCTGGCGTGGTTATCTCTCCGGCCTGATGGAGGCGCAAAGCCGCTTCGCTGCAGCCGGCATGAAGCTGTTCGCGCACGGCGACAGCACGGCCGCTACCGCAGAACTCAACGCCGCCTGGCAGAATATTTCCATGTTCGGTTCCGGTTTGCCCGGCCAGATTGCCTTCAACCCTTTCTTCACTGCGGAGAAGAAAGACAAGCTCGAAACGCTGTGCGCCAGCCAGATGGGGCCGACGGTCTTCACCAACGCCACCCGCGCCAGGAATTTTCAGGAAATTTATCTTTACACGGGCGGCGCTCCGGATGCCGGCCAGCAGCGCGCCCTGACCGGCAAACGCCAGCAGCGCCAAGCCTTGCGCATGACGCCGGACTATTTCTTCGCCAGCGGCGCCCGGCCGCCTTATATTGCGCCGATGCCCGTCACCGTCGATGGCCAGACCGAGCACTGGATGGAAGGCGCGATGCGTTGCAACCCGCCGCTGGTCCCGTTGATCGACATGGATGCAACCCACATCCTGCTGATCCGTTTCTTCAGCAAGGATGTCCGTGAAGAGCCCAGCAATAACGCCGAATTGAACGAGCGCTTTCTCGATGCGATTTTCAGCATCCCGCTGCAGAAGGAAATCGAAAACATTGAGTTGAACAACCACATCGCCCGCTGCATGGCGCATGTGCCGGCTGGTGTGCCGCTGGCGGAAAGCCTGCGCAGGCGCCGGGAAATCACCATTCTCGACCCTGCGGACAGTAGCAATGTCGCTGCTTCCCCTGCCTACATCGACTTTATCAGCGAGGAGTTGACGGCGTTATCCCATTACGACGCGGGTAACCCGGCGCGGCGCGCGCAAATGTTTGATCGCGGTTTTGAGGTCGGGCAGCAATTGATCCGCGATTTGCAGCGCCATTTGCCGCAGGCTGCGGCCGACTAGGCTTGGCGCCAGATGGCGCCAGACACCCGTTCGATGCCCGCGAGGTCGCGCCAGCTTTGCGCCTGCTCGAATGCCTGCGCCGCCAGCAGTGCGCGAACGGCGACGGCCTGATCGTAGCCATGTTCCATCAGCAGCCAGCCCCCCGCACGCAGATGCCGGCCGGCGCCGGCGACGATGGCGCGCAAGTCCGTCAAGCCGTCGGCATGGTCGGTGAGCGCATCCACTGGTTCGAAACGCAAGTCGCCTTGCGTCAGGTGCGGGTCGTTCTTTTCGATGTAGGGTGGATTGGCGACGATGACGTCAAAGCGCGCATCGGCAAGCGCGGCATACCAGTCGCTGTGCAGGAATTCCACCTCGACCTGATTGCGTCCGGCATTCTGCCGCGCGATCGCCAGCGCATCCTGGCTGGCGTCCAGCGCCGTGACTCGGGCGTCCGGCCTTTCATGCGCGATTGCCACGGCGATGGCGCCGGAGCCGGTGCCCAGATCCAGCAGGCGCCCGCCTTGCGGCAGGCGTTCCAGCGCCAGTTCCACCAGCAGTTCCGTTTCCGGACGCGGGATCAGTACGGCGGAGGTGACGCTGAAAGGCAGTCCGAAGAATTCACGCTGTCCGATGATATAGGCGATCGGCTCACCCGCCAGGCGGCGCGCAATCAGGCGCGCCAGGCTGCGCGCCTCTGCCTCGCTGAAAGGGCGTTCCGATTGGGTAATCAGTTGCACCCGCGAGAGCTGCAGCGCATGGCTGGCGAGGATGCGGGTTTCCAGGGCGGGCAGCGGCGCTTTCCGCAAAAGCGCCGCCAGTGTGTCGCCGGCGGCGAGGGTGAAGTCAGGCTTCGGGTCTGGCGTCACGGCCGCAAGATCAGCGCTGGCGCCGCAAGGTGGTCCAGCCAAGCACGATGGCGAGGATCAGGAACCAGGCCGCCGACCATTGCGCTACCGACAGGCCGAGCAGCGGCGGATATTCGGTGGTGCAGAAGCCGTCGGCCTTGAACAGGAAGGGAAGCAGTTCGGCGGTGAAAACCTTGTTGAGCGAAGTCTCCATCGGGTCGATGCCGCAGGAAACGTTCGGGTTGGCCTGCACCCACAGCAGCCAGCCGGCGGCGCCGATGCCGCCCAGCGCTGCCAGGAATCCCAGGCCGGCGCCGGCACGCCGCAGGCCTGCCGGCAGGAACGCCGCCAGCAGGCAGATCAGTGCGATGGCGGCAAAGATGTAGCGCTGGATGATGCACCAGGGACAGGGCATCATCCCCTTGGCGGCTTGCAGGTAGAGCGCCGCGCCCAGCAGGCCGATGGCGACGGCAGCAACGCCGAGCAGGGTGAGTTTGGTTTGTTTCATCGTGGTTCCGTTATCCTGTGTGGTTAGACGCCGCCGCCCGAGCCCAGATGCACGCTTACGCGCCTTCGCCCAGTTCCGCCAGCAATTCGGCCTGGTGTTCGGCCGCCAGCGCCGTGGTCAACTCTTCCAGATCGCCGTCCATGATGAAGTCGAGCTTGTACAGGGTCAGGTTGATACGGTGGTCGGTCATGCGGCCTTGCGGGAAATTATACGTGCGAATCCGCTCGCTGCGGTCGCCCGAGCCCACCAGCGACTTGCGCGTGGCGGCTTCCTTCGCCTGCTGCTCGCGCAATTGCACGTCCTTGATGCGCGCGGCCAGCACCTTCATGGCTTGCGCCTTGTTCTTGTGCTGGCTGCGGTCGTCCTGGCATTCCACCACGATGCCGGTTGGCAGGTGGGTGATGCGCACCGCCGAATCGGTCTTGTTGATGTGCTGGCCGCCGGCGCCGGAAGCGCGGTAGGTGTCGATGCGCAAATCGGCCGGGTTGATGTTCACATCCTCGACCTCGTCGGCTTCCGGCATCACTGCGACGGTGCAGGCCGAGGTATGGATGCGCCCTTGCGTTTCGGTGGCGGGAACGCGCTGCACGCGGTGGCCGCCCGATTCGAATTTCAGTTTCGAATAGGCGCCGAAACCGACCAGGCGCACGATGACTTCCTTGTAGCCGCCCAGCTCGGACGCCGACTCGGAAATCAGTTCGACTTGCCAGCGGTTGCGTTCGGCATAGCGTGTGTACATGCGCAACAGGTCGCCGGCGAACAGCGCGGCCTCATCGCCGCCGGTGCCGGCGCGGATTTCCAGAAAAATGTTGCGCTCGTCGTTGGGGTCTTTCGGCAGCAGCATTTTTTGCAAATCGACTTCCAGCTGTTCCATGCGCGATTTGGCCGAGCTGATTTCTTCCTGGGCAAATTCCTTCATGTCCGGATCGCCCAGCAACTCCTGCGCAGTTTTGACGTCGTCGTCGGCCTGGGTATAGGACTGATACAGCGCCACCAGCGGGCCCAGCTCGGCATGTTCGCGCGTGAGCTTGCGGTAATTGTCCATGTTGGCGGTGGCGTTTTCCTGCGTCAGCAGGTCGCCCACTTCCGCCAGGCGGTGGGTCAACTGGTCGAGTTTTGCAAGCAGCGAAGGTTTCATGGGTGTATTCGGGTCGGCAATCCTGGGTGTTTCTCGAGATTTCTGGCGGCAGGGGCCGATGCTGGCAAGGCACCCTGTTGGCTGCGGCGACGGTCGCCGCGGGCGGGGCGCAGCTAGCGCTTGGTGCGGAACAGTTGCGGCAAGAGGGTCGCCAGGCGCGCGCGTTCGTCACCTTGGGCTTCGTGCAGGGCTTGTTGGGGGCCATGCAGGAACTTGGCAGTCAAGCCTTTCGACAGGGCTTCCAGCACGGTGTCGATATCTTCGCCGCGGGCCAGCAGCTTGCGTGCGCGTTCCAGTTCGGCCATGCGCAGGATTTCGCTGGTTTCATGCAAGTCCTGGATCAACGGCACCACGGCGCGGCTGTCGACCCAGTGCATGAAGGATTGCACCCGGGTCTCGATGATGGCTTCGGCTTGCGCTACCGCCGCCTGGCGGTTTTCCAAGCCGGTTTGCACGGCCGTTGCGAGGTCGTCTACGGTGTAGAGGAAGACATCGTCGAGGCGCCCGACTTCAGTTTCGATATCGCGCGGCACCGCCAGATCGACCATGAACATCGGCTTGTGGCGGCGCGCCTTGATGGCGCGCTCGACCAGGCCCAGGCCGATGATCGGCAGTGAAGATGCGGTGCACGACACCACGATGTCGAACTTGGCCAGCTGTTCCGGCAGATCGGCCAGGCGGATGGCTTGGCCGTTGAAGCGGTGCGCCAGCGCCTCGCCGCGTTCCAGTGTGCGGTTGGCGATGGTCAGCGATTTTGGATTCTGGGCAGCGAAGTGGGTGGCGCACAGCTCGATCATTTCGCCCGCGCCGATGAACAGCACGTGCTGTTCGGCGATGGTGTCGAAGATCCGTTGCGACAGGCGCACCGCGGCAGCCGCCATCGACACGCTGTGGGCGCCGATGTCGGTGGTGCTGCGCACTTCCTTGGCCACCGCAAAGGTGCGCTGGAACATCTGGTGCAGGTAGGTGCCCAGGCCACCGGCGGCATCGGCCTGGCGCACGGCATCTTTCATCTGCCCGAGGATCTGCGGCTCGCCCAGCACCATCGAGTCCAGCCCGGAGGCGACGCGGAAGGCGTGACGCACGGCGTCATCCTGCGGCAGGGTGTACAGGTAGGGACGCAGTTCCGAATAAGGCAGCTTGTGATAATGCGCCAGAAAATGCCCGGTGGCGTCGATCGCCGCCTCGACGCCGCCGGTTACGCGGCCAGCCGCATACAGTTCGGTGCGGTTGCAGGTCGACAGGATCGCCGCTTCCTTGCCGGCATCCGCAGTGCCATCGCTGCCGAACCAGGCGCGCGCCGACGCCACCGCCTGGCCGATCTGATCGGCGGGAAAGGCGACCTTTTCGCGCAGGGCAACCGGCGCGGTGGTGTGGTTGAGACCGACGGCAAAAAATTGCATTTCGGACTGGAAATTGCGGCTGGAGATAATGCAGCATTATAGCCGCTTGCAACACCGCACGAGCAGGCGCCGCGTGTTCTGCCTGGATCGTGGTCAAAGCGGCAATTTTTTGCCGGGGTTACATCAGCCTGGCAGCGCGCTCGGCAGGACGATGGTAAACGTGGTGCCTTCGCCGACCTTGCTGGCGAAGCGGATTTCACCCAGGTGGCGTTCAACCACGGTCTTGACGAATACCAGGCCCAGACCGATGCCTTCGTGGCGTGGCTGGTTCGGCAATTCCAGGCGCTGGAAGCGGCGAAACAGCTTCAACTGGTCGTGCGGGGCGATGCCAAAACCCTGATCGCTGATGCTGCACATCACTTGCGGCCCTTCGAGCGTTTCTTGCAGTTCGATCGAGCAGGTCACGCGGGTGTCCGCCGGGCTGTAATTGATGGCATTGGACAGCAGGTTGACCAGCGCCCGCGTCATCAGGGAGCGGTCGGCGCGCACCGGATAATCTCCGGGCAGAATCTCGGTCGCCAGTTCGATCCGTTTGCTCTTGGCCAGCGACCACATTTCATCCGTGGCGTCGTAAAGCATTTCCTGGAAATCGACTTCTTCCAGGCGGTATTCGTGCGATTCGGCGCGCGCCAATTGCACGAAATTGTCGGCCAGGCCGAGCGTCTTGCTGCAGGCTTTCTCTATGCGGGCAAACAATTCCTGTTGCGGCAGCGCTGAGGCGGGATCGTGCTGCAGTTCCAGCAGCGCCAGGATCGATGCTTGCGGCGCGCGCATGTCGTGCGACAGGAAGCGCAGGGTCTCGTCGCGGCTGCGCTCGGCGGCGCGGATGGGCGAAATGTCGATCACGCTGACGATCCAGCCCGTCAGCTCGTTGCTGGCGGAGTGACATGGCGCGCTTTTGATCAGCAGGTCGCGCCCCTGCTGGTCCTGGGTGCTGACGCCGTCGGCAAGCAGCGGCGCATATTTCAGATCGAGCAATTGCCACCAGTCGAAGCGCGTGTTGATGGTCTGGTTGAGCGGTTCCGGCGCGGCCAGCGCGGAAAACAGGTAGGGCAGCAAAGCGCTCTGGATATCCTGATGGCCGGCGAGCGCGAAGTATTGATTGGCGTGCTTGTTGGCCAGCAGGACGTGGCCATCCACGGTGGTGACCAGCGTCGCATCCGGCAGGCTGTCGAGGTTGTCTGAAATGAACTGGCGCAGGTCGCGTACCCGCCGCGCCGCATTTTCCATGGCGTTCATGCGGCGTTCCAGCACGTCTTCGATGATGGTGTTGCTGCTGGCAAGTTCGGGCAATACATGCGGCTCCTGGTCCAGGCGCATGAATTCCTCGCCTAGGTAATCGATGGCGGCTTCGAGGCGCCGCCAGCTCCATAGCGGGTAAGAAATCAACAGGGTCACCATGGCTGCAGCCGGGGCGAGCCAGATGCCCTGGCGCAGGGCGAAATAACTGCTTGCCAGCGTCACCGTCAGCATGCCGGCGGTGAGCAGCAGCGCCATGCGTGGCGACAGCAGGAAGTAGCCGAATACCGCCACCAGCACCGGCAGGATGGAAAACAGCGCCGCCTGCCACGGCTCGGCGATGGCGATCGCTTTGCCGTCGAGCAGGCTGCCAAGGATGTTGGCGTTGATTTCGATGCCGGCCATGGCGCCTACGCCGCCGGATACCGGAGTGGGATAGGAGTCCGTCATGCCGAGGGCGGTGGCGCCGATCAGCACGTATTTATCGGCAAAAAATTGTGGCGGCACTTCGCCGCGCAATACCGAAACATAGGGAATCGAGCGGAAATGACCGTTATTGCCAGCAAACGGGATATGCATCTGGCGGCTGCGCTGCCAGTGCCCGTACTTGGTCGATTCGCCTGTTACCGGCGCTGCGGGGTGCAGGCTGGTGTGGCGCAAACCGCTGCCATCGCCATCCCGGTTGCCCAGTTGCAGCAGCGCCAGCGAAAAATGCGGCCACCAGACGTCGTTCTGACCCTCGTAGAGATAGACGCTGCGCACCACGCCGTCGTTGTCATGTTCAAGATTGATGTGGCCGAAGGCGCGCGTGCCCTTGGCAATGCCGGGCGTTGGCAATGCCGCGTGCAGTCCAGCGCCGGCATTGGTCATCACCACCGGCAGCACGGTGCGCTGGTTCTGCCGCAGCGCGTTGGCCAGCGCCAGGTCGCCCGCGCTGGCGCCATTGGCTTGCGCCGGTTCCGGTTCGGACAGGATCACGTCCAGGCCGATGGCGCGCGGCCCGGCGGCAGCGATCTGGGCGATCAGTTCGGCGTGCAGGGCGCGCGGCCAGGGCCAGCGGCCGAGCTGGGCCAGACTGTAGTCGTCGATGGAAACGATCAGGATATCGTCGCGCGCCGGCCGTCCGTTCTGGGACAAGAAATGGTCATACAGGGTCTGGTCCAGCCGGCCGAGTCCGTTTTGCCAGCCCAGGACACCCGCCAGCAGCACCATCGCGACCAGGATCGACAGCCATTCGCGCACCGCGAGGCGCCGCACCAGGGGAGAGAGCCAGTTGGATGTCATGGAGAGGAATTGTAGACGTTTAGCGTCCACCGAGATAGTTGCTTCGGCCAGGAGTCTGCCCGGTACACCTGACAGACTCCTGGCAGGCTTTCTGCCTGCGTGTCAGCGCGCAGCGCTGGTCCTGGCGTTGACTGGATTGCCATCATGGATGATCCACTGGTCAGTGACCACGAAGGGCTGGGCGAGGGAATACGGGCTGGCGCTGCCGTCCGGATTGTTGAGTTGCACTCGTGCGTAATAGGTGCCGAATGCCGGGCGCGGGAAACGGGCTGCCGGGGTCGTCGTCTTGCTGCTATAAACCAGCCAGGAAAACGCCGGGTCGCGTGCTACCTGCACCGTGAATTGCTGTCCGGGTGTGCCGTTCCAGCGCAGCGCCAGCTGCCTGGATTCGCTGGATTCAACCGTGGGTGCGGCGGGCGCCGGTCCGCTCGCCACCGGCTGGGCTGCGCCGAGCGTGAAGGCATGGGTGCTGACCGGGCCTTCCAGGCCCAGTTTGTCGATCGCCGAGACGCGCGCATAGTAACTGCCGTTGGGCAGGCCATCGAGTTTCAGCCTGGTGTCGTTGGCATGGCCTTCCAGCAGTATGTTTTTCGCTTCCTGGTCGGTGGCGACCTGCACATGGTAGCGCTGGGCGCCAGGAACCGCTGTCAGCACGAATTGCGCGCCACTTTCGTCCTGGCGCGTCGGTGCGCCGGCCAATTGCGGTGTCGGCAGCAGGTTGACCGGCTTGCCGACTGCCCTGGTATTGCTGATATTGCCCTGGCCGGCATGCAGGTACTGATTGCCGCGGCCATTCTGGCGCGCCACCTCGACGTTGCCCGACAAAACTTCGGTGGCCATGCCATTGGCGCCGATGCCGACCCGGAACTGGGTGCCGCGCACGCCCGCCACCGCCATCGGCGTGCGGACTTCGAAGCGCCCCTTGTTCTGTTCCAGCGGCGCGACCTTGGATTCGACCTTGCCGTTCAGGAGCAGGATTTCGGTGCGCGGGCTCTTGGTGTAGCGCGCCATGCGCAGTTTGGCGACGCGGATGCGGCTGTTCGAAGGCAGCGAAACGCGCGACTGGTCCGGCAGTTCGAGCGTCAGAAAACTGTTGTTGCCGGTGTCGATCTGCATGCCTTCGGTGATTTTGGCACCGAGCCCGAGCAGCAGCGGCTGGCCTTCCTGGGAGCTGGCTGTGATGCTGCCGGACATGGCGATCACCCGCGCTTCGCTGGGCTCATCCTGCAGCAGGTCGGCCGGAATCGTGATCGACGTGCCGATCGGTATCGCGGTATCGCTGCCGATATTGTTGAGCTTGCTGAGAGCCGCCCAGTTATCGATCCGCGTCGTGAAGCGCTCGGCGATCGACATCATGGTATCGCCTGTGCGCGTTGTATAGACGATGCTTGCACGGTTGACGGCGACTTGTTGGCCAGCGGTATTGCCGTTGGCCGATGCCGCTGGCAAGCTGCCTGCCAGAAACAGCATCAGAAGAAATTGAAAGACGATGGTGCGCATGCTGACTCCCCGCGCATGCTTGCAAACCCGCCTGGCTGGCGGCCGGACGTGTTCGGTCAGCGCATTATTCGGTTATTTGTTCCAGACGATAACCATAACTATACACTGGTGCCAGCCGAAAACCATTTTCAGGACGCAACTGTAGCTTGCTGCGCACCCGCGAGACATGGGTATCCATGGTGCGCGAAGGAATATCGACGTCGCGTGACCACACCGCTTCAAGAATGTAGGCGCGCGACAGCGGCCGGCCGAGATTGCGGAAAAACAGCAGCGCCAGGTCGAATTCCTTCTGCGTCACCTCGACCGCCTGGCCGTTGGCGGTCAGGCGTCCGGTGCGCGGCTCGAACATGTACTGGCCAAACTGGATCTGTTCGGCGCCGGTCTGGTTCGGGTAGGCGCGCCGCAGCAGCGCCTGTACCCGTGCGGTCAGTTCACCGCGGCGGATCGGCTTGATCATGTAATCGTCGGCGCCTGCCGCAAGACCGGCGACGATGTCATCCTCGCCCGAGCGGCTGGTCATGAACAGCACCGGCAGGTTGGGGTTCAGCTTTTCGCGCGCCCACTGCAAAACCTCGGGGCCGCTCAGGTCAGGCACTTGCCAGTCGATAATCAGCAAGTCGAAGCTTTCGCGACGCAACTGGTTCAACATCTCTTTGCCGCTTTGGAAAGGATAGCAGGTGTGGCCGACCGATTTCAGCACTTGGCACACCAGGTCGGTCTGGCTATGGTCATCATCCAGCACTGCGATACGCATATGGGTTGCCTCGGAATTCGTTTTAATTTTTCAATGTTCCTAATCTACCAAGATTTGACGGCGCAGGGAATTTGTTAATTGCTTGTTGACAATATTTAACACCATTCGTGCAACAGCTTGAATAAATATCCGCTGCTGCGCCCGGGCTGCCGGCGCTTATTCCTCGGCCAGTTCGCGCAACTGGAGGGTGGTATTGCGCAGCCGTCCGGCCAGAATGGTAGCGATGGCGCGCAGCAAGGCGGTGGCGGTGTCTGGCTGATGCATTTCGAGATATTGCAGATGCTTGTTGTCCAGCTCCAGCAGTTCGGTTTCTTCGTCCGCAATGGCGTTGGCGGAGCGCGGGGCGCCAGTGATCATCGCCATTTCACCGATAATCGCGCCGGGGCCGAACGCAGCCAGCCGCTTGCCGTTGCTGCCAGGCTGCTGCAGGCGCACGCTCAGTGCGCCGCGCATGACGATGAACAGGCTCTTGTCGGTGTCGCCCTCGCGGAAGACGATATCGCCCGCTTGCAGCAGGCGTGGCGTCAGATGGCCTTCGAGGCGACCCAGTTGCGCCGGAGTGAGGCCGGTTGCCAGATCCGAACGGCCTAGCGGCAGCGGGCCGGCGACGCCGTCGGCCAAGCCATGGCGGGCCAGCAGCCGGTCTTCGGCACATTCGAGGGCGCCGTCGAGATCGGCAAACCACGTCTCGGAGGGGATCGCCTCGGCCAGGCCGCGGGTCTCCAGAATGCCGCGCAGGCGGCTGCCTGGCGGCAGGTGCGACAAGGTCAGATAACAGTTTTTTTCGCGCAGCCGGCGGGCAGTTTGCCCCAGCAGGTGGGTCGCCGTCGCATCGATGTCGCTGACGCGCCGCAAGTCGATGACGATGTCCGTGGCATCGTTGCATAGCGCTGCCACGCGCTTGGCCAATTGCTCGGCGGAGCCAAAGAAGAGCGCCCCTTCAGCCTCAATCACGGCGATTTCGCTACCATGCCGTTCCTGGATTGCCTGTGCCTGCGGTGAGCGCAGCCGGAGAGAGCGGCAGTGGCTGCCGAACTGGACGCGGCGTATCACCGAGCGGCCCTGGTCGCGGATGAACAGCGCCATGGCGCTGACGATGCCTGCTGCCATGCCGGTGATGAAGCTGTCGACCACGGTGATGAGGGCCACCAGCAGCATGACCAGAAAGTCCGCGGTGCTGCGCATGCGCTCGGCACGTCCTCCCGCTGCCCGCAGTTGCGACACTGCCTGGCGCACGCTGTCGCCTGACATGCCGCATGCCACCGTGATCAGGATGCCGGCAATCGCCGCTTGCGGCAGCAGGGCAAGCAGGGCATAGCCCAGCAGCGCCAGCGCCAGCAGGCTGAGTACGTAGCACAGCTGCGCGGCGCGCGATTGTGCACCGTTCGACAGCAGCGTCATTGAACGACCCAGTGAGCCTGCCACCGGCATGCCCAGCGGCGACAGCAGCATCATGGTCACGCCCATGCGTCGCAATTCACGGTTGCTGGAGGTGCGCTCATTCAGCCGGGCGTCGATACTTGCCGCAGTGGCCAGCGTCTCCAGGGTAGCCGCGACGGCGATCGCCGCGGCAAATTGCAACATGATGCCGAGTTGGGGTGTCAGCGAAGATGGCATGGCCAGTGATGTCAGCAAGATATCCGGCCCCGGCAGTCCGGTCAGCAAATCCCCCAGTGTCGGCCCGGCCGGCAGGCCGGCCCTGGTCAGCAGCAGGTGCAGCAGCCATGCGCAGAACAATGACTGCACAATCGCCGGCACATGGCGCAGCAGGGAAAAACGCAACGGATGCATCGAAAGCCAGACCGTTACCGCTGCCACCGCCAGCGCTGCCGGTTGCAGATGCGACAGCCATTCGGCTGGCCCGCCAGCATTGATGCCGGCGCCCAGTGCCAGCGGCAGAGCGGAAAGCAGGAGCAGTCCGGCGACGCCGTTGGTAAACCCGGCCAGTACTGCCACCGGCAAGTACTTGATCAGGCGCCCGAGCCCGAGCCGTGACGCCGCCACCAGCATCAGGCCTGCCAGCATGACGGTGAGGGCGACAAAGATGGGCAATGTGGCGGGCGTGATGCCGGGTTGCCGCAGCAGGGTTGTGATCAGCCCCGCCACGAGTATGCACAATGTCGGGCGTGGCCCGGCGATGCGTCCTGCGCCGGCGCCGAGCAGGATGAGTATGAAGACGGCCAGCGCAGATCCGTACAGCGCCGCGGCCACGCCGCGTCCGGCAAAAGCCGCGCCCAGCGGCGCCACCGCCAGCAAGCCGTAATTGACTTCCTGCGGCAGGCCGATGATCGCCGCGCTCAGTCCTGCGCGCAAATCGGTGAAGAACCGGTTCATGGCAGGCGCGGGAATTTGGGGAGGCACGATTGCGGGGCGGGGGAATTGAAAGAGAGCCTGATTATATAAACGCAAGAGGCTGCAATTATGACAAATTGGTGACGGCAGGCATGGAAATGCCCAAAACAATCACTGCCCCTTTAGCCAAACAAAAAGCGAGCGTCGGCTTTTCGAATTATGCACGGCGAAGCAACGTATCCTCGGATGGTGGCATATGCGCAGGTTGGCTGAATTGATCGACAATCTGTTCAAGTTATGTTCCGATGCCAGGCTCATAAAGGTGATCAAGGTATGAGCACTCCCCGCGGCCTGAGATTGGCTTGCTTCACTTATCCCGGATGATGGCAGCGGTTGCGTCTTTTCCGAAGGCGCCGGAGAAACCCCTGTATCTTTTACTGTCATTCGATGGCCCGCCATTTTGCGATGTGGCAGCAGTATATGCGGGAAATGCAGGGGGAATCGGGTTACACAGTCGCCGGAAAGCAAAAAGCCCAACCTTGTGGGCTGGGCTAAGTGCTTGATTCTATTGGTGGCCCGGGGCGGAATCGAACCACCGACACAAGGATTTTCAATCCTCTGCTCTACCGACTGAGCTACCAGGCCAAGACGCAAGAGTATAACAAAATTATTTGTTTCCGCAAAGCGCGATGTGAAAAAAAGGTGGTAAAAACGCATGCCGCTATAATGGCGGCTTGAATGCTTCACTTTCAACACTCTCGACGGCACCTAATCTCATGCATTTGCAAACCGACGTTTGTATCATCGGCAACGGCGTCATCGGCAAGGTCGCCGCTCTCGGGCTGGCCCAGGCCGGCGTTCGCGTCAGCCTCTTGTGCGGCTCCGGCACGCCTGCATCGGGAGCCGCTGACGCGCCCTGGGATGTGCGCGTATACGCCGTCAACCATGTGGCCCATGCATTGTTGTCCTCTGTGAAAGTATGGGAAGCCCTGCATGCCGATCGGATCGCGCCGGTCGATGTCATGGATATCCGCGGCGATGGTGCCGAACATCCCGGCCACCTGGCGTTCGATTCCTACGGTGCGCGGGTGGGCGAGCTTGCCTGGATCGTCGAGGATGCCAACCTCAACCAGGCGCTGGATGCTGCCCTGAAATTTGCTCCGAACGTGCGCATGCTGCATGGCCGCGCGGTGCGCCTGCACACCGATGCCGAGGCTGCGCGGGTGACGCTGGATAATGGCGACACGCTGGCGGCGGCCTTGCTGGTCGGCGCCGACGGCGCCCATTCCTGGGTGCGCCACCAGTGCGAAATCGGCATGGACTACCGTTCCTATGGCCAGCGTGCGATCGTGACCAATTTCGCTTGCGAAAAGCCGCACCGTGGCGTCGCCCATCAATGGTTCACCTCGGAAGACGGCATCGTCGCCCTGTTGCCACTGCCGGGTGAGCGGGTGTCGCTGGTGTGGTCTGCGCCGGAACAACTGGCGCAGCGCCTGCAGGCCGAGCCGCTGGAGCAGCTGGCGCAGCGCCTGGCGCATTATTGCGCCGGCCCGCTCGGACGCCTGACGCCGCTGCAGCCGCAAGTCGCCAAGGCATTTCCGCTGGCGCTGATCCGCCCGCATGCCATTACCGCGCCGCGTGTGGCGCTGGTCGGCGATGCTGCCCATGTCGTGCATCCCCTCGCCGGGCATGGCATGAACCTCGGTTTTGCCGATGTCGCGGGCCTGCTCAAGGTGCTTGCCGAACGCGAGCCCCAGCGCGATTGCGGCGATGCCCGTGTGCTGGCGCGTTACGCCCGCGCCAGGAAGGAAGACATCCTGCTCATGCAGCTGGCCACCGACGGCCTGGAGCGCCTGTTCTCCAGCGATTTCGCGCCGCTGCGCGTGGCACGCAATCTTGGATTAAACTTGCTGGATCGTTTGCCCCTCATAAAAAGGCAGTTAATTTCTCACGCGCTGGGTCGTCAGCCCTGACGACCCAGCGTGCATCTGGATCAGGAAACCACATGAAAAGTATCAAACTGGCAGCAATCGGCTTGTTCAGTCTCGTCTGCGCATCGGCATTCGGACAAGGCGCAGAAGAAGCCGCCGTGAAAAAGCTGATTGAACCCCGCCTGGGCGAGCGCGCCAAGGTGGTGTCGGTGACCAGGACGCCGTATTCCGGCCTGTTTGAAGTCCGCACCGACGGCAACGACATTCTGTATACGGACAAGAAGGCGCAATACCTTTTTGTCGGCCGTGTGATCGACACTACAACTTATGAAGACTATACCAAGGCGCGCGTCGACAGCATCTCCAAGGTCAAGTTCTCCGATCTGCCGCTGGATTCGGCGTTGAAGATGGTCAAGGGCGATGGCAAGCGCGTCATCGTCATCTTCGAAGATCCGAATTGCGGCTTCTGCAAGCGCTTCCGCCACACCCTGAAAGACATGGATAACGTGACTGTCTATACGTTCATGTACAACATCCTGTCCGAAGATTCCGCGGTCAAGTCGAAGAATATCTGGTGCAGTGCCGACCGTCAGAAAGCTTGGGATGACTGGATGTTGAACAGCAAGGCGCCGGCGTCCGCCCCGGACAATTGCCTGTCAAACCCGAATGACAAGATTCTCGCGCTCGGCCAGAAGCTGAAAATCACCGGCACGCCGACGATTTTCTTCACCGATGGCTCGCGCATTCCGGGTGCCGTCGATTTGAAAACGGTCGAGGCCAAACTCGCGACGGTCAAGTAAGCGCCAGCTTCTTTACTGTATGCCCGCCGCCGTGGCGTCCGGAAGATCATTTCGGCGCCATGGCGGTTTTTCATTGAGAGCCCTGAAATGAAAAAAGCCATCCACTACACCATCGCGCCGAAGGATCTGGCCGCACACCTGTTCGAGATCACCCTGACGGTCGCCGTTCCCGACCCCGCCGGTCAAGTGTTTGCTTTGCCGGCGTGGATTCCGGGCAGTTACATGATCCGCGAATTTGCCCGCAATATCGTGCAGATCCGCGCCGAATCGCAAGGCGAAACGGTCATCCTGAAAAAGCGCGACAAGCACAGCTGGCAAGCTGCGCCCTGCACTGGCCCGTTGACGCTCCATTACGACGTGTATGCCTGGGACCTGTCGGTGCGCGCCGCCCATCTGGACCAGACCCACGGCTTTTTCAATGGCACCAGCGTCTTCCTTTGCGCCCAGGGCCAGGAAGGCATGCCGCACGTGGTCGATATCCAGCGCCCGCCGGGCGACGACTGCCGGACCTGGCGCGTCGCCACCTCCCTGACCGAACTGAAGGCACGGCGCTACGGCTTCGGCTCCTATGTGGCCGCCGATTACGACGAACTGATCGACCACCCGGTCGAGATGGGCAACTTCGCCCTGGCGACATTCAAGGCGCATGGTGTGCAGCACGACATTGTCATCACTGGCCGCGTACCCAACCTCGACCTGCCGCGCCTGGCGGCGGACCTGAAAAAAATCTGCGAAGCGCAGATCGCCCTGTTCGAGCCAAAAAGCCGGCGCGCGCCGATGCAGCGCTATGTCTTCATGACCCTGGCCGTCGGCGACGGCTATGGCGGCCTGGAACACCGCGCTTCCACTGCGCTGATCTGTGCGCGCGCCGACTTGCCGGTCATCGGCAAAAAGGAAATGAGTGAGGGCTACCGCACCTACCTCGGCTTGTGCAGCCACGAATATTTTCACACCTGGAACGTCAAGCGCATCAAGCCGGCAGCCTTCTCCCCTTACGACTTGCGGGAGGAAAATTACACGTCGCTGTTGTGGCTGTTCGAAGGCTTCACCAGCTACTACGACGACCTGATGCTGGCGCGCGCCGGCCTGATCGACGAACAGGATTATTTCAAGCTGCTGGCGAAAACCGTCAACGGCGTCTTGCGCGGCAGCGGCCGCACGAAGCAGAGCGTGGCCGAATCCAGCTTCGATGCCTGGGTCAAGTACTACCGTCAGGACGAGAATGCGCCCAACGCCATCGTCAGTTACTACACCAAGGGTTCGCTGATCGGCCTGGCGCTCGACCTCACCATCCGCAGCCAGACCAAAGGCAAAAAATCGCTGGATGATGTGATGCGCGCCTTGTGGCAGCGCTATGGCTGCGATTTCTATGGCACTGGGGCAGAAGCCGGCCGCGGCGTCACCGAAGCCGAGGTTGAGGCGCTGTTCGACGAAGCCACCGGCCTGTCGCTCAAGCGTACTTTGCGGCGCTACGTGCATGGCACCGATGATCTGCCGCTGGCCAAACTGCTGGAGCCTTTCGGCGTGAGCCTGGCAGACGAGCGCAAGCAAGCCAAGCCGGCGCTGGGCGTGCGCACGGCAAAGGACGGCAACGATTGCAAGCTGGCCAATGTGTATGAGGGCGGCGTCGCGCACCGGGCCGGGCTGTCTGCCGGCGACCTGCTGGTGGCCATCGATGGCTTGCGCGTGAATGCCGGCAACCTCGACAAATTGCTGGCGCGCTTGCGCATCGGCGATGCGGTCACGATCCATGCCTTCCGGCGCGATGAATTGTTCAGCGTGGAGGCGACCCTGGCCGCCGATGATGCGCCGCAGGCGAGCCTGACGGCGCAAGTGAAGCCGGTCGCAGCGGCCCGCTTGCGCGCAGGCTGGCTGGGCCGATAGCGTCTAAGGGTGCTGGAGGGTCAGCCGAACAGGCGGCCCAGTTCCATTCCCGGGTCGGGCGCGCGCATGAATGCCTCGCCCACCAGGAAGGCATTGACGTTGGCGTCGCGCATGCGCTTGACATCGTCCGGGCCGAGGATGCCGGACTCGGTCACCACCAGCTTCTCCGGCGGGATGCGTGGCAGGAAATCGATCGTGGTTTGCAGCGACGTCTCGAAGGTGCGCAGGTTGCGGTTATTGATGCCCAGCATGGCGGTCTTCAAACGCAGCGCTGCGTTCAATTCATCCGCGTCGTGCACTTCCACCAGCACGCCCATGCCCAGCTCGTGTGCGCAGGCTTCCATCTCCGCCATCAAGCCGTGGTCGAGCGCGGCGACGATCAGCAGGACGCAATCGGCGCCCAGGGCGCGCGCCTGGTACACGTGATAAGTATCGATCAGGAAATCCTTGCGCATGGCAGGCAGGGCACATGCCTTGCGTGCCTGCTGCAGGTATTCCGGTTTGCCCTGGAAAAACTGCTCGTCGGTCAAGACCGACAGGCAAGCCGCGCCATGCTGCGCATAGTTGGCGGCGATTTCCGCCGGATCGAAGTTGGCGCGCAGGATACCCTTGGAAGGCGAGGCCTTTTTCACCTCGGCGATCACGCCGGCGCGGCCGGCTGCGATCTTGGCGCGCAAGGCCGCCTCGAAGCCGCGCAGGTCGGCGCGCAAGTCCGGATTGCCTTCGACTTCGCGGCGCAGGCTGGCGAAGTCCTGGTATTTCTTCGCGGCGGCGACTTCATCGGCCTTGACCGCCAGGATTTTGTTCAGAATGTCGGACATGTAGTTTAAAACCTTGAATAAGATGAGGTAGGGCGCTTAAGCTACGCGGCCCAGCTCTTGCGTGACTTTCGCGAACTGTTCCAGCTTGGCGCGCGCCGCACCCGAAGCCAGCGCTTCTTGCGCCTTCGCCAGGCCTTCGGCGATCGACGAGGTCACGCCGGCGGCATACAGCGCGGTGCCGGCGTTCAGGGCGACGATGTCGCGCGCCGGTCCCGGCTGGTTGCCCAGCGCTTCCAGAATTTTGGCTTTGGATTGCGCCGCGCCTGACACTTTCAGGTTGCGCGTGGCGACCATCTGCAGGCCGAAGTCTTCCGGATGGATTTCATATTCGCGGATTTCGCCGTCGATCAGTTCGCCCACCAGGGTGCCCGCGCCCAGTGTGACTTCATCCAGATTGTCGCGCCCCCACACCACCACGGCGCGCTTGGCGCCGAGGCGCTGCAGCACGCGAACCTGGATGCCGACCAGGTCGGGATGGAAAACGCCCATCAGAATATTGGCGGCGCCGGCCGGGTTGGTCAGCGGCCCGAGGATGTTGAATATGGTGCGCACGCCCAATTCCTTGCGCACCGGCGCAGCATGTTTCATTGCCGCGTGGTGGTTGGGCGCAAACATGAAACCGATGCCGGTTTGATCGATCGATTTGGCCACCAGTTCCGGTCTCAGGTTGATATGCACGCCGAGCGCTTCCATGGCGTCGGCGCTGCCGGACGAGGATGAAACACTGCGTCCGCCATGCTTGGCGACGTGGGCGCCGGCGGCGGCGGCAACGAACAGCGACGCGGTGGAGATATTGAAGGTATTGGCGCCGTCGCCACCGGTGCCGACGATATCGAGCAGCTTGTCGGGGTTGGCGACGTCGACCTTGGTGGCGAACTCGCGCATCACCTGGGCAGCCGCAGCGATCTCGCCGATGGTTTCCTTCTTGACCCGCAGCCCCATGGTGATCGCCGCGATCATGACTGGCGACATTTCACCGCTCATGATCTGGCGAAACAGCGACAGCATCTCGTCGTGGAAAATTTCACGATGATCGATGCAGCGTGACAGCGCTTCTTGTGGGGTAATGGACATGAGGTACTCCCGTAAAAATGATGCAATGGACAGATTGCCGCGCCAGCCGGCACGGCTGTACGAGGCGTGCCGGCCGCGCGGCTGGCGCGCGGCACAGACTTAGGCCGTCAGAAAATTCTTCAGCAGCGCGTGGCCGTGTTCGGACAGGATCGATTCCGGGTGAAACTGCACGCCCTCGATGGCGAATTCCTTGTGCCGCACGCCCATGATTTCGCCATCCTCGGTCCAGGCCGTCACTTCCAGGCAGTCCGGCAGCGAAGCGCGTTCGATCGCCAGCGAGTGGTAGCGGATCACGGTAAACGGATTGGGCAAGCCCTTGAAGACGCCGACGCCGGTATGCTCGATGGACGATGTCTTGCCGTGCATGACTTGCTTGGCTCGCACAATCTTGCCGCCGAACGCCGCGCCGATGCTCTGGTGGCCAAGGCATACGCCCAGGATCGGCAGCTTGCCGGCGAAATGCTGCAGCACCGGTACCGAAATGCCCGCCTCGTGTGGCGTGCAGGGGCCTGGTGAAATGCAGATGCGCGCCGGGTTCAGTTTGGCGATCTCGTCGAGCGTGATTTCATCGTTGCGGAACGTGCGGACATCTTCACCCAGTTCGCCGAAATACTGCACCAGGTTATAAGTGAAGGAATCATAGTTGTCGATCATCAGCAGCATCTCAGTTTCCTCCATCCAGTCCGTCTTGCACCTGCTCGGCCGCGCGCAATACCGCGCGCGCCTTGTTCTCGGTTTCCTGCCATTCCATTTCAGGCACCGAATCGGCTACCACGCCGGCGGCCGCCTGCACGTACAGCATGCCATCCTTGATGACGCCGGTGCGGATCGCAATCGCCAGGTCCATTTCGCCGCCGAACGACAGGTAGCCGCAGGCGCCACCGTAGATGCCGCGCTTGGTCGGCTCCAGTTCGTCGATCAATTCCATCGCCCGGACTTTGGGCGCGCCCGACAGCGTGCCGGCCGGGAAGGTCGCTTTCAGCACATCCAGGTTCGACATCTCCGGTTTGAGCGTGCCCTCGACATTCGAGACAATGTGCTGCACGTGCGAGTATTTCTCGATCACGAATTTGTCGGTGACTTTCACGCTGCCGATTTCGGCGATGCGGCCGATATCGTTGCGCGCCAGGTCGATCAGCATCACGTGTTCGGCGATTTCCTTCGGGTCGGCCAGCAATTCGGTCGCCAGTTGCTGGTCATGCTCCGGCGTCGCGCCGCGCGGACGGGTGCCGGCCAGCGGCCGGATCGTCACTTTCTTCTTGCCATCCGGGGTGGCTTCATTGCGTACCAGGATTTCCGGCGACGAGCCGACGATCTGCATGTCGCCGAAGTTGTAGTAGTACATGTAAGGCGAAGGATTCAGCGAACGCAGCGCCCGGTACAGCGACAGCGGCGCATCGACATAAGGCTTGCGGATGCGCTGGCCGACCTGCACCTGCATCAGGTCGCCCGCCATGATGTATTCCTTGGCCTTGGCCACGGCCTTGAGGAAATCGTCCTTGGCGAAATCGCGGACCGATTCGGTGCGCACCGATGCCGAGGTCACCGGCGCATCGACCGCGCGCCGCAACATGGCGCGCAAGTCCTTCAGGCGCTGCTGGGCCTTGCTATAGGCTTCCGGCCGCGACGGGTCGGCATACACGATCAGGTAGAGCTTGCCCGAGAGGTTGTCGATCACCGCCAGTTCCTCGGTGACGAGCAGCTGGATTTCCGGCAAGCCGAGGTCATCCGGCGGCGCCCCGTGTTCCAGGCGCTTCTCGATATAGCGTACCGCGTCGTAGCCGAAGTAGCCGGCCAGGCCGCCGCAAAAGCGCGGCATGCCGGGGCGGATCGCCACCTTGTAGCGCGACTGGAATTGCGCGATGAATTCGAGCGGATTGCCTTCATGGCTTTCCACCACTTCGCCATTGCACACCACTTCGGTGCGTTGGCCGAAACTGCGCAGCAGCGTGGTGGCCGGCAAGCCGATGAAGGAATAGCGGCCGAAGCGTTCGCCGCCCACCACCGATTCGAGCAGGAAGGAGTTTTTGCCAGCCTGCTGTGGCTGTGCCAGTTTCAGGTAGAGCGTCAGCGGGGTTTCCAGGTCGGCGAGGGCTTCGGCGATCAGGGGAATGCGGTTATAGCCTTGCGTGGCCAGCGATTTGAATTCGAGTTCGGTCATGGTCCTCTCCAGGCGCTATTGTAGAACGGACAGGCAATAGCGCGGGATTTGTATCAAAAAAACGTTGCCAACCATGCAAAATGGTCGGTGGCAGCAGGCTTACAGTGCCTGGAATTGCCAGCGTCGCCATAGCCAGGCCTCGAAGGTGCCGGGCGGTGCGATGTCACGTTTTTTGACGAGGAACATGCGGTTGAATTATGCAGAAATGAGTTGAGATGCTTCAAGTAACGAAGAAACTATACCATCCGAATCGATTTCATGTACAGCTTGCCCATGATTGTAACCATAAGGCACGGTCAACACCCGGCAGCCTGCAGCCCGTGCCGCCAGCGCATCATTGGATGAATCACCAATGGCCAACACTTTTGGCGGCGCCAGGCTGAAGTCGGCGCACACTTGCAGCAGCGGCTGTGGATCGGGTTTTTTCCTTGGGAATGAATCGCCGCCATAGACAATTTCAAAATACGCCCGCAATCCGGTCTTTTCCAGCAGGGGCAGGGCGAACGCCACCGGCTTGTTGGTCACGCAAGCCAGTCGCAAGCCCTTGTCGCGCAACGCTGCCAGGCCTTCGCGGACTTCCGGATAGACGCTGCTGTATTCGCCATTGATGGCCACGTAATGCCGCTGGTAGGACGCCAGGGCGGCGTCGAAATGCTGCTCGACCTGGTCTGCCGCATAATCGACCGCCAGCACTCGCCGCATCAGGTTTTCCGTGCCCTTGCCGACGAAATTCTTGATGGTTTCGATATCGAGTGGCGCCAGTCCCAGGTCGGTGCGCATGCGGTTGATCGCCACATGGAAATCTGGCGCCGTATCGACCATGGTCCCGTCCAGGTCGACGATGGCGGCGCGAATGCCGGTCAGCAGAATCGGGTCGCGCGCCGTCATGCGGATGCCAGTTCGCGGCGCATGGCGTCGATCACGCCCTTGTAATCCGGCTTGCCAAAAATGGCCGAGCCGGCGACGAAGGTGTCGGCGCCGGCGCGCGCCGCCTCGGCGATATTCTCGACCTTGATGCCGCCGTCGACTTCCAGCATGATGTCGCGCCCGGATTCGTCGATCAGGCGGCGTACCGCGGCGATCTTCTGCAGCGCCTGCGGAATGAAGGATTGGCCGCCGAACCCCGGGTTGACCGACATGATCAGGATGATGTCGAGCTTGTCCATGACGTGGTCAAGGTAATGCAGCGGCGTGGCCGGATTGAATACCAGGCCGGCCTTGCAGCCCTGGTCGCGGATCAATTGCAGGCTGCGGTCGATATGTTCCGAAGCTTCCGGATGGAAAGTGATGATATTGGCGCCAGCCTTGGCGAAGTCGGGAATGATGCGGTCGACCGGCTTGACCATCAGGTGCACGTCGATCGGCACTTCCACGTGCGGGCGGATCGCCTGGCAGACCAGCGGGCCGATCGTCAGGTTCGGCACGTAATGGTTGTCCATCACGTCGAAATGGATGATGTCGGCACCGGCGGCGACGACGTTCCTGACTTCTTCGCCCAGGCGGGCAAAGTCGGCCGACAGGATGCTGGGAGCGATACGGTAGCTTGGCATGATCATGGTCTTTCAAAGAATCCGCTATTTTACCGCCGTGCTTGCGATAATTCCTTGCATCATGGCGGAATTTGGTGTGCAATCATTGAATGAGTTTGCATGATTTGCATCGCAAACACGCCAAACTTGCACGAACTGCACGAGGCGGATCACCGAGGAATGTATGGCATCTTATGAAATGACGGTATCGGTGCGCACGCGCCACCTGGAAGACCAGTCCGAACCCGATCGCTCCCAATACGCGTTCGCCTATGCGATCACGATCAAAAACACCGGCACGGTAGCGGCCCAGCTGATTTCCCGTCACTGGGTCATCACCGACGCCACCAACCAGATCGAAGAAGTGCGCGGTCTCGGCGTCGTCGGCCAGCAGCCATTGCTGCAGCCGGGCGAACAATTCGAATACACCAGCGGCGCCACCCTCAAAACCCCGCAAGGCTCAATGGCCGGCGAATATTTTTGCGTTGCCGAAGACGGCGAGCAATTCATCGTCAAGATTCCCGAATTTGTTTTATCCTTGCCGCGCACCTTGCACTGATCAGGATTCCCGGTCTTTCGGCGGCGCCAGTTCTTCCCGCTTCTGCACGGAAGGATGCGGCTTTTTCCCCGAAGGCATGGTCCACCAGACGATAAACACCAGCAGAAACAAGGCCACGCCGGCCTCCAGCAGCAATAGCCACATCGTTTTGACCCATCATGAAATATAACCGTATCAGTTTACTCGTATCCGTCTTCTGCGTCGCCTTCGGCATGCTGGCATGCACCACCGTGCCGCCCGAAACCCGGCCCGCGTTGCCGGAGTCCGTGCCGGCCAAGCCGGTTTCTGCCGATACCTTAAAGCCAGTTGCCTTCGCTGATTTGCCCGGCTGGCAGCAGGATGACTTGCGCCAGGCCTGGCCGGCTTTCCTGTCTTCGTGCCAGGTATTGGTAAAAAAGACTGACTGGAAGGAGCCTTGCGAAATCGCCCGCGACGTCAACCCGGCCGACGCCAAAGCCATCCGCGTATTCCTCGAAAGTTTCATGGTGCCGCACCGAGTCGCCAATGCCGACGGCAGTGAGGGCGGCATGGTGACTGGGTATTATGAACCTTTGCTGCGCGGCGCCCGCAAACGCGGCGGACCGTACCAGACGCCGTTGCATGGCGTGCCGGACGATTTGCTGGTGATCGACCTGGGCAGTGTTTACCCGGAACTGAAAAACTTGCGCCTGCGCGGCAAACTAGTCGGACGCAAGGTGCAGCCTTACCCTTCGCGCAGCGATATGGATCAGGCCAATTCGCTGGCCGGCAAGGAATTGTTGTGGGTGGACGACCCGGTGGAAGCCTTTTTCCTGCAGGTGCAGGGTTCTGGCCGTGTTCAGTTGGCTGACAGTAAGGAAACCGTGCGAGTGGCCTATGCCGAGCAAAATGGCCACCCTTATAAGTCGATAGGCCGTTATTTGGTGGATAAAGGTGAAATGACACTGGCGCAAGCCTCTGCGCAAAGCATCAAGGCCTGGGTCGCTGCCAATCCCGCACGTCGCCAGGAAGTGTTGAATGCCAATCCCAGCTATGTCTTCTTCAGGGAAGAAAAGCTGCCAGATCCGCAACAGGGGCCAAAGGGGGCGCTGGGTGTGCCGCTGACTTCGCAGCGCTCCATCGCGGTCGATCCGCAATTCATCCCCATGGGAGCGCCGGTATTTCTGGCCACCACCGAGCCCAATTCAGAGCGGCCGCTGCAGCGCATGATGCTGGCGCAGGACACGGGCGGTGCCATCCGTGGCGCGGTGCGTGCCGATTTCTTCTGGGGTTTTGGCGCTGCCGCCGGTGAAATCGCGGGGAGAATGAAGCAGGCTGGCCGGATGTGGGTACTATTGCCCAAGCTGTCGACTGCGCGCTGACGGTCCCGCGGGCTAGCTTATCCGGCAAGCGTGGCCATCCGCAATTCCTGGGCGAGCGTGCTATCCATCGTCGAAGCATGAAAAAATAGCCATTCCGGCAATGATTTGTCAATGATGTTGCGCCCGAACTGAGTGTCGCCCCTCGCAATATGCGATTGCCCCTGATACAGGTTGCCCAGGATGCGGGCATGTTGGGCGCGGTGGTGCTTTAACTCCGGGGAGTCAATTTCCTCCATCCACCGCTCTTCCGTGCGGAAAATCCGCTCCACTTTGTGCAGCAAGAGCCCATATCCCTCGCAAAATTCCTGATCTGCCGTCGTGGAAATGCGCATCAATGCCTGCACCGTATCATGATGCAGTGCATCCATGTAAATGGCACCGGATGAGATTTTAGAGAGCCAGAAATGGAATGGCATGGATAAAAGGCGGCATTGTTTTTCAATTAACATGAGTGGCCATGGTAAGGAAACTGCCAGGCCGTCGTTTGCGTAGCCGCAAGAGCACGACGCTGCGCAGTCAATAATGTTGCTGAAAATCCGATTCGCGGCGCACAAAAGTCTACAATCCGGAAATTCACGTTTTGTCATGAGTCAATTAGAGGGGGAGTGATGGATTACGCCAATATTCTTGTAGAAGTGCAGGGCCGTGTCGGCTTGATTCGCTTGAATCGTCCGAAAGCACTGAATGCGCTTAACGATGATTTGATGACTGAGCTCGGTCATGCCCTGCAAGAATTCGATGCCGATGACGTCATCGGGTGCATCGTCATCACCGGGAGCGAGAAGGCATTTGCTGCCGGCGCCGACATCGGCGCCATGGCCAGCTATAACTACATGGATGCCTACAAGGGTGATTACATCACGCGCAACTGGGAACATATCCGCCGCATTCGCAAGCCAGTGATTGCCGCCGTGGCCGGTTATGCGCTGGGTGGCGGTTGCGAGCTGGCAATGATGTGCGATTTCATCATCGCTGCCGACAACGCCAAATTCGGACAACCTGAAATCAAGTTGGGTATCATACCCGGCGCCGGTGGCACGCAGCGCCTGCCGCGCGCGGTATCCAAGGCCAAGGCCATGGATATGTGCCTGACGGCACGGATGATGGATGCCGCTGAGGCGGAGCGGGCCGGCCTGGTGTCGCGAGTCGTTGCCGCGGATAAACTACTGGAAGAGGCAATCGATGCGGCGACCATCATTGCCGGCATGTCGTTGCCGATCGCCATGATGGTCAAGGAATCGGTCAACCGCGCCTACGAGACAACCCTGGCTGAAGGCGTGCAATTCGAACGGCGGCTGTTTCATGCGACTTTCGCTACGGAAGACCAGAAAGAGGGCATGCGCGCATTCATCGAAAAGCGTCCCCCTGCATTCGCCAATAAGTAGTAGAATAACGGGCTCGGCACGTGGGATGTAAAAAGCAAGTGCCGAGAAAGAGTGATAGAAGTGCGCAGCGAGTTTTTCGATTTGGTGGTTCTTCACAAAACCCTGTTGACGGAAACCTTGAAACGCTGCATAATCTTCCCTCTCTGCTGCTGACGAACAAAACGATTCGCAGCGACGCTGATAAAACGGCGGAGCAGAAAAGAGTTCTTTAAAAATTAACAGCCGATAAGTGTGGGCGCTTGAT